>Ga0206940_1014_pt1 | contig 20524 bp, 12 predicted proteins | sample Alteio_BWOrgHeat_8_FD_152963 | JGI IMG/M metagenome (GOLD analysis project Ga0206940, IMG submission 152963) | Enriched cells from forest soil in Barre Woods Harvard Forest LTER site, Petersham, Massachusetts, United States -... | ecosystem: Environmental > Terrestrial > Soil > Temperate forest > O...
GCGGCTGAACCACTCTGGCCCTTGATTTTGACAGGTTGATGAAACTTGCTCAATTTGTGATGGTGTCAGAATGAGATTATTTTATTCGCCGCCGTTGACCTTGTTCTGGCACAGTCTCCCCGAATGACCTGACGGGAGCATGTTGCCATGACAGCTGTCGATGCCGCCTCGGCTCGCGAGCTGCTACCGCGATTGCGCCATCTGGGCCCCAGATTGCCTCCAACCGCAGCTCGCATTGCAAAAGTCATCGCCGAGCGCCCGGAGGAGGTCATCCGTATGTCGATCACCGAGCTCGCCGAGCACGCGAACGCGAGCGAGGGGAGCATCGTCGGACTTTGTCGCCGGTTCGGTGTGTCGGGGTTTCAAGATCTCAAGATCGTTCTGGCGCGTGGTCTCGTCGATCCGGTCAAGACAATTCAGGAGGACCTTCACGAAGATGACGACGCAGCCACCGTAGCCGACTGCGTATTTGCGGCTCACGCTGCCTCATTGACCGATACGCGTCGCATGCTCGATCTCCACGCCCTCGCAACTGCAGTCAGGATCATCCGACAGGCGCGGCGGATTGAAATCTATGGCATCGGGAGCGCGGCTCCGGTTGCGGAGGATTTGGCCTATCGGCTTCTCCAGCTCGGTTTCGATGCGCGGCCGGTCATCGATTCGCATGTGCAGTCGGTATCTGCGACGATGACCGATGCAAGGGTCGCGACAGTGACCGTGTCGCACTCCGGCAGCACCATAGAGACAGTTCTCGCGACCCGGCTGGCGAGGGCGGCGGGAGCGCGCACCATCGGCATTACTCGCGTCGGCAAATCCCCACTTCAGCGGCATTGCGAAGTGGTGTTGCACACGGCTGCTGCTGAGACCCGCTATCGGCCCGAGGCAATGAGCAGCCGGTTGGCCCAACTCGCCATCGTGGACACGCTGGTCAGCTGCTGCGCCCTCAGTGATCCCAAGAAGAGTGCCAAGAACCTTGAAAAGAGCCTTCGGGCGATCGCAGCGAAACGTTTCTGACCTAGAGTAACTATCCCCCGGGAGAGCCGGGGGCTTTAGATTGTGAGCCGCTCAAAGCGGCTTGCAGACTCGCTGTTGCGAACTGGCGCAGCGGCCTCAACTCCCAACGGAGCGCATCGCCAGATACCTGACAACAAAAGGAGGTGTGATATTTGCGTGCGCATTTCGCCCAGCATAGGTTCCAGCGCGGGTCCATCGTCGAATTCCCTTTCGTGTGCTTGGCTGCCCACAATTGGGAGTTCCGCGATGGACCCCCGGAACCGTCAAACATCTACTGCCGCCCCGGCAGAGCCGGGGGGTTTCCCGCTTGCCGCCAGAGTTAGCGGAACGATAGTGAGCGAAACGGCGGGAAATAAAGGAGCCCGCCATTCGCAGCCGGATTGTTTTGCAAGCACGGCCCGTCGCCCATCGACTTCGCGCCCCACGGGCAATGGTAGCGCCTGCCATGCAAGCGATTGATCTTGCTGCATTTTTGGTAGCGGAGGAGGGACTCGAACCCCCGACACGCGGATTATGATTCCGTTTTTTCCGCTTTCGCATAACGTCGCATGCGGTTGCCGCTACATATTTTCTTCTTGAGTTCCAGCATGTTCGTTGTTACATGCCGCACATGGTTGAACTCTCTAACGCGCCACTTGGCGGTGCCAAATCGGTGCCAAGCGTCCTGACGGAGCTGGCGATCAAAGCCGCTCGTCCGCCGGAGCGCGGCCAGGCAATGCTGTGGGATGCCGGGCAGAAATATTTCGGCCTCCGGATCAACCAGGGCGGAGCGAAGACGTTCATCGTCCTCATCGAAAGCGGCAAGCGTCAGCGGATCGGCCGCTGGCCCACGATCTCCCTCCAGCAGGCCCGCGCCGAAGCCAAATCGATCTTGGCCGCGCACACGCTCGGCCGCCGCAGCGCAGCTCCCATCTCCTACGACGATGCGCAGAAGGTCTACTTCGCCGACTGCGAAGCCCGCATCAAGGCGGGCACGATGCGGAGCCGCACCTTCGCGGACTACAAGCGGCTCCTCAAGAAGCACTTCGCCTTCGGCCGCAAGCAGGTGTCCGAGGTCTCTCCGCATGACATCGCGACGCGGATCAATCGGATCAAGGACGCCGCGTCGGAGCAGAACCACGCGCTTGTCGCGGCAAAGATATTTTTCGGTTGGGCACAGAAGCCCGCCAGACGGTATGTCCTCGCAAACCCGTGCGAAGGCATGGCACCGACGAAGCGCCCCTCTCGAAAGCGCGTCCTGACGGACAAGGAGCTCGCCGCCGTCTACCGTGCAGCGATCGAGGGTGACGACGCGTTCTCACACATCGTCGCGCTCCTGGTCCTCACCGGCCAGCGACGCGGCGAGATCGCTGCACTCGAATGGGAATGGATCAACCGGACGGACTGCGTGATCACCCTCCCCGGCTCGGTCACCAAGAACAAGAAGGTGCACGCCTTCCCTTATGGCCCCGGTGTCGCTTCCGTGTTGGAGAGGCTCCACGAGCACAGCCCATACATGTTCCCTGCCAGCCGCTCGACATGGCGCAAGGGCAAGCTCACCACCGTCTACAACGGCTGGGGCAAGGACAAGGAGGCGTTCGACAAACGATGCGGCGTCACCAAGTGGACGCTTCACGATCTCCGACGGACCTTCGGCACCGGGCTCGCCGCGCTCAAGGTGCCCCCGCACATCGTCGAACGGCTCATCAATCACAAGTTCGGAGCAATCCAGAACCAGACCGACGGCATCGTGAGCGCCGTCGCGGAGGTTTATAACCGGCATCTGTATATGGACGAGATGCGAGAGGCCATCACGACCTGGGAAGCCCGGCTTAGCCAACTTTTAAAGGCCTCCCCCGCAATACCATGATATCCGGTTGGCACGCCCCAGGCCGACCGCGGCCAAGCCCGACATCGCACGACAGACCCGGGCCGACCGCGACGCATCCCCAAATTGGCGCCTACTCCGCCCTGCGGCAATCTCCAACGTTCTCGGATCGGTGCGCGTGTCTGCCGATAACTCCTTAGATCACAGCGACCTATGCAATGAAGCCCAACTCAGATAGGATCGACCTTACGGCGAATCGGGGCGACCACACGTGACACAGAGCAAAGGCGGCGTCACCCGGGGCAAGCTGCATCACATGCTATTGGAGGGTGACTCCCTACACGTGCTCGACACAATAGCCGATGAGTCCTGCCGACTGGTCATCACTTCGCCCCCCTACAACATAGGCAAAGAATACGAGCGGGACCGCCGACGATCTCTCCCGGAATATGTCGATTGGCTCGACCCGATCGTTGAAAAAGCATGCCGAAAAGTAACCGAAGATGGACACCTCTGTTGGCAAGTAGGTAATCACGTCAGCAATGGCGAAGTATTTCCTCTGGACTACTTCTTCTATCAACTGATCGCTAAACGCGGCTTTCGACTTCGAAACCGAATCATTTGGCACTTCAACTTCGGTCTACATGCTACTAAACGATTTTCCGGCCGCTACGAAACTCTCCTATGGTTTACAAAATCAGAACAATACCACTTCGAATTAGAGCCCATTCGGATTCCACAACTATACCCCGGCAAGCGCCACTCTCAGGCCCGCGGTGCCAAGGCTGGCCTTCCGAGCGGCAACCCCAAAGGGAAAAATCCCACCGACTTTTGGACCTTCGAACCCGAAGCAACCTTCAGAGACAATATCATTTGGGACCTGCCCAACGTGAAGGCCCATCATCCCGAAAAGACTATTCATCCTTGCCAATTCCCCAGCGAGTTGGTCGAGCGGTGCATTCTGGCGATGACCAAACTGGGCGACACCGTTTTGGATCCGTTCGTCGGGACAGGGACCAGCGTGATCGCCGCAGCAAAACACGGCCGCCGCGGCATCGGAGTCGACCAGAGCAGCAAATATATCGAGTTAGCGCGGAATCGTCTTTCAGAAAGCCAAGCCGGCCGACTTCTCACGCGCCCGCTGGGTAAAGCAGTTCATAGGCCCAAGAAGGGCGAACGTGTCGCCACCGTCCCTGCTGAGTGGAAGACGGCTGCCGAATAGTCACAATCAACGGGGCGAATGGATGGCGCCTAAGAAGCCAAAGAAGAAGGCCAAGCCGAAGCTAAGCGCCAAGGAGCGCGAGCAGCGCAAGGTTAAGAATTCCCACATGCGGTCGGCTCGATCGATATTTCGCAATATGGGCTTCGACCGGGTGACAGAACTCTCAGAAAGCCAAATCAAATTCGATGGTCAGGCAGGTGAGTTTGACGACGCGTTTCTCCGCGAGAACCTGTTGCTTCTTGTAGAGTACACGACATCACAGTCGTCTGACGTAAGTGATCATCTTAAGAAAAAGAAGATATTATTTTCCAAAGTTATCGGCTCGCCGAAGCAGTTTCTCGTTTATCTCAGAGGCAAATCCAGCACTTTCGACGCACGTCTGGGCAGTACGTTCCATCCGGACAAATATATCTTGCGGATTATTTATTGCTCCCTGAATTCATACGACGATTCAATCAAAGCTACCGTCACCGAGCCAATCTACCTCGATTTCCCTTACCTGAAATATTTCGAGAAGTTGGCGAGCATCATCAAGGTGTCAGCCCTCAGCGAGATGTTGGCTTTCCTCGGAGTCGACCCAACCGATGTCGCGCTGGGAGGACATTTCCCCAGCAAATCCCAGTCGGTAAGCTACCATGGATCTATCTTGCCTGAATGGGCATCCGGATTTCCGCAGGGATACAAGGTGGTATCGTTTTATGCCGACGCCGCGGCGCTTCTAAGCCGCGCATATGTTCTGCGGCGCGACGGGTGGAGGGGATCATTTCAAGCCTATCAGCGGATGGTGCTTGGATCAAAAATTGAAGCCATCCGCAAGAAGCTAAAGACGGACCGTAGAGTATTTGTAAACAACATCATCGCCACTCTTCCCCAGGATGTGCACCCAGAACTTCCGGATGGAAAAACCGCAGATATAACCCAACTTACGGAGACGGAGCCAGTAACGATTCGCCTGCCGCTCAGAGCCAATTCCATTGGCCTTATCGATGGCCAACATCGATTGTATTCCTATCACGAAGCGCGGGACGACGATCCGGAGATTGCGAAGCTGCGGCATCAGCAGAATTTGCTCGTTACCGGAATAATTTACCCTCAAGGTACATTGTCGGTCGAGACCGAGCGGTTCGAAGCGACACTGTTTCTCTCGATCAATGCCCACCAGACGAATGCCCCTACCCCACTCCGACAGGAGATAGAAGTTTTCTTGAGTCCGTTCAGCCCGACTGCAATTGGCCGTCAAGTTATGCAGCGTCTGGCAAAGGCAGGCCCGCTGGCAGGACAAGTTGAGACCTACTTCTTTGATAAAGGCAAGCTGAGGACAAGCTCAATTGTTAGTTATGGTTTAGGGCCACTCATAAAGCTGGGCGGTGACGACTCTATATTTAAGCTGTTTACCCACTCAGAGAAGGGTGATATAGCCGACGGGAAATCAACTGCCGGCCTCGAGGCTTACTTAAAGTTTGCGACTACGACGATTAATGTATTCCTCGGGGCCGTCAAGGCCAATGTCGACACAGCGCGCTGGACGTCAGACACGACGGTCAAGGACCGACTTTTGGCCGTAACCTACGTCAATAGTTTTCTGATTACGCTTCGCCTTCTGATTCAGAATAGCCACAAATTGGATTTTGATACCCTCAACGCGGCACTCGCCGGCCTCAATAGTTTTGATTTCAAGAGCTACCATTCAAGTCAATACGCTCGAATGGCGGAGAAGATATACAAGGAATACTTCACGACCTAAGGAGTGCCTGTTGTTGACTGGGGACAATGGCGTCCAACACGTGGCGATCCGATGTTACAATGGTGACAATGCCCGACGAACCCCGACCTGAGGCGTCCGACACAGCCCGGCTAAGGACGACACAATTTCCCCTATCACTAGAGGACGTGTCGCGCCTCTTCGAGGAAGCCGGCCTCCCCCGCAACACGCGCACGCTCCAGCGCTACTGCGCCGCGGGGCGCCTCGATTGCATCAAAGAAGAGACCGTCAGTGGTCTGGCCTACTTCGTCGATCCCGCTTCCGTCGATCGGGCGATCAAGCAGCTCGCGCAACTTCACGGCCTGACCGACGAAGTGCGTCACGGTTCGACAACCGAGAACATGTCGCACCATGTCGTCAATGGCGCTGAGCCAATGGTGACGGCCGACCCACCGCGCCCAAGCGCGGCTGACCGCGACGAAGAAACGGAGATAATTTCGGAGCGACCCAGTGCAACCGAGCCCGACACGTCGGGCGTTGTCGCAGTGCTCGAAAGAGAAAACACGACATTGCGTGAGCAAGGCGAATTCTTCCGCCGCCAGATCGAAGTGAAGGACACGCAGATCGCCGCGCTCCTAGAGCGCGACAAGGAGACAAACTACATCGTCAGGGGACTGCAGACGATGCTCGCGCCCTTGTTGGGCAGGGGAGGAATTGGCGACCCGCGCGCGGATGGCGATCAGCATGCAGGAAATGCCCAGTAGCCAATCGATCGCGCTTCGTCGACAATAGGGGATAAGGCGCTTGAGGCGATCCAGGGGCCGTATAATGCGCGCATGGACTTCCAAACGGATCGCCACATCGGGAACATCCTCAAGGAGCGCAACATTATCCTCAGGGGAGCGGACGCGGCGACGAGCCAGGGCTACACCCAGGTGCCGAACTTCCTCCTGAAAATGAAGGACCTAAGCTCCGGAGATAAAATGGCCTTCGCCATGCTTCTGTCCTACGCGTGGCAAAATGACTTCTCCTTTCCGGGCCAGGCCAAGCTCGCTGAGGATATGGGCTTAACCGAGCGCAGCGTTCGCCGCCACGTTCAGGCCTTGGAGGACGCCGGCTTGCTGGTAATCCAGCAAAGAGGGCAGGGAAAGACGAATATCTACGAGCTGAATTTGGTCGTGACAAAAGGAAAGGTAAGGAAGGTCCGTCCTATCCAGAGCGGACAAAAACGTCCGGTCTAGACCGGACACATACGCCCGCTTTAGACCAGCCAAAAACGTCCGGTCTCTCTATAGAAGTAGATGCATTCAATATATAAAAAAACGAAAACTCAGATAAGGAATGCATTTTCTTCGAAAAGGGATGGAATGCAAATGCACTTTGAAAAAACGCGTATTGACACAACAAAATATATATGTCGCACATTATCTATTTTACGACACGAAACCCCAAATAAGTCAATAGTGCCGCCATTCTAAGTAGATATTAGGAGCTGCTTTTCGGCCGCCCTCGTCGAACCGCGCTCCATTCTCGGGTTATTGTCGCGCCATGGCGACGCGGAACCGTTCCTCTGGCGAGATCATGTGGTCGTGATCGTCCTTCTCCAAATCGATCTGGACCCAGTTCACCTCGCCGCTGAACTCATTGTCTCTCGGCTCGTAGTCAGGTGAAACCGCCGAGCCGGTTCCCCTGCCGACGTCACAGGTTTCGTCTGCTGAGAACATCATCGGCACCGTTATGTCCACGCGGCCTTCGCCGACCTTCTCGCCATCCACGTACAGCAATGCGCTGCCGCCTTTCGCCAGGCCGCCGCCGTCGTATTTGAACTCCATCCGAACTTGACGCTGACCAATGGGAATCGGCTTGTCTGACTCTGCATAGAACCGTTTTATCCCGAGGAGATTGTAGCAATATTTGAGTTTGCCGTCCTTGGCGTAGAGGCTCCAGCCGCCGAACTCGCCACCCTGCGCGATGATGACGCCGTCAGCTCCAGAATCCGGAACCACGACCTCGGCCGTTACCGAGTAGGATTTGTTCTTGATGTTGATGACCGAGTTTTCGGTCAAGCGGCCCATGCCGCTGAACAAGATTTGCGTCTTCCCTTTTATAAGCTGCGGCCGGCCGGCCAAGTCCGGGTTGAGGCGTTCGATCCGTCTGTCGTCAAGCGGGAGAACACTGTATTTGGTGGCCTCGATCAGCCAGAGCCTCTGCAACTCATTGAGCTTCTTCGGATTGTCCTTGGCGAGGTTCCGCGACTGCGTCCAGTCGCTCGCGTCGTACAGCTCCCAGACATCGTCGTCAAAGGCCGGCAGCGGCTTCGAGGTGTCCCAGGGCGTGCTGTGCCGGGTCACCGCCGTCCAGCCCTTGTGATAGACGCCGCGATTACAGAACATCTCGAAATACTGGGTCTCGTGTCGATCGGGCGCCTTGGCGTCGTCGAAGGCATAGAGCATGCTGAAACCCTCCATGGGGGCCTGTTGCACGCTGTTGACGATCGTCGGCTGCGGCAGACCCGCAGCCTCCAGGATCGTCGGCGCGACATCGATGACATGACAGAACTGCGAACGGATCTTTCCCTTGGCTTTGATGCCGTTCGGCCAATGGACGATCGTGCCGTTGCGCGTGCCGCCCCAATGCGAAGCCACTTGCTTGGTCCATTGGTAGGGGGTGTCCATCGCGTGCGCCCAACCGACAGCGTAGTGGTTATAGGCGTCCCGTCCGCCGAAATCAGCGATCTTGCTCTTCAGAAACTCGACCGTTTCGACTTCCGCCATGCCATTCAACATGCACATTTCATTGAACGTGCCGTTCAGAGTCCCTTCGGCTGAAGCGCCGTTGTCGCCGATAATGTAGTAGATCAGCGTGTCATCGAGCACCTCCAAATCCTTGAGCGCATCGACCAGCCGCCCCAAGTGGTGATCGGTGTGCTCGAGGAACGCCGCATAGATCTCCATTTGCCGCGCGAGGATCGGCTTCAGCTCGTCAGGCATCTCGTCCCAGGCGGGGATTTCCGCGGGCCGTTCGGTGAGCTCGGCATTCGAGGGGATTACCCCGAGTTTCTTCTGACGGGCGAAGATCTCCTCACGCAGCTTGTCCCAGCCCTGATCGAACTTGCCCTTGTACTTGTCGGCCCATTCTTTCGGGACGTGGTGCGGAGCGTGGCAGGCGCCCGGTGCGAAATACATGAAGAACGGCTTATCGCCCATCAGTGCCTTCTGTTGGCGCACCCATTTGATCGCCTTGTTCGTCATGTCCTCGGTGAAATGATAGCCCTCCTCGGGAGTCTTCTCCGGCTCGATCGGGGTCGTGCCCTCATAGATCGCAGGATAGAATTGGTTCGTCTCGCCGCCGAGGAAGCCGTAGAAATATTCAAAGCCGCCGCCGCCGGTCGGCCACTGGTCGAACGGACCCATCGGGCTCGTCTCCCATACCGGCACCTCGTGGCACTTGCCGAACTGCGCCGTCGAATAGCCGTTGAGCTTGAGCGTCATCGGCAGCGGCGCCTTGTTCTTCGGCAGGAGAGAACTGTAGCCGGGCGCCGAGGTCGCGAGTTCGCAGATGCTGCCCATGTTCACGGAATGGTGATTGCGCCCCGTCAGCATCGCCTGGCGCGTCGGCGAGCACAACGCCGTGGTGTGGAACCGGTTGAACCTGAGGCCGTTCTTCGCGAGCTGCTCCGTCGTCGGCGTATTGATGACGCCGCCGAACGCGCTGGAGGCCGCAAAGCCAACGTCGTCAAGGAGCACGATAAGCATGTTGGGCGCGCCCTTGGGCGGCCGTAGGGGCTCGATCGGCGGGAACTTGGTGTCCGAGTCCTTGGCATCATAGGTCGTCAGTCCGACATGCTGACGATCCGGGATCGGCAGGATATGGCGTTGGATTTTGCTGGATTCGTGGGACAATATTGCCTCCTCAGACCTGTGCGTCATCCTCGTTGCCACTGGCGGCAAGAGCTTGCCTCCAAGCCATCAGCGTGTCCAGCCTCTGAGAAACATCTTGAAGCTCCCTGGAATGGGTTAGAGCCAAAGGCTGGGCTCTACGGGAACGACCGCTTTGGGTCGAAAGCAGCCGCTGCTCAAGCGAGATCGAAGAGACCTATCACCTATCGAAGCGTCGCGGGAGTAATCTTGTGCGACATATCCAAAGCGGCTCTGTTGAGCCATATTCCCATTCCGGTTTCCCTTGCACGACGGGAGATGCTCGAGTGAGACGGCGCGATTTGATTTTGTTTTCCAGCGGCCTGGTCGTGCTAATCGGCCAGCGCGGCGCCAATGCCGCCGAGATGCCCAACAAAATCTTCCGGATCGGAAGGGTCGCTTCGACTCCGCCATCCTCTCCGGGCTGGGTGGCGTTCGGACAGCGCTTGGCCGAACTTGGGTATCAGGCCGGGCGCAACCTCGAGGCCGGATTCGTCGAGGTTGGTGGTGCCCTTGGCGACAACCAGGCCGCGGTGGCGGAATTGGTGCATAGGGTCGATCTCGTCGTCGCCGGCGGACCGGAAGTGGCGCTAAGAGCTGCGACACGAGCCTCGGACGCCATCCCGGTCGTGATGGTGGCGATCGACTACGACCCGTTGGCAGGCGGCTACATTGCGAGTCTCTCTCGCCCGGGCAGCAATGTCACCGGCGTATTCTTCCAGCAGACGGAATTGAGCGCCAAACGCGTGGAGCTCCTCAAGGAAGCCTCCCCGCAACTTGTTCGTGCAGTGCTCTTCTGGGACGCCATCTCCGCTGATCAGCTCCAAGCGGTCCGAGCCATGGGCGCATCGTTGAACATCTCCTTTGTCGAAGTAGAATTACGAAACCCGCCCTATGATTACCAACGTGCCCTGAGCCAAGCCGACGCGAACAAGGCAGGCGCGCTGATGGTTCTGTCCTCTCCGTTCATCTTCCGTGACCGTGCCAAGCTTGCAGAGTTCGCACTGGAACGCCACTTGCCCCTGATCTCACCATTCAGAGAGCTCACTGACGCGGGCGGCCTCCTGTCGTATGGTGCGAGCGTGCCCGGCATGTATCGGCGCGCGGCTGAATACGCCGACAGGATCTTGACGGGTGCCAAGCCTGGGGACTTGCCAGTCGAGCGACCGACCAAATTCGAGCTCATCGTCAACTTGAAAACCGCTAGAACCCTTGGCATCGACCTGCAATCATCGTTGCTCGCCCGCGCCGATGAGGTGATAGAATGAGGCGTGACGCTGTGTGAGGAATTGGCGCTTCCCTATCCCCGGATCCTCTACCGCGCAGCGGTTTAGTGCAATATCTATTTTACGACACGAAACTCCAAAATAGTCAATAGTGCCGCCATTCTAAGTAGATATTGAGAGCTACTTCTCCGCCGCGGCAGAGCATTTCCGGCTGAACGGTCGCTTTAGATCGATTCCGACCATGCGACGCCCCCATCGCCATCAACCGTATCGGTTTGGTCCAGCCCAATGACTCCTTAGCTCGCCAAAAACGCTCTCAATTCCTGGAGGAACCTTGGGAAAGCAGGTTCATCTTCGAGAATGAGATGGTTGCGGCTGGCCAACGGCACAAAGCGAGCATTCGGAATGCCTGCGGCGAGCCGCCTCCCTTGATCGAAGGGTACGCGTGCGTCGTTGCTTGCATGCATGACGAGCGTAGGGGCGGTCACCTTGGCGAGTAGGTCACTCACGTCGGTTTCGCCATTGGCTATCAGGTTGCGTGCCGCGTCTTCGGGCGATGTCGAGATTTGTTGCAGCTCGTTGAACCAGTCCACTTGTTCCTTAGATCCGCCCGGGATGAATTGCGAGGTAAACATCTGGCGAAAAGCCGGGTTCTCGTGGCCCCAGCCGTGGCGTACGAGGGTGACCATCGCCGCGACTTGCTCCTTTTCAGCCTCCGATCGCGCACGCCTCGCCGAGCCGAGCACAAATCCGCCAAGCAGGGCCAGACGCGATACGCGTTCCGGATGACGCGCTGCATAGGCGATCGATACCGCGCATCCCTGAGAGATGCCGAACAAGTCGAAGCGCTCCAGGCCGGCAGCGTCTACGACAGATTCCAGATCGCTCACGAATGTGTCGAAAGAAACCTCCTCGACGTTGCGATCGGACAGACCGTTGCCCCGCGCGTCGTAGCGGATCAGCGTATGGTCGCGCGAGAGCCCACGGTAGAGATGCCGCCAGATCGGGCTCTCGAGATCGAATTCCAGATGGGTCATCCAGTTTCCGGTTTTGACGAGCGGCGGCCCGCTGCCCATACGGGCATAGGCGAGCTGCACGCCATCTCGCGTCATGCAGAAGTGGATGTCCTGCTCCATGGCACCTTCGGGCTCGCGGGCCACGCCGATCGTCTCATCGGCCGGCATTTGCGCTATCTCCAGCTCGGGGAGTGCCTCAATGTCCTTCGAGGTAAGGCCAAAGATGCCGATCGCTCGGGAAATATTCTTCATCGTGTGCTCGCCGAGATCGGCGAAGGCTAGCGTAAGCTTATCTCTGATTTGATCGTTCGCCGCGCGCGAGATGCAGATGCCACCCGGCTCGCAGAGGGCCTCTAGGCGGGCTGCAATATTCACGCCGTCGCCGAAGATGTCGTCACCATCGATGATGATGTCTCCCACATTGATGCCGATGCGGAAGACGATGCGCTTGTCATCGGCGACGCCAAGATTGCGACCGAACATGCCCCGCTGGATTGCGACCGCACACCCAACCGCGTCGACGACACTTGCGAATTCCACCAATGCTCCGTCGCCGGTGGTTTTTACGATGCGACCGTGATGGCCCGCGACAGTAGGATCGATAAGGGCCCTGCGATGTGCTTTCAAATTCGCCAGAGTGCCGACCTCGTCGGCGCTCATCAGACGGCTGTAGCCAACGACGTCGGCGGCGAGAATGGCCGCGAGCCTTCGCTGGAGTGTATCGGTCCTCATAGGCCCTCTCCCACCCACATTTCAACTTTGTCGCGATTGGGTCGTCTGCCTATTTCCGAAAGGATAGCAAACCGGGGTTCGAGGGCAAGCCAATCCTGTGTGGCCGACGTTTTGGCGGGTCGGCTCGATGTTCGGGTAAACTTCGAATGACCGCTTTCGAGCCGAAAGTGGCCGTTGGGCCGCCGATCGAGCGAGATCGAAGAGACCTATCCGCTATCGAATCGGCGCGGAAGTTATCTTGTGCGGCGTATCGGGAGTGGCTCTTTCACTCAAGTTATCACAGTTCCCCCAGCCCCTATCTCGCAAGCTCGCCAGCGAAGCGCCGCTGGAGTTGTCCCCTCAGCCTTCAAAAATGCGCCCAGATTCGCGTTGCTCACCTCACATTGACCAGAACCGAAGCCCTCGCCCCTTCCCCTGGGAAGGCTCTTTCATGCGCCGGATAATTGCCCTTACCGAGCTAAAACGTGTCGGCGGCTGGCTGCCTTCCCACCCGCCCGTATTTCAGGCTATTTGATAGGGAGCACTGTCACCTTGATGGGGCTCCCCTCATAGGTCGCTCCCGTAACTGCCTCCTTTGAAAAGACCGTGACCGAGCCCAGAGTGTTCCCTGCTGAAAGTTCGTCAATAAACAATTGGTCGTTGTATTTGAGCGTGTAGTTCTCTCGCCATGGGGAGAAAGAGGCCGCGATCGAAATCAACAGCAACCACGAGACAACTACAAAGGCGAACCTCAAAGCCGCCATGTTTTGTAGCCACTGCGATATCATCTTCCTATTACAACAAATCTTCACTAGGCGCGTAACTAGGGCGGACCCCTTTGCGGCCATGCCTTAAAACCGTCGGGAAGCGACAGTGTGATGCTGTTTGCACCCACTGGCACGAGCAAGCCTTCCGCGGTTGGGAGAGCTCTTCATCGGATCCAACAAGCTAAAACGAGTCGATGGCAGCTTGCGAAGCGGGTTCCATTACCGTCTCTTGCGGCATTGATGCGTCGGGCAGGGCGAGCTTGGCATAATCGTCCGCAGTCATCGTGAACTCATGCGTGTTTCCTTGCTTGTCATCGCACACCACCCACGACTGCGTGCCGATTTCATGAGCAACCGTACCCGTGATCGTTGTCGTGGCGCTCGTCGGAACCGCGTCGAGGTAATAGCCGGGATCAAGGTGGCCTGACGGCGTGTCGTAGAGCGCTGCGGTGTATGCGTACATGCACGCGAGGTTGACGGCGACGAGCGGCCCCGTGGAAGTGGCCGTCGCAACCTCAGTTTGAGTGTCCGACACCGCAGTGGAAGTCGCCAAAGCATCAGGACTCGTCGAGGATGCGCTTGTCGAGCTCGCCGTCGAAGTCCCGGTTGTATCCTCAGGCGACGCTTGGGTGGACGTTGCGATTGTCGTTGAGGTGGCCTCGGTGACATCGGGCGTTGCAACTACCGTTGTGGAAGCAGTCGTGTCGTCGGTCGATGTCGCCACGCTATCGGTCGATGTCGCAGTCGCATACGCGACCGAAGCCAAGCCCATGCCCGCGACAAGTGCGAGACCTATAGCGATCCGCCGCAATCCCCTTCCCCGGTGAGAAATACCCATACCGATATCAGTCAGTGTAGCAGGCGCCCAATCTACAGCACCACACGGAGTGGATAACTCCTTGGGAGGTTTCAGTCCCGCGCGCTACTCTTCAGGAGTCACCGCGACGGGGCCATGTCTATCAACTCAATTACCGAGCGGCATCGACGGCTATTCCGCGCCGTCTCTGTCCTCGTCATCCTCGTCTTCAATTTCGCGCCATTCGCCCCGGTCCTCGCCTTAGCGAATCCCCCGACGATCCTGACGCCCGACCTGTTCTCATTTCAATCCTCCCAGCCGCAGGTGCAGGGAGAGACCGGCGCACTCACAGAAAGCATCCCCCTCGACACACCACCCGGTCGCAACGGTCTCCAACCGGATCTTGCCCTCGACTACAACAGCCAGGATACCGACCAAGACAGCCTCGTCGGCTACGGCTGGTCGCTGTCCATTCCGTACATCGCGCGTCTCAACAAGACGGGTTCGCAAAACCTCTACGGTCCCGATCCGTATTTCACTTCGTCGCTCGACGGTGAGCTCGCCGTGCCCGCCGTCTCGGGCACCTATACGGCCGGCATAGCGTTCGATAATAGCGGTCTACGCGGCTCGGTAATCAATGCATCCACGACAAGCTTTTCATATACCGTTTACAGCAACACCAACGGCGCACTCTTCGTCGGGGTCGAGTTGAATCAGAACTATGCTTCCGACCAAGTGACGAGTTGTACATACAACGGCGTCGCCATGACGCATTTGCTCTTTAATGGCGGCAACGGGACATCCGGAATCTCGGTCGACCTCTGGTACCTCTATAACCCCGCAATGGGTTCGCATACCGTCTCGTGCGCTGCCTCTTCGGTAAGCATGCGGCAGATCTTCGCCGCGAGCTACACGGGTGTCAGTCAATACAGCATGCCGGACTCGTCGACCTCGACCCCGGATAGCGGTGCCGTTAACCCCCTGGCGCTCTCCACCAGCGTTGTTTCCGCCAACTCGTGGCTGCTTATGATCGGAAGCGCAGCCGGGCAGGTTAACAGCGCTGCATCCGGCATAGTGCGTCAGACCACGAACGGCGAGTTCACACTCGGTGATTCCAACGGTCCGGTCGGTTCAAGCACACAAAGCCTCTCATGGAACACGAGCGCTGACGAGCATTGGGCAGCGACCATTATTTCGATGGCTCCTGCGACGACCAGCGTCCCGTATCGCGCAAGGGTCGACGACGGTTCATATCGTTCATATGCATATTCTCCCGTAACGAATTCATGGAAGATGTACGACAAGAACGGCACTGAATATCTTTTCGGGGCGAGTAGCCAAAGCCAGCAGAGTGCGACCACGAGCCCGAATAGCGTCTATAAATGGATGCTGGAAAAGGTCGTCGACACGAACGGCAATTACATTCGCTACGTCTACAACAAGGATGAGAACCAGATCTATCCGTATCAGATTATCTACACCGGTAATGGCGTGACGGACGGCCCTATGACCATCACTTTCGCGACGTCGTCTCGTCCCGATTCCATCGAGAACTACAAGAGCGGGTTCTTCGTCGAGACCAACTACCGCATTTCCCAGATCAGCGCCTCCGTGAGTGGCAGTGTGGTGCGGCAATACAATCTTGGATATGCGACCGGCAACGATACGTCGCGCTCCCTCCTCGCTTCGCTCCAGGAGAACGGGTACGACGACAACTCCGTCGAGGTATCCGAGCCCGCAATGACGTTCGGCTATGTGAGCTCGTCTACGTCGTTCGTTACAAATGCTGGCGTCGGGGCAAGCGGTGGTGACCCGTACGTGTATGCGGACGTGCTCGGAGACGGCATCAACGACTCGACCTATATCTCATGTAACGGATCGGAATCGGGATATATCATGCCCAACGGCTTGGGCGGCTCTTCACTGACGCCGCCTCAGGTGACCAATCTGTGCTGGGCCTTCGGCTCATCACCAATCACGCCAAACGAAACCGGCACTCGGTTCCTGGACGTCAACGCTGACGGTAAGGCCGATATTGTCCAAGGCGTCTATAACTATACGACGGGCTCATCGACCATGGGGGTGTATCCGCAAACGAGCACGTATGTGTGGACTGCCACTACCTCCTATACTGGCGTCGTGCCGGACTTCTATGTCACCGGATCGGGAAGCGCCCACGGCACAAGCGGCATCTTCGGTGATGTCAACGGAGACGGATTGCCGGACTACGAGGAAAATATCAGCGGAGGAGGTTCGAACGGCGCGTATCTCGGGAACGGCAGCGCGTGGTACCTTGCCACCTCGTCCGTGTTCGGCCCGCCAGAGCCGTTCCCGGCTACAGGAGCCGATTGCACGGACTCCCAGCTGGTCGACGTCAACGGGGACGGTCTCGCCGATTGGGTCTATACCGACGGGACAAATACCTATGTGCTGTTGAATAATGGCCATGGATGGAACTCCATCCCTGACCCACGATGGACGCTCGCCACCAGCACGGTCTACTCTTCCGGGGGCTCCTGCTACGACCGCGGTATGCGGTTTGTGGATATCAACGGGGACGGACTGCCGGATTTCATACGCTCATACAGCAATACCGGAGATCCCAGCCTCCCTGAATCGGGGACTGCCCAATTCGTATATCTGAACACCGGCCAGGGATGGGCGACAACCACCCCCTCCTACTCCCTCCCGTACGTCATCAGCGGAACCTCGCTCAGTGTAGGCTACAGCGAGCTCGGGAATTTCCAAGGCAACGGTCAGCAGGACCAGGACGTGCTCTCCACCGTCACATATCCCAAAGGCGGATCGACGACAGTGACATACGGGTACACGACCCAGTCGGGCTCGAATTCCTCACTCCCATACAACCTTCTCGTCGTGACGAAGGTCGTCAATCATAACGGGCAGGGCAGCAACGAAGAGACCGACTACTCATATTCCGGCGGCCTTCAGTATCTGCCCACCAACGTGTTTGACCGCAAGTTCGCAGGCTTCGCCAACACGACGGTGACTAATCCGTTCGCTACGACGGTCACCTATTACGATCAAGGATTGCTCACCCAAACCAATCTCGGCGAGCAGAGTGACGGCTACGGGCAGATCAACCACCCGTTCCGCGTCGACGTATCGACGCCCGGCGGCACGCTCGTCCAGCGGATCTTCAACCGGTGGGATAACTACCCGAACGGGAATAGCAATTTCGTGGTGCTCGGCCAGCAGATGATCCAGAGCTTCGCGGCCGATGGCACGCACCGCGATCGAGCGACGGTGTACAAATACTCGATCGCGACCAGTACCGCTGTCACGTCCTCCCCCATCGCCTACGACACCAGCAGCATCAACACTGCCGGCCTGGCACCGTCGAAGACGATCTCATACACCCCCATCAGCGTCACCAACGGCCTCGTCCTCGTCGCCGTCGAGCTTGCCGTTGGGGTCGGCGCAGGCAATCCCATCACCACGGCGACCTACAATGGCTCCGCCATGACCCCCCTCTACTTCTCGACCAACAATGCCAACGTCGGCAATGCGGTGGCGACATACTGCTTCGAAGGAGAACCATCAGGCGCAAGTAACGTCATCCTCTCGACCGGAGGACCGAGCGACATCAACGATGTTGCCATCGCATCATATACAGGCGTCGCCCAGAATGGCTGCGTGCCCGATGCCTCCGGCACCGGAAACCCCGTCGTCGACAGCGGCGCCGTCACCGACCTCTCGGAGTCCGTCACCACTGCGGCGAACAACGCTTGGCTCTTCATGGCAGGCGGCCCGAGCACCGGCGGGACGGCCACAGCCGACGGCAGCGCCTCGGTCCGCCAGCAGGCAGGGGGTGCCCTCTACTACGAGGACTCCAACGCCGCACAGGTCCTCCCGGCGGCGCATACCATCGGCATGTCGAAGACATCGGCTCACTGGGATGCAAATTTCTTCTCGTTCGCTCCCGGTACCACCACTGCAACGACCACGTATGCCAGCGGCAACCTAATTGAAACCGACGACTACGGCGAAGTGACTGGAACCTCGACCGGTACCTTCACCGACACCGCGAGCGACACCCGGACCACGATCTACAGCTACGCCGCGAGTAGCTCGGTCAATATGAGCGTGCCCACCGAGAAGACGGTCTTCAACAACTCCATGGCAACGACCTCGGACAGCAAATATTTCTACGACGGCCTCTCATTCGGCTCGGTCAGCTTGGGCAACCAGACACAGGAACAGGATTGGACGAGCGGCACGCGTTATGCGAGCACGACGAAGACTTACAACTCATACGGCCTCGTCGCGACCTCGACCGACGCGAACGGTAATGCGACGAGTTATGTCTACGAGACCAACAATATGTACCCAGCGACCACCACCAACGCGCTCTCGCAATCGACTGGCTATACCTACGATTATTCCAATGGCAAGGTCGAGCGTACCACCGATCCTAATGGTCTCGTCTTCAAGACCTCCTACGACGGCCTCGGCCGCGTCACGATGGTGACCCAGCCTGACTTCACGACACCTGCTACTCAAGTGACGAAGTCCGCATATTCCTACGTCGACAGCACCAGCACGACCTCGTATTCTCACGAGACCGACTATCTCAACTCCGCCACCTCGACCGACACCTATGACTATTTTGACGGCCTCGGTCGTCTCATACAGGAGCGCAAATCGACAGCGAGCTCGACCCTCTTCACTGTCGCCGACCGTCTCTACAACAGCATCGGCCTTCTCAGCTCCCAGAGCCTCCCCTACTTCTCGACAGGAGCCTCCTCGACGGTCGCGGCGTCATCAAGCGTTCTTTTCACCACCTACGCCTACGACCCCCTCCAACGCGTCCTCGCTACCGGCAACATCGAAGGAACCACTACCAACACGTATGCAAGCTGGACCAAGACCACGGTCGATCCGCTCGGCGAGATCAGGGCCTACATATCGGATGCATTCGGCAACCTGGCCGAGGTCGATGAGGGCAATGACAATGGGGCGACATCCACGACCAAGTACGCGTACGATGCGCTCAATGATCTCACCAACATCACCGATGCTCTCGGCAACGTTCGCAATTTCAGCTACGACGGCCTGAGCCACCGCCTCAGCGCCCAGGACCTCCACTCCGCGACAGATACGACCTTTGGCACATGGAATTATGCCTTCGACGATGCGGGCAACCTCGCATCGACGACCGATGCCAAAGGCCAGACCGTCCAGTACACCTTCGACGGGTTGAACCGGACGCTGACCGAAGACTACACGGGCCAGTCAGGTACCGAGATCACCTACACCTATGATTCCTGCACCGACGGGAAAGGGCTCTTGTGTGTGGCAAGCTCGACGGGAGCGAAGACGAGCTACGCCTACGACCCGCTCGGCCTTGCGCAGATCGCGACGACGACGATCGGCGGCGTGGATTACGCGACCCAGTATGGGTACACGCGCCGGGGCGATCAGCTGACGATCACGAATCCGGATAACTCCCAGATCCAGGATTTCTTCGATACCGGCGGCCATATCAACGCCATCCAGGAGAAGGAGAGCGGCGGGTCGTTCGCGAATGTCATCAACAGCGTCACGTACGCGCCGAATAGCCTGCCTTCGGTGATCTGGTACGCCAACGGCGCGACAACCACCAACACGTATGACTCCAACAACCTGTATCGTTTGATAAGCAAGGTGACGACGACGCCGCTTTTCACAACCCAGTCACCTACTACCTCCCCCATCGCCTACGACACCAGCAGCATCAACACTGCCGGCCTGGCACCGTCGAAGACGATCTCATACACCCCCATCAGCGTCACCAACGGCCTCGTCCTCGTCGCCGTCGAGCTTGCCGTTGGGGTCGGCGCAGGCAATCCCATCACCACGGCGACCTACAATGGCTCCGCCATGACCCCCCTCTACTTCTCGACCAACAATGCCAACGTCGGCAATGCGGTGGCGACATACTGCTTCGAAGGAGAACCATCAGGCGCAAGTAACGTCATCCTCTCGACCGGAGGACCGAGCGACATCAACGATGTTGCCATCGCATCATATACAGGCGTCGCCCAGAATGGCTGCGTGCCCGATGCCTCCGGCACCGGAAACCCCGTCGTCGACAGCGGCGCCGTCACCGACCTCTCGGAGTCCGTCACCACTGCGGCGAACAACGCTTGGCTCTTCATGGCAGGCGGCCCGAGCACCGGCGGGACGGCCACAGCCGACGGCAGCGCCTCGGTCCGCCAGCAGGCAGGGGGTGCCCTCTACTACGAGGACTCCAACGCCGCACAGGTCCTCCCGGCGGCGCATACCATCGGCATGTCGAAGACATCGGCTCACTGGGATGCAAATTTCTTCTCGTTCGCTCCCG
>Ga0206940_1036_pt1 | contig 20469 bp, 21 predicted proteins | sample Alteio_BWOrgHeat_8_FD_152963 | JGI IMG/M metagenome (GOLD analysis project Ga0206940, IMG submission 152963) | Enriched cells from forest soil in Barre Woods Harvard Forest LTER site, Petersham, Massachusetts, United States -... | ecosystem: Environmental > Terrestrial > Soil > Temperate forest > O...
GTCCGGAGTCCGCCGCTCAAGAAGACGAGTTGCGTCGGAGGGTGGCCGCGCAAGCATAGCGTCACCCTGGAGGGAGAAAGACAATGAACAGGGCTAAAGCTGAGCAAATTGCGGTATTCCTGCTGCGCGTGGTGGCAGGTCTGATCTTTATCCAAGCAGGAGGTATGATTCTGTTTGGCTGGTTTGGCGGTATGCCGGGCGGCGCAACGCCTCACCTGATGTCCCAGATGGGCATCGGCGGCATCCTTGAGTTCTTTGGAGGCTTGGCGGTGCTGCTCGGCCTCGTGACCAGACCCGTCGCATTCGTCCTTTCGGGTGAGATGGCCGTGGCCTATTTCCAGTTTCACCTGCCACACGGTCTGTGGCCGATTCTGAATCACGGCGAGCCGGCTGTGCTGCTCTGCTTCATATTCCTGTTCTTCGCGGCGCACGGAGCAGGCGAATGGAGCCTTGACGCGCTTATGGAGCGTCAGCGGTCGCTTCCGCCATCCGCAACGGGTCAAGTTGCTTAGCTGCGCACCAAAAGGTCAAAATCCCATTGATCCGCTGTCTAATTCGGGTTGTCTAGAACGTCTAAGTTATGTAAACGAATCGAAATAAGGAGCAAAGTATGAAACTGAATACCTATTTGAACTTCAACGGCCGGTGTCAGGAAGCGTTCGAGTTCTATCAGAAGGTCCTCGGCGGGACCATTCCCATGATGATGACCCACCGGGACTCACCCGCGTCGGCAAGCGTAGGGCCGGAGTGGCAGGACAAAATCATGCACACCCGGCTGATCGTCGGCGACAATGTCCTGATGGGCTCCGATTCGCCGCCCGAGTATTTTAGTGCGCCGGCAGGTTTTAGCGTGTGTGTAGTGCTCGATAGCGTTGAGGATGCGCAGCGGGTCTTCAATGCGTTCGCCGAAGGCGGGACGGTGGGCATGCCATTCGAGGAGACCTTCTGGGCGGCCGGCTTCGGCATGGTGACCGATAAGTTCGGCATTCCGTGGATGGTCAACGCCGGCGAGAAATCGATGTAATCCGCTTACCTGTGTCCGACCGGCCTGAGTTGGCATGCCAGGCCGGTCGATCACTGTTTCGGGAGAGGAGTGAGAAGGCATGGACTATCGCGTTGTTGAAAAACCGTCGTTCAAGGTGGTGGGAAAGGCCATGCGAGTCACCACCAAGGACGGAGAAAACCTCCGGCGAATTCCGGAATTCTGGCTGGAATGCCTTCGAGATGGGAGCCACGATAAGATCGAGGCGCTCGGCGCGAAGGGCGTGGTCCTCGGCCCGGTCACGCTTGGGATTTGCTTGGACTTCTCGAGCAACATGGAAGAGTTCACGTACATGATCGCCGCCGAATCTTCGGATGGAAGCGTCCCCGACGGGCTTATTGAAAGAGAAATCCCGGCAGCCACCTGGGCAGCTTTCGAGGGCAAAGGCGCCATGCCCGACTCCATTCAAACCGTTTGGGGCGGCATCTGGTCGGATTTCTTTCCGTCGGGCCAGTACAAGCACGGCAATGCGCCCGATTTGGAACTGTACCCACCCGGCGACCCCAGGGATGCGGACTATCGGTTCGAGGTGTGGGTCCCCGTCATTGCCGGCTAGCGGTGGGGATGGATCGTTCTCTGGGTGAATTCGCCGTCTTTACGCCTGGGTGCCACGTCGCCTGCTTTGGGGGGACGTGGACGGTCGCGGGGGAGCACGCCCGTCCAGGGCGACCGGCGTGGCACCCTAACGGGCAGGGAGGCCCACGCCTCATCCAGACGTAAATAATGCAGACAAGGTTGTTAAAAAAGGATATGATCGCATGAAATACATGCTGCTGGTGTACCTGGACGAAAAAGCTCTGACCGAAAGTGATCGCGAGATTTGTTACGTCGAGTCCGCGCAGCTTGCGCGGGAGATCCATGCAAGCGGGCAGTACTTAGAAGCCGCTCCGCTGCATCCCGTTTCGACGGCCACCAGCGTCCGGATGCGGGAGGGCAAGCGACTCGTCACCGACGGTCCTTTCGCGGAGACGCGCGAGCAACTCGGCGGCTATTATCTGGTAGACGCAAAGGATCTCGACGAGGCTGTCAACATCGCCGGGCGTATCCCGCCGGCAAAATTCGGCACCATCGAAATCAGGCCGGTCATGGAGATCCCCGGTCTGCCGACTGACTAAGAACGGAGACCGCACCGCCAACCCTCTCCTTGGAAAGGAGAAGGAGCAGGACTCCCTGGAGTTGCAATAGGAGGCAAGCATGGACGATGTGATGATGCAACCAAACACGCAAGGAGCTTCGGAATCGAAGACGATGACCTGGGTCGGCCGAATCATGTCCACTTTGGCTGTGTTGTTTCTTCTGATGGATAGCGTGATGAAATTGGTGAAGCCGGCTCCCGTGGTTGAGGCAATGACCAAGATCGGATATCCTGATAGCGCGACCTTCGTGCTCGGAATTGTACTGCTCACGTGTACGGTTTTGTATATCATTCCACGGACGTCGGTTCTTGGCGCAATCCTGCTGACCGGTTATCTCGGCGGAGCCGTTGCGAGTCACTTTCGTGTCGGCGACCCGCTGTTCAGCCATGTCTTGTTCCCTACCTACATAGGCTTACTTGTGTGGGGAGGCCTATTCTTTCGCGATGAGCGTCTGCGTGCCCTGATCTCCCTGCGAAGCTAGATGCGCCCGAATAGGGCAATCTCTTACTCCACGTCAGTTGCAGGCGGATCTTGACCAATCAGCTTCGCGATCTCTTTGCCGAGGCGGTCGGTCATGGCGTTGATGCGGTCGCCCTTCGGCAGGTCGTCAAACTCCGATGGATAGATCGGCTTGCCATACTCCGCGGTGACCTGGTCGCGACTGAATCGCGGCATCAATGATCCATACGGCAGTAGATTATTTGTGTGGCGGAGCCCAATTGGGACGATCGGCACGCCGGCTCGCAATGCGAGGAGCGCGGCGCCCGGCTGCATCCGTTGGAGACGTCCGCTTTGCGAACAGCGACCTTCGGGGAACAGCACGATCGCTTCCCCGCGCTTCAGCAGATCTTCCGCGCGACGCAGCGCGGCGCGGTCGGCGCTGTCTCGCTTGATGGGGAATCCGTGCATCGCGCGGAAGAGCCAGCCCGCGAATCGAGGACGGAACAACTCCTCTTTGCCGATAAACCAGGCGCGACGCGGAATGGTGACCAGCGTGACCACGGGATCGGCGTCCGAGACGTGGTTAGGGCAGTAGATGAGCCCGCCGGTCTTCGGGACATTCTCCCTGCTGCTTGATGTGACCCGGCCGAGAATGAGGGCTGTGAACCACAAGACGAAATAGACGATGGGATAGACGAAATAGTATGCCATATCGGTGGGCTCGGTCCTGTCCCCCCATTATTGGGGGTTAGGGGGTCCTGTCGACGCTCCCGCGAGCTGATTATCCCGGTTCACGATCTCTTGCTTTGCCGCATGTGAATTGACACGCGCGAGGAACGCCATGGCGATTACTGTGCAGACTGAGCAGACAACGAAGATCACTCGATAGCCGTCGCGTTGGGTCAGAGTGCCGGTGACGTAAATGGCGATAGGTCCCGCGACTGACTGCGCGGCCGTTTGCAGGCCCGTATACAGCCCGACTTCATGCGGTGGGACAAGCCGCGTGAGCAGCGGATAAGACGCCGCGTTCTGGCAGGCAGTGGCGACGCCCGCGAGCGCCATCACCGCCCACACTTCGTGGAGGGTCGCCACTCGCAGACCCCACAACGACGCGACACCCACCAGAAGGACGCCCGTCACCAGCATTCTCTTAGCTCCAACGCGGTCGGCAAGCCATCCGCACGGAATTACGGTCAATCCCATGGACAAGACGAGGATCGTGAACGCATTCTGAGCGTCTTGATCGCCGCAATGGGTGATCTGCTTGATGAATCGTGTCAAGTTCGGGACCAGCGCATCCGTCCCCGCGCCATAAAAGAAGCCCATCAGAAGATAATAACGGATCTGCACCAGAGTCTTCAACCCGCCGAGGGCGCTGCGGAATTGGTCGCGACGCCTGGGATAGACCACGGGATCGTCCACCGTCGATCGCTCCGTTGTAAAGACGCAGGCGATGGCTGTGGTCACAAGCATGATCAGGGCGACTAGACCGAATTTGGTCACAATCGGGATATGCAACAACGGAACGATCACTTGGCCCGCCGCATTCATCACGAACCAAAATGCCACGACTCTCCCCCGTTGCGACGGCGACGTTGAGTCCGCGAGCAGCGCTTGGTAGGGGTCGTTGGCGACGTTAAAACAGAGCGTAAAAAGTACGACGCAGATAATGATGCCCGCCAGACGGGCTGGGGGCGGGAGATGCGCCGCCAGGGGAGTCAGCAGCAGGAAGAGGCATGAGATCGGTATCGACAAGAGGATGATGGGACGCCGCTTGCCCCAGCGAGTCCGCAATCGGTCGCTGAGCGACCCCATCAGAGGCTGGATGACAACTCCCTCGAACGAATGGCTGCCGCCGAGAAAGCTGATGATGGTGGGGTTTGACGTGTAACCCTGGAGCCACAACGGCATAGACGCATTATTGAACGCCCAGAACATGCCGTTCCCAAGATTGGCGATGCAATACGCAAGGATGTGGCCAATAGAAAGCGGCCGGCGCTGATCTTGATCGTCTAAAGGGTCAGTTTGCGATGAAGTGGGTTCTTCGATTTGCAAGTGGGTCTCCGTGGTGTCAAGAGAGATTATCCGCAGATTTCACAGATTTGTGCAGATTATAAACTTCCTGCGAAATCTGTGTAATCTACGGGCCCGGCCCCCCTAGCCCCCAATAATGGGGGGACCAGATCGGACTCTCATTGTCCTGCTCCCCCATTATTGGGGGCTGGGGGGCATCTCTTACTCTCGCTCCAGAAGCTTGCCGTATTTTTCAACGACGACCTTGCGTTTCACCTTGAGCGTTGGCGTCAACTCGCCTTCGTCGGCGGAGAGTGGTTTTTCGAGCAGGGCGACGCGCTTCACCTTCTCGAAATCGGCGAGATCGGTTGAGCTTTTGTCGATTTGCGACTTAATGAACTTGCGCGCCGCCGGGTCGGACGCAAGCGCTTTCGTGGTCGTCTCGGTCTTGCCCTGCTCCTTCGCCCATGTCTTAAGCTTGTCGTAATTTGGGACCACCAACGCGCTGACATTGCCCGTCTGGTCGGTGACCAGCACCACCTCGGCGAGGTAGGGATTGCGTTTGAGCGTGATTTCGATAGGCTGTGGCGCAACTTTCTTGCCGTTTGCGAGGACTAGGATGTCCTTTTTCCGATCCGTGATCTTGACGTAGCCTTCGGAGTCGATCACGCCGATGTCGCCGCTGTGGAACCAGTTGTCTTTGTCGATCACCTCCGCGGTCGCTTCCGAATTGTTCCAATAGCCCCGCATGATATGCGGGCCGCGAATGAGCAGCTCACCGTCGTCGGCCGCCGTCACTTCCGCGCCAAAGCCGGCCCTGCCGACAGTCCCAACCTTCGCCCGGCCGAGCGGATTGATCGTCGACGCGGCTGTGGTTTCGGTCAATCCCCAGCCTTCGAGGATCGGGATGCCGATGGCGTTAAAGAACTCGGCGGTGACCGGGTTGAGCGGAGCGCCGCCGCTGACAAAAAAGCGCAGGCGCCCGCCGAACTTGGCGCGCATTTTGGCGAGAACGAGCTTGTCGGCAATCGCGTGTTGGACCAGCAGCGCGGGCGATACCGGCTTGTCGGCGTTTCGCCTCACGGCAACCGCGTCGCCCACGCCGAGCGCCCACACGGTGACGTCCTGCTGTTTCTTGGGGAGCTTGGCAACGGCGTCGTTAGCGCGTTCGTGCATGGTCTCAAACACGCGCGGCACGCATTGCATTACCGTTGGTCGAATGTCCACAAGGTTGTCCAGAAGCTTAAAGATGCTTTCGTTGTAGTACGTGTGGGCGCCAGTGGTCAAGCTGAGGCAATAGGTGACGCGTTCGAACACGTGGCACAGCGGCAGGAACGAGAGGAACACTTCGTTCGGACCGCGAAGGGGGAGAGCTTGTTGGGCTCCGTCCAGGGCCGCGATGAAGTTGCCGTGCGTCAACATTGCGCCCTTGGGATTTCCCGTGGTGCCGGAGGTATAGACCAGACTCATCAGGTCGGACGGTGTGACGGAGTCTCGTCGCTCCTCGTAGCTTTCCGACATGCCTGCCGCATCCTCGCCGGCCTTTATGACGGAGTCGAACGAGAAAATGCCGCCCGTGGCCAACGAGTCGTCCATGGCGACGACGATCGCTAGGTCTGGGCATGACTCGCGCGACACTTCGACTTTTTGCAACTGTTTCGCGTCGGACACCACGATCGCCTTTGCGCCGCTGTCGGATAGGATGTGCGCAACTTGGCTCGGCGGCAGGGTCGAGTAGATCGGAACGGTGACACCGCCCGAAGCCAGAGCCGCCAGGTCCGCAATCGCCCATTCCGGCCGGTTCTCCGAGAGCATGGCCACGCGATCGCCACGCTCGATTCCAAGGGAACGCAGACCCAGCGAAAACAGCCGGGTGAGCTTGGTCATCTCGGCGTAGGTGTAGGTCTTCCATGTTTTATCGGCGCTCTTGCTGCTTAGGGCAGGTCGTTCCGGGTATTTTTCGGCGACTTCCGCAAGCCGTTGGTTGATTGTCTTGAGAGAATCTGGCATCAGAGTTTTGGCCTCCTAGGCCTGAAGTGGCGCGTTACCGAGTGATCGCATGCCGAACGGCGTCGACATGCCCATCCAGAGCTATGGGCATGGCACCCCAGGCCCGACGCCCACTGCTCAATGGTACGTGGAGAATAGCAAACGGTGGGGGTGTTTGTCAATGTCACGTTGACAGAGGCTAGGAAATCGGAGTACAATACGGGGCATTACTAATACGGAACGGTGTCCGAGTTGGTCGAAGGAGCACGACTGGAAATCGTGTAACGGGGTTAACTCTCGTTCGTGGGTTCGAATCCCACCCGTTCCGCCATTTGTTCCTCGTCCGGCCTTGGCTGGAACCACTGATTAACCCTGCGTCGTAGATTAAGGTGAGGAAACGACTTGGATGGTGACCTCATGAAGCAGAAGTCCAAAAAGCCTCGTTGGCGGCGTACGATGGCCGCGGTGGTGGGTCTGCCATTGACGGTGATCGTCCTTGTCGGGCTTGTTCTGTCCTACCGCATCTACGCGAGCAATCGGACCATGGATCTTACGAATGGTCTTCCCAGAGTTTCGTCTCCAAGACCTCCGCAGTCACTGTTGATCTTCGCTCCACATTGCGACGACGAAACGCTTGGCGCGGCCGGTTTGATGTATCAGGCGACCCACTCCGGGTGCGATGTCCATGTGGTGGTACTGACAAACGGCGACGGCTTCCGAATCAGCGCGTCACGGGCGTTCGATAAGATCAACGTGAACGACGCCGATTTCATCCGGTACGGATACCTGCGGCAAACGGAAACGCGGGCGGCCGTGAAACTACTTGGCGTTCAGCCCGACCATGTTACATTTCTCGGCTATCCGGACCGTGGCTTGATGCCGATGTGGACGACGAACTGGTCGCGAAAGAACGCATTCCGGTCCTACTACACCCGCGCGAACTATTCACCCTACACAGACTCGCCGACGCCCAACGCTCCCTACTGTGGCGAGGCGCTCCTGGCCGATGTCATACGGCAGCTTGAACAGGACAAACCGACCGACGTTTACGTAACACATCCCAGCGACGATCACCCCGACCATGCCGCGGCCAGCGTGTTCGTGCGTACGGGGTTAGATTGGCTGCGGGCGCGGGGAGAAACCTGGGCTCTCCAGGCGCGGTTACATTATTATCTCGTGCATCGGGGCGACTGGCCGGTACCCCAGGGTCTCCACGAGGATTGTACGCTCCCACCGCCGTCGCATATGATGTTCGGCGACACTCGCTGGCAGGAGCTGCGGCTCACGCACTATCAGGTGATGCGTAAGTATGCGGCGATCAAGCGGTATCGAACACAGACCAACATCGAGGGACGTTTTCTTTTCTCGTTCGCCCGGCGCGGTGAGCTCTTCGGCGACGTCGATACCGGCACCTCCGCGTCGCTGGTGACAGTGCCTGACGGGGCCATTCGAATGAACGATACCTCACCCCAACCCTCTCCTTGGAAAGGAGAGGGGGATAATGCCACCGATCTGGCTGCCTGGAACGGGATCGCTCCGATGACGATCGATCCGATTGGGGATGATGTTGGGCGAGTAGTAACGGGCGGCGCAGACATTGCGCGGATCTATGCCGCACGCGACTCCCACAGTCTCTACGTTCGCCTGGACACGCATCGGATGATTAATAAGGAAGTCACCTACAGCATATCCTTGCGACCATTGCGTGTTGCAGCCACCGAGCCGCCATTCCTTCAATACACTGTGAAGCCGGGTGTGATCGGCGTTGTGGCCTCGGCATCCGACGATGGCGTGCAGTATGTTTGGCGCGGCGACATGATGGTCTTCCAAATCCCTCTGTCGTGCCTTCACATTACGGACGCCGACCGCGCCGCAACCGTCGATATCGCCGCGGATACGAAGTTCGCCGGAATGTTTGTCGATCACACCGGCTTCCACGGTGTCGCATACAACCCCGAATTCGTCAAAGCCCTTGTTGCCCAGCAGACCGTGATGCCAGACGGTCGATCGTAGTTGTCCGGCGTGTAATTTGACAGTCCATCCCGCTCGGTGCTACAATCACGTGAGACTAATTCCCAGGACCTACTATGACAGCCTTACGCGACTCAATTAACGCGCTCGTAGCGCTTCAGCAGATAGACAGGCAGATACAGCTCCTTAAGCGAAAGCAGGCCGGTTTGGACAACGGATCGGCTTCAGAGGCTCTGTTAGTCGCCGCTCGCAACGCCAACGAATCCGCGACCAGCGCGTACCACAAGGCACAAGGTGAGTTAAAGGATTGCGAGCTTAAGCTGGCCGGTCTCGAGACGAAACTCAAGACGTACCAGCAGAAACTCTATCAAGGCGGCGTCACCAACGCCAAGGAACTGTCCAACATTGAGAAGGAGATCGCCGCTCTTGGGCGGCAGCGTTCCGACCTCGACGGGCGCATCTTGGAGTGGATGGAGTCCGAGGACCAGCATAAGAGTCGCGCGCAGATGGCGGACGCCGAGTTTAAAGCGGCGCAGGCGAAGCATCAGTCCGTGGTTGAGGAATACAAATCGCAGTACGAGCGGATCAATCAAGAGATCACGAGCCTCACCCAGCAGCGCGCCGACGCCCAAGCGACCGTCGGCGACGCCCGACTTCTCAAGCGCTACGACGACATCCGCGTTAAGTCCGGCGGCCTCGGCATCGTCCAAATCGCCAACCACAACTGCGGCGGCTGCAACATGACCCTCCCCACAGCCCAGGTCAAGCTGGTCAAAGACGCCGACACGGAAATCCAAATCTGCGAAAACTGCGGCCGCATGCTCGCGCCATAGACTACGATACCGTATCCTGAGCTACCAGCCACTTTCAAATCCGCCCGGGCCCCAGTTGGGCGCGGCGTGTTGGTTGATATTCACCAAACGGGGCCAGTCATATGACCGAACAAATTTGGGAACTAATCACTGGCGCCAACCCGTTGAGGGAGATTTACGGCTACTGGCCCACGATGCACGATGCGGTCGTTAGGACTATTAGTATCTGTTACGAAGCACGGGACATTGAAATTATATTTGATTACACGGATCAGTTCCGCGATGACGAATTCGAGATCGCCACTCGAATCGCAATGAAGTGGTCAGGCGTACGGGATTGTCGACTGCAGATTGAAGAAGCCAACGTGTATGGTATTCAGTTCTCGTCGCAAGGCGATTTCTTGTTAACTCACTTTGACCGATATGCTTGGGGTTTCGATGGAGAAATATGTTCCGCCTCCATAGAAGTCTCCGGTATACAACGATTGCCAGACATGAACGACACACCAACGGAACCTGCAGAACCCAAGCCAATTAGAATAAATCTGTCGTGACACCGTAGCACGCCGGCATACTTATAACCAATAGCACCGTGCGGTGCCCGCACATGGCATCCCAACCTACTCCTGCGCGCCGGCTTTGCGGAGGAGGTCGGCGACGTCGGTTTTTTGGAGGGCGGTGGCGACGGCGAGTGGGGTGGCGTCGTCGTTGTTACGGTCGTTGATGTTTGCGCCCTTGTCAATAAGAAGCTGGACCGTATCGGTCTTCCCGCTGACCACCGCCGCCATCAACGCGGTGGTACCGTTGATGTCCTGGTCGTGGATATCGGCTTCGTGCGCGAGCAGATAGCGCACCATCTCGGTGTTGCCCTTGAGTGACGCGAGGATGAGGGCAGTCTGGCCCTGATCGGATTCGGCGTTGACGTCGACGTGGTGGTCGACCAGGAGTTCGGCGAGCTTGGTCTGGCCCTGCATGGCCGCCATCATCAGAACCGTATAGCCGCCATTCCCGACGTAATTAGGCTTCGCGCCGTGGTCAAGGAGAAGTTTGGCCATCTCCAAGTGTCCAAGATAGATCGCGCCGACCAACGGCGTCGCGCCGTTCTTGTCTTTGAAGTCGACCTGCGCGCCGTGGTCCAGCAAGAGCGTTGCGAGATCCGGTCGATCCTTAAAGACGGCTGCGCTCAGAGCCCGATAGCCATCGTGGTTCGTGACGTTGGGATCGGCCTTCTTTGAGAGCAAGAGCTTGCACGCCTCCGGCTGTTCCGCAAAGACCGAGAACATCAGAGCGGTATTGCCGGTTTTCGAGGTCTCATTGATGTTTGCGCCTTTGTCCAGCAGGGATTGCATGACGTCGATCCGACCGCCGGCTGCCGCTTGCATCAGCGGCGTTGCGCCTTCCTTGTCGCCGGTATCGGCGGGCTGCGCCGCCGGTGGGGTGGGAGCAGCCGCAGGCGCTGCGCAAACAACGGTCGTGCGGCTGAACAGGACGAGTGGGACCAAAACGAGAAACACGGATCTACGATGTGTCATAACGGTCGACCTCCGGCTGAGAGATGTCTATTTACCGTCTATACGTCGCGCGGGTCAATAAGTTTCACGTTGGGAAAAGGGGATGTGACCGCCGACTTGAAGTCGCGGCTAAAAGGGCGCAAAGTACCCCGTCGGGCACTAAGATCTTAACCCTCGAAGGAGGGTTTTGCGCCCTTTTAGCCCGCGGTTTCAACGGCAGGGTATGTTATCGGGCAGCCGCTTCGTGTTCTGTGTCGGCGTGGGTCACTGCGGGCAGGTCGATGGGGTCCATGGTGGCGAGGGTGGGACCATCTTCCTCGGCGGAATCCTCAACTTCGATCGTTCCGCTGGAGTACACGAACTGCTGGGCGTTCGCAAGCGTCCAAGGCTCGAATTCTTCGGAGTCCATGGTCGCGAGCGTTCGCTCTTCCTGTTCGGGCTCTTCCACAACGACCGGTTCCTCCGTCTGCTCCTCGACCTTGCGATCACGGGCGTAGGTTCGGCTGGGTAGGTCGAGAGTTTCCATAGTGGCGAGCGTCGGCACGTCCGATTCCGGTTCGTCGACAACTTCCGGCTCTTCGACTTCCGGTTCCAGTTTGCGACCACGCGCATACGTTAGGGTGGGAAGGTCGAGGGTCTCCATGGTCGCGAGCGTCGGCACCTCCGATTCCGGCTCGTCGAGAACGTCAGGCTCTTCGGATTCCGGCTGCGGTTTTCTGTCGCGGGCGTATGTTCGCGTCGGGAGGTCCAACGCGTCCATGGTTGCCAAACTCGGCTCGTCCGGAACGGCTTTGCGACCGCCCAATGCGAGTGGGTCCATGCCTTCGATGGTCACTTCCTTGCACTTGTCCGGCAGTACGACATCCGCCACCCGGCCGCTCATCTCGGTCGTGAGCGTATCGACACGCATCCCGTTGACGTAGGCGGCCTTGAGGTGAACCATCTTGTTGTAGTCGCCGGCGCCGCGATACGTGTAGAAGTTGAAACGTTGGCGGACGTGCGGTCCCGTCTTGGCGTCGATCACCGCGCCCATGTCCACAACCACGATAACGTCGTTGAAGTTGTCAGGGTGCAGACTCGTTTGGCGAGCGGAATCGAGAGTTGCCAGCAAGTTTGTGGGGTCCGAGCGTCCAATCTCGGTCTCTTGCTTGTCGTGGTGAAGTACGCGGTTGAGCCAGTTTGCCATGGTAATGACCTCTTGTATTACGGTCCGTCGTCATGCGCGGGCAACTATCAGACCAATCAAGTGCCCGTCGGCAATAGTTACCAGGATAAACGCGTCTCAATTCATCGTTAGTGCGTTAACCCTGAATAGTCACAGTTATATCTACCAGTATACTCAATCGTCCAAACTCTGTCTATATTTTAGTTTGGCAGGCAAGGGTATTTATAACTTTACACTCAGAGCGCGACCAAGTCACCCTCCGCCTCTCGCACCGTATAGCTGCGACGGACCAGAGGCACAATAGCGTTATTGGTGGACGGCTCGGACTGGTTTGCGTACTCCAGCGCCTGACCTAAGAGTACCGCGGGATCGACACCGACTAGCGTTATTTCCCGCACGTCAGCCGTCTCCTCGGGCGTTTCAGCCTGATCCGTGGTCACGATCGGATCGGGAGCGACGGGCTTACGTCCGCCGAGCGCCAGCGGGTCTCCATCGGCGATGGAGATTTCTCGATAGATGGTTGTCGGGATCACGTGACTGGCGATCCGTCCGCTGTTGGCGCGGTCGATCGTGTCCACTCGCTTGCCGTTGACGAACGCGGCCTTCAGGTTCGCAATCTGATTAAACTCTTTTTGGCCGCGGTAGGTGTAAAAGTTGTAGCGATGGCGTACGTACGATCCCGTGTTGGGATTGAATTCCGCGCCCATCTCCACGATCACAATCACATCGTTACGGTTGTCGCCGTGCAGGCTTACCTCTCGGGCGGCGACAAGGGTGGCATCGAAGTCTGTAGGGTCCGGTCGGCCGACGTTTGCGCTGCCTTGTCTTAATCCAAATATCCGGCTCATCAATTGGTTCATTTGCTTCTCGTTAATGCGGAGTTAATCCGCAAGTTTGGTTGCACCAAATGACAATTCACATCAACGTAAGCGGGCAACCTGGTACAATTGTCGGTATTTTCGTAAAGATGATTAGGTCCGAGTGCTTAAGAGATGGCGAAGCCACGATATACGAACCGATCGGTGGCTAGTTGAGTAGCGACGCATCCACCCAGGTCGGCGACAATACGCGCGTCTTGACACCACCTGACTTGGGGTCTTCTATCGGTCCGGAGTCGTAATCCTCGTGGTCGGTCCACACCATCACCATCTGCGATCCGCGAGAATACGACGGAGCGGGGTTGATGGTGGACGTCACGCTGAAGTCCTTCACGTTCAACTTTCGAAACCTGAGTAACCGGCCGATGAGAGTGCTGTTCATTTGTGTGTCTCCTGATTCATCTTTTGGATTGGCTGCCGTCTTGAGCAACCATCATCTTGCTGATGGACCTAGTATAGGCGTTTGGGAAGATTCGGTCTGCGATGCTGGTCACGTGGGAATGTGATTGATGTCACACTTGTGTTGGGGGTAGGCCACGCGGACCCTCACCCCCAGCCCCTCTCCCAGGGGGAGAGGGGTGTCCAATAACTATGGGCCAACGAAGCGACGTGGTCGGATTGATACCGGTTTTCATCCAGATAGGAGGATGCAGTCCATAGGACTACTCGACGATAGTTGAAATCGGGGGTGACAGTCATTTCGATCAGAAGTTGCGAATGTGGTCGGCGAGGACTTCTTCGATGACATGTCGGGATGTTCGTGCTTCAAAGGAGTTGCTATCGACGTGGCCTGCCAGTGTAATCAAGCCCTTCCACAGCGCCCAACCACGGGCTCGCGCCCAGGCTGCGCTGTCGCCGGGAACAGCGGCGCGGAACGCTTCCCGGCTTGCGCCGGAAAAGAACGTCCAGGCAATCGTCAAATCGCAAGCCGGATCGCCGACGCTCGAACTACCGAAGTCGATGACGGCGCATAGTTTGCCCGCTCTGACCAGAAGGTTCCCCGCGCTGACGTCTCCGTGCAGCCATACGGGGGGCGTCTGCCACGTCGCCTGGAGGGCTGCCTCCCAGACGTCCGTGGCGCCATTGGTGTCGATCCTGCCGTTCAGGGCTCCAATGGCGTCTCGAGTTTCCATGTCGTAAGTTGCCAGGGGACCACCGCGATAAAAGTTGTGCGGCCCTGGAGGCGGCCCGTCACTGGGATCGATTTGCTGCAGCGCGGCGAGGAACTGAGCCAGGTCAGATGCAAAATGGGACAGGTCGGCGATGGTGGCGACGTTTGCGCTCTCGCCGTCGAGCCATTGATAGATGGACCAATTCCAGGGATACCCGTCTGCCGGTTGCCCCATGGCCAGCGGAACGGGGATTGGGAGAGGCAGCAATGGCGCAAGTCGTGGCAGCCATTGGTGTTCTTTGTCTACTTGCGCGGCGTATCGCTCGGCGCTGGGCATGCGAACCATCATATTGTCGCCGAGATGGAATGTGTAATTGTCCCACCCGCCGGGTTCGACCCGCCCGATAGGAAGGTCAGCCCAGTGCGGAAACTGCGTCGCCACCATTCGGCGCACGCGCGATACGTCAATGTCTATTTTGTCGGCCGGCATACGGATCTATTTTCCTGATTGATTGGCTATCTTATTACGGTATACTTTATTAGTGGCGCTACGTCGTCGTAAGGAATATTGCAGTGCCAAAAGAAAAACAACTGACTGACTCAAACGTGGCGCCCGCGTCTGATGTGATGGATCCGTCCATCCCTACGGTCTATACCAATGGTAAGGCCGCTGCATCGCTTGCGACTGATGATACTCCGACGCTTGATGAATTGCTGCTAATGTCGGACGCAGAGCGCGATAAGGCTCTAGGCAAACTTAGCACACTAATGGCGTCATTGATTGACCAGTTTCCAGAGTTAGTGGAATTCAACGTGCTTGACGGTGAGGAGTTCCGCGAACTTGGGGCTTGACCCGCGTAGAGGCGATATTTGGTATATATGGCTTGACCCTACCGAAGGGTCAGAAATGGCGAAGCGCCGTCGGTGTGTTGTTGTTAGCCACGACGCGTTTGGCCGTGATCTAGATTTAAGAGTGATTGTGCCAATTACCAGTTGGCAGCCGGCGTTCGCGAAGCAGCCATTTCTAATCAATATCAAGCCCGATGCCTTGAACGGTCTGGATAAAGAATCGGCAATTAACTCCTTTCAGATGCGCTGTGTATCCGTGAATCGATTTGATGACGTAAACCGCGCGGGCATTGTCTCTCCTCAGATTGTGGCTAAAATTGCAAAGGCTATCACCGTGATTGTCGCCTACGATTATAAGGATGTCAAGCCGGAACCAACTGCCTAGCCAGTCTACCAAACGTACATATAGAACTCATCTCATCGCTATCGGTCAGCCTGTTCCACGTCACTAAAACAACTGCTGCAACCGCCCCGTGCTATCTCCCAGGTTGTCCGTGCGGACGCCGACGCGGTCGAGCATGGAGAGATAGAGATTCGCCATCGGGGTGCCGTCGGGATAGACGATATGACGGCCGGATTGGATGGCGCCGCCGCCGCGGCCGGCGACCAGCACCGGGAGGTCGTCGTGGTTGTGACGGTTCCCGTCGCTGATGCCGCCGCCGAAGACGATCATGGAGTTGTCGAGCAGCGTCCCGGTAGGCTCTTTGATGGATTGCAGCTTTTCCAGCAGGTAGGCAAGCTGCGTGACCTGGAACTTATTGATGACTTTGAGCTTGTCCTGCTTCTCCTTGAGACCGCCATGATGCGAGAGGTCGTGGTGACCTTCCGGGATGCCGATCTCGCGGAAACTTCGGTTGCTTCCCTCGTTGGCCCACATGAACGTACCGACACGCGTGAGGTCGGTTTGGAACGCGAGCGCCATCATGTCCGCCATCAGCCGCAGATGTTCGCCGTAATCGGCCGGCATCGCCTCGGGTGGCGTGATGCCGGAAACCGCTGCCGCCTGGCGCAGTGTGGCGGATCGATTCAGCCGCTGTTCGATTTCGCGGACGCCGGTGAGATACTCGTCGAGCTTATTGCGGTCCTGATATCCGAGTTTTGTCTTGAGTTGCGCGGCATCGCCCATTACAAAATCCATTATGCTCGAGCGGTCGCGGTCACGCATGTGGCGGTTCTCGGCGGTCTCGCCAGGATCGCTGTTGCCGAACAGACGGTCGAAGACCTGGCGCGGGTCGATCTCTTTCGCCATGGGCGTCGTGGCCGATCGCCAGGAAATATGCGACGAGTACGCGCAACTGTAACCGCTATCGCAGTCGCCGTTTTGACCACCCTGTTCGCAGCCGACCTCGACCGACGGAAATTGGGTCGCGCCGCCGATATGAGACGCGGCAAGCTGATCGACTGAGATGCCGGCATGGATGTCCGCCCCGGAAGTCTTGCGGGGATGGACGCCGGTGAGCCATGCGGCGGCTGAGCGAGCGTGGTCGCCAGGCCCGTCGCCAAGAGCCTCGGCGTTGTGCTGAGTCAGGCCGGTCATGACCGTGATGGAATCACGCACCTTTTGCAGCGGCATGAGCGTCTCGGGAAGGTCGAAATGCGCGCCTTCCTGCACGGGGGTCCAGGCCGGCATGTGGATGCCGTTGGGTACGAACAGGAACGCCATGCGGACAATGGGCCGCTTCGGGCCCGACGCGGCCAGGGCAGTCAGTGGGAGCATGGCCTCCAAAGTCGGCAGCGCGATGGCCGCGCCGAGCCCACGCAATACGGTCCGTCGACTGATTCGATGGCTCATTGATTCATTCCTTTATCCCCGCGACGCTCGCGGAATGGGGGACTATCCACCACGCCCGCGATCAAAGTAGACATCCGGTATCCGTTTTGGTCGACGCTTTTCGCGATCGCGTCTACGTAGCATTTGTCAGCCGGCACCAATCCTCGGCCGACTGCGTAGGTCATCATTTTCTCGGTCAATGCGTGAACGAACTGGGTTTTGTGTGCCATCAAGTACTGTTTCAATTGTGCCGGTCCGTTAAACGTGGCCCCGTCCGGAAGCGTGCCGGACGCGTCGATGGGAGCGCCTTCATCGGTGGTTCGCCAGGCGCCTACCGCGTTGTAGTTCTCCAGCCCAAATCCGATCGGGTCCATGCGCATGTGGCAGTTGGCGCAAGCGGGATCTTTGCGGTGCTGCACCATGCGCTCGCGGAGCGTTCCGACGAGGGGACCGTGTTGTTTGTCGTCGAGCTGTGGCACCCCCGGCGGCGGAGGCGGGGGTGGGGCGCCCAGGATCTGCTCCAAGACCCATCGACCGCGCTTGACCGGCGACGTGCGTGTTGGGTTCGACGTCACCGTGAGCACGCTGGCCTGAGTCAGCACGCCTCCGCGTTCGTGGTTTGCTAAACGCACGTACCTAAAATCGTCACCGTAGACGCCGCTGATTCCGTAGTGCCGAGCAAGGGGTTCGTTGAGGTAGCTGTAATCGGAATCCAGGAATTCCAATACACTGCGATCTTCGGTAACAACGTTCTCGAAGTACATTTCCGATTCCGTCCGCATGGACTGGCGCATTTTATCGTCGAAATCCGGAAACCGTTGTGGGTCCGGCGCGAACGTGCTGAGCTTGCGAAGTTGCAGCCACTGTCCGGCAAAATTGGCGGCCAGCGCGTGCGCCTTCGGGCTCTTGAGCATGCGAGTCACTTGAGCGTGCAGAACGGCGGGGTCATGCAGCCGATTTGTGCCGGCGAGTCGGAAAAGCTCCGCGTCCGGCATGGTGCTCCAGAGAAAATAGGACAGACGCGACGCAAGTTCGTAGTCGTTGACGGGATGTTTTGCCGTGGGATCGCTCGGGTGCGGATCGACTTCCACGCGGAAGATAAAATTCGGGGAGACTAGCACAGCCTCCACGGCGAGCTGAATCGCGCGTTCGAAACTGGCGCCCTGGCTGCCGGCGCGGTCGACACATTTGACAAGACGCGCAATTTCGTCGGGCGTCGCCGGGCGTCGGAACGCGCGTGTGGCGAATGGAGTAAGGATCTTCCGAGCACAAGCGTCGCGGTCTGCCGTCGACTTCGGCCGCACGGTGATCAAGCGACGTTCGGAGAGCGGAAGCACGCTCGGCATCGTGAGCGGACCTTCGATCGCTAGTCGATCCACAACGAGGTTTCGGTCACGGTCCTTTGGATTTGGGGCGGTCGGCTTGTAATAGTCGTTCAGGAACGCCAGTCCCACGGAATGGACGCCGGCGGTCACGTGGACTCTGACCGTAAACACGCCAGGCAGTTCCTCCGTTTGCGGAACGTCGAACGTCTTGGCGTCGGCGTGATCGAGTCGTATGCCGAGCCGTGCCGGATCAGGTCCAGCCTGCTGTCCGTAAACGCGTCCCCTGATCGCATAATCGCCGTCTTCGGGAAATTTGAAGTCTACACCGAGTTCGCCGTTCGTATAGAGTACTTTGTCGCCCGACGGCGTGGCCAAGGACGGGCTGCCGTGGAGATCGTTTGCGGCATAGTGTGTGACCGATCCCCGCGATTCCGGTGCGATGATCGCCGCGTGCGCCAACTCTTCCGCGGCCGTGAGATATTTCTCAAGGAGAAGCGGTGAGATAGACAGAACATCGCCGATATTGTCGAAACCATAACCAACGTCGTCGGAGGGGAACTCGTCGGCAGGTCGCAGCGTCACACCAAGAAGATCGTCGACGGTGTTGTTGTACTCTTCCCGATTGAGCCGGTGTAGGGTGACGCGGCCGGGGTCCTGGATCTTACAATTAGCCTGAGACACAGTCGATTGAATCCAATCCACAATGCGGGACCGTTCGTCGCTCGTCGGCTGCGGTGACCCCACCGGAGGCATGTGCTGCGACTGGACATTGTCGGCAACCTTCTGCCAAATCGAGGCGGCTCGGACAACCGAGGCAGTATCGCCATACGCGGTAAGATTGATTCCCGCCGGTGGATGGTCGCCGGCGTGACAGCCGGTACAGTACTTCTTGACAAGCGGGACGATATCGTGAGAATAGGACGACATTCCTGGTTGGACACCGGTTTCCGCTCGGAGAGACTGAGCAAGAGCTACAGAATTGGGTGTGACTCCGCTGACGTGTTTGGGCGCGCTCACGGCCGCCAAGACAATTGCCGCCAACAAAGTCAAATTGGCGGTCAGAAAAACTAATCGACGATGCATGGGAAGAACTCGCGCTAAGGCCACACTGGTCACTCTATTATACGGCTTAATCCGTGGAATGTTTCGAGGTCGAATTCGAATCTGTGTCCAGCAGGATATTGTGGTCCGATGCTGGAACTGTAAATCAGGTACCCCTCCCCTCCAGGGAGGGAGACGGAGATCCTACTGTCGTAGTTTACGGTCACTGCATGGAGTCAAGATATGGCACTGTTCAACAAACTGTTCGGACGCAAAAAAGACGATGCCGCGCCGCGAAATGCCCCCGACTTAGCCGCTGGTGACGGAACTATTGAGAGTCTGCGAGCAGGGCTTCCCACGAAAGCCGTACGCGCTGAGCGCGCCGAAGAGGATATCCGAATCGGCTTGCAGCTCCTTTTCCCCGCGCCTCTCGCATTGAATGCCCATGTATTGAGCAAGGGGCTGGTTGGATTCCATCAATCCTTGGCGAATGCGATCTTGGAGATCGATGCGGCGTCGGCAAGCTACGGCACACCGACGGGGCGTGCGCGCTGGGGTCTGCATACGGTCGAGTTCGAAGGCTTTAACCAGAAGATAACGCCTGCTGTCCTTGAGAACTGCGTGGCGCAGGCTCCCTATGCCGCGAGTATCAAGGAAGAAGCGCGGAACCATCAGGCTCACGTGCGACTCAGTTATGCCGGGACGCATCCGTCACCATTGGATCGCTACGTGGCCGTCGCCGCCGTGGCCGGCGCGATAGCCGCAACGGGAGCAAACGTCGTGCTGAACGAAAACGGCCATACGTCGTTGCCGATCGACGAGATCCTTCCCTCCAAGATTAGCGGTGACCGGCTCGTTTACCTGCGATCCCTGTCTATTCCCGGTCTCTACGGCGGCGTCGTGGAGATGGATATTCCGGGTGAACGCGGTCTATGGCTCCGCACACATGGCTGTCAACTCGTTCGCCTGCCAAATATCGCGATTTTGGCCGCCAACGCTCGGGAGAGCCAGAGACTCCGAAAGGTCCTCGTGTCGGTCTATGATTTCCTGATCGACAATCAGCGCCGCCTTGAAGCAGGCCAATCCGTTCGGGTTTCCCCGGAGAGCGTCCTCAAGTTCCGCCATCCCGGAGTGACAGAGTTCTTCCTGCACGACAACTCCGGCGTCCTCGTCGCCGAGGAGGCCGCCGACAGCGACAACAAACCACCGGCGAAGTCTGGGTAGTCAACGTATGAACTGGAGCGCGTGATCGGTGGCCGAACGGCGTCGGCATGCCCATCCAGAGCTATGGGCATGGCACCCAGACATGCCCGCCCAGGGCTGCCGGCATGGCACCCAGAATCATTAGCCTCGTCGATGATCATCCTCATTTTACAATTGACCGCGATGCTTGCGACCGGGTTGGTTTGTAGGC
>Ga0206940_1037_pt1 | contig 20355 bp, 15 predicted proteins | sample Alteio_BWOrgHeat_8_FD_152963 | JGI IMG/M metagenome (GOLD analysis project Ga0206940, IMG submission 152963) | Enriched cells from forest soil in Barre Woods Harvard Forest LTER site, Petersham, Massachusetts, United States -... | ecosystem: Environmental > Terrestrial > Soil > Temperate forest > O...
TCCGGTTCCTGTCGAGCCTGATCCGCGGACCTGCAACCTCGATCCGCAGCGCATCGAAGACGCTATCTCGCCGCGGACAAAAGCGATTCTGCCGGTGCATCTTTACGGATTGGCGGCGGACATGGCGCCGCTCATGGAGATCGCCGCACGGCGCGGTCTGAAAGTTCTCGAGGATGCGGCGCAAGCGCATGGCGCCCGCATCGGTGAACGACGTGCCGGCTGTCTCGGGCATGCCGCCGGTTTCAGTTTTTATCCGGGCAAAAATCTCGGCGCGTTCGGCGACGGCGGCGCGGTCGTCACGGACGACGAAAAGCTGGCCGCGCGGATTGCGGTCTTGCGTAACTACGGATCGGAGGTCAAATACCACAACGAGGTCAAGGGATACAACTCCCGCCTCGACGAATTGCAAGCTGCGTTGTTGCGGGTAAGGCTGAGGTGCCTGGATGAGTGGAACGCGCGTCGTCGCGCGCACGCCCGGTATTACCTCAGAGCGCTAGCGAGTACGGATTTGACGTTGCCCGTCGAACCTCCGCAATTCGAGCACGCCTGGCATCAGTTCGTCATCAGGCACGGCAAGCGCGATCGCTTGCAGCAATATCTTGCGTCGCAGGGTGTGGACACCATGATTCACTACCCGATTCCGCCGCATCTGCAGCCCGCGTATTCCGAACTCGGCTTGCACCGCGGTGCATTTCCCATCACCGAAGCAATACACGACGAGGCGTTGAGCCTGCCGATCGGGCCGCACTTACGAGAAGAACGTCGCTATGTGGTGGAACAGGTCATTGCCGGAGTCAAAACTCTCACGTGAGCAATGCCATCATCTGATTGCGTGCAGTTGATGTCGCATTTCTTATCAGGGTTTTAACGCGTAACGGCTGGCGGTGATTTCCCGGGCCGGATTGCCGGCAACCACGGTGCCCGGCGCCACATCCCGGATTACGACCGATCCCAGTCCGATCAATGCGCCGGCACCGATTTTGACGTAGGGCGCGACGGATGCGCCGCCGCTCAGAAACGCATTTTCTTCCGCTTCGACGAACCCGAGTACCGTCACGCCTGCCGAGACCGTGACCAGCCTGCCCAGCCGGGCGTGATGGTTGATCGACGAGTTTTGCAGCATGATCACATGATCGTCGACCCGGGCTTCGGAACAGACAACGCTATTGGCCATAATGGCGCAGCCTGCGCCGATGTAAGCGCCGCGCGCGATGGCAGCGCTCGGATGCACGATCGTCGCAAAGCGCTCGCGCGGCATGCCGGTGCGCGCGATGGCCGCTGCTTTTTTGCGAAAGCTGTCGACGCTTGCGATGCCGTTGATGAAATGGCAATGCGGCCAGCGATGCGCGTCTTCTATCCTGCCGACCACCGGAAATCCAAGCACCCGCCGCCCCTGGTTTTCGGGCAGGTCGTCGAGAAACCCGACCAGTTCGTACAGCGGCGCTGCTGGCGAGGCTGCGTTGATGGCGACGATCGCATCCGCGATCGCGAGCGAGTTTCCGCCGGCGCCCAGGATCAGGATGGATTGTGGTTGCATCGAGGTATTCATGAGGATGTGGATGTAGTTGCGTTCGACCGCGCGCCGAGCGTGGTTCGCGCAATCTCCGCGATGGTATCGAGAAAACGCCCGGAGTAGTAACCGGCGTTGCCGATCTCATCGTCGAAGAACCGCTTGCCGGCCGCGCCGACCGCGCCGCGAAAAGCCGGATCGTCGATCAGCCGGTGGGCAAGCGCCACATAGTGTTCGGCATCCTTCGCGCACAACACGGGATATTTCGAGAGCACGTCGTCACTTACTGCGCGCCCGCTCGCCGCAGTTCCCGGGAATTCATGCCAAAACTGCATGCCGAACACCGTATTCGGCGCGAAATAAGAAAGCAAAGGAGTAGCGGCGCCAAGCGCCTGGTAGCCGGTTATGCCGCAGCCTAGCGGGAAGGTTTCGAGAAAAAGGTCGAGCGTGCTCGCGTAGAGCCGCGTGTCCACCCAGCCGGCGAAATGACAGCGCTCACCCACCCCGGCTTCGTGAAAATAGCGCTCGATCCCAGCGTGCCGCGACTGACCGGTCCAGATAAATCCGGCGGCGGGATTTTGCTGCAGTATCTTCGCGACGCACGCCAGAAACGGCGCGCTGTTGATTTTATCTTCGCGCGCAAGGGTGCCGAGCAGGAATTTTTCCGGGAAATACGCCCGCAACTCCGCCTGCGCGACGTCGGCCACCGGACTGGCATCGATGGCAAGCGGTACCGGGCATACACGCCACTCCTGCTTGCCGAACACCTGCGTGAGGTCGTGTTTCGCCCCGTATGTAATGTAGCCGTCGATAAAAGGCCCGGCGATCGCGTGAAAACGCAGTGCCCAGAAGATCTGCACCGGCGCGAGGCGCATGGATAGAGCGAATGCGGCCAAATCGGGGCTTGAAACCCAAATGCACACACCCATCCCGTCGTGTCGCAAATGGTCGCGCAAGTAACAATATCTATCGACCCACCGGCTGGAATGACCGCCCGGCACACAGGTTGCGAGGAGCACGACTTCCACGCCGATTTTCTGCGCCCGATCGAGAAACATCTGGTCGAATTTGGTCAGCACATAGATGCGCAGAACCAGATTCTCCCGCCGTTCGCGCGGGATGTTTTCCAGCATTTTGAACATCACTTCCGTGTGCCCGAGCATGAATCCCGTGTGCAAGTAGAACGCGATTCGGTTGGCATTGCCGGCGGCGGGCTGCTCGTTGCGGAATCGACGGCCGAGCTTTGCCATATCGTCCCGCCAATCGGAAAAACAGCGGTAGTAATGATTTTCATCCTCGACCGTGCGCACGAACGCGATATAAATGCTGGTTTCCATGCTCAGCGCCGCTTCGGCATCTCCGGTGCGGATTGCGCGCTTGAAAGCCTCGACCGCAGCTTTGTAGCACTTGCGCGCTTCCTGCGGGCGTTTTAACTGGTTGAGCGCCTTGCCGATCTCGCACAGTGCCGGCACATTGTGCGGATCCGAACGCAGCGTGCGCTCGTAGGCGAGCAGCGTGGCCTGCAAATCGAAATCCATGGAAGTCATGCTAGCGGGTTGGTCGCGCGACACCGTCGTAAATGTATGTTCCAACCGCCGTTCACGGCCGGAACCGGCAGAGTATTTGCTGTCGCAGAAACCATCATCCCATTGCGCGGGCGAGCCAACGTGAAGTCAGTGTCAGGCGGCGGCGAACATTTCACAGGCCCGCTAACCCTCCAACGTGGGGTTAGCGGCGTATTTGAACTGAACCGGTACCTTCAGTTCCATCATGCGTTTGCGTTGCGCGATCACAATCATAACCGAATTGGCGGGCACGTCCTTGAACCGGTCGTGAATCGGCACATCGAAAAACTTCGGGTTAGACACAATGTCGGATACCGCCTTGAAATACTCGATTTCAAAGCCGTTGGCGGGATAGAAGTCGAAAAACCAGGTCGGATTTACATTGTAAAAACCGTGATTGTAAACGTTCAACGGCAGAGCCTGGATTATGATTCCATTCGGCCCGACGATGCTGGCGAGATTGATGGCGGCCTGTCCAATGTGAAAACAGTGCTCGCACGTGCCAGTGTCGAGCACGATGTCATAGCGCCGCTTGAAATCCGGCGGCAGCGGCCGGTTGAGATCGATCACTATTTCATCGCCGCGCGCTTGCACGATGTCGACCACGTCCAGTTTGTAACCCAGCGCCTGAAATACGCCTGCTGCGTCGAACACGCGATCCAACGCGCCGCGGACGCCGTGCCAGGCAAGAATGCGGTCCGAATCCTCGCGTACCGCGATGTGGCGTGCCTGTTCCGCGCCCAGCAATGCCGCAAGGTGGTCCGCCGAGACCAGCAAATCCGGGTAGCCCGCAGAACAGGCTATACCGCCGCCTTGTTTGCGGGCGACCTGGCAGATCAAGTCCAGTAGTACTACGGGGATGGCCATTACGATTCTTCCGGCTTAAAGGGTTTGCCTGTGGGGTTTGCCTGTGCGTACTCTGCCTAACGGGGAAGCCGGCTTGGCGGAATTGCCGCTGCACGTAGAATAGTCTGCCGTGATAGATTCTTTTCCCGACGGGATTTATTGCTCATGGCACGAGTGCAAGGGATACCAAATGCTGATTGGCAGGATGATGCGGACACTCCTTGGTGGGCCCGGTCGAGACGAAACGGCTGGCGCGTCGGACGCATCCGTGAGTTTAACCAGAATGATCAGCGACGAATACCGGGCGATGCAGCAGAAACTGCATGAAAACCCAGCCTACGGAGTGGCGTCCGTGCACTATGCGCCGTTAGTGGCTCAAGTCATCGAAACCGTCGGCGCGCAGGAGCTTCTCGACTACGGCGCGGGTAAAGGGCGGCTAGGCGTGGCCCTCAAGCAGCATATTCAGCGCGAGCTCAAGATTCACCATTACGACCCCGCGATTCCCGAGTGGGCGACGCCACCCGCGCCGTGCGGATTCGTTGCCTGCATCGATGTGCTCGAGCATATCGAACCCGCGTTGCTCGAGCATGTGCTGGATGATTTGCGGCGGGTAACCGCCGGCGTGGCCGTTTTTACGGTGCATACCGGACCTGCAAAGAGATTGTTGCCGGACGGGCGCAACGCTCACCTGATACAGCAACCGGCGGGCTGGTGGCTGCCGAAGTTTTTTGCCCGCTTCGAACTCATAACCTTCGATCGCATGCCGAACGGATTTCAGGTGGTGGTGGAGCACAAGCAAAACTGACCATTGCTATCCGCTGCAGCCGCCGTGTAATGAGTAGAGTAGCCGGACCAGTCGCGAATCAAGCAGGTAATCGTTCAATCGCGTTTCGCCAGATCCCGATTGAGTTCGGCGAGCGCGGTATGCCAGTCGCCCCGCGACGACTGTCGGTAGACCGTGAACCCCGGAAACCACACGGACGAGCGACCCGTGTACATCCAGCGCCAATCCGGCTGCGATGGCACGAGTACGCGGCCCGGGCGGCCGATGCTTGCGCGCAAGTGCATGTTGGTGTTGCTGACGCCGATGTATTCATCGATCTCCGACAGCAGCGCGAGCATGCCCTCCAGGTCTTCGTTGAGGTCGGTGAAATCGTGAACGGGTCTGCCCAGTGCATCCGCCAGTGTAGTGATCTCACCGGGCGCAGGTTTACGCTGCAGGGCAATGAAGGTACCGGGGATGTCCTTTAGTGCGGTTGCCATCGCAGCGATGCCGATTTCTTTGTACAGCGCCCAGAACACCATGCGTTGCTCGCCCGGCGGCGTGCCGCTGCGCCACGTGAGACCAATATAAGGCGGCTTGCCGATGGCGGCGAGTCGCCCGCGCAATTCCTGCAGGCGCTGCTCAAGCGGTGACAGCGCGAGCGGCGGCGGAACCGGCGGCCAGAAAGTCGAGATTTGCATCGGGAAATCCGGCAGGCGCGACCTGGTTTCAGATGTGACTGTCGCAGGCAGTTCACTTACCGGAAAGTCGCTGACCATGCGCGGAAGATCGCCAACAATTATGATTGCATCGGCGTCCGCGCGTAGCGCCGACGCTTCGTCGACTACGCGCGCAAGGCTGGTCACGCGCGCAAGCAGGCTGGCGATCTTGTCGCTGGTGCAATACGTAATATGTGCGCCGGCTGCGTGCAGTTGCGGCGCAAAACGCAGAAAAAAGATTTCGTCGCCCAAGCCCTGCTCATGCAAGATGCAGATGTGCTTGCCGTCAACCTCGACCGGCAGCGTGCGCGCGAGGGCGGGCTCTGGAAATTTTTCGCGAAGCCAGGCGGGTTCCATGCGGTGGCGATACCCAATCCACCCTTCGGCGAGGCGTCCCTGGCCAAGCAGGGCATAGCCGCGCAGCAGATGTGCCGAGTCGAGCTGAGGATTCTGGTCGAGCGCGCGCGCGAACCAGCGCATTGCTTCTTTCAAGCGACCGCAGTCCGCGAGTGTGGTGGCGACATCGCGCGCAAGTTTCTCGTCGGCCGGTGCCAGCTCCGCGGCCTTGAGACGGGAGGTCAGTGCATCGAGGTTGCGGCCCTGGTGCGCGAGCGCTGAGCCGAGCATCGTATGGGCCACGGCTTCGGCGGGAGCCAGCTCGACGATTTCGCGGCACAGCGCTTCCGCTTCGCCAAAACGGCCGAGGTCCATTACTACGGACGCGAGATTGCAGCGAACAATCACGTGGCCTGGCGCATTTGCTAGGCACGCGCGGTACTCGCGCTCTGCGTCCTCGAAGCGCATCAGCTTGTGCAGCATGTCCGCGAGATTGTTATGTGCGTCGGTGAACTGCGGATCGAGTTCTAGCGATCGCCGATAGCATGCGAGGGCTTCTTCGAAGCGCCCCTGGTCGCGTACTACGTTGCCCAGGTTAAACCACGCCAACGCATGTTGCGAATACCGGCCGGTGAGCTTGCGCAGCAGAATTTCCGCGTCGCTGAACTTGCCTTGCATCGCAAGTGAATTGCCGATCCCCAATTTGAACTGCACTTGCTGTGGATCGAGGCGGCTCGCTTTATGGAACGCTGCGTGCGCTTCGTCGTAACGACCGAGAATGAAATAAGCCTGCGCAAGATTGCCGACGACGGCGGCATTGTTGCGTTGAAAATGCGCCGCGCGCTGCAGGTAGTCGAGCGCGGACGCCGGCTGTGCGAGTTGCAGCAGCGTCACGCCGTAGAAATTCAGCGCGTCGGGGTGGTCGGGGGCGATTGCAAGCGCGCGGTGAAAGGCATTTTTGGCGGCTTCCATATCCCCGCGGTTGTAGGCCCGTAAGCCGGCTTCCATGGACGATCGCAGCAATTGTTGATTGGACATGGTCATAGCATTATAACAGATTGAATAGTTTAGTATTTTTGACTGCCAAGAACGAGGTTATGCGCGACAAAATAAGCCCACGATGTTGATATTTTTCAGTAGTTCAGCCCCCTATTTGCCGTTGAGATCGAAAATTAACTGTTGTATCGATGCAACAAATCAAAGCGATATCCTTCTGAAAATGCATATTTTTGTTGAGTCGGGATATGTGGTCTCGTCATACTCCGTTTAACCCTTCGATTTGGGGGGAGCGCCGCGATTCCGTAAGGGGTTTTTTCCGGGGACGACGGCATCTAAAACTGAACAGGAGATTTAGAATGAACAAGAAACTGATGACACTGGCTGTAGCAGGCGCCTTCGCGGCACCGGCAGCGGCTTTTGCGCAGGCCAGCAACGTGCAGATTTACGGCACGGCGTACATTGAGTATGCGTACGCGAAGCAAGGTGTTGGCGCGGCTGGTCAACTGAACAACACGGATCTGTTGCAAACCCCGGGTTCCGCGATTGGCTTCAAGGGTGAAGAAGCTCTGGGCGGCGGTTTGTCGGCATGGTTCCAGTGCGAAAGCTCGATGGATTTCCGCGGTGCGGGTAGCCAACCTCAGCCGGAACCGGCAGGCACGCAGAACAGCGGTATCCTGTGCGGCCGTAACAGCGCGCTGGGCTTCAAAGGCAGCTTCGGTAATGTTTATGCCGGTAACTGGGATTCGCCGTGGAAGATCTACAGCCCGGCAATCATCGGCACGAACGAAACGGGCGCGCTCGGTCTGTCGGGCATGCTGTACGGCAATTCGACCAGCACGAACGACAACACCTCCCCGATCGTGTTTGAACGCCGTCAGAACAATTCGCTCAATTACGTATCGCCAACCTGGAGTGGTTTCTCCGCGGCACTGCAAATCAGCACACCGCAAACCACGACCGGTATTACCTCCAATGCAACAGTCGGCAAGCCGCGGACAATAGGTATAGGCCTCAACTACACCAATGGTCCGCTGATTGTTTCCGGCAGCTTTGAGCAGCACACCAACTTCGCAGCGCTGAACGGCGCCGGCACGCAGAAGGGAACGACCGACCAAGGCTATTGGGGCGGTATTGCGTATCAGTTCGGTCCGGTGAAAGCTGGCGGGGTAATTGCGAAGCGGACGTTCGACGGTGGCTGTAATGTTATCGTAGCCGCTTGCACGGGCGACGGTTCGGTTACCACCTACGGGCTGAACATCGACTGGGCAATCGCAGGTCCGCATGAGCTTAAGGCCGCTTATGTCAAGGCGAACTCCACCTCCGGCGCAAACGCTGCCGGGCTGGTCGGAAACCTGGTGTTCAACGGCGGTGCCGGTCAGACGGGCGGTTCGCAGTGGGAAGTCGAGTATCTGTACAACTTCTCCAAGCGTACCCGCATATCCTTCGGTTACACGGCCCTCAACAACGACACGAACGCGCGTTACGGCTTAGCCGGCTTTACGGCTCCGGCTGCTGGCCAAAACCAGAGCGCATTCATGACGAGCATCAAGTCCACGTTCTAATCGGACTGTTTAAAGCAACACCAAAACGGGCGCTACGGCGCCCGTTTTTTTGCCCGTTGAGAATCTGATTTACCGCGCGGCCAGACCTTCGTATAAATGCTCGAGGTTGCGCGCGAAGGCGCCGGCGTCGAACAACGGTGTAGCGGCAGCGGTGCGCGCTCGTGCGCTTATTTCTTGCAGTTATGCCTTATCTGAGGCCAGGCGGTATGCAAGGCTCTCGTAGTCCTCGAGATTTTGCGTCACGAGTTCGGATAAACCGCCCGCTTCGAGCACGCTCGCTGAGACGCGCGCGGCAAAGGTCTCGCCGCGCAGGCCTACCAGCGGACATCCAGCCCACAGTGCGTCGCTAGCAGTGGTATGCGAGGTGTAAGGAAAGGTATCGAGCGCTAGATCCGCGGCACGATAGCGCGCAAGGTGCAGCGCAAGTGGAAGTCTGGGAGCAAATATCAGGCGCGCGGGTGCGATGCCGCGTGCGTGCGCGGCGTGGCGCAGATTTTCCGACGCCGACAGGTTGTCTTCGAGCAGCCAAAGCACGCTGCCCGGAACCGTTTGCAGAATTCGCATCCAGCACGAGAACACGTCCGGGGTGATTTTATAGGCCTGATTGAAGCAGCAGAATATGAAGGTTTTATCCGGCAGCCCGTAATTTGCTCGCGGGAGCGTAGTTGCGACTTCCCGTTTGCGGTCATTGGGCTGATAACAATGCGGCAGTCTTAGCACGCGCTCGGAGTAATGGCGCGCGTGATCCGGCGGAACGGTAACGGAATCGGCGATCAGGTAATCGATGAAATCGGCGCCCATCGTGCCCGGGTAACCGAGCCAGCTGACCTGGATCCGGCACGGGCGGCGCGCGAGTATAGCGGGGCGCGCACCCAGCGTATAACCCTTCAAGTCGATCAGGACGTCGAGATCATCGACGCGGATGCGGTCTGCGGCGACATCATCAGGGTCGCGCGCGAGATCGACGAAATGCTCGCAGGCGGCGCGCAGGCGGGCGCGCATTGGACTGTTGTCTTCCGGACCGTAGGAGTAAGCAAATACTTCTAAACGGCTGCGATCATGTAATTCGAGCACTTCGGCCAGCAGGTAGGCGGTCGCATGCGCATAAAAATCGGAAGAAAAATAACCGATGCGCAGCCGCGCGCGGTGTGTGGGTGGTGCCGGCGGACGATCAAGTTGGACACCCAGGGCATTGAACTGCTGCGACCAGCGGCGCGCATGCGAGAGTTGCTGATCAGGCGTGAGCGACTCGCACAGCAGTGAAAAGGGGGTCACCATTTGCCCGTTATCAGGTAACGCCGCCGACAGTCGGTCCCAGGCAGCGCCCCACTTTTCCCAAGCGCAAATGCGCCGCAATTGGAAAACGAGCTTGCCGAGCATGCGGATTGAGCCGGACTTCTCGGTCCCTGCTTCAAGCATGGCCACCATCTGATCGAGTTCGCCGCGGACCGAATGAATATCGGCCAACGTGCTATACGGCCCGCTCGCGGCGGGGTCGAGCACCATGGAATTCTTAGCCATGGCCTGGGCTTCGTCCAATTCCCCGATTTCAAACAATGCATCTGCCAATGCTGCCAGTACGACCGGTTGTCGCGAGTCGGTCAGCAAAATCTCGCGCAAATGCGCGATGCCTTCTTTGAAGCGGCCGATAGAGATGCACACGGCAGCAAGGCCCTCTCGCGCTTCCCGAAGGTCGGGTGCGATACGCAGAGCGTAGAGATATTCCGTGCGCGCTTGTTCGAGCTGGCCCTGCAGGGTCAGGGTATGTGCCAGATTGTTGCGTGCTTGGACCAATGATGGATCGATTTCGATCGCGCGTCGCAGATGTGCGATCGCTTCGTCCAGACGCTGCTGTTGCTGCGCGACGAGGCCGAGGTTGACGAGGGCGTCGGCACGATCAGGCGCGCGGACGAGAACGCGTTCGAACCATGACCGGGCCTCGTCCAGCCGTTGCTCCGCCAGACAGATCACGCCCAGGTTGTAGCTTGCATCGACGTTGTCCGGGGATAGACGCAATGCGGTTTCGAAATGCTGGCGCGCGCGCGCAGGATCCGCCTGCCCCAGATTAAGATAAATGTCGGGATTGTGCGGGTCGAGGCCGAGCGCGCGCTGCAATGCGCCTACAGCATCGGCAAGTTGACCCTGGTTGAGCAGTGCAATGCCCAGGCGCATGAACACCGAGGCTGGTGCGCCGGGGATTGCGGCGGCACTCCGCAGCGCGTGTTCCGCATCGGCATATTCGCCAAGTAGCAGACGTGCAAGTCCCAGGTTTTCCAGTGCCGCGCCGTGACGCGGTTGCGCAGCCAGCGCCTGTTCCAGAGGCGCGATGGCGTCGCGCGCGCGGCCAGTCATGACGAAGGTGATGCCCAGCAGGCAAAGTGCATCGGGATTGCGCGGCGCGCGTTGCAATATCTCCTGGCACAAGTACTGCGCGCCGGCGACATCTCCCTGCAGCAGGCGCTCGTGCGCCTGGCTCAACTTGCGGTTTAGCGCAGCGGACATGAATCAAAGTTCGGCATTTGACGACATGCTCAATTATGCCGCTTCTCCCCTTAGGCGTCTTGCGAGGGTATCCCCGTTGGAAGCAAATCAGTTTACGTTTGCGTCTGCGCAGGCTAGCGCATTGACGGCAACATAGACGAAGTCAATGCCGCGCGTAGTATCTACACAAGTAGGGGAGCAAAGACATTGCTTTTACGGCGATCAGTTAAGGCGATCTGATCTGAATCCGCAGGAGGTTGGCCTCAAGTGCGTTGACTTTGTCCGAAGACGGTCCCTGAGTTTGCCTTATCCGTCGGGCGTTAAACGCTTGCGCCGGCGGTGTGTCCCCACCAACTAGATACAAACGATTGCTGATGCCGGAATCGCAAATCAGCGATAGTGATAGGGAAGAGCATATGTTATTGCCATGCCCTACAGGCGCTCATGACCAACAACATGGTTTCGACATTTCCTATGGTGCTCGTCGCAATATGGTTCACGGTTTTTCTGAACGGATTTCGGTCAATTCGAAGATATTCCAGTCGCCGCGGAAGCCGCAGTCGCGGCGCGTGCAGCGGCTCACATCCATCCATGACGACTTGCTGTCGCTTTTCACGGCGCGGCCGAGCGCGGGCGCGTACCAGTCTGTTTCAAGGATGACGGTTTCGCGAAGAAAACCCTCCCCATCTCCGGCATAGACGCGGCGTCTCACTTTGATCGTGTCGAATGCGCCCGCCGGGGTGTTAATATGCTCGCTGCCCAGCACTTCGCCATCGACGCGCACGCTGTTGCGCCGCCCCGTAACCGGATTAGTTGCGGTCACGCGCGTAGACCAGGACTTGCCCGTTTCAAGCGGGAAAACATAGGCCGGATAAGGAGGCGAAAATTCGTATTCGACCGGCTGGTCGTGGTTGGTAAGCGTGTGACGCAGCCAGTTGCCCTCGTTGTCATAAATTGCAATGTACGGTGATCCTAAAGCGGCAACCCCGGTACTGATCGATGTAGTGACGCGATCTGCGTCGATATTGTCGATACGGTATTGCATTTGCCCGCTAGTCTCATTGCTGTAGCCGTTGACTACGCGAAAGACCAACGTATTACCGACAACTGCGGAAGCTGGAGCTGCGACTGCCGGAGCGATCGCTGCAATAACGATTGCCGCTGTTGCGACAATCAGTATGCGTATTGATTCGGAGAAACAAATAGGATTGGTCATGATGGTCTCCATATCGGTTGGCGTATCGGCATGTATTCATGGACCTAGAGCAAAGTAATTCTTCAATCCACTATCCGTCGGCGCAGAGGGAAAATGATGTGCCCGGACTTCCTCGTCCGCAGAACCCCTGTCAGCTGGCGAACAATCCTGTTCGATAATTATTCCATGAATGGAAAGGTATCTCTGTCAGCTTAATCGGCGCGGACGGGTTAAGCAACAAGCCGGGATACGCCCATCACGCGCTGCAGTGCATGTCGATAAGGTTGCTGCATTCGCTCTCACGGGGCTCTTTTTCGAGGGACATAACGGCCTTACCTGGCGACAGGGCGCAGGCCTGGGCAGCCGTTTACTCGCAATGGTCTCGCGACGGACTCTTAGACAGAGCGTCAGGCTCCTTCTACAATAGCGGCCGGGAATCCGCGGCTTTGTCTCGTGGCCTCCGTTGCGCGGATGCAAAGCTTCTTTCGCAGTCTCGCGGGCATAATACGATGCTGCAAGCGGGGCGCCGCTCCGCGATTTCAACCATATTGATCGCGCGCATACCCTTACCGGCATAAAGTCTTCTCATGGCTGAATCGGATCAAGACCACCAGAGCGTGCAGGACAGTCTGCAACAGGTCGTTGGGCTGTTGCGCAAGCATCAGCTCGTCAAGAGCCTGGTCCATCGTCAGGAGATGCCGCGCCACGAGCTCGTCGAAAGTTTGTTGGAAAAACAGAACCTGGCCGAGCTCCAGCAAAGGCTCGATCAACTTCATCCAGCCGACATAGCTTACGTGCTGGAAGCCCTGCCGCTCGAAGATCGCCTCGCGGTGTGGGATCTGGTCAAGGCCGACCGCGACGGCGACATTCTGCTCGAAGTATCCGACGCGGTGCGCGAGACGCTGATCGCGCACATGGGAACCAAGGAACTGGTCGCGGCGACCGAGCAGCTCGATACCGACGAAATCGCCGATCTCGCACCCGACCTGCCGCGCGAGGTGATGCAGGACGTATTCCGCTCGCTGTCGGTCGAGGAGCGCGATCAACTGCGCTCGGCAATGTCCTATCCCGAGGATACTGTTGGCGGCTTGATGAATTTCGACATGATCACCGTGCGCGACGACATTACGGTGGAAGTCGTGCTCCGTTATCTGCGCCGGCTGGACGAAATGCCCGACCATACGGATCAGCTGTTCGTGGTCGACCGCCAGGAATATCTGCGCGGTTTGTTGCCGGTGAGCCGCTTGCTGGTGACTGACCTTGACGCACCGGTCACTGCCATCATGACTGCCGCTACGGTCAAATTGGCACCCGACGAAAACGCGCAGGATGCGGCGCTGGCATTCGAGCGCTACGACCTGGTTTCCGCGCCGGTGACTGACGGCGACGGCAAGTTGATCGGGCGAGTCACCGTCAATTCGGTGGTTGACTTCATTCGCGAGGAAACCGACAGCGAGAAACTGTCGGCTGGCGGCTTGCGCGAGGAGGAGGATTTATTCGCGTCGGTGTGGAGCAGCGTGAAAAACCGCTGGACGTGGCTGGCGATCAATCTTGTCACCGCGTTTATTGCGTCGCGCGTGATCGGCATATTCGAGGGATCAATCGAGAAAATCGTCGCGCTCGCAGCGCTGATGCCGATAGTCGCCGGTATCGGTGGCAATTCGGGTAATCAGACCATCACCATGATCGTGCGCGCCCTGGCGCTCGGCCAGATCACGATTGCCAGCGCGCGCAAGCTGTTTGCCAAGGAGATCGGCGTCAGTTTTATCAACGGCCTGATCTGGGGCAGCGTAGTGGGATTGTTTGCATTCTTCATCTACCATAAATGGCAATTGGGACTCGTGATGACCGGCGCGATGCTGCTCAATCTCCTGCTGGCGGCAGTCATGGGAGTGGCTGTCCCTCTGTTGATGCAAAAACTTGGCCGCGACCCTGCCGTCGGCTCGAGCGTGATGATTACCGCTATCACCGATAGCGGAGGATTCTTCATTTTTCTCGGCCTTGCCACGTTGTTTCTGGTTCCCTAGTTGCGCGGGCAGTAATTGAACCCGCTATTGAGGTAATCAGCCGGAGATTGTTCCGTCCGGCGGGAATAAACCGCGTCGATCCGTGTTTATATTGAGGCAGACCATTTTTCTGTCTATCGAAAGGACCGCACCGTGACGGGGACCAAAGTTGGGACGCCAGTTTTTTTGATTGGCACTCATGCCGGTCGCTGTATCAACAACGCTTGGCATATCGTCAACCGCCAGGCGGCGTTCCCGATCACCCGTTAATCCATGGACGGCCGCGATCCCGATTTTGTTCAGCACATTCCCCGTTTGCGCCGCTACGCGCGTGCGCTGACAGGGGATCGCGGACGCGCGGACGACCTGGTGCAGGACACTCTTGAACGGGCCCTGAAGAAGTTCCATTTATGGCAGCAGGGGAGCGATCTGCGCGCCTGGATGTTTACGATCATGCATAACGTATACATCAATCAAGTACGCGCCGGCTCGGCTGCCGTCGTGACGGCGCTCGACGACGAGATATCGCAGCCGGCGATACGCGCGACCCAAAGCGACCGTCTGGAAATATTGGATCTGCAGGTCGCGCTCTTGCGTTTGCCGGAAGAGCAGCGCGAAGTATTGCTGCTGATCGGTCTCGAGCAGATGACTTACGATGAAGCCGCGGGTGTCCTCGGCATACCGATAGGCACCGTGATGTCGCGCTTATCGCGCGCGCGCGAACGGCTGCGCGCCCTGTTGGCGGGTGGCGGCGCACAGACTGCATTGAAGGTGATTAAATGAGCAGATTGGCGGTAACCGAAGCAGAACTGCATGCCCATGTCGACAGCTTGTTGCCGGAGTCCAGGCGTGTCGAGGTGGACGAATATCTGGCGGCGCATGTCGAAGATGCGCAGCGCCTGCGTGCGTGGCGCGAACAAAACCAGGCGCTGCGTGTATGGTTCGATCCGGTATTGGCCGAATCGCTGCCGGCGCGCCTGCGCCGGCCTGCTGCGGGTAGTTTTATGCGGCCGGTTTTGCGACATGCGGCAGTTTTGGCGTGGCTGGCTTTGGGCATCGTCGCCGGCTGGTATCTGCACGATTACGATATGGGGAAATCGGCCGATACAACTGCGTTTGCGCACCGTGCGGTCATTGCGCACATCGTTTACAGCCCCGAAGTGCGGCATCCGGTCGAAGTTGGCGTAGACCAGGAAGCGCATTTGGTTGCGTGGCTGTCCAAACGGATCGGCGGGAACCTCAAAGTTCCGCAGCTCGGCGCACTCGGTTATCAACTGGTCGGCGGCCGCTTATTGCCGGGCAGCCAGGGACCGGTTGCGCAATTTATGTTCCAGGATGGCAGTGGTCAGCGCCTGACGCTCTACGTCCGTAATGGCGCCGGCGACAGCAAGGAAACGGCATTTCGCTACGCGCAGGAGCGTGGGGTCAGCGTGTTTTACTGGATAGACGGCAGATTCGGCTATGCATTATCCGGAGAAATCGACAAAGCCCAGCTGCTGCATGTCGCCAAGGTCGTTTATCAGCAGCTGAATCCCTAGCCCGACCCTTCCGGCCGGTTTCCTTACTTGCTATGGGGCCCGCGCTGCCATTTTTCCCGGTTTCCAGCAGCGGCAGAGATTTTTTCCGCGACCCGGTTTCACCCTTGCTTTTTGCATCGGCGTGCCACGTAAGCGAACGAAACTCAGTCGCGGTTCACATTGAACATTGATCGATGCCGCTGCTGACAGTTGATTACATCAGACCCGTAACAAGATCTTCGATGCGATTGCGCAGAAATTTTTTGTGGCAATTCAGAAAAAAACCGCTTCGCTGGTATCACTTTGCGCGATTGCAAGTATCCTCGTGCTACCCGTACATTGAAACGAGTGATCGCGCGCAGCCGACACTTATGACCGCATCGATAGGCGTGTACGAGCGCGCCAATAGACAGCGGCAAACGTAATAAAAATTATATTGTAAATCAGGCACTTGAAAAAATTAATTCAAGGTGCTGGGGAAAGCTGGAGTGATGGAGGGTGACGCTGGTGTTTGTGCGGGGAGGTATTGCTGACGTCGACTGCGCTGGCTGCAGTCGTTTACTGCGGTGAGGCAAATAACGGGAGCCGGGGAGCCCAGCTCCCGCTCAAGCAACTACCGTTATTTCTTCTTAGCTGCTTTCTTTTTCTTTGCTTTTTTCTTCGCTGCCATGGTTCATCTCCTTACGAGTGGTTTAATTGACTACAAGTGCATGCAACATTTATTTCTGCACTCCCAAATCATCGCGCACGATGCTGCATGTGATTCGCATTCTGTTTCCAAAACACGATTACGACGCTTGGTGCGCCAATTCTAAGCTACCTACAAAAAAAAATGCAACACTTTTGTAAAAAAATTTTAAATTGTGTGGTAGGTATGTTGCACATATGCCGCCGGAATTTTTGCGGCGATAGTGAACAGCGTCACGATTTTTTATCGCGCGTAGGCGTTTCAATCGTCGTTTGTCGCGCAAAGGCGCGATGAATCGATGAAATTTCGACAGTTTTTATCGTTGTTCAAGGCAGCAAGCGTTCGGACGCGATCAATTGCGCAATTGTTTCGCGTTCGCGGATCAGATGCATGTCGCTGCCGCTGATCATCACTTCAGCCGCACGCGGCCGCGTGTTGTAGTTGGAACTCATGGTCATTCCGTATGCGCCTGCAGACATGATGGCGACGAGATCGCCATCGGCCAGGCTTAGATCACGATCGTGACCGAGAAAATCGCCGCTTTCGCAAACCGGGCCGACTATTTCATAGCGGCGCGAGGGAGTACGCCGTGGCCGCACCGGCTGGATGTCGTGCCACGCGTCGTATAACGCCGGGCGTATCAAATCATTCATCGCGGCGTCGATCACCGCAAAGTTGCGATGTGCGCCATGCTTCAGATATTCGACCCGCGCCAGCAGAATGCCGGTATTGCCGACCAGCGAGCGGCCGGGTTCAAACAGGATGGTCTGCGCGCGATCGCCCAGGCACGTTGTCAACCCGCGAATATAATCGGCCACCGCCGGTGGTGCTTCGTCACGGTAGCGTATGCCCAGGCCGCCGCCTATATCTATATGCGCGATATTGATACGTTCGGCCGCAAGACGATCTACCAGGTCAAGTAATTTTTGCAGTGCAGCGATAAACGGAGCAATCTCGGTGACTTGCGAGCTGATATGGCAGTCGATCCCGGTTATGCGCAGATTCGCCATGGAAGCAGCAGCCCGATACAAGGGCAATGCATCTTCATACGCCACCCCGAATTTGCTTTCCTTGAGCCCGGTCGAGATGTACGGATGCGTATTGGCGTCGACATCGGGGTTGATACGGAGACTGACGGGCGCGATTTTTCCGAGTTCGCCGGCAACCCGGTCCAACCGCTTCAACTCGCTGTCGGATTCGACGTTGAAGCACAGAATATCGGCGGCCAGCGCCGCGCGCATTTCTTCGGCGGTTTTGCCGACGCCGGAGAACACGGTTTTGCGCGGATCGCCGCCGGCAGCGAGTACGCGGGCAAGCTCACCGCCCGATACGATGTCGAATCCACTGCCCAGTCGTGCTAATACATCAAGTACCGCGAGATTGGAATTCGCTTTTACCGCATAGCAGATCAGGTGGTTCCGTCGCGCCAGCGCTCCGTCATACGCGCGGTAACTTGCTTCCAGCGCCGCGCGTGAATACACATAACAAGGCGTGCCAAATGTGGCGGCAATACGGTCGAGCGGGACAGCTTCAGCGTGCAGCGTCTGGTCACTGTAAGCGAAGTAGCTCACTTAGATCCTGGGCTTTTTTTCTCGTCGTCGGTTTGCGTATTTGACGCGGCGGGGGGCGGTGCGGCTGCCGGTTTTTGCTGGGGAAGATAGAGTGGCCCTTTCAGGCCGCAGGCCGCCAGGATGGCCGCGAGTATCAGCAACAAAAAGGTTTTACGCATGAGAGATGTGCATGAGTTCGCGCGCGGTGTAAGCGTGGGAATATTAGCACAGTGGTTGCCATGCGCTATTCACGCCAGGAGGTAGCGCGCGGCATCGCGGCGCAGTGCTCGCCGCCGTTCCTGATAGTCTGGGAGCACGCTCGCGACCCAGCGCCAGAAACGCGGCGAATGATTGGGTTCCCGCAAATGCGCGAGTTCGTGCACTACTACGTAATCGATGAGTGCAGGGGGTGCCTGGATCAGCCGCCAGTTAAGATGGACACGGCCATCGGGATAGCAGGTGCCCCAGCGCGTCCTGGCATTCGACAGCCGGATGGTCGGAGCGCGTACGTCGAGCACCTTTGCGAAGTGCGCTGCGCGCTGCTCGAACCAGCTTTGCGCGGTGTTGCGCAGCCAGGCAACCACGTGTCGCGCAAGCGATTCGGGGTCTTCGGCGCTGGTGCCGACACACAGACGATTGCCATCCCGTAAGGTAAGCAAGCTCGCGGTATCGACTGCGAGCGTCAGCGGTTCACCCAACGCCATCACCGTAGCGCCGGTTTGCCAGGTGAAGGGGCGCGGACGGCGCGCGTGCCATTCCTCAAGTTTGCGCGCGATCCAGCGCGCGTGCGCTTTCAGCAAAGCGTCTATGCGCGATTGGGGGGCGCGCCACGGCGCGCCGACGCGCAGGCCGCCTTCATCGATAATCAAGGTAATGGTGCGGCGACGCCGGCTGCGTTTGAGCTTGTACTCAATTGCCATGCCGTCGAGCAGGAATTGGTGGCGGCTTACGGCCGGCGCCGGCGGGATGCCGCGCACGAGATCAAGCAGTGAAGTCCTACGTGCGGGCATGTTCCAGGCGGGGCATTTCAGCCTCGATCCAGTCCTCGACATCATGCGTCAGTGCATCTGCTTTTCTGCCGCGGCTGTCGATCGGCTTGCCGATGCTGACTGTAATAGTGCCCGGATATTTGCGGAATGCATGACGCCGCCAGCAAATTCCGGCATTGTGCGCGACTGGCAGAACCGGCGCTCCCGCGTGAACCGCAATCGCGGCGCCGCCGGTCTGATAGGTGCCATGCTGGCCTGGAGCGATGCGCGTGCCTTCCGGGAAGACGACGATCCAGAAGCCGCGTGCAAGGCGGTCGGCACCCTGCTTCAGCATCTGTTTTAATGCGCGCATGCCGGCTTTGCGGTCGATCGCCACCGGAGAAGTCATGGCGAGTCCCCAGCCAAAGAAGGGTATCCACAGCAGTTCACGCTTGATCACGTAGACCTGGGGCGGAAAAATCAATTGAAATGCGAGCGTTTCCCACGCCGACTGATGTTTGGACAGCACTACGCACGCTTGCGCCGGGATATTTTCGGTGCCCAGCACGCGATAGCGAATACCGCAAATGAACTCGACCGCCCAGAGCACGAGTCGCGTCCAGGTGGCGATGATGCGATTGCGCGTGATTGGGTCGAATGGAAACGTCAGCAGCGCAATGACGGAGAATGGCGGTGTGATGAGTATCTGGAAAGCGGCGAACAGGCAGGAGCGCAGCAGGACGCTCATTGCGCAATAGCCCTCACCGCCTGGTCGAGGTCCGCAAAAGTTTGTGTTTTAGCCGGCAGCCCGCCCGTAGCCGCCGTCTGCTTGCCCTTGCCGGTCAACACCAGGATGGCTTTCGCGCGGACCGCCGCCGCCGCCTGCAGATCGCGCAGCGAGTCGCCTATACAGGGTACCCCCGCCAGTTCGGTATTGAACCGGTGCGCGATGTCTTCGAGCAGGCCCGGTTTGGGTTTGCGGCAGCTGCAGTCGGCATCCTGCGCATGCGGGCAGAAGAACACCGCATCGATGCGGCCGCCCACATGCGCCAGGGCTTTATGCATTTTGTCGTGGATGGCATTTAATGCCGCCACTTCGAAGAGGCCGCGGCCGATGCCGGACTGGTTGGTGGCGACCACCACGTGAAAGCCGTGATGGTTCAGGCGCGCGATCGCTTCCAGGCTGCCCGGGATCGGCTTCCACTCGTCGGGTGACTTGATGTACTCGGTGCTGTCGACGTTGATTACGCCGTCGCGGTCGAGGATGATGAGTTTCATAGTTACGAGGCCATTAAACTCAAGTCGGCAACCTGGTTCATATACGCCCGGGCGTGCTGCAGCAGAGTAATCCGATTGTCGCGGATATTAGCGTCTTCGGTATTGACCATGACTTCATCAAAGAACGACTTTACCGGTATTCCAAGCCCGCTTAAAACACGCAATGACTCGGCAAATCGTTGCTGCTGTTTTAATTTTAATGATTTAAGGCCAATTTTCTGAAGAGCGTCCCACAAATTAATTTCAGCCTCATCTTTAAATAAAGTTGGATTCGGCTTCACAGAAGGTTTATCGGGGGCAAATCCGAACGGCACTTCGAAACCCGACATCTTAAGAATATTGGTAATGCGCTTATTTGCCTCAGCTAATATC
>Ga0206940_1026_pt3 | contig 20052 bp, 11 predicted proteins | sample Alteio_BWOrgHeat_8_FD_152963 | JGI IMG/M metagenome (GOLD analysis project Ga0206940, IMG submission 152963) | Enriched cells from forest soil in Barre Woods Harvard Forest LTER site, Petersham, Massachusetts, United States -... | ecosystem: Environmental > Terrestrial > Soil > Temperate forest > O...
GCTCTCGATCGTGGTCGAAGTGCCCAAGGCAATGCTTACCGGCGCCGGTACCGGCGTTTCGAAGACGGTTTGAGTCCCCAACATACTCGGTTTGACCGGGCCCGCGATCTGTACCTGCTGCGTCGGTCCAACGCCGGTGAACTTGGCCTGGATCACCAGGTCCTCCTTAAAGTCGCCGGTGTTGTCGATCTTGAACTGGTAGAGCACATTCGGGTCAAACGTAACGCTGGGCCCCTGCCCGGTTGGGATCAGGGGATGAACGTTCATGACGAGCACTGCGTTCGCGGGGTTCGTTGGACTGGGAAATAGAAAGACGTCCGTCAGGTCCGATCCGGGCGCGGCCGCGATTGACGGCGTGTCGGCATGGTCCGACGCGTGGGCCTTGAAGTGAAACGCCGCCGGCACGGCCACTGCAATCATGGCGAGTGAGCAGGCGACTATTTTACGTGAGAATGCCATACGTTACTCCTTTCTTGAAAGTAAGCCCCGCGCACCTATCGTACGGGGCTGTATTGGCAACCTCAGGGAGTCTACCAGTCGCACCGGGCGGCAGAGTGCGCTAAGGTTAACGTCAGGTTACAGACGTGGTTAACGCCAGGTTACAGCGGATTCATTGACGGCGGCGGCGAAAGAACGCGGTGGAGAGTGGATGTTTGAAAAGAAATTAGCCACCCGGAATTGGGTGGCTGAAACGAGTTTTATGGAAGCATGTCATCCGCTCATGTCCCCCCAGGATTGGGGGTTAGGGGGCCGAAATCTTGCGTTGACGAAAAGCGTATACTCGATCACCTAGACCGCCGCTCGAACCGAATGGAGGATGCCTAATCGGGGCGACAGACGCTCCCAAATCGTACGGTGGACAGCCTGTTCTGGCTGGTCGGCGTGGACGATCAAGAACCGGCTTGGCTGTTCCATCGCCAGGGTCAGGAAACCATCCCGGACACTCCGGTGAAAACGCCGCGACTCGGCTTCCATTCGCGTTTGGTCGTTCTTTCGGGTCAGACTCACTTCCGGATCGATATCGAGCAGGATGGTTGTATCCGGCCAGAGTCCCGCGGTCGCGAACATGTTCAGGCGCTTGACCTCAAGCGCGGGAATGCCTCGTCCATATCCCTGGTAAGCGATGCTGGAATCCGCATACCGGTCGCAGATCACAATGCCACCTTTGTCTAGGTGCGGTTTTATCTCATTTGTGACGTGCTGGGCACGGTCTGCAAGCAGAATCAACAGTTCGGCCCGATCGTCCATGACTGTGCCCTGCGGCGGATGCAATATCAACCGCCGGAGCTCCTTGCCGAGCAACCCGGAGCCTGGCTCACGCGTCATAAGTATGTCGTCACGGCGATAGGTTTCGCGTATTCGGTCTGCCAGCATCTGAACCTGAGTCGTCTTACCGGCTCCGTCGATGCCCTCAAAAGTAATAAAAGTGCCTTTGCGCAATGTCATGTGCCTCCTGAACCAGTCCATTATCGGTTTGAATGGCGGCATCTTGGAGGTCGTAATTTGGCGCGGACAGTGAGGCCAAAAATGGCATGTTGTTATTTACGGATATTGGTTAAGGGTTGCCACGGATGAGGAGTGATCGGCGGCGCCGCCGGTGTCGTTGATGACGTGGGTGATGGTCCCCCTGCCGCCAATCGAAACGGCCGTCATATCGATAAACTTGACACCTGGACTGTTCGGAGCCTCGATAGCGCTGCTGAGACGCCCATCGCGGTTGCGGAAAACGCAGTAGATCCCAAGCCCCCAAGCCTTGTGGCTCGTGACCGAATCGGAGACTTTGTACGATGCATACCCGGTGACGCTGCCGTTCATCCAACTGCCGTCCGACGGCACGTCGTAGGGGATTTCACTTTGATAAAGGTAGACTTCTCCGCCATTCCCGTTCCACACCGTTTGGTACTTTTGATAATGCTCAACCGCCAGGCTGTAAATAGTGACGTCGGCTCCGTTCACGACTAAGCCGTTGGCGGCTACGTTGACGTCCCAACCGACTCCGGTGCGATGGTCGGCCCGCCAGAGCCAGAAATTGTCTCCAATCACATTGTTGCTGTTGATTTCCAGGCTCACGTCGGCTTGTCCAACGGCGCCGCCGCCTACCCGGAAATACAGGTCGTGCAGACATGTCGGATTGGCGGAATGGCTGAGTGAACTGCCCTTCGGCCCCACCTGCAACAAAGTCGGTGAACTCACTGGGCCTGCGTCGAAGAGGATGCCGGAGATGTCGACACCGTCGACATCGGAGACCTCCATGGCGGACGCTCCGTACCTGGGTCTCAAAGTGGCCAAGCCAAGACCAAGCACGACGGTATTCGCCCGCGTGACCCGAATTGGGTCCTTGAGATCATAGATCCCCGGAGTCAACAGAAGGTCCTTCCCTTGGCTGAGGGCGGCATTGATCGTTGTGGACGTATCGGTTCCCTGTCGTGCGATATAAAACTGGCTGATTGGTAGCGATTTTCCCGGCGTGGACCCATGAGCCCAGGAGGTTCCGTGGCTGTTGGTGATGGTCGAAGGAACTAAGACACTATAGTGACCGGAGGAGTCGATCGTAAGAAATGGCTTTTCTCGAACAACTGGAGTTTGGTCCACAACCGTGTACGGAGGCTTCGGGAATGCGCCGGAGGGCGCGCCGTCGACGCCCACAAAGACCATGTTCCAGTTGGATCCCGTCCAGCTTCCCCACTGCGAGTTCCGCGAAAGCCACTGCTGTTGTGTGCCGGAATCGACTTTTGCGTCGATGAGGGAATCGGACATAAATCCGCCGCTCGACCATCCACCGTCGCTCAGATTGAGACTGCCCTTCACGTGCATCCGGCGGAACGAGCAACCTTGTGACACCGCCCATATCGATGGTCCTTGTGTTGGAACCACGGCAAGATTCTCCACCGACCGCCAGAAGTTGAGCGTTGCGTTCTTTTGCATCCAGTCGGCGTCAGCCTGCACCGCTCCTGTGATGGTGGTATCGTCGGGGGATTGTCCCAAGCCTAGCACCTGGGTGTAGAAACCAATCTTGACGGTGAGGTTGTAGGAGCCGGGTTTGAACGCAACAGCGTATCGCTGCGCGCTGAAATCATTGGCTTGTTGCTCGCCGAATATGGTGTCTAACTGGCTCTGGACCGTCGCCGCGGGCATACTTGGATCGAAGATCAGCACATTGGGACCGAAATCCGGGGTCGAGGCGGAGACCGGGTCTCCGGGCGTCGCTTCGGCTTCGTTGGATCGTTTGGATGTGTGGTCGAACGTGGCGGTCGCCACCTTATAGAAGTATCGGACTCCGTTCGCCAAACCAGTGTCCGTATAGTTGGGCGACGTGATGTCGGTGGCAATTGCGGTCTTGTCTTCACGCCCAGGCTTGGTTCCCCGGTAGACACTGTACGACATCGCGCCGTTGGCGCCGGACCACATCAGGGTAGTCCGCGCATTGCCGGCTAACGCAATCAAGCCGGTCGGTGGCGGCGGGATGCGATTGTACTCGTCGAACACCATGTTGTTGATGTTGAATCCGCCGGCGTCCTGCACGAGTGTAAGTACTTGCCGCCCCGCGGGGAGCGTTACGATAACGTATTTCGTCACCCAATCCTGCCAGCCACCGGTACCTGGAACTTCGACTTTGCCGGTGAGGTTGGTCCCGTCCGCGCTCTGCAAGTGGAGCGCTCCACCTCCAGACTCGGAAGCCACACGGAAGCCAACAACATATTTGCCGGCGGACGAAACTGTGACGGTGTATCGGAACCACTGCCCGGCGGCGGACCAACCCAGGTCATAACCGCCGAAATCGGAACAGGATTCGATATTGACGCCGTCCCTGCGATACCATTTGGTCGTTCCGTTGACCGTTGTTACGGAGTAGCCAACACCCTGGCCGCCGGTGTCGTAGTTTTCGGCCTGCACGATACCGGGAATCGGCGACGGTGTCCCTCGGAAAGGCTGCTCGTCGGCCATGGCCATTGTGGTGGTCAGAAGGCTGGCGGCGATAATAGACAGACAAAGATTTATGGTTCTGTTCATAAGAGGTTCATTGCGTGCGTGAGGGATGACAAGCGTCGATGCAGTGTATTTCGGTGTTCGGAGTATACCCCGGATCGTCAGCGCTCGCACCTAGCTTGGCTTATGCGAACTCGGACCATACGTCTTTCCGATTCGCTTCCATGTGCCTGACGCGGAGACGTAAACGTAGGCGTAGTCGCCGTTCATGAATTCTAGCCGATCATGCAGCAATCGTAGGGCCGGCCTGTCGGCCGACGGCATCATGGCTCATTCGGTGGCGACGGGCGATCAGCGGTCACATGCAGGGTGACGCCAACTCTTCTGACTTGCACGAGGATAGCGAACTGGCGTGATTTCAGAACAAATAGGGACTAAACGGGGTGTGTCACTGGGTCGGCCGGGGCTCGAACCCGGAACCCCATCATTAAAAGGAATGGGGACTCCGGTCAGTAATTTCACACCAATTTACTCTAAAGCCGCGTCCGATTCTGAGCGAGAAAAGACAACATAATGTGGACTTTCATTCGCTTGCTGACGTGATGGTATTATACCCGGTCCGGCGTCCCGGTCGCATGCTGCGGCCATATCTATGAATCGCGGTAACTTACATCGCTTCTTATTGTCTCACTTGTTCCGTTGATCAGTCGCATTTGATCTTGCGTGATCGAAGTCTTGATGACCTCCGACCTGCCAAGCGGCCTCAGTAACGTTCGCACTGCAGATTTGGGCGCAATCCGCAAAAACATTGTGGTGTATTTGCTTACCGAGCGTAGCAGAGTGTAATCAGCGATTTTGCCAAGAAAGAATTCCGCAAGCTCCCTCGTTAGAATGGCCGCGGGATTTGATGCCGGGTTGGTCGGTAGTATCAAGGTGAGGAGCAAGTCTGGATTTACCACGCTTGCGCCAGAGGTAACTACTGTTAGTCGTATCGAGTCCGCATATTGGGTCAGCCGCTCCCGTAGCTGTCCTCCGGTCTCATCATTTGGGTTCGCTTGATAAGTCTGCAATGCCGAGAAATATAGAACGCCTTTGTCTGAGTTTCTGACTTCTACCAGTTTCCCGGCAGGGACCGACAGGAGGTGATCCAAGGAATAAAAATCAAAGCTTTGCTCAATGGCTTCGTTACACGGGTCGGAGTTGACGCCGGACCGATTCAGTTGTCGAGAAAAGGAGACGTCTAATGCATCCAAAGATTGGAGGGACGGCATCAGCCCAAGCATCTTGCCTTGATTGTAGTGGTAGCAGTAGTTTGTCCACTTCAAAATATATCTAAGGTCGGCATGATCTTCTGGACCAGAGGCTCCGTCCATGAGTTGTCTGATATCATCAGCAGCGGTCTCCGATAGTTTATAGTACCTAGCTATTGACTTGTAGAGCTCGCCCCTGCGCAGCCCGGAGTCAGGGCTGTTGGCGAGAGCGTCGTTGAAGCATTCGATCCTAAGGTTCTCCGTTCGAGCCCAGAGTTCAATCAGCCGTGGGTCGTCGACTGCCAATTCACCCATCATGGCTTGAGTGGTGACGGTCTTATAACCGAGATCGAATCGCTCTTTCGGCCAGTAAACGGTACGCGCTTCTCGCGATAGTAAGCATGCCTTGTCCAGGAGTTTTGCAATGTCCGCTGCCTCCTCCGGGACTCCGACAATGTTCGACGCCGTTATGCGTTCGAAACATTGCATGAACGACTTGTCACCACTGTCCCGAAATGCTGGCACGATCATTCCGCTCTTGACCCAGGTACTAAATGGGCTTCGCCGTTCGTGGAGAATGAATCGACGGAGGTACGGGCTGTCGAAGAAGAACACGTCGGGGATTACCAGATCACCTTGAAACAGGACACTGAGAACGAGACCGCGCCTGAATTCCCTTTCGTTCAGGAAGGGGAGCATTTGCCCATCCGGTGAGCCAAAGTAGATTTCCGGGAATCTCATGTTAACTTCTCCGCTTCTGATGCTTTGAATGATTTCATATCGTCTGGAGCAAATGGATGCCTAGTTGGTTCGTCGCTGGCGGCAAGAAGTCACTCGCCCTGCAATTCGGGTCTAGCACTCGTAACCCATCCGCTAGCAATACCGACCATGTGCATACAGTGTCGTTCGACCTACGGAAATCCTGCACGGCACCTTATCGTTAGTGCCATCCATTATCCCATATACTAAGTGAAATGGAGCTGGTGCTGCTTTGGACGCTTGGTCGCTGCCATTCCTCGCCAAACGTGTGACTGTTCCGAGTTGCAGGTATAGTGTAGAATTGATACGAGAAGATAGGCATCGGATACTTGAAAGAGCCTGACTGTGATTCGAGCAATGCTTTCTAACGGCGACGATTGACAACGGAATATGGGTGCTTCCAGCAATGAACCGACCTCTGCAAGGATATTCTCCGAAGCTGAGGAGAGAGAAAACCAAGCGAGCAAGCTTCGACTGATTGAAATTGTCGAGTCGCGGCAGGCGCTGCTTCTTGTTGGTGCCGGATCCAGCCAGCGCTTGGGATACGTAGGCTGGCAAGCTCTACTCGCATGCCTCGAACAGGCGGCCGTCGAGTGCAACGAGAGTTTCACACCAAACGAGAACAAACGAGCTGAAAAGCCGCTCGATTATGCCTATGCCATAAAGAAGCACATCATTAAGCACGACGGCAATGACAATCGTTTCTTTGCAACGATTCACAATCTGTATTTGCCCAAAGATCCGCCGCACGATGGCTTTCATCTTCAACTCGTGAGTCTGCCATTCAAGGCGATCTTGACGACTAATTATGATGTCGTCCTTGAGAGCGCTTTATCTGCATTCTATGCCAGGGAATACGCGTTGACGGGAACGATACACCTCCCTCCGAACAATTCGCTGGTTATCGGATCAGATAATCCTCGCGGCATAGATGAGTATTTTCATTCATTGCTTGAGGATCGTCCTCGAAGGAAGATCGCCCATCTTCACGGGATACATGACCGAAAGGATAGCATCATCCTGACAAAGGACGATTATGACCGGTTCTACGGCACCAAAGATCAGCCTGGGTGGACGATGCATCGAAAGCTTCTCTGGTCCGTGTTCGCCACGCGCCGGGCTGTGTTCGTCGGCTACAGCTTGACGGCCGATCCTTTGGAAGAGGTTCTTAAGATCATTGGCCAAGACCTCTGGCGGTGGAATGCCGACACCCATGTGGCCATCATGCCGATCACTCAAGCTACGGCGGAAATCGACAAGGCCAAGCGTCGAAAGCTTAAGGACTATGGGATTGACGTTTATTTCTACATAGCCGAGAACAATGACCACTCGGCTTTAGAAGATTTGGTCAGCGAGATTGCGTCGAAGCCTTCTCCGTATCCCGTCTCAGTTGATCCGAAGCCGGCGCCGACAGCCAACGCCATGGGTGATGGGGTAGAACACGATCTCATCACTCAGTTTGAACTGGTCAGCAACCGCTTTGAAAAAGTGATTAAGAACGATGAAGCTTGATATTACGCGGAACACCTTGTTGGACGCTCTGCAAGCCTTTGCATTGAGCGGGAATGGCGTCATAATCGGAAGGCCCGGAGCCGGAAAGACCCACGCCATCATGGCGCTACGTCAACGCCTGAGGGGCAAGAACATTCCGACGCTGTTTCTCCCAGTCGATCAACTAGGCAGCGGAACTGATGAGGATGTAAGTAACGCTCTGCAAATATCTGAAGATCCACTGAAGTGGATCACGAAGGTTGCACGGTCCACCGAACAACCTGGCGTAATCATCATTGATGGCTTCGACGCCGCTCGAAATCCAGACGCCCAGTCGCGTTTCTTGGACCTCATTCGCAGAATAATCGCCGATGTGCCAGAGAACTTTAACGTATTGGTAAGCGTGCGTACATACGATGCCAAGAAGTCACAAAAGCTCCTCGATGCGTTTCCTGGTCGCACTGGTAGCATATCAACGGATGCGTCTTATCAAGACCCGACGATCCCGTGCAGAAACTTCGTAATTCCTCGGTTAACCGCTGATGACTTAGATCAGGCATTCATCCAAGTGGCCCATTTAAAGGATGTCTACGACGCGGGATCAGCCGACCTAAAGGAGCTGATGCATGTCCCATTTACGCTTTGGCTTCTAGAACGGATATTAATTGACGAGCAAAAGGTCGATGATATCTCGGTGGCGCGTTCAGAAGTACAGTTATTAAGGATGTTTTGGAACCGGAGGGTGTTGCAACATCATGATGGCCTTAACCATGAACATGTTCTGCGAACGATCGTCCAGAAGATGGTTCAAGACCGAGTATTGTCAATTGCCAAGGCCACCGTCTACGATCCTAACCTTGTCACCGTTTGGCAACAGCTTCTCAGCGACGATATATTAGCCGAAAAAGCACCCGGATCATCGGCCATCGCGTTTGCTCATAATATATTGTTTGATTTTGCAGTGAGCGAATTGCTTATCGGTGACCAGCCCAGCAGCGCTGTGGACTTCGTTCTTGAGGATAATTCGAGACCATTGTTCTTAAGGCCAAGCTTAAGTTACTATTTTAGTCGTCTCTGGCACGAGACTCCTGATCAATTCTGGGCCGCGTTTTGGTTTACCCTACCGCAAGATGCCCCTCACATTCGCCTCTTTGCGCGCCTCGTTCCAACAACCGTCATCTGTCGAGAAGCGAGGTCGACCGAAGAACTGCAGCCTATATTATCGGCATTGAAAGAAGGCGAACAGTACGCAAACAACGCAACGAAGTATATTCTTCACGCCCTACGAACACTTGGAGTGAATCACGAAAACCTATGGGCAAGTTTTTTGCTGGCGGCAGCCGACTATTCTGATCGCGCGTTTGCCTGGGACATCGCCATTGTTTGCGACTCAATCCTCAATAGTCAGGATTTGGCCCATAGTGCGGAAGCAGAGGCACTTAACGAATGTGGTCGCGTCGCAAGACGGTTGTTTGATTGGACATGGGAACGTTTGAGTTCCAATCGAAATGAGACGTATTCGTTCCTAGGCGCTTGGTTGGTTGACCTCATTTCAAGAACATATCAGACGGATCCGGCTAGGAGCCGGGAGTTGCTTCAGCACGTTCTCGATCTCATTGGAGATGACAACTTCCCAATCGCCCCGGTTTATCGACTTGCCAACAACATCGGCAAAATTGCCCCTTACGACCCGGAATTTGCGGGCGTGATTTATTCATCTGTGTATTCCTACCACGAGGTCAGCCAGGAGAAAACAGATTTTGGTGGCAGCACGGTGTTGCCGATGTCCAGTAACAGGCGACAAGACTATCAAATGTGTCGATATGTGCTCGATCAATACTTCCCTTCTTTCCTAAAGATCGATCTAGTAACCGCGGCGGGTTTCGCAATACGCTATGTCAATGACTGGGTAGTTAATACCGAAATCCTGTCCATTCTCAGACCAGGGTACACACTGGACGATTACGTTAAGGCGAGGTCTGAGGAATTTACTTTGCTTGGAAGCACCAGAAAGCTGCTACCTGATCACTCTAGCATGTGGGACGAGTTCCGCCACAACGACCTACATACCGGCTTTGTACCCCAGGTTCTGACAACATTGGTAACCCTCGCCGAATCGGGAGACGCGGCTGGTTTCGATGAATTGTTCGAACTGTACCTGTCGGGATCAAACGTTGCGTTTCTGTGGAGGCGTCTGCTTCAGACGGCCTCCAATTACCCTGTCCTCTTTGCTGATCATCTATTCGAAGCCAGTCTGTCATCCACATTTCAGGCATGTCTTGATACCAGCAAACAGTTAGGCGATTTCATCATGAATGCGTCCAGCCGGTATAGCGATGAACAGATCAAACAGATCGAACAGTCGATTCTAGACCTTGTGAATGCGCCTGCGGAAACGGTCGAACTACGGACAAGGCTGAGAGATCGCCTATTGGCCTGTTTGCCAAAGGCCCGTCTGCAAACCGACACATCAAAAGCGATTTTATCCGCCCTCGAGGCGGCGGAGCAAGTTCCCAAAAACGATCCCTTTGTTATCTCTGAAAGCTTTTGGGGGGAGTACACCGAAGCGCAATTCCTAAGCGAACAAGGGGTGGATATTGAGAAGCCGCAGAACCTACGGCTTCGAGGTTTCTTTCAGGACTTTGATGTCTTCGAGCGAGACTGGATGAATAAACTTCCGTCGTCGGAAGCTATTTCTGAAGTCATTCCGTTGGCGCTAGAGTTTGAGACGCTGGTAAATGAAGAAACGGCCGATCCTCCGGTTCAAGAAATGGCTCAGGCGAAACTCGCAGCTTGCGCACATGCGATCGCACGCGGAGCAACAGATCCGACGTCAGCCGAATACGACTTCTCACGTCGTGTACTCCTGCGGGCAGCGGAAATCGAACCAAACGTAACCAGCGGTTCTGATGATAACTCGATGCCAGGATGGTCACCAAGTGCGGCAACTGAGGCTGCCCAGGGCATACCTTGGCTGCTAGCCAGGCGCAAAGATGCAGTCTTGACTCAAACACTGGAGCGGCTGTTGAGGAGTCCTCAGAGAGCAGTCCGGTTTTTGGTTGCAAGCAGCTTGTTCCGCCTAATAGATACGTCCACAGATGAGTTTTGGTCGATGTGTGAGCTGATTGCCAAGAACGAAACCAATAGGCAGGTTCAATACGCGCTCTGCCGAACTCTGTCCATCGTCGTAACTAAAGATATTCCCAGGACCGTTGAAGTTTTCAAGACGTCTTCAGATTTCTTGTTGGCAAATCAGGCTGGCGATGATTCGATGGAAGCGTTCACTACCCTCGTGCTTTGGCTAGCTTTAGTTCAGCAGAATGAATGGGCAAGCGGGAAGGTCGCCGAGATTGCAAATGAGCCGAACCGCTATGCGGATGTGCTGCGCGGAATGGTTCATTACGCTACTGAGTACATTGCGCCGCAAGTATTTGTTGAAGCGACCAAAAGTCAGTCAATCGCACATCGGACAATCTCTCTTCTGATCGCCGTTTTAGAGCGGATCAGTACAACATTGAAAGAAATGGTAAGCCAAGCTGGGGCATTGGATGACGAACAACGCAGGGAGCAATTTCACGATATTTATGGAGTGGTCGACCATTTGATTTTGAAGCTTTATGCCTTCGCTGATGTCGAACCGCAACTCCGCCAGCATCGTCGATCAGTGACCCCTGTTGAACGGCAGTCCTACTATAATGCAATCAAACCGATCCTAGACAAGATAGTTGTTGAACTGACTTCCGATGGCCTTGGATTCATGCTCGCACCAACAGCCCACCGGCTAATTGAAATGCTTCATGGTCTATTGCCATACGACCCCAAGGGCGTTGTGCATCTAGCCAGTCTAGTGGCGGTAGCCGGATCCAGGGCAGGATATCAGATTGATTCACTAGCAGTAACTGAGTGTGTTGAACTTGTCGAAACTTTGCTCGCAGACTACAAATATGAGATGCGTGATCCGGGCGTCTTGGCGGATGTGCTAGCCCTTCTCGACACATTCGCGAATGTTGGCTGGCCTACCGCTCTGCAATTGGTGTGGCGGCTTGATGAAGTATTTCGTTAGTCTAACTTTATATAGGCTAACCGGCTCTTAGCTGTAAAGGGATTCCCCCCATGCTGCCCCTTCACCAGAATAGCGATGCTGACGTCCAAAGGGCTTTAGAATGGTTCGTCAGTTTATTGCCAGAAGGCGAATGGGAATCTCGCCGGAACGCACAGCTAACCCGTCTCCGACAGTCCACCCTGGCTCCGCCAACGCCGGAAGGGCTACCGCAGCGCGTTTTCCACGATGACGACGTAATCGGATGGTATTTGACCCTTGCGCATGCCTTTGTCAGCAATATCCAAGATTATGAGCCTGCGCAGGGCAGTCGGATAGTTCCATTATTCAAGGTTATAGGGGCCGACCTTGATATGCTTCGGTCGATCGAGGGAGCAGAAGAACGGGCCATCCGGATGCTGGCGAACGATCGCGCCCGCCCTGATGGTCCGCTTTTCGAACTAATAACGGCTTTGGCATATCGCCGCGATGGATGTGGCCAGGTACGGTTCATCCCGGAAATACGTGGAGGTGCACGTTCACCAGATATCGAGGTGGTTTCGCCCTCCGGACAGTGGGCTGTTGAATGCAAGCGTATCCACGCGTCCGAATATACTAAGGCAGAGCGAAACGAGTTCTGGCGCCTCTGGCACAACGCAAGACCGCTAATCCACAGTCAATTGGTGAGCTTGTTTTTTGATTTGGATTTTCGTAAGCAGGTAAGCGAAGTACCAGATAACTATCTATTAGACCTTGCCCGTGATGTAACGAGAACTGGCACAGACGTTCTGGTTGATGACGAGTTTTCTCACGGACGCGTGAGCTGGACAAACCTTCGGCCTCTGCAGGAAGTTTTGGAGCATGACGTTGTTTTGAACGTATCCCAACGCTTCTTTGAACTCTTAACGGGGAGCTATAATCCGTACGCCTCCTATACGGGCATCTATCGGTCCCGACCCTGGGAGATGAACAACCGGTACATTGATGATATCGATATCGCCTCGCTCGCGCGGTGGAAGTGTTCCGCGCCGGAAGCGATCCAAGCAAAAGCAAGATACTTCCTGCGTCAGATATCATCTGCCAACGAGCAGTTGGAAAACTATGGCAGAGGGATCATTCACATTGGCACTGAGGTGCTGGAAGGGACAGATGTTGAGGTTGCGCGTCGTCCACGAACGCTGCAAATGGTTCGCGGTTTCAATTCAGAAGCAACGGATTTACACTGGTTGTATATTCACTATTTCTCGCCTGAATCACCGCCGGACGAAGCTTGGGCATTTCAGGAGACTGTCGATTGGTTTGCGATGAAACCAGTTCCGGATTCCGCACCGCGGACTAACCCCCAGGTAGTCGTGCCGCCGAATGCACAGGCTGCACCACACCCCTGGGAATGATAAGCGTAGACGCCTGGCAGGGCCAATGGTTGTGCATACACGCGAAATTTGTTACAGAATTAGCGGGACGCCCGGCTATCCTTAGATAGGCGCTCCTTGAGCCTTTCCAACTGCTCTTGATGCTTGTCGGGCTTAGAGGCTTTCAGCTTGCGAATGTTCTGCAGCTTCCACTGAACAGCCGGAAACCTCTCAAGATCGTCAAACCCATATTCGGTCCATCGCGGCTCGCAATCCTTGAAGCTGATTAGGAAGGACCGGTCGGATTCGTCGAGTTTTGTGGTGACCGTCTCAATCAGCGCCCTGCGTGTGTCTTCGAATTCCTCATAGCTGAACAGCTCGTCCGTCATGCCGACGAAATGATTGGTGAGCGTGTCCCTTTGGTCGATCAGCGACGGCCGGATGATCTCATGTATCGGGCGATCACTGCTGAGCAGGCACAATAAGAATCCGCGCTTGATCTCATCCGTGAATCCCAACACCTCAAGCATGTATTTCGCGTCAAACAAATCGCGAGGATGCTGTCGATCCAAAGCGGCGCAAATCTTTCCGCCGTAAAGCTGTCCGATTGGCATGATCTGGAATTCGGCGAAGCGGTCAAATCGTTCTTGCGTCTTCGGACTGAGCACGCGCTTCACCGGATCACCCAATGAGCCGCGCATCGTCGTGTTGACCTCGATCTTGATCTGAGCGTCCGATCGTGAGCACAGGAGCTTTGACCGGTCGGTGTTCATCGTCGCGCGAACAGCGGGCCGTATCGCCGCGATTCTCGACTGCACGGATTGAAGAGCGAGCGCGATGTTCTCCAGCGTCGTGTCTCTATCTTCGATTGGCAGATAGGTGAGGTCAATATCCACGGACAGGCGCGGCATGTCGCGAACAAACAGATTGATGGCACTCCCTCCATGCATCGCGAAACATTCCTCTTGCGCGACGGACGGCAGGATATCCAACAGCAGGCGAACTTGGCTCTCATATTTGGCGGTGATCATGGACTTGCGAGTTCTCTCGGGACGGTGATCAGGTATTGTGGAACATAGACACCGCCTGCGGCAAGGCTTCTCTTTCCCTCCCCCAAGGATACCTTCGAAGGCTCAAGGTGTTTAAACCAGGTGTGTCCGGCCTTATCCGCCATAAACAGAAAGAGACGCTTCACTTTGAAGGAACGACACTCCTCCAGTAATTCTTGAACGCTCGATGGGCGAAGAGTCGCCAGGCCCTCCATGACTTGAAAAGCTTCGACGAGGTCAAAATGCTCCGGCGCCAGGTACAGGCATTCCATCATGGCACGAGCGGCTCCCGATGCCTTTATCGTGAATAGTTTGTGCTGGACTTCCACAAGGCCGAGATCTGGCGGTAGAAAATTCGTGTTGTGGAGTTCGAGCCTGACGCCCCAGTCGTGGTTTCGGAACCACGCCGGCAGCTTCGCTGTGGCGGGCGCGAACAACTGCGCAGACTGCATGTTGACTTCAAGATAATGTGCCTGCCCATGCAAACCCAAGGCGGTACGCGCTCCAACATGGATTGGCAGGTTAGCTTGGCGTTGTATGGCATATAGACCGCCCAGCCAATCGACGGAATCCCCTGCCCGCGTCAACGCCCCATGCCCGAGCCCATTCAGCCAGCCGGCATCCCGATAGTATTGCTGAAGTTGGGCCGATACCCCCAACGACATCCCTAGCCCAACAGTCCCGGAAGGCCAGGATTGAAGCAGTTGGTTTATTTTTGTCGTTGAAAATATAGACATACTTTATAATATACACTATTTTCGAACTATGTCAAGCTCAGCGAGCTTATATAGTTTATTTTTACACCTGAGAGACAAGTAATACTCTATATATCGCAAAAATTATAAACTTCAAAAAGGAGCAATCGCCGACGGCCGAATGCCCCGGAGCCTAAAACGCTCACAGAGGTAGATGAATATCGCCAAATCTGGGAGGGTCCCGTCCTCCGCGAATTTTATGCTCCCTCTTGAGGCCAGTCGCGCTCTGCCAGTCTCTCCACAGATAGAGGACCTTCATCGCCTTCTAGCTTACGCCGGCCGCCAATCACGAAGCGAGAGGAACCGATTACCGATCGAATGGCCGCGTCAGCTTCAGGCGAACTCAATACGAGCCAACCTTCTCCGAGAACACTCATCGACCGAGGCGGCTCCAGTTCGGTCCAACCGTCGCGCCACCAGACACTTTCGACCATGACATTTCCGTCTGCGTCAACCCAACGGAATAGGCCGTCCGACGCAAGGCCCCAACCGAGGACCATCCCGATTGCTGGATTTAGAGCCAGCCATTTTGCTGCCGGAGTGTTGAGCTCAACAGAGTAATTGGCACATACCGCGACATCGACTTCATTCGTATAGTTGAGGTAGTCTTCGAAAGTTGAACATTCCGAACGTGGGATTACATGTTCCGCTTCCTTGATCATATTGAAATCCACTGTGCGTGGAACCGGGCACATAAAACGTCGTTCACTCGGCCATTCCCACTCCGGCCGACGGAACAAGGAACATTCAGCAAGAACGGTCCGTTCTCCGATCCACTGCGAACGCTCTAACAAGTGGGCCGACGTAAATCCCGTCACCCAATCCTTCAGTTTTGAGCTATATCGATCCGCGGTAATGCCGGTCAATTCTGGTGGCCGCTCAGATGGACGAACGCATTCAAGATGGCGATCATAGAGCGGGATCATGCGATCATAGTGATCGAGTACGTCCTCGCCAATCCGCCCAGCGTCCAGCAAGTCTATTGCCACGCGCATCACTGAGTCGCGACCGACAAGGCTTTCTGGTCGGATGTACCCACGGACGGGTAAGGCCGGTCGCCATTGCCGCACACGAAGAGCTCCGTTCCGAGCCCAGCTAAAACGGTCCACGCTAGACTGGTAGTAACGGCGTGCCTGCGCGAATAAGTTTCGGGCCGGAACCTTGGCGTGCCTTGCCAAGCTGTTCAATAGTCCGGAATACAAACCGATTGCCAGTCCCAATTCGCTTCCAGGAATCTCCGCTGGGACGTGCCCGAACATCATCGCGTCCTCATTTGGGTCGCCTGGTAGCGCAAACCCATATAGTCCGGGAAGCGAAGTGATTGATCGCACCGGCTGTTCCCACCCCATCGCTACACAAATCCGATACGCCACAGATCGGACGGCCAGACTTCGGGAACCACAACTAGCAATCACGAATGGTTTGTAAGCATCTAAACGGTTGGGGCATTCGATAGTGCAGGTGTCCAGAATTGCCAAGATTTGCTCGGCTGGGATTGTACTCTCATGATCCGTGGCGAGGATTGGAACTATGAGACAATCCCCGCCCGTGGAGATGTAGTCTTCGCATACTATCCTCGCAGCCGCAGCAACCGCGCTCACCGGACTGGCCAATAGTTCCAGCATGACTTTGCATATTCCGTCTTCAACCGACCTATTCTCTGGAGTTTCAAGCTTCACGAGGCTTGTATACGGTGGCGGCAACACAACGGAAGCTGTCATGCCCGCGAGGTACATCCCAACGACTTCTTGCACCTCTTCTTTAGGCCACTCCCACTGGAGAACGTCAAATATCTCGCCTATTTCGGATAGGAGACTGTACCAAGCGACGCGGCCCGATCCAAGATCCCTGTCAAAGGCAGTTCGCGCTTCCTCGATCCAGCGGTCCCGATCGATACGGATAAGCGCCGAATACACATTCTTCTTTACGGCGCTGTCCACCCGAACGATCCAACCACCGTCAGCGGCAAACTCCACCGCTTGAAGGGCGAGATCATTCGAGGTCGCAACGTCACCCATTCGACTGGCGGCCCCTGCCAAAGCCGCGAGAAGCGTTCCATCCCGACGGTCGCCGCGCACAAATCTTTCTAGCATCCGAAGGTGTTCAGGTGTTCGCGGTGTCAGAAGGTCAATGACCTCTGCCCAATGAAAGTATTTATTGTCTTCCGAGTTAGGGTCCCACTCTTCTTCGCGAGCCGGATCAGCCAGGGTGTCCGCCGTTGATTGCAATGACCTAAACGTTCCGTCAGTAAGTTTATATCGCTCACCTGATGAAACGGTATCCTCGCGGTCAGGCGGAAGACTCAGCCACCATTCATCTCTCGCTATCTGGCCGCTCCGACGCAACATATCGTCGATTCCGCGAACGGCACCCAGCCGCGAGTCCGGTGGGCAGTTTGTTCGAAGTGCAGAGACACAACTTTGCGCCAGCCCCATACGGTCTTCGGAAGACTTTCCAAGTCCCACGATCGCGGCACCGACCTCACTATTGGGACGTTCGTCAATGAGGCTATATAAACGTTCGAATACTGTGACAAGCAAGGCTGGATTTGCCCGTGCGTCGGCGGCCCCGAGGAGCGCACCCTCAAGAAACGTGCTCAGGCTAATCTGTCCCCGATCAATCATTTCTATACCGAGACTTGCGGCCACCACCGGATCGCGACGAAAGCATGCGCGAACAAGATCTCGCGTAGCTTCTCGAGCACCGGAGCCTCCAGCGACTTGAAGGCATTGCGCTGTCAATTGAACCAACCCATTGCTGATCGAGCCAATTCCGTCGCCAAGGGATCGGGCAATCCACTCGACCCAATAAATCATCTGATAGTCTTTGTGATAGCCGATACCGCTGGCTGCAATTCCCGCCTTAAGTATCCAAGCTGTCACGTCTTCACGTCGTCCGACCAGCTGGAAAGCCTTAGCGATATCAAAGCACGCTTCCGTCCGCTCAGAAGTCTCATCGTCCTCGGAATCCGAGGTCGCATGCTCAATGATCTTAGCTGCGTCCGTTGCGGTGATCGCATTTGCCCGGAATAGATCGGTCACGAGTTTGCGCAATGACTTATCATCCGGTCGCCCGCCTTCCGTTCCAGCAGCAACCGACGTAACTGCCTCACGCAATGCCGCGAGGCTTCCAGCCCCACCCGTATGCGCAGCAGCAAACAATGCCCCATATACGTCGCGACGAGCTGTCAAAGCCCAACTCACGTTCCGCCATGAGGGTTCGAACTCAACCTTCTTAAGATGGTAACCTAACAAATCGACGAACTTATATCGTAGTGACTTCGGTGCTGGTTTGCCTGCTTCCGCGCCACTCCAGAGCTGGCCGATGTCCGAGCACGCACGTGCAACGCGCGCCGCCGCCTCGTGTTCGTCATCCGGTATTGGTAACTCAGGGAGGGGATCCAGACCTAACGACGATCGAAGCCGTATGAGCCTGACACGAGCCCAGGGAGAGCCCAGCTGGTGCTTACCGCTTGTGTCAGGGTATGCCTCTGGGACCGGCAGCGATAATTCCTCAACCAATTCTCGTGCCGCATCACGGTTGCCTGCAAGAAGCAAGCATTCGCCCATACGAACGCGGGTAAACTCCTTCAAATCTCTGTCGTTCGCCAGGTCAGTCAAGTTCTGCAATTCCTGCAGATGCTCCTCACCATATCGCTGAAGAGCTTCCACAAGTTCGAGGCGTGATCGAAACGACCAATGCGAATCCTGGTATGCGTCGAGCCGCGACAACACGAACGGCACCGCATCAAACCAGCCACGCGCGAGGAGGGAGCATAGGTATTCATGACAGATTGATGCGCCGTCGATTTCGGGTTCGTGATGTTCCGACGCTTCGAAAGAGATGCCCTCGATTAGGGGTACGACGTGTTCGGGTTGCGAGAAGTAGGCAGATGCCTTAGCCCATTCACGCAATACATTTGATGCACTATGTGCAACATGGTAAGGAAGCGGATTCGTCGCGTAGAGTATATGGAGCGGTTTTGAGAGTTCGAATATCTGTGCAGCCGATCTCCAAAGGGCCTCATCCGATCGAACTTCGGCGTACTGGGCCAAATCCTGGCAAAAATCTAACGCTTCGTGCGGTTCGACAAGAATCCGCGCCCCACTGACTATATGGCTTATGGCACGACCCGGTTGTGCCATCTCTAGAAAGTGTTTGGCGATCTGCAATGAGCTAAGTGTTACTGTCCGTTGATCGATCTCTTTGATGGCGGCAATTAACCGCAGCACGGCTCCTCTATCTTTCAACTCGATTGCCGAACGCAAACACGCTCCAGCCAACGAGTTCATCTCGGACGGCGGAATGAACTCGGTTGAACCCTCCCGAAACCATTCAAGCGTCGCGATTTTCAACACCGCGTTGTGGTTTCCCGCCATCACCTCATAATGAACACGATCCCTGGCGAGCGCTGATGAGGAAAGGCCAACCGGACAACGGTCGGCCAGCTCTTGATAGTACCGTCGTTCAATCTCAGCGACATCCGTCCCCGGGATGTCTGGCTGCGTTGCTTTACGTAAGTACGCCACTAAGCTGTTGTGAACAAATTGCAGCCCTTCAGTCGCGCTATCCAGGAATGCAGCGATGTGCAGGCGATACAGGTTCTCAAATCGAGACCATTCGGGCCAAGTCTGAAGCCATGACGCCCTCGCTCTCCCACGTATTCGGCATAACAGTGCTAATAGATGCTTCGCATCTATATCGTCGAGCAGATGCGTAAAGCGCTCCGAATAGTACTTGTCCGTTTCCCCCTCAAAATCGGCAAATTCCGCGATTACTTCCGAAACTGAAGATTCCCCAGCGCCGAGCAACGCCTTGATGACATATGTAAGGATCATCGGGTTGCCGCCATAGGATTGCAGAATCCTATCCCGATCTTCGGCAGACAGTTTCGCAGCGATCGGGCTACGGGTAAGACAGCGGTTTGCGGCATCTACAGATAGCGGCGACATTTGGACCACGCGCCCAGCTTCCTTGAGATGCGTCTGAATTTGGGGTCTTAGGTACGCCAAGGCTTGAGGTTGGGTGCTGAGCAATATGAGGCAGCCCTCAGCGAGCGCCTCCGGCAGAGGGAGTTCGAGTTGTAGCGGGCGATCGAGACCCTGCTCACGTGTAACGTGATCGAGCCCGTCTATGAGTATGATCGTTTTGTGCCCGGTTGTTTGGAAGCGGTCGCCAATTCGCGACATGTGCATCTTCAATGCTTCTTTTGCTTGTTCCAGATCGGCAACACCATGAGCCCGACGGACGTCCGGATCCCACTGGTCCAAAACGGTCACGAGATACCTATAGAACGCCAAACTATCTCCGCGCTCGGCGGGATCGCCAAGACCAAACGGAATGTAGGCGAAATACGGCACTGTAAACGGCTCAAATTGAATGAGATGGTGCGATAGTGTGGACTTACCTGCGCCGGCGAGCCCGACCAGC
>Ga0206940_1025_pt1 | contig 20000 bp, 20 predicted proteins | sample Alteio_BWOrgHeat_8_FD_152963 | JGI IMG/M metagenome (GOLD analysis project Ga0206940, IMG submission 152963) | Enriched cells from forest soil in Barre Woods Harvard Forest LTER site, Petersham, Massachusetts, United States -... | ecosystem: Environmental > Terrestrial > Soil > Temperate forest > O...
AGCGGAGGGAGTGATACAGAATCCGGATGTGACGGCTCCGTTGATAAAGGCATCGACTGATTCCCAGCGTTGAACCCACGCATCGGCGTCGATCCAGACGTATACGTCGTGTCCGGGGAAGAGAGTCGGTATATGACACCAGTTGAGCAGGGCTTTGATCTCTTCAGCCCCCAATAATGGTGGAGTAGGAGCAACCCCACCCCGGCCCTCTCCTTGGAAAGGAGAGGGGGAAGGAACCTCACCCCGGCCCTCTCCTTGGAAAGGAGAGGGAGAGGGACGCGCACTTGGCCTCCACTGAGGCGCTCGGACGATGACGTTCCTGACGTTGAGCCATTGGCGTTGGTCGGGTGTAAGGCCCACGTCGATGACGTAAACGCTGACGCCGTCCGATTCGGGTTTGTCCCGAAGTGAACAGATCAGCCCCTTGAGATAGAAGAAATAGATGCCGTCGGAGGCGCTAACGATTGCGACGTTTTGAGTCAGATTGCTCACGTTGTAGGAACCTACCCCAAATCCCCTCCCTAAAGGGAAGGGACTTTCGGATTACCTCTCTCCCAACCCTCTCCCCTCCAGGGAAAGAGCTTAGGAAGCCTGGCACTGAGTCCGGGTCTAACCAAGGCAATGGTCAGAGTTCGGACCTAATGATATCGCTTTGTGATTTGGCCGGTCATTTACGGCTTGACGGCGATTCGGCCGGTGTAGTCGATACGGTTCAGCAGAAGCGGAACCTGGTTGTCTCGTATGTATTCGTCGACGGCCTGACGCGCGCCTTGCCAGTGGCCGTAGTCATCGATGATCAAGACGCCGCGCGGGACAAGGCGCGGATAGAGATGGATGAGTTCGTGACGCGTCGATTCGTACCAGTCGGTATCAAGGCGGAGAATAGCGATGCGGTCGGGAGCGTGATGGGGTAGGGTGTCCTCCACTTTGCCCTTCACGAAGTGTATCTTGTTGGCTGGGTAGCCGACGCTACCGACGGCATCGCGGACTTGATCGATTGTGGCACGGCAGAAGTCGGAACCGCTGCCGTCCGGTTTCAGGTTGGCGGTAAATCCCATGCCGCTCTCGCCGGAATAGGACACATCGTTGTCGGCTGGTGTCGGCATGCCTTCGAACGTGTCAAACAGATAGAGTTCTCGTGAGAGATCGTCCAATGACTGCAGAGTCAATGCCGCTGCCATCATGCTCCCGCCTTTCCAGACACCGCATTCAACGATGTCGCCGGCGATGTTGTTCGTGGTTACGTATTTGACGGCGTCGCAGAAGGACGAAATGCGTTCGACGGAGGTCATTGTAAACGGCATGACGCGTTTTAGCGTTGCTATGGTTGCTTGGTCGAAGTCCGGAGGAATCCGGATCGTAATAGTCTGCATGAATCCTCGTACCATGAAACCTGGTAAATGTTCGAGGATCAAAAAATACCGGTTTCGATGAGGTGTGTAGCCCCCTCGGCAAAAATGAGGGCTTTGGGAAATGAATAGTGACGCGCGGTGATGCTTTGAAGATCGGTTTTTGCCTGCGCGAAGTTGTGGGCGTTCACGAATGAGTACGACGGCGGCAGCGGTTCGTGACGGTGCCTAGACAAAAGCCCGGCGAGAATGGTCTGCTCGACGATCCATGGGTGGCACGGCGGCGATTGGTCGTGAAGGGCTCCGGCAAGGTCTTCGGCGAGATCTAGATCGATATAGGACTTGCCGGTGCAGACCAAGCCTGCGTTGAAGTGCGGGATGTAATGTAGCCCGAGGGTCCGGGAGATCTCGGGAGTGATGGATGACGTATGGTCGTAGGGGTCGCGGATGAAAAGTGATTCCCCCCCAGCCCCCAATAATGGGGGAGCAGGAACCTCACCCCGCCCCTCTCCTTGGAAAGGAGAGGGAGTGGGAATGTCAATCTGGACGTCCTTTTGGTACTGGGTGGCCCAGGCGCAAATTGCGTCGGGTTTTTGGAGGAAGAGGATGTCGGCGTCGAGCAGGATCACCTTTTCGGTCCGGGCGTGCTCGACGACTCCGAATAGTCTTTTTCCAAAGACGTTCTCTTGGAACAAGCGCGTGCAATTCGGATGCTTCGACAATGGGGGTGAGAGACAGGGAAGAGATTCGACGACTGGGATGATTGTAATTCCTATTACCTGCGTGTGCAACACTTGGACATCGTCGGGTGTGAGCGTACCGTCGTCGTAGACATAGATGGCCAGGGGTAGGCCCGAGAGAAGAACGAGGGATTTTACGGCGTAGAGGTAGCTCACTAGGAAGCGAGTGCACAATAAGGTGTGTACGCTGACCACGGCTCCGGGGTCGGTAGCGATGGGGAGGTCGAAGGCCTTTCGATTGATGTCAGCCATTGTCGGCCCGATGCCAGGAGCCCCCCCGGCAATGGCGCGGTAACAAGCGAACGCGTCGTCGCTTCGACCGAGTTCCTCGAAAGTCCGCGCGAGGAAAAAGTGGACCTGGGCGTCGTCGGGTTGCTGCCGGGCCGCTTGTTGGAACTCATCGACAGCTTCGCTTATTCGGTTTAAGGCGCATAGAGACAGCCCGATGTATTTGTGAGCGTCGGGGCAAGTGGGATCGATTGCGAGGGCAGTCCGGAAGTGCTGGATCGCCTCTGCGGGGTGGTTGCCGTGGTAGAGTCGAACACCTTCAGTAAAGCTTGCTAGCGCCTGGTCCGAACACATGGACTACCCTTCTCCTCAAACCCGGCCCTCCAGGAAATTATAGGAACCTACCCCTAAATCCCCTCCCTAAAGGGAAGGGACTTTCGGATTACCTCTCCCCTAAATCCCCTCTCCTCCAGAAAGGGGACTTTAAGGTATCGCGTCGCGATGGAGTACCCTCAACTAAATCCTCTCCCGTCCAAGGAAGAGCTTTAGGAACCCTCGAGGGAAGGGACTTTAAGGTATCGCTTCGCGATGGACTGGAATTGCTTATTCGTCAATCACTGATACCATAAAACGCTGGATTTGTCCTGGGAATCCACGGGTTGTCATGAGGTTTGCGGCAGTACAGCGTCCAAATTGGACGGTTCGTATGCTTACTGTATTGACTCCTCGGTTCCTCCATGGTAGTATAAAAGTGTACTAATCGAACATTAGTTCGTGGGCTAACGGGGGTGATGCCCTTACCCTGGACGTCCCTGCGCGAAAATGCAGCCTACGCAATAGTTCCGTCTGAATGCCGCCGTTTGAGGCGGCTGTTTTAGTTTTGGGGGGCACCCTGAATTCAGGCTGCATATCACGTTATCACGCTAGGCTTCGGCCCCCTAACCCCCAATCCTGGGGGAACCGGATACCGACGCACGGCTGACGGCTACCCTGGATCAAACATTCGAACGGGACTAAAGAATGAGAGTAGAAACATGAGTAATCAAGCCATCAAGGACGCGAAGCTTGAGCGTCGAAGAGCGGCGCGTCGCGCTACTTGTTTTGAACTGGCGTCACGACGATCAGTGTGGTCGGATTTGTTGACGCGGGATATGACGCCCGAGCATGCGGCGGCGATTATGGGAGTGTCGGCAGGTGTCGCGGAGTCGGAACTCCGCAGGGCGAGGGAGGAGAGATCCGCATCTGAGCGGTGGGCGGACAAGGAAGGGCAGGTGCTTGAGAGTCAGTACCCGTTGGATGCACTTCGCAAATACGGAGTCCGTCAGGTGCCGTGGCGCGAGATTTCGCGGAACGACCCGTGATGCCGGCCGATCCCTCATCCACAGCCCCTCTCGCAAGGGTCGAGGGGTGTCCAACGACTACAGCCCGACGAAGGAATGCGATTCGTCGGCATGCCCCCCAGGGCTGCCGGCATGGCACCCGTTGGAGTCGGTGAAACGTGGTTTGGGTGCGACAACGGCGATAGGAGATGGGACGAATAGGACATACGAGACATACCTAGCGAGTACCGCTAGCGCGCAAATGAGTCCTGCGTGCGGCACAGTCCGTTCACGATTGTATATTTAGTTTTGTCTACTGAGAGGTTTCATTATGGATCAGGATTCTTTTGACGTGCTTAAGAGTCTGCTCTCCGACCGGTTGGATGTGGCAATGCTGCTGCCGGAGATTGCCTTGATGAAGTACAACCCGGTGACGAGGACGCGGAATTTGATGCCGGGAGAACCGCTTTTCTTGAAGCTGGAGCCGTGCGACGTGGCGCGTGTCGGTCCGATCCCTGCGCGCCGGAAAGGAAGCGGGTGGACGTATCGATGAAGGAACATGTAAACCCAACATCAAATTCGCAATTGACCCCTGCGGGGAAGGCGGTGGATGCGGCCGACGTCATTGAAGGTCGGCCGAAGCTTCATCCCGGTCAGGCGGAGATTAAGGCTGCCGCGGCTCGGTTCAATGTTGTGAACTGCGGGCGCCGGTTTGGAAAGTCCACTTTGGGCGAGGATTTGGCCATCGACCCGGCGTTGGAGGGTTTCCCAGTTGGCTGGTTCTCGCCAGACTACAAGAGCCTCCTTGAGAATTGGCGAGGTCTTTGCCGGCTGCTCCGCCCGATTACGTCGCGAAAGAGCGAGCAAGAGAAACGTCTTGAACTTAGTTCCGGTGGGATTATCGAATTCTGGGCGCTTGACGCCGATCCGGAATGCTCTCGTGGACGTAAGTATAAGCGCGTGATCGTAGATGAGGCGGCCAAGGTGCGCTGGCTGATGCGGGCTTGGCTGGAGGCGATCCGCGCGAACCTGGCGGACTTTCAAGGCGACGCCTGGTTCTTCTCCACTCCGAAGGGTCGCAATGACTATTGGGAGCTGTTCCAACGTGGAATCGATCCGGCGCATAGGGAGTGGCGCAGCTTCAAGAAACCGACGGGTGAGAACCCGTACATCAACGCGGATGAGATTGTGGCGATGCGCGCGGAAATGGGCCCGAGGATTGCGTCGCAGGAGATCGATGCGGAGTTCCTGGAGGTTGGGGGACGGTTTTTCGACGAATGGTTGATGTCCGACTATCAGAGCGAGAGTGTGCATGAGATCTGGTCGTCGTCGCTGGAGATTCCGGCGCATTGGGAATGCTGGGGCGGGTTCGACTGGGGGAAGTCCGCGCCGTTTGCGTTTGGTCTGCTGACGATTGACGAGCACAAGAACATCGTCGTGATCGATGAAGAGTACGGCCCGGACAATAGCGATACGCAGATTATCGACCGCATCAAGCGGTGTTTGGAGCGCAACCGGCGGATTACCGCATGTCGCGATTTCCATCGCTTTTCGATCTATGCCGACCCAGCCATTTTCCCTCCACAGGCCGCGGCTAAGCGGATTGGCGAATACACCGTGGAGAAGTATTGGAAAGCCGGACTTCACGGGATGATTCCGGCCAACAACGAAAGAGTTAACGGCTGGAACCGCGTCAAGGAGTATATGCGGGCCCGTGATCCCCACACTGGAGTTGCGGGCCTTCGAGTATTTAAAGATCGATGCCCTAATTTGGTGCGGACAATCCCATTGCAAGTAGGCCGAGATCGGCAACCCGAGGACTGCGATACCATGCTTGAGGACCACGCAGTCGATGGCATGCTTCGCTATGGAATCCAGAGACCAAGGGCGTCGGGAAGCGATCCGTCGCAGGCGGTGAACCGGGCGCTTGAGAAGCGCCTTCGCGGGTTTGGTGACGACGAACGAAAGGTGTATGGTTGATGATATCGATGATCATAACGCTGTGTATTGTGTTGCTGGCGGTCAATTTTGTTGCGATCGTCGCTGGAGTTGTCGCTATGGGCAGTCTATTGCGTCGCGGCTATCGGGTGTCGGTGTGGCGCGAGGAGAAGAAGCCGGAGAGACCCTATGCTTGACTTGACGAGACATATCGATCCGCTGATGGCGTTGATCGGTGACCTGAACGAGATTAACTTGCGTGGTGAGCCGTGCGAGGGTGTGTCGCAGGCGCTTGATGATGCGGTGCGTCTGGAGAATTGGATTTGCCGGACGGTGGCGGAAGCGTCTACGCAGGTCCGTAAGGCTTCGGCCCCCTAGCCCCCAATCCTGGGGGAACCGGAACCTACCCCGGCTCGTTCCTCGCCACCCCTCCCTAAGAGGGAAGGGTTAGGAATTGGCACGTAACGATTCGGTCTCTCGCACCTGCCCAACCGTGGAAAGCCGGAAGGGTTGGGGAACTGATGTGGTTGGCGTGATTTGATACCTTGGTTGGTAACCCACAAGAGGTCGGACGTGTCGGACAGGTAGGACAAAGTCGGACCTAACCGGTACGAATTACCGCCAGTTGGTATTGTCGAGATGATGAGGTTGCGATGGTGAATTACATCTCAGGTTTACCGGTTGGCATATCAAGCGTCCCCGGTGGTTCGGATGGTGATCCGTTCGGGGGCTTGTCGGCGGAGAACGGGCAGTTTGCATTGCCGTCCGTTACCGGGCTGGACGGTTCGTTTCAGGGGGCGTCTCTGACGGGACCGTCAAGCAGCGATGTGGTCCATGCGTATTTTCAACCGCCCCAGAAATTGGCGCCGGTAACTCAGATTGGAAAGACTCCAATACCAGGCACTCCGTGGGTGAAGGCTACGTACTCCGGCGGCGCTCCGTCCAAGCTCTTTTCGGCGGATGGACGTCCCGGACCTGACCTCTCGACAGTTGATAGTTATATTAGCGCGCTTGCGAAATTGGGTTCGGTTTCGGCTGTCGATCCTACGGCGATTCTGCCTGACGGCGTGAAAAGAACGCCGGTTGCCGGCATGCCTGGGTACACGGAGAACTACTTTCCGACGGGTGGTCATGTGGTGATCGGTCCAGGTCAAGGCGGCGGGGCGGTGTACGGTTCCGTCCCCGATGCGGTCAACCGTCACGGATTGGTTCCATATCCGCCGCCAGTAGCAGCGCGGAACCCACCGCCATATCAGGGGATGACGGCTCTTACATATCCAAATCCATACATGTCCAACGAGAGGTTTATCGGTCCTGACGGCCAGACGATCGGCGGCGGCCGTTACGCCATCAATTCCGCAATCAATCCTTTGAGCCCAGGTGGAATAATCGGAAGTCTCGGGAATGATCCGGCCGCCGCTCCCGGGATGCGGGCACCAACGACGAATCCGGTGAGTCGGGCGATGGGCTCGCTCATGACAGGGGTGGAAACGGGAAGCGAGGTGGCGAGCAATTGGCTTGCCAACCAATGGGGGAATGCTCAAGACATAGCCGGTCCCAATAGCCTCTTCATACAAGCGGCAAGGCATCAGGATAGCGCAGACCACAACAATTACCTTGCCAGCGTTACGACCAATCCGGCCGTGGTGGGGCATTTCAAGCAATTGGCTCAGCAAGAGCAGCAGACCGCCAACGATTTAAGCGATCGTCACAGGCTGTTGCTGGCCGGCATGGTCCCTGGCGCGACAGCCATCAGCGATGTTGCGACCGGTCGCGTTGATCCGACACGCGATATCGGCGACGCAGCCGGCGCCGTGTTCACGCTTCTTAGCGGCGGTATCGGCGCGGGACTTGGGCGCGAGGGTCTTGTTGGCGGTGAAGGCCTTCGGCCTCCTGGCGCCCAATCCTGGGGGGATCAGATCAGCCAGCGGATGCCGTGGGAGGTTCCATGGGCTCCCTCACCAGATCCACCATATCCCGTCACCAGACCGGCCCCCGTGCAAACGGGGGCCGTTTATATTGGTGGGCCTGGAACTGCGGCTGCCCCGATGAGCTTAGGCAGCACAGGCCGTCAGGCGACGTTGGCTGAATGGCTTGCGGATCGGCCTGACCTCCTTGATAAAATGAGGACAATGTATAACGAAAAGCCAGAATGGCAGGGTATAAATCCGGATGAAACCCAAGTTTACTATCGGCCTGGGTTCGATGTTGCAGCGATTCGTAGAATGCGCGGCGAGAGCGGTGGTCATCATCCGCACGGTTTGGCTCTTGGCGGTCCCACAGGACAAGATCTTACAATAACGGGAGATACGCGCAATTGGGTAAATCCCGAGCATTCTGCTGTCACAGGACTGCAGCGTCAAGTGATTAACGTAATAAAGAACAAAACTTAGGGAGCCCTCGAATGAATGAGCAATTCACGGCGTTGCTGTTCGCATTGCAAAGATCTGGTTGGGTGATCGAGTTAAAAGAAACTCCGTCCTTGGAATTACCTGCCAAGATTGTTGATAGATTCCCATATTTTCCTGGGGATCTTCATATGTTCTTGAACGTGGTTAAGTCCTGCGTCAATGCTCGCCAAACAGCTTGGCTTCTGTGTGAGGACGATTACAACGGAGAAAACAGCCGAAGCGCGTTTTCTTGGGATGACTTTGAGCGAATGAGCGTCCAAGCTGCGCAAGGCCAACCTGATTGGTTAGGAGAGATTGACCAGTTTTGGAGGCGTTATTTACCGATAGCCCAATCCGTCCAATCCGGATATGCCTACCTAGCGATGGATATGTCGGATCCAAATACCAGCACTGTTATATATGGTAGAGAGCCCGAGTTTGAGGAGCCGGGTTACATATGTGGTTCATTTGAGCAGCTCATACGGATTATTGCTGGCGTTGACGCCGGTCCGGAAGTGGTTATCCTAGATTTTCCCGGTACCAGCCAGTCTGTTGAAGGTGCTGGCTACCACCCGCATAGTCTGACTCTTGGTGGCCCAGCGGGTCAGAACCTCACCCAGACCGGAGAAACCCAAAGTTCGAAGAACCCGAACCATTCTGAAGCAACGGACATCCATATTCAAGTCGCTAGGGTGATCAAACTGAAACAGGCAAGCATACCGTAGTCCATGTGAACTGGTTGAAATACGCGGAAGGCGACTTATGAGCAACTGGAATACCCAAGAATTCTTTGACACGTGCTTGCAACATTTCTCAGAGATCCCTGCCATGAGGGCCAACATCGCTGATGATGCAGCGACCAATGAACGCTTCTTGTTGTTCACGATGGCTCGGGTTGGTTTCGGCACGTTCACCGATCGTAAGAACTGGACGCCCGCGACGGACGAGTTTATTGCGCGTTTTGTGGACAGCGATCTTACGCCGGAGTCGATGAAGTGGTTTGAAGAAACCGCCGCCGCAGTTGCCGCGTTTGCCTGTTTTGCTTACGGTGCTTTGGCTGGTAGATATGTAGCCGGTGAACTCGACCATGGGCAATTTGAAGTAGGAGTTTGGCATTTGCCGGGTTACTACTTCGGACATACGGACGAGATTTACGAAACGTACATCAAGGGCGTCGGCGGCTACGAGAATGACGGAGGGCATTTAGATGTCGAAACTAACGATTTACCTGAGGTTCCGGCGTCTACATCGTCCGACACAGGATCAGGATTGAAACGATGGCGAAAGCGACTTGCGCCAAAGAAACGGTAGTGGTTTAAAGAGACGACGAACGCTCGATCTTCGCTGAAGTTCTCTAGGGAACCACAGCACAATAATGCGTGAGGCCGTTGGCCTTCTGACTTGGCTTTGCCCGTGTAACCTTGCTTCGCCTGATGGCGAGATAGGTTGCGGCGGGCTTTTTGTATTTGGGATGGATACACATGGCATCAATACTCGAGACTGTAAAGTCACATCGTCCGAAGGTTAGCGATCCGCGGAATGTGTCGTCGGATGTGTCGCCGGCGGATTTGGAGAAGAAAGATCCGCCGAGCGTTGAGAGCGAGGTCGATCTCGTGAATCTGGTGACTGGGCGGTTCAAGGATTCGTCGGAGTCGCGGCGGATTCATGAGCGGGAATGGCTGCTGGCGACGCAGTTCGAACGGGGCAACCAGTGGGTGGAGTGGCGGGCGAGCGCGAATCAATTGGAGAGCCTGGTCGATCCGAATGATCCGTATCGCTCCTATATTACAGACAACCAGATCCGGCCGCTTTGCAAGAAGCTCAAGGCGCGGGCGACGATGTCGAAACCGGATGCGTCGGTGAAGCCGTTGTCGGGAGCGGAACTGGATCTCGCGGCGGCAGATGAGGCGCGTGATGCGTTGACGCATTACGACATGCTGTTCAACCGTCAACAGCAAACGGTGCAGTGGGTTGACAGCACGCTGACAACGTCGACGTCGTTTCTCAAGATCATCTGGGACGCGGGCAAGGAGGCGTGGACGGTTGATTCTCACGGGGCACCGCTGCGGGCGGGGATCGGCGACATTGAGGAGATCGTGGTGCCGCCGTTTGAGGTCTACCCGGACCCGACGGCGCGGGAGTGGTGCGAGGTGTCTTGGTTGATTCATGCGAAAGTGCGGCCACTGTCGTACATCCAGAATAAGTACGGGGAGCGCGGCTACCGCGTTCAGGGCGATAAGATGCGGGGCGACAATGATGGTGCGTTTAACCATGCCGAGCAGCGTCTGGATGCGATTACCGGTGACTATGCGATGGGATCGAACAAGACGTCGCAGAAAACCGCGACGGTCTATGAGTGTTGGGAGTTGCCGTCGGCACGCTATCCGAAGGGGCGTCGAATCCCGGTCGCGGGCGGGGTGCTATTGGTCGATCCGGATAAGCTCGACTGGCCGTACAAGAAGAAGGATGCGTTTCCGTTTATCCCGCTGAACTTTGAGATGAAGTTTCACGGATTGTGGTCGCCAAACGCGGTCACGGATATGATCCCGTTGCAAAGGCATCTGAATAATGTGCTCTCACGGATTGCGGATCGGGTGAACACGGACAAGGGCGTGATCCTGGAGCCGCGTGGGGCGGAGACGGGGTTGGACGCCTATCAATCGCGTCGAAATTGGAATCGCGTACAGCACAACCCCGGGTTCTCTCCCCAGTACTTCATGCCGCCGCCGGTGAGCGAGTACTGGTTCCGGTTTGCGGAGATGCTACAAGGGCAGATGGAGAACATCGCGGGTGTGCATGAGGTGTCGAATGGAGCGGTGCCTCCGGGAATTACCGCCGGCAACGCGATCGAGCTGTTGCAGCAGTCCGATACGACGCAGATGTCGGAGTTTTTGACGAACATCGAGACGGCACAGAAGCAGCGCGCGGAGTGGGAGCTGGCTCTGGTGGCGCAGTTTTACGACGAGCCGCGCCTGGTGGCGGTCTCAGCGTTGACGGCACCGGCTGAATTGGCCGCACCCATACCTGGAGGGCTTCGGCTCCCTAGCCCCCAATCCTGGGGGAACCAGAGTGGACACTTGTCTGGCCGGGATGGCGAAGGGCTTCGGCCCCCTAGCCCACAATCCTGGGGGGAACCAGGGTGGAGGTATCGCGCCACCGCCAATGCCTCCGACGGGGCTCGGCGGTCCTCCGATGGGACTACCACCGATGGGACCGCCGTCTCCGGGCGCGGGACCGATGGCGCATACCCCGAATTTGCCGGTTACTCCGGTGATGGCGGCGCGGGCGTTTGAGGCGTTGACGAAGGGCGGTCAGGTGCGGGTGGAGGTTATTCCCGGGTCGGCGACGCCGAAGACCGCTGCCGCAAGGTCGCAGCAGATCCTGGATATGGCAAAGGCGGGCATGTTTACGCCGCAGATGCTTCCGGTGACGGCGGAGGTGCTAGATATGATCGGTCTCGATCGCTCGGACGATCTGAGCGATCGGTTCGATAGGCTGGTCGCCGAGGTCCATGCGCAGCAACCGCCGCCTCAGGCGATGGAGGCGATGAAGATCCAGGCGCAGCAACAGGCCCAGCAGGCGCAAATAGAAAGCGTGGCGCAGATCGAGGCGATTAAGGTGCATGGGCAGGTGGAGATCGAGACGATGAAGGCGCAATTGGCTGCGCAGGTCGATGCGCAAAAGCACTCGCATGAGATCGACAAGCAGGCGTTCGATCATCACCACGACGCGGCGATGGCGTTTGCAAAACCCATATCCGTTCCTAGCGCGGGCGTGATAGCGCCCAATCCTGGGGCAACAGGAGCCTCCTCCCCAGGTCCTCCCCGTCAGAACGGAGAGGGGTAGGTGGAATCTGCGGTTGTGATTGCGAATTGCCCGGCCTACGTCGGCATGCCGCTCAGGGCAGCCAGCATGGCACCGGATTTCGTGTGGCGATTGTTGGGTCGTTGACAGACAGAGAGGAGATGAAGATGGCACAAAGCTATGGCATGGATGCGACGGGAGGCATGACAACTGAGGACGTTGAGATGGGGGCGCGGCGCACGTGGGAGCTGTTGGTTATGGCGTCGACGGACGATGTGAACGATGAGCTGGGCACCGAGCGCGAGGGCGAGACGGCGCCGGCAACGCCTAAATATCCGACGGTATTGGTCAACTTCGATAGCGATCCCGATTGATCGCCGCTTGATGCCCACGACAGAAGTTATGGGCTGAGGTGGAGGGCGTCCTCCGGACAAAAGAGTGAATAGGATTGGCGAACGCTGACCGAACGGCGTCGGCATGCCCATCCAGAGCGATAGGCATGGCACCCGGCAGACGGAATCGGAGAATTAGTGATGATTGTTGGCGGCTGAGGAGGCCGCTTTTTCTATTATGGATTACGAAGAGATTAAAGGGGCGTTAAATGACTATGCTGACGTGCCGCCCACGGACAGCCCGAGCGAGTCGGTTACTCGCGATGATGGTTCGTTGCTTTCCATGCCTGAGCCCGCGGACGCCGCGCGGGTCAGTGACAAAGTCGATTGGGCGTTAAAAGATCCGACGCCGGAAGAAGAGGCCGCGGTTGTGGCTGCGAAGCCGCACGAGGATTCCATTCCGTACGAGAAGTGGAAGGGCGACCATGACAGGCTGAAGCATCTTGAGCATGAGGCGCAGCAACTACGTCACGAGCGCGAATTGATTGGTGACGCCGCGAAGGCGGGATACGGCAACAATCTGGAGGAATATCAGCGCGACAACGAATTGGCCAGAACTAACGGCTACGGATCGATCGAGGCCTATCGCGATTTGGTTCACTACAGCCGGAACCTACAACAGCGCAATGATCTGACAGATCATGCCAAGACCGAACTGTTACGGGCTCATCAGCGGAATCTACACTCGGAAGCAATGCTTCGGGAGGCGCATGGCCTGCTCAGGTCGGTCAGCAATCAGACCCTCGGTCAGCAGATTGCGTCCACGAGAGCACAATTCGAAGACATTTCCGACGAGCATTGGAAGCCGATTGAGGGACTCCTGCGTCAGATGAAGCCGGAGGGGGTGCGCAAAGTGGCGGAGGCTTTCGCCCCTTTGCTAAAGACAACAACGAAGGCGGCTGAACAAAAGGCGGTCGCCGGATATATCGAGAAGAAGGCCGCCGCGGCGGCGTCGGCCACGCCGGAAGGTCGCGGGGGGAATCCGCCGCCGGTTACTGGGTCGAGCAACTGGCGCGACAACGTCGGCAAGGCGTGGAGCGTGCTCTTTAATGAGGCAGGCAGGACCGGCTAGTATTAGATCCCTCCCCCGGCTTCGCCACCCCTCCCGCTATCGCGGGAGACGGGCTTGTTGCCGTGGGTGGTTCAGGTTCGCGGAAGCGCACAAGCGCCGGCGGGATAGGACCCCCCGACCCCCAATAATGGGGGGGAGACGGTATCGCTTCGCGATGAGTTTCAGGATATGTTTGCCGCCTGCGGGCGGCTTTTTGTTTGAATAAGGAAACCAGATATGGCAGGAACAGCATTCGATTCGTCGGCGCTGACGCTTGGCGAGTATGCCACGTCGAGCAACGACCCGATTGTGCATAAGATCACGTTTTCTTTGCACAACACTCTGAACGTGCTTCAGGATATTCCGCTGCAGACGCAGCCCACGTTTATTCGGAAGGGCGTGAAGTTTATCGATAATCTCCCGTCGGTGAACTGGAAGCCGCTTGGTTCCATCCCCACGGTGACCAAGGGCAAGCCGACGCCGTATGAGGATCAGGTTTGGATTGTCCGCAACCAATTTCAGGTTGACGAGATGGTTCAGAACGAGCAGAACTCGATTGGAAACTTCTTGGAGACGCAGATCGATGCGTGGATGGAGGCTTTTCAGTACGACATGAACACGAAGTTCTTCCTGAACGCGCACGACGGGTCAGGCGGCGTGACGGGTGATCCCAACGGGCCAGTCGGTCTGAAGTTCCGACTGGACAATGCGTCGACGTATGGCGTAGCGTCGGAAATGAAGATTGACTTTGCCGGCACTGACATGACGACGTCGATGACCGCGACCACGGCTAACACGTTCATTGAGAATCTCCAGCAGGTTCTGGACTACATGAACACCACGACCGGCGACGGGGTGGTGATCTACATGAACGATACTCTGAAGCGAAGGTTTGACCGTGCGATCCGCGTCGCCGGTTTGGGTGCAGGATTCGCTGCCACGAAAGACGCGTTCGATCGGTCGGTGGATACGTACAAGAACGCGAAGATCCGTGACGTTGGCCGACAGGTGGATCAGACCACCCGCGTCCTGGGCAACGAGTCTGCGACGGGAGCGGCCTGGACCAGCGGCAGCAAGTACACGTCGATGTATGCTGTCCGATACGGTGCGGGTTATTTCGGGGGTTGGCAGTACCGTCCGCTTAAGCCTCAGCGTCTGGGACTCGATCCCACGAACGGCGTGGCATATAACGTGGTGGTGAACTGGGCTGTCGGCTTCTGGCAGGAGCACACTCGCGCCATCGCACGTGGCTACGACATCAAGATCGCGTAACCTACCAACGTTAGATAGAGAAAGGATAAAACGATGGCCGCAGAAGGCAACATTACTCTACAAGCATCGACGACCGCGACCACAACCGCGGTGACCGGTACGGTGTACAACACGCTGACGGGTACGCCGCGCCGGGGGATGCGCACCCGCTGGATTTACTCGGGGGCACAGGCCGCGACCAGCGGCGTGGTTTCTTGCATTGGCAAGATACAGATGTCGGCGGACAACAGTAACTGGGTTGACCGTGCCATTGGCGAGCCGATTGCTTTGACTACGGCGGCGGCGGCCGGCGAGTTCTTCATCCCGATTACGGTTACCCGAGATTATCCGTATATACGCACAGTCATGACTCAGAGCGCGAGCTCCGGAGGGCCAACGATCGTCTACCAAGTCGATTTCGTGCAGTCGCAGCCGTAGGCCCTAATGCGCGAGGCGTAAGGCTTCGGCCCCCTAGCCCCCAATCCTGGGGGACAGGAAGGGAACGTGGAACATGCCATCCAGAGCGATAGGATGGCGACCAGCGGGTCGATGATGCGGGACGGCGTCGCCATGCCTGTCCAAGGCTACAGGCATGCCACCCGACATCCGACCTCACGAAAAAATGTCTTGCTTGCTACGATTGTCCCGGCCGGGGCTCCTCACTCCGGTCGGGGCATTTCTATTTGAGGAGTCGCTTGAGGAGGGCGGCAGGGATGTCTCATCTTTTTGTACTGGGACCGTTCGGCTCGATATCGTCGCGGGAGCGTCAGTTGTTGATTCGGGCGATTGCGGCGATTGGGTTTATGTTTATGGAGCTATGTCGTGAGGCTGTTACGGGCAAGTGGGAGCCGCGCGGCATTGCGAATAACGCGATGCAGGGAATCTATATGGTGACCGATCGTCTGCTCGGCGGCGATCCGGGGGCAGCGGAGGAAGTGTTCAATCTGATGGCGGAAGGTACGCGGGCGGAGGAGGTGAATGGTCATGGCGCTTGAGATCCAATCGGCCGACTCCTTTGCGCTGCATGCCGAGGCGCATGACTTGCACGTCCAAGGAAAGTTCTCAGAAGCCCTGGATAAATACGAAGCTGCAATAGCACTCACGCCGGACGAGCCGAATACGCTCCGGGATTACGGGGCGTGTTTGGGGGCGGTTGGGCATTATGAGGAGGCCGTCCGCGTGCTTAAGATGGCTGTTGCTTATGCGCCGGGCGATGCACGCGCTCATTGCGACTTGGCAATCGCGTTCGGGTACCTCGGGCATTTTCGGGAACAGAAGCGTCACTATGATCGGGCACTGGCGATCTCTCCGAATACACCTAAACTGCTCTGGAATATGGCGCTCTGGTACTTGCTGCACCGCGACTATGAGCCGGGCTGGGATTTGTATCGATGGGGAAGGCTTGCCGGCCGCAAGATCCGTACGCTGAAACCGGAATGGGATGGCAGCGTTATTTGCGATGGCAAGACGTTGTTCGTTTGGAGTGAGCAGGGATTCGGCGACACAATTCAGATGGTTCGTTTCTTGAAGGATCTGCGCGAGCGGGTTGGCCCGAAGGTTCGGATTGTGCTCGAAGTTCAACACGACCTGGTCCGGTTGTTGACGTGTGCCGGAACCACAGGCATCGCACCGAGCCCACGACTGAAGTCATGGGCTGAAGTGGAGGGGGTCCTTCGGACGGGTGAGGAGCAAGACCGGGTGGCAGGACTGCCCTCCCCACTCCTCCTCTCCAGGGAGGGAGCGTGGCCCCCTAGCCCCCAATTCTGGGGGGACCACATTGGAGTTGCTGGGTGGGTGGATGAGGTGATTGCAGAGAATGACATGGGCAGCATTCCGTTTGAGGACGGTGAGTACGAGCATGTGTCGCTGATGTCGCTGGCACATCGTCTTGGTTTGTGCGACGAAGCGAAATTTTGGACTGGGCCGTATTTAGGAATTGCAGGCAGGGACACCCACGCCACATCCAGTCCGGACCGGACGGGGGGGGACGCCCACGCCAAATCCAGATCGGACCCCCCGGCCCCCAATAATGGGGGAGTTTCGGAGACCTCACCCCAACCCTCTCCTTGGAAAGGAGAGGGGGCCAGAACCCAACCACAACAACCTCTTGAAAGGAAGGGAGAAAGCACCGACCCCTGGCCGCTCCCTGAAGGGAAGGGAGTGAGAGTGGGGTTTTGTTGGAAAGGGAATCCGGCTCATGCGAATGATCGGCAGCGGTCGCTTCCTGATGGTGCGTTCGATTCGTTATTGACGATACCCGGCGTGGATGCCGTTTCGTTGGCGTTGGGCGAGGCAAATGCTCGGGAGTTCCGGGACTGGTATGACACGGCAATAACGGTTGCGTCGCTGGATTTGGTGGTCACAGTGGATACGGCGGTGGCTCATCTGGCTGGAGCGATGGGGAAGCCGGTGTGGTTGCTACTCCAGTACGTGCCGGACTGGCGGTGGTCGCTCGGGCGCGATACGACGCCGTGGTATCCGTCGATGACGATCGATCGTCAGCCAAGGCCGGGTGACTGGGCGAGCGTACTTGAAGTTGTACGGTGCCATCTGGAATGTGAAGTGGAGGCGCGCCGGAAGCCGTGGCATATGACGGCGCAGGTCGACACCTCACCCCAGCCCTCTCCTTGGAAAGGAGAGGGAGATTACACCGGTGCAAGTCCAACCATAGTGACGGTTGAGCCGGTGGTCAATCGGGTCGGGTGGCGGGAGCCGGCGACGGTGTCGAATGCGGACAGACTACCTCTCCCCTAAGTCCCCTCTCCTCCAGAAAGGGGACTTCATGGTATCGCTTCGCGATGGATTTGGACACTGCCGGCATAAGTAATTGATCGGGAGTGAAATGATTATGGCATCAAAGAATCTGGCGGCGGTTCGGGCGAATGCTGGGAAGTCGTACCGGCAGATATGGGCGGAGCAGGATGCGGCGCGGAAGGCTGCGTCGCAGCCGAATAGCGCTTGGGGTTATGCAGGGCAGCCGCTGTATGTGGACGCACAGGCGAACGGCGGGTTAAGTCCGCAGCATCGGGTGCCCGTGCCTGGCGTTGGCACGCGGGCCCGGTTCGAAAATGGTCAGGTCGGTTGGTACGGAATGCATGGTGAACGGCTGAATGATGATCAGGTGGCACAGGCCGATGCGCGCCTATCGGGAGTGCCGTCGACGATGGATGCCGCGCGGGCTTCGGTCAAGGCGGGTATACAGGCGGTTCCAAAGACGTGGGGCGATGTTGACCGGAATATCGGCGCTGGTGCTCAGGGCACGTCAGACTGGCTTCAGTACGGGACGATTCCCGGCTTCCATTTCAACGGCAACAGTGCTGATCGAAATCGGTGGGACCAGTGGAATACGACACAGGCGCTTAATAATGGCGGCAACCCCGGTGCGCAGCGTGTGGTGAATCGGGTATTCGGCGATGTTCCGCTGCTTTTGTCCGGACCTGGTCATGCTGTGGCGTTGAGCGAACAATATGACGCTAATTCCCAGGCGGCTCGGCAGCATCTGGCGGCGGCAAGTGAGGCAACCGATCCGTCGGTTGCGGCGGCGCATCGCGCGCAAGCGGAGGCACTGGCTCGGCAGAACATCCAGATCGCTCAGCAGGTGCAGGCGGGAGTCGGCCTTGGGCCGGATGGAGTGTTGACGCATCTGACGCAGGCTGCGGGATATCAGGCCGGTGGACAGCCGGCCCTGGCACGGCAGACTATGAACCAGACGGTTCAGGGCGCGTTGAATCTGGCGAAGGCGCATCCGCTTGTCTTTGCCGCGAACTTTGTACCAGAGGCGGCAGGCGGCTTCGCTCTGTCGCGCGAAGCCCTAGGATTTGCCTCGAAGGTAGGCGCCGCAGGTATCGACAGTTTGGCGTCGAAGGCGCTGGCGGATGCCGGGGCTGCGACTGATTCCGCGACGGCGTCGCGGCTGTACGATACGGCGGGTAAGTTGCAGCAGCTTAGTTATCAGATGAAGCAAGGGCGTCCGCTGAATGCGATTCGTGTGATGGCCGGCAAGGCTGTGGAATCTGACGGGCTTAATGCGTCGCGGATGCCTGCTCCGGTGACCGGCATCCGTCAGTCGGCTCCGCCGGGCAGTTTTCCGAAAGCTCCGGTGCGATATGTACCGCCGTCGCCGCCACAATCGAAGCCAGTTCCATCCGCGTCCCCCGTGAAAACGGGGGACGTTTCTGTTGGTGAGCCCGTCGATACGGTGGGGCGGTACGATTTGACGAAAGCCGCGCCAGGTCTTGGGAGCAGTCCGCCGAATTTTACGTGGGATGATTGGGCGACTGGAAAGGTAAATCCGGGGGAACAGGTACCTGCAACTACAATTGCCGGGTCACGGATTGCAGCGGCTGTCCCTAGTTCTCAGGTTAGCGCCCCAAATCTTACGCCTCCTCCGGTGGGCAAGCTGGGACCGGGACTTACCGTTAGAGCTTATCATCCGGACGTTCACAGCTACCTAGTAAACTCGGGGTTCTCGTCAATTGAACGTCACACGAATGGAAGCACGACATATTCCCGGCCAATAGATCCGAGCATGTCTGGAGCGAACGATGACACCGGCTCTGTTCCGTCCTCTGGGCAGAATATTCCTAGCGTTGACGATAGACCCCTGTTCCTTCCTGTTTCTTTGCCGTACAATGAGGCGCCCGGCATTCTTGGGTATCAAAAGCACCACCTAGAACCTATCTACGGCGGGGATTATAGTGGCTACAAGTCGGCCAATACTATCTACGTTCGTAACGACAACAGCGGTGGTAAGGTGCCAGGAGGCATAAACTTTCACACTGGACCAGACGGTATACATGATACTCTAGATCAAGCTCTTGACGACATGGGCTATAGTAAACAAGACTACCGCCAGATGACTGTTGAGCAGAAGAACCCAATTCTGACGTCTGTGTATAAATCGCTCGGCATACCGTATTCGAATGGTTGATTGGAGGCCCGATAAATGGCTACATGGAACACAAGGGAATTCTTTGACAAGTGTTTGAGTGATTTTTCAGAGTTCCCACCAATTAATGTCCACATTGCAGAGGACGGATCAGGGGCCAACGAGCGCTACTTGTTGTTCATGCTCGCTCAAATCGGCTTTTCTAAATACACGGACCGCAAAAACTGGAGCCGTGAGGCGGAAGAATACATTGCACGTTTCGTCGACAGCGATCTTACGCCAGGGTCAATGACCCGATTTGAGGAAACCGCTGATGCCGTCGCTGCGTTCGCGTGTTTTGTCTATGGCGCCTTGGCCGGCAAATATACGGCGGGAGAACTCGACCACAGCCAGTTCGAGCTTGGTGTGTTGCATTTGCCGGGCTTTTACTTTGGACATATGGAAGAGATACACAAGGCCTATATCGAAGGAATAGGTGCGCCAGAGTAGTTGAAGTATCGGTTTCAGTCGCTTTCTACGCTGTCCGGCAGCTTTCCGAAAGCGCCGGTGCGATATGTACCGCCGTCGCCGCCACAATCGAAGCCAGTTCCATCCGCGTCCCCCGTGAAAACGGGGGACGTTTCTGTTGGTGAGCCCGTCGATACGGTGGG
>Ga0206940_1038_pt1 | contig 19794 bp, 14 predicted proteins | sample Alteio_BWOrgHeat_8_FD_152963 | JGI IMG/M metagenome (GOLD analysis project Ga0206940, IMG submission 152963) | Enriched cells from forest soil in Barre Woods Harvard Forest LTER site, Petersham, Massachusetts, United States -... | ecosystem: Environmental > Terrestrial > Soil > Temperate forest > O...
CCGAAGTTGCCAATGGTATTCGGCACCATGCCGCCGCTCGGCATTCCCGGCAATCGCGCGGCCGGCATGAGATCCCGATGCTGAACCGCACTTGTGTAAGCGGAGGCATCGACCTTGTCGTTGGGAAAGGCTCTGTGGCTCAAGTCATAGAGAAGGGCTTCGAGGTAACCTGTTCCGTCCTCGTCATCACTGTCGGACGTAGGTGACGCGAGGAGGTCCTCCAACGACGGCTGATCGGCGTCATGCTTGAGCGATGCGATCAGCCTTTGCAAGCCAGAAACAGAATCCAGTACGTTGGCGTCGCCCGGTAATGTGTGGCTCGACAAGTACCGCTGCGTCGCCGGTAACGCCGCGACCGGCGGCGCCAGTAAGGCGTCAACGGCCGTCGGCTTGGCAAACGCCGGTGAGAGAACGGCTATCACAGTCGCCACGATAACGAGTAATCGGCATCCTGACCGTACAAGAGAGCTTGTCATGATTCCGCCAGTTCAAAGTGAGCTGAGAGTCGGTGATAAGGAGGCGTCCATTCACCTGAAGATCATTGCAATTCTACCAAAACTCCTCACAAAAAGCAACCTTACATAACTCTGATTCAGGCCGATTAGGCCTGCGGCAGGCGTCTGTTTTGCGTAGGGGCTCGAGAAGGGCGCTAGCAAGACATTCGATCTTGACGCTGCGTTGTTGCGCCCGAAGCGAGCCCGAACCCGCGCTTGACGATTTCGCATAACCAGGAAGGGTTCACTCCGGGCGCACGATTACATCCCATTGACAATCGCCAGTGTCGCGCCCTCCTCAAACCCCTACGGTGCCCCGCAATAAAGCGGAAGACGGGCAGGGACGCCCATCCTACGAGAGGACTTCGCTCACGCCTACGGCGTCGCCGACGCTTGATTCCCCTCGGCGGAGTTGCCGCCCGCATTAAACGCGGCGATGCGGTAGTAGTACGTGGTGCCGGGTGTCAGGCCCGTATCAACGTAGGTCGTAGGGACGATGCCGGTGGCGATGGGCGTGGCCGACTCGCCGAACGACGTGGTGCCGCGATAGATGTTGTAAGTCGCCGCGCCGGCGCTTGCCGTCCAGTTGAGGGTCACGCTGCCGACTCCGGCGGTCGCCGTGAGCCCCGTCGGAACCGCCGGAGGCGCGACCGGCATCGCGCTGGCCTGGTTGCCTTCCGGCGAGTTGCCGCCGGCATTGAATGCGGCGACGCGGTAGAAGTAGGTGACGCCGTTGGTCACAGCCGCGTCGGCGTACATGGTCCCCGCAATGCCGCTCGCTATGGGCGTCGCCGATTGGCCAAACGACGTCGTTCCGCGATAGACGTTGTACGATGTCGCCCCTGCGCTTGCCGTCCAGGAGAGTGTCACTATCGCATTACCGGCTGTTGCAGTCAATCCGACAGGAGTGGCGACGGGCATTGCGCCGGCCTGATTCCCCTCCGCCGAATTGCCGCCCAGGTTGACGGCGGCGATACGGTAGTAGTAGGTGACCCCGTTAACGAGACCAGCGTTGGTGTATGTTGTTGCAGTGATGCCCGTGGTTATCGGCGTCGCCGACTGACCGAACGAAGTCGTGCCGCGGTAGACATTGTACGACGTCGCGCTGGCCGTAGCCGTCCAACTCAGAACGACGCTGACGTTGCCCGCCGTCGCCGTCAGTCCGGTGGGAACCGGAGGCGGCGGGAGAGGAATCGCAGCCGTCTGATTCCCTTCGGGGGAGTTGCCTGTAGCATTGAAGGCCGCGACCCGGTAGTAGTACGTCGTGCCGTTGGTCAGGCCGATATTCGTATAAGTGGTTGCAGTGATCCCTGAAGCAATGGGCGTCGCCGACTCCCCAAAAGACGTCGTCCCGCGATACACGCGATACGACGTCGCCCCCGCGCTCGCAGTCCAGGAAAGGATCACCTTTGTGTTGCCTGGTGTCGCGGACAATCCGGTGGGTGTGGCAACCGGCATTGCCGAGGCCTGGTTCCCCTCCGGCGAATTCCCGACGGCGTTAAACGCCGCGACGCGGTAATAGTACGTCGTGCCGTCGGTCAAACCAGTATCCTGGTAGGTGGTCGTCGTGATCCCAGTAGCGACGGGCGTTGCCGATTGCCCAAACGAAGTCGTGCCGCGATAGACACTATATGAGGTTGCCGCCGCGCCGGCCGTCCAGCTCAAGTTCACCCTGGCGCTGCTCGCCACGGCGGTTAGTCCGGTGGGAACCAGCGGAAGAGCGGTCACGGAGATTGCATTACTTGTCCCCGTGATAGTCGACGTCGCGGTGTCCGTTGCAGTGATCGTTTGACTGCCGATCGTATTGAGCGTCGCGCTAAATGTGCCGACGCCGTTGGTCAATGTCGAATCGACGGGGAGCGAGGCCGCGCCGTCGCTGCTCGTGAAATGCACGGGACCACTGTAGTTGGCCACGGTCGCGTTAGCCGCCGTCTGTGCCGTCACCGTAAAACTAAAGGCCCATCCGGCGGCCTCGGGAGACGTCGCCGTGACCGCAAACTTCGTTGCGAGTGTCGCATTCACTGTCGCGGTGTTGGTACCGGACGCCGAGACCGAAGCAGTTGCCGCCGTCACGGTGAAGGTATAACTCCCAGGCGCGGCGTAGTTGTGCGTCCCGGTAATAAGGTAGGCAGTGCCGACGCCACCAGGCTGCGTTATGGTTCCGCTGCTGCTGTTGCTATCCCCCCACTGTATCGTCGCCGTAAGGCCGCTCAGCAAAACCGTATCCCCGCTGCTGTCGTTAAATGTGGCGACCTGACCCGTAAACAACGATTGAGACGACGTCGTAAACGCCGTCGCCGTCACGGTCAGTAGGTACTCGTAGGCCCCCATGTCCGGCGACGAGTCGCGGGTGTTCCCAACAAGATCGATCGTCGGTATTCCCGCGCCGGTCGTGCCGGTATTGATGGCGGGTGAGTTGTATGCGAGCCGAAGGTCCGAGTTTGCGTTGAGATAGAGAGGATCCTGGTTGATATCACCCGTCCCGGAAATGCCCGCTTGGCCGACATCGGTGTGGTCTATCACGGCGCCGGAGTCCAGCGTCGAGACTTCGGTCGGTGACGTGTCGCCAAAAAGGATGCAGTTGGTGACGCTCAATACGCCGCCAAACTTCCCGATCGTCCCTGGTTGACGCCCCACCGACGGTGCTGTAACGGAGCCGCTGACATTGGACGCCACAAAACCGTGAGCATTGTTCTTACTGAAGCTGCAGTTAACTACATGTACCGATGGGCTGGCGTTCTGCGCGCTGTTGATATCGATCGCACCACCGTCGTAGGAGGCATCGTTGTTGAGAAACGCACAATTGGTAATGGTGACCGTTTCCGTTCCATTGCCGGGCTGCGCGCACTCGATCGCGCCGCCGAAGCCCGTACTCGCGGAAAGGTTGCCTGCGACGTTGCCGTTGAAGACGCACCGACTGATAGTCGGGCTGATCGCAGTCCCATTGGTGATGATATTGATCGCGCCGCCATAGCCTCCCGCAGTGTTATTCAGGAAGATACATTGTGTTATTGTTGGGCTCGAATCGATGATTGAGATCGCGCCGTTGTTGAACCACCCGTTCTTGATCGTGAAACCGCTGAATACGCTGGCCGAAGTTTGCCCGCCTTGATACGTTATCGCGTGTTTCTGGCTGCCGGCGCCGGCGCCGGAATAGTCCAGGATTGTTGTGGCTGCGCCACCCGACGTCGTAATCGTAAGGTTCTTGCTTCCGATGTCCAGATTGTAGTCGCCGACCGCAGTGTAGGTCCCCGGCGCCACCAAAACCGTATCCCCATTGCTCGCGGCCGTAATCGCCGCCTGGATCGTGGCGTATGTCGCGGGGACGTTCAAGACTGTCGCGTGACATTGGACGGCGGTTGCGGCCGCCATTGCGGTCACCACAATCAACTGGATCAACCGTCGCACCGGCGAGATGCACGGTACGCGAGGAGTTGCGGCATGTTTCATTGGGTGGAGTTCCATTTTAAGAGCAAGTATATGCCGTCGTTTTGAACCGGCACGAAACCAAGCCGTTCATATAGCTGTCGGGCAGGGTTAAATACCTCGACATTCAAGGTGACGGGGAGACAGCGAGACGATGCCTCATCCATAATCGCCCTGATAAGCGCTGTTCCTATTCCCTTATTGCGATGTTCCGCCAGGAGGGCAATGTCCAAAACTCGAATCTCGTCTACGCGGCGATCGAGATAGAGCCGGCCGATGGGCCGTTCACCCTCCATCAAGACGTCGTAAGCCGCATCTGGAAACTGCGCGTGATAGAAACTATGCTGGGCGCGAAACTGCATGCGCAGAAAGTCGGCCTTTTGCGCATCGTCCCAATCGACCAGCGCCATTTCCACGTCACGCGTCCCAGCGTAGACCTCGTAGAGGAACTCCTCGTCCCCATCGGTCGCCGGCCTTCGCTCAATTGAAACGGTGTCCAACATAGTAGCAACACTACTTACGAGCCATGTTCCACGACGATCGGCAGATATTCAAAGTCCACCGGCTTGCCCGCCCGTTCCACGGTCGGCTTACCTTGCCGCGCGACGAGACGGCACCCGGTCCAATCCGGTAGTCCCGCGGCAAGGACATAAGTGCCCGCGCGCAATTGCGGCCAAGCCGAGTGACCATTAACCTCGAGGCGATAGATTTCTTCATCCACGGCCTGTGTCGAACGCAGCTCCGCGGAGAACGTCAGCCCGTGAGCCGTCTGCACGGGCATATGGAATACCGATCGGTGGTTGGCGCTCGGGGTCGCGACCCAACCGTAAAAAGGAACATGCTGTGTTCCGCCAGGCGCTTGTACCGCATAATGAGCCTTCAGAACACGCAATACCGGCTTGCTCCCAGTCCGCGGAACGTGATGGCCCCGGACCGTAATTTGCGCGCCTTTCTCACAGAGAGACGCGTCCCCGACCATTGCGTTGGGACTGATAAAGTGCGTTCCGGACCAATAGGAAAGAGACGTTCTGGGATTGATGCTTTCGACGGTATTGGACGCTTCCGCGAAGGCGTCGCAGCCGAACGCGGCGACGGCTGTCATCGAAACGACCGCGCGGAGAAAGTCTCGGCGGTGCAGAACAATATGGTCGGTAGAACTCATGATAAGCCTTTCATGATAGCACCCTGATTATTCATCTTCCGACAGTAGTCCGCATGGACTGCATCCACCTATGTGGATGAAATCGGTATGGATCTGCCCACGTCGGTTCGTTGGCCTATAGTTATTGGACACCCCTTTCCCCCTTGGGAGAGGGGTCTGGGGTGAGGGTCGGCGCCGAGCCATTCGTATCACCGCGACGGGAATATTCCCGTCATCGCGATGACAAAGTTGAGCGTCAGATACGGTTGCATGTTGTTATGAGCCCCCCCTCCCCCGCTTGGCAGCACGGCGCCGGCGAGCATAGCCGTCGACGCGGCTGACGAGCTGTACAGAAAATTGGGGGACCGCGGCGGGACCGCCGGAACAGCGAGAAGGTTGCCGGCCGGGCTAGTGCTCGTTCCGGTGTCGGAATCCGCATTCATCACGTGACTGTGCTGGGCGATCTCGCTTTGCAAGAGCGTCACCGACGCTAGCCCGCCCTGCTCGCCTATGACGCGAGGCGTCAGCCCGGCGCCGTTGCCGAAACCAAGCGGCACGCTGCCCGCAATGTTGGGAAGCGCAAAGTTTGATCTCCCGTCGCCACCGAACTGAGTCCCGAGTAGCGAGAAGAGTGCCGTGTTCTGGCTAATCGGCAGGAGCTGCCCGTTGCACGTGGCCCAACCCTTTGGCGGGAAATTGAACGGAACGATCCGGATTTCACCAAGAAAATTATCTGCCATTTGTTACGCACTCTCCTCATTGATAAGCCGGCCTTGCTTTGTTGGCCGGCTCTCAATCCGGCATCGGCTCTAATTAGGTCTGGGACGGATATATTCCGAACATCGAGATGATAAAATTGAGGCCCAGGAACGGCATCATATTTTCATGCGGCCCTCCTCCGGAGGACGGGTCGGCCGTCGTAACGGATGTTGTCGCAACGACCGTCGTCGGAGGAATATACGCATCGATGCTCGCAGTCGCGAACACGTTGCCGGCCGGAGTGTTTGCCGTCGCGCCGGCTGAGGACGCTTCCAATATATGACTATGACTCGGGAGCTCATTCGTCGAAAGCGTCGCCGTCTCGGTTCCGGAAAACTGACCCTGTACAAAGCCGCTGCCCATGTGAATCGGTACCCTGCCTTGCAGGTCCGGCAAGTTGAACGTTTGGACGCCGTCGCCGCCGTAGGTCGTACCGATCAAATTGAAGAGGACGTCGTTCTGCGAGATGGCAAGCTGCGCTCCATCGCAAAATGCCCATCCCTGCGGTGCGAAATTAAACCCGACTATCCGAATTTCGCCAACATATGGTTGTGACATATCGGCCTCCTCTAAGTCTGCGACGGGAATATACCCTGCAACGCGATACAGAAATTTAGCACCAGGTATGGCTGCATGTTGTTATGGGGCAAGTTGCCACCGGCGTTGCTGATAGCCTGCGGCGCCATCGTCGTTGGTCCGGTCACGGCGCCCGCTGCCGGGCCATAGACATCTCCCACCTGGTCTACAGGTTGGGCCGCCGTCGCACCCGTTGGCGTACCGGTTGTACCGACCGCGGCGGCCGCTTGCAGCGTGTGCGTATGGGCCGGAATCTCTGAGGTGATCAACGTATGGTTAACTTCGCCGGCTGTGGAGCCCAGTGTAAACCCGATTCCCACGTAGAGAGGCACTTTCCCTTGCAGATTCGGCAATTGGAAATCAATCTGGCCGTTGCCGCCGTAGGTGGTTCCGAGCAGTGAGAAAAGCGCTTGATTCTGGTTAATGGGCAGAAGCTGACCGTTCGCAAACGCCCATCCTTTGGGTGGAAAGTTAAATGAGAAAATGCGAATTTCCGAGAGAAACGGTTCTGCCATTGCTTTCCTCTTCGTCCTTAGTTGAAAATGGCCTCATACTGTGTGTGGTCGGCCGTAGCCGCCACAGGCACAATGAATATATCCATCACGCCCATCCGGTCATGGCTAATCCGATAAATGTGTTGCGGGAGAACTTCGCCGGGAGTCCCTGTGAATTGGAGTGAAAACGGCTGTCGTCCGTTGCCCTTGCCGACCGCCCTCACGTCGATAAGCGTAAGGTCCGAATCCGGCCGGCCGTCGCGTGTCAGTCGAAATGTGGAGTTTAGGTGCGGCGAGAAATCGTCGGCGGTTATCTCGCTCAGCGAAACAAGATCTTCCATACGTCCGTGCCGTGCCAATTCATTGCAAGCCCATCGGATGTGTCCAGCACCGTCCGCTCGTAAGCGGGCTGCGGAGACGGGCAATACGTAAGTATAGCACGCAACGGCATTGTGCGCAATGCCGCTCTGTCCGGCTCCCTCTCCTTTCCAAGGAGAGGGTTGGGGTGAGGTGTCTCTTAAGGCGTCGCCGACGCCTGATTCCCCTCCGCGGAATTACCACCCGCGTTAAACGCCGCGATGCGGTAGAAGTAGGTAGTCCCGTGTGTCAGAAGTGTATTCGTGTAGGTGGTAGCGATGACGCCAGTAGCGATCGGCGTCGCCGATTGACCAAACGACGTCGTCCCTCGATAAACGCTATACGACGTCGCCCCGGCGCTTGCAATCCAAGACAGCGTTACGGAACCGGTGCCGGCCGCAGCCATAAGTCCGGTTGGAACCGCCGGTGGCGCGACGGGGGTCGCGACGGCCTGATTGCCCTCGGCGGAATTGCCCCCGGCGTTGAACGCGGCAACTCGGTAATAGTAAGTCGTGCCGTTAGTCAGGCCGGTATTGGTGAATGTAGTTGCGTTGACACCGGTCGCAATCGGCGTCGCCGATTGGCCGTAAGAATTCGTGCCGCGATATATGTTGTAGGAGGTCGCGCCGACGCTCGCGATCCAGACGAGCGTGACTTTTGCATTGCCTGCGGTCGCGGTCAGGCCCGTGGGAATAGCGGGAGCCGTCGGCGGCGTCGCGGCAGCTTGATTCCCTTCGGCAGAATTGCCCCCCGCGTTGAACGCGGCCACTCGGTAGTAATAAGTCGTCCCCTTCGTCAACCCCGTGTTGAGAAAGGTCGCGGCGGTAACGCCTGTGGCAATCGGCGTCGCCGATTGACCGTACGACGTGGTCCCACGATAGATACTGTAGGATGTCGCGCCGGCGCTCGCCGTCCACGCAAGCATGACCTTGGCGTTGCCCGGCGTCGCGACAAGACCGGTTGGAACCGGCGGCAACGGCGGCGCGACCACCGTGACATTGTAGAAATTAGATAAGGTCGCATTGGTGTTGCGTACCGTAATCGCCGCCGCACCCGGATACAAACCCAGTGCGGCGTTTTCAACGGTTGTCACGACGGCGGTCAATTGAGTTGCCGAGACGAATTTGGTGGGAAGGGCCGTTGTGTTCCAGAACACCTGGGCTCCCGGCAGGAAGTTCGCGCCGTTCACGGTCAGCGTAAACGCCGTCAATACCGTAACCGACGACTGGCTCAACGATGTTATAGTGGGGTTTGTTGGCAGAAGTTGTTTGGGAATGAGCAAGAAAGCATGCGACGATCCGCTAATGGTTGTGCCATACCCGGTGATGTAACCTGTGTCGCTGATAGCAGTCGCCGACTCTAGAGTCCAGCCGGCAGCAGGATCAGTCAATGCGTTCAGATCGCGCATCGCACCATTGCTGTAGAGAAATGCGTGGTTCGCGGTATCCCCCGTAATCTGGGAGCTTCCAACGACCTGTCCGCTCACATTGATCCCAAAGCCATCGCTCCCGCTGCCCCCGAGAGTACCGAGATCGGTCATCGAACCGGTGCTGTAAAGGAATGCGTGGGTCGCAATATCGGCGGGCAGAGATGCGTATCCCGTCACGCTGCCACTTGCATTAATCCCACGACCAAAACTGGTGTCGCCACCAAGAGAGCCGGTTCCGGTATACACGCCGTTGCTGTAGATAAACGCGCTAAGGAAACCGTCGATATAGTCGCTTTGAACGGCGCCTGTCACTTGACCGCCGGAATTGATGCCTTCGGCCAAGCCTTGTAACGTGGTGGAGAAATCGGCGAGATCGATCATTTTACCACTCGAGTAGAGAAACGCGTTGATGTCGTAGCTGGGATTGTTGTCGATGGTCGCATCCCCGGCTACCTGGCCTACGGCGTTGATCCCGTTACCCTCACTATAAGACCCTCCCAGGGTGCCAAGATCTTGCATTGAACCGCTACTGAAGAGAAATGCGTGGGTGGTAACATCCCCAGATAACGATGCAAAGCCGGTCACCTGTCCATTGTTGTTAATACCGTGGCCTTCACTATAGGACCCACCGAGGGTACCAAGGTCGCGCATCGTGCCTTGACTGTAAACAAATGCGTGGTCGGCGGTGTCGCCGGCGATCGTTGCATCTCCAGTTACCTGGCCGCTATCGTTCACGCTCTTGCCTTCGCTTGTTGTGCCACCAAAAGTGCCAAGATCGATTAAGTTGTACTGAACACTATGCGTCAAATCAGTGAAAAGGCCCATTCCCTTAATGGTGCCGAGCCCGGTAGAATTGTCATATCCAGGCACGGCGCTGTAGTGCAGGTTAGAACCGTTAGTGATATCGTGGAAATCGTTGGCGTATTGCGCCGGGTTCTTGGCGATCGCATACAGCGCCGGGTTGGCGAATCCCAACGGACCCAATCCATGAGTGATGCGCGCCTCGTTTACGTCGGCGAAGAACGCAGCCCACAGAGGCGCCGACGCGCTCGTACCTCCCAAACCATACCAGCCTGGACCGTTCCACCCTGGCTTGGAGAACTTAACGGAGAGATAAACATCGTATCCGGCCGAATCCGGATCTGCGTAAAGGGATACGTCAGGGATATTACGCCTAGACAATGATCCTTGTGGATTGCTAGAAGACGAGAATGCACCCGTTTGCCAGATTGGTAGCGCCCAATGAGAACTGTAACCTCCGCCTCCTCCCTGCTTCGTTGACGAATTGCCCCAGGATGATTCACCGGCCCAGACAAGGGTCGAAGCAGGCGTGAGGTCAGTCCCTCCTACACTGGTGACATACGGCTGAGAGCTGGGATCGCTGATGGTGAGATTCGAACCATCAGCATAAGCGCCGGCATCTCCCGTAGAAACACACACCGATTGTCCTTGGGCCGCCATCTGCTGAAAATATACGTTCTCTGCCAACCTGGTCGCCTTTGCGACTTGGTATTCAGGCGCTGAGTATGAAACGCTGACAACATTAGCGAGGTTCGCCTTGTCATTGGCAATCGCATTGAAAGAAGCGATCAGGTCGGCGTCGAACGTGCCAACTTTAGGATCGTTTTCGTAGACCCGAAGTTGCGAAATGCCGGGCGACAACGCGTCAATCATGTCCATGTCCAAAGTGATTTCTTCATCTGTATTTGGGTCCGGAGTAGAATTCGTGTTGTAGTTGTTCACGCCGATCAGGAGTGGCTTGATTCCAGAATTAACATAAGTCGAATCATATTTGCCAAACTCACTGAGGTTACACGCTCCGACTTCAAAGAGAGCTACGATTTGGCCAGACCCGTGATAGCTGAGGTTGGTGAGACCATAGAGAGTTCGAATGTCGGACAGCGTCAAGCCGGCGTTCCCGGAAAAGTGCAACTGAGGAACCGATGACAGCAAGCCCAGTCCCGAGTTAGCAACTTCACTGGAATGAAGACCCACTGCGTTATCATTCAACCCTACGATTCCCGAAACATACGGAGCAACATTTGCGGCAATCGACGGCTCACAATCCGCAGAGTAGAATCGGCGACCATCGGGACTCGTGTAGTCGTTTATTCGAACAGCAAACGCAGTCTCAACACTACCGGACGATCCCGACACCTGGACGTATGACCGATTGGACGCGACATCCTCAACTGTAAGTCCATTCGCGTTTGCGAACTTCACGACGGCATCCACTTCCGACTGCGACGCACCAAACTGCTGGGTGAACTCATCCGGCGTGATGTAGTGTCCGTACAGCGGGTCTTTCGGATCGTAAAGCCGCCCGAGCAGCGCGTCGAGTTGTCCCTGATTGTGGAGAGGCAGCATCAAGAACAACTGCATGGACGCTCGCCGATCGTGCCGGCCAAGCACACGCGCCGAACTCAGCGACGCCGGCAAATGGGACGCTGAGAAGCCGACGCGGGCCGACGGCGCTGACCATGCAGGTCGTAGGCTTAATCCTATGCAGCTGGCTAGCATCACGGCAACTACGGCCGCGTGACGGAGGGTTATAGTCATATGATCTTTCGGTGGCGAACCCACAAATTCTACAGTGCCCCGGCGCACGACAACCGCGTCAACTCTACCAGACTCCCATTATGATGTCAATATATTGCTATCTGCCTTATCGGCCGACCTAGCCGAATTTGGCGCCGACGGTATAATGGACCCGTCTTCACTTACAATGACCGTATCGAGTACAACAAAGCACAACACATGCCAACCAAGCTGAAACAACCGACGCCCACCGTACCAAACACCTTCCCCTCCTCCCCTCGGACACGCCCCACCCGCGCGTGGACGATGTTCCTTACGACTCTCGTGCTGCTAGTGGCGTCGATGGTGTTGGCGGCGGGGATTGGGGCGGCGCATTATTCGCCGCGAGACGTTGTCGGGGCGCTTTTACACAGGCCGTGGGTGGGCGACCAGGTGGTGACGATCGTGTGGGATCTGCGGCTGCCGCGCATCCTCATGGCTGCCCTCGTCGGCGCGTCGCTGGCGGCGGCCGGCGTGGCGTTTCAATGCCTCCTCCGTAACGACCTCGCCGACCCCTATCTGGTGGGCGTCTCCAGCGGCGCGTCGGTAGGAGCCGAGGCGGTGCTGCTGAAGCACGGCGACGAATGGCTGCACGGCGTTGCCGTGGCGACGGCCGCGTTTGCGTCGGCGGTGGCCGCCATGACGGCGGTCTACGCGCTGGCGCGTCGCAACGGACGCATCGCGGTCACCAACTTGCTGCTCGGCGGCGTGATCGTCAGCGCGTTTCTGGGATCGATTTCCACGCTGCTACTGCAGTTTGGGAACCCGAGCGACTCCTTCCATATCATCAACCGACTGATGTGCTCGCTACAAGATGCGACGCTGCAGCAATGCCAGGGAGTCGGCCTCATTCTTCTTGCCGGAACGGCGACACTGCTTGGGCTCGCGCAATCGATGAACGTGTTTGCAATGGGCGAGGAGCAGGCGGCCCAACTCGGCGTGGACGTCGAGCGGTTTAAGCGAACCCTCGTTGTCGTTGGGTCGCTGCTGACTGCCGCGACCGTGGCCGCGGTCGGGATCATCGGATTTGTCGGGCTGGTCGTGCCGCACATGGCCCGGCGAATGCTCGGCACGCCGAACCATCGCCGCGTCATCCCACTGGCGACGGTCACCGGAGCGCTGCTCATGGTCTGGGCCGATACCATCGCGCGCAGCATCATGCCGGACCACGAACTGCCCGTCGGCGTCGTCACCGCCTTTCTCGGCGCGCCCTTCTTCTGCTATCTACTCCGAAAGAAAATCCCAACATCTTAAACACGTTTTATAGCCGAATAGATAAACTCTGTCGTCTCCAGTTATTGGACACCCCTCTCCCCTAGCGAGGCACGAGCGAATCCGGGAGAGGGGCCGGGGGTGAGGGCTCCTGAGGCAAAAGACTGGGCAAAGTACCATGTAAGCGAGAACCAAATGTGCGATATAATGACACATGGCATCTTTACATACATACGAAGGTACATGGGAAGAGATTCGGTCTCGCGAAGACGAGCTCGCAGGTCACCGCGTCCGCGTTACTGTTGTAGATGACTCCGATGCAATACAGGACGGTTTTTCGGACTACAGCGTCGCGAATGTGGAATGGGCCACCGTCGACTTCAACGTGTGACCGTGGCGTCGAGCGCTACCACGGCTATGAAAGCCATGGCTGACATGCCTTCGGCCAACCGCCCTCCGGGCGGGAGTCGCGTCCGAAGGACGCTTGGCGCCTCGCCTGTCAGCGATGCCTTTTATAGGCGTCGAGTCTTGACTTAACGCTCCTCTCGCGCCATAATTACGTCATCCCTCCGCCAAAGGCGCGCGGCCGGGACAGCCTCAGCGATGAGAACTGTTTAAGGAGCACGCCAAAGGATGTCCCTGTTCAACGACTACACGCTTGACGGCTTTTACGACGAGATGTTCGCCGAAGCCGGCAGCCCCCGGCCGCACTACAAAAGCGTCCACGCCGCCCTTTCCAGCCTAGAAGCCCCCGAGTTCAAGCGCCGTGCGCAGATGTGCGAAGCCGCGCTCGTTAATCAAGGCATCACGTTCACCGTCTACGGCGACGACCAGGGACTCGAAAAAACCATGCCGGTGGATCTGGTCCCGCGCATCCTTGCGTTCGAAGAATGGGAGCGCATCGAACGCGGGCTTATTCAACGCATCCAGGCGCTCAACCTCTTCCTGCACGACATCTACCACGACCAGCACATCCTGAAAGACAACGTCGTGCCGCGCGACCTGGTGGTCAACGCCAAGCATTTTCGACGGGAGTTTGTCGGCGCGTCGGTCCCCAAGGACATCTACGTCCACATCTGCGGCACCGATCTTGTGCGCGACGACAAGGGCGACTACTACGTTCTGGAAGACAACCTGCGGTCACCGTCCGGCGTCTCGTATGTCCTGCAAAATCGGATGCTGATGGCGCGCACGTTTCCGCAGCTCTTTCGGGAGAACCGCGTGCTGGCTGTCGACCACTACTGCTCGCAGCTCCTCAGCAACATGCGTCACCTCTCGCCGCGCCCCATCGACGATCCCGTGGTTGTGCTGCTCACTCCCGGCGAGTTCAACTCCGCTTACTACGAGCATGCCTTCCTCGCCCAGCAAATGGGCATTGACCTGGTGCAAGGCCCGGACCTGTACGTCGAAAACAACATGGTTTGGATGAAGACTACGCGCGGCCCAATGCGCGTCGATGTGATCTACCGACGGATCGACGACGATTTCCTCGACCCACTCACCTTCCGAGCGGACTCGGTCCTCGGCGTTCCCGGCCTGCTGAACGCCTACCGAGCCGGCAACGTCGCGCTGGCGAATGCGGCCGGGACAGGCATCGCCGACGACAAAGTGATCTACGCGTTTGTGCCGGAGATGATCAAATACTACTTGGGGCAAGACATCTTACTGCCAAACGTGCCGACCTACCTCTCGTCGGACGAAAAGCAGCGCGACTACATCCTGAAGAACCTGGACAAGCTGGTGGTCAAAAGCGCGAACGAAGCCGGTGGCTACGGCATGTTGATGGGCCCGCAATCGACGCGTGAGGAGCAGGCCGAATTCGCGGAGAAGATCGTGGCCGACCCCAGAAACTTTATCGCGCAACCTCTCGTGCAGATCTCGCGAGCCCCGTCGTTCATCGGCGAGACCAGCGTTTTCGAAGGACGCCACATCGACCTCCGTCCCTACATTCTCATGGGAGAGGAGATCACCATCATCCCCGGCGGCCTCACTCGGGTCGCGCTACGTCGCGGGTCATACGTGGTCAACTCGTCGCAAGGCGGCGGGTCCAAGGACACGTGGGTACTTGCGCCGCCAAACCAACAGACCCAAACGATGGGCGAGGAACGGCAGGCGCAGGAAATGCCGGCGCCGCCCATCCGACCGGCCGACGCCGTCGCGCAATTCATCGCCAAGCGAACCGACGGACAAGAGCAACAGCAACAACAGCAGCAATCCCTCACCCCGGTATTGAGACACGCAAGCCGAACGACGTCGACATGCCCATCCAAGGCTATAGGCATGGCACCCAAGAGAGGAAAATCCGCGGAGGTGCAACAGTCATGCTGAGTCGAGAAGCGGATGCGATGTTCTGGATGGGTCGATATGTGGAACGTGCGGAGGCGACGGCGCGTATTGTCGACGTGCAGTATCATTCCGAATTGGAGGGAGCCTTTCCCCTTGCCCAGGGCGGCGACATCGACGCCAACGCCCTTTGGGGCCCTATTCTCGCAATTTCCGGCGACGCCGAGCGGTTCGCGAAGGACTACGACGACGACCAGGTGGAGCGCAATGTGCTGGACTTCTTCGCGTTCCGCTCCACCAATCCCAACTCGATTGTCGGCTGTGTCACCCGAGCGCGCGACAACGCACGCGGCGTCCGCGAAATGATCTCGTCGGAGATGTACGAAAGCCTGAATATCTTCTATTTGGAAGTGACCCGATGGAACGTGGACAAAATCCTGGAAGCGTCCCCGCACGGCTTCTTCACGCAGGTCAAGAACTCGTCGCGGCTTTTCCAGGGGATGACCCAGCGGACCATGCCGAGCGACGAACCGCTGGCCTTCCTGGAGTGCGGGGTCTATTTGGAACGCGCCGAAAAGACCGCGCGCATGCTGGACGTCAAATATCACATCCTGCAAGCGACCCAGGTGGTGCAGACCGGCCCGCTGGACCAGCATCAATGGACGGCGGTGCTCAAGAGCGTCGGCGCGTTCGAAGCCTTTCGCAAAGCGCACCGTTTTGGGATCACGCCGGCGAAAGTAGTCTCGTTCCTGGTACTGAACCCGTCGTTCCCTGCGTCGATCTGCTACGCCATCACGCACGCCGAGCGCTGCCTGCGCCGGATTCGCGGCAGCGATGACAGCCCTCCCGCCAACCGCGCTGAGAGGCTAGTCGGCCGTCTCCGTGCCGACCTCTCCTTCCTCACCACGGAAGAGATCCTGGAAACGGGCCTGCACACGTTCCTCGACCAGGTACAAATCCGCTGCAACGAAATCGGCAACGCGATCACCGAAGCATACTTGCGATACTAAATCGCGTGGCTGTAATCGGATACAAAGTATTGGCAAGCAAAAAGGCCTAACTGTTTACAGTTGGGCCTTGACTTTGTGTTGCAGATATGCTGCAATATGATGTCTTCGGGAGAGGGAAGCACTGGTAATCGGTTTCCCTCTCGGAAGCGGAGAGGAGGTGACCCCTCCGATGAAACTTCACCGCAGATACCGGCAAATCCAGACTGCCGGGTGGATTATCGTAATGGCGAAAGCCCTTGCGATAATCCTGAGCGCCTACCTGGAACACAGATAGGCTCGGCATCCGAGTTGTAACCAGCAGCTCGGGTGCCATCTGGAAATTATTATACCACTTACGCCACGATCGGTCAACGAGACCTAAGACGCACTTTTTACCAGGTCGGTGTAAATGGTTACTTCACACTTAAGAGAGAAAGGTTGCTACAATGAAGGTAAAGGTATTCGAAAACATGGCGGATCCAGCACTCCTTGGCCGAGCAATACAGCAATGGCTAGATGATAATCCGAATATTCAAGTTCATCACTTTGCGCAGTCCCAGAGCGGACCAGGCAGTCGGTTAACGCGACGATTCTTTACTCGAAGATTTACAATTCATAAATCGACGTTATGTGCACAGCCTCCTTTCGGGTACAATTGCAAACAAATGTTCACCACCGAAAAGTAGGCCGAAATTAGGAATGAACAGCACGGCCGAGTTCCTGATCTTCACGCGGCAGGCGGGCGAGGACGGCATCGAAGTCCGCGTAGCGGACGAAACGGTGTGGCTGACGCAAAAGCTGATGGCGACTCTGTTTGAGGTGGACGTTCGAACCATCAACGAACACCTGGGCAATGTCTACGATAATGGCGAGCAGCACCGGGAGGCAACTATCCGGAAATTCCGGATAGTTCGATCGGAAGGCACGCGAACTGTCGAGCGTGAGATCGAACACTACAACCTCGACGCCATAATCGCTGTCGGTTTCCGGGTCAATTCAACGCGCGCCGTTCAGTTCCGGCAATGGGCGACGAGCGTTTTACGCGATTTCGCGATTCGCGGTTACGTGCTTGACAAGGAACGCTTAAAGAACGGATCATTTTTCAACAACGCCTATTTCGACGATCTGCTGACCGAGATTCGAGAAATTCGGGCGAGTGAGCGGAAGTTTTACCAGAAGATCACGGACATCTACGCGACGGCAATGGATTACAGCACAGATTCGGAAACCACGCAAACCTTTTTTGCCACGGTGCAGAACAAGCTCCATTTTGCTATTCACGGTCACACTGCCGCCGAGCTGATCGTCGGGAGGGCGGACAGCACTAAGGATAGGATGGGGTTGACCACGTGGAAGAACGCGCCGCACGGGAAGGTACTCAAACCGGACGTCTCCGTCGCGAAAAATTATCTTACTGAGAAGGAATTGAAGTCTCTGGATCGTTTCGTGACAATGTATCTCGATTACGCCGAGGATCAAGCGGAACGGAACATCCCGATGACGATGAAGGATTGGGCAGGAAAGCTGAACGCCTTTCTTCAGTTTAACGAGCGGGAAATCCTTGATCATCCCGGCAAGGTGAGCCAGGAGGTCGCGAAGGCGTTTGCCGAAAGTGAGTTTGAAAAATACCGGATCGTGCAGGATCGGCTGTTCGAGTCGGACTTCGACCGTCACATCAAAAAAGCCCTAGACTTCACAGGAGAATGATGTTCACTATCCACTCTCAATTGTCCCTTATCTATTACCGCTGAATTCGACGGAGGCGGCTGGGGAGGCGCTCTTGGATTTGGAAGAGGTGCTGGAATCCCACCATGTTGAAAACACGGGTGAGACTAGGCTGGCAACCGATGACGGAGAGCTTTCCGCCGGAGGTCTGCAGGGCTTTGTGAACGCGCAAGAGGACGGCCAATCCGGAACTGTCGATGTACGACGTATGCGCCAAGTTCACGACCAAGGTCTTCTCGCCTCGCTCAAGCTCCTCGGTGAGTTGAACCTCAAAATCGTGCGCTGTGGACAGATCAATGTCTCCGCGCGTGGAGATTATCGTCTTTTCGTCGGCGTGCAGAGATCGCAGTCGTAACATTGTGACCAGCCTTTCTCAAAAAAAGCCCGGCGTGAGTTTGTATTATAACACACACTTTAATCTGTGTCAATCAAGCAATCACAGGCATCCACGCGGCCGATATTGACAAACGTGACGCGTGCGGCGTAAGATATTATTCCAGGAGCAAGACGTTTTGGCATCATCTAATTCTGCAGGGACAGGAAAGTTCATAGCCTTGGCGGTTGTGGTGGTAATCGGCAGCGCCTTGGGCGGGTATTTTCTGGTGGGCGCGACGCATCAGCCGGACGCCGGAAACGCCGTTCCGATTGACCAACAAACGTCGTCCACACCCGCATCGCCGGCTACCACCACGAGCAAGCCTGCCTCCAGCCAAAACGGCGGGGGCGACTACACGTCTCCCACAGCACCTCGCATCGAAATCCACGAGGAGAAGATGCCCGTTCCGCATGACGTGGCAAAGGTCGCGCCTTCCGACAACACGCCCACGCAGCCCGATACCGAAGCGACTCAGGAAGCCTCGGCTCCGTCGCCCTCGAGCGCGCCCGATACCAGCAGCGTCGGCACGGTCCCGTCACCAGTCACAGGCGACGCAACCACGCCGGCTACGTCCAGCCAGAGCTCCGATCCGGATTACGAACAGACAGCGAACGCCCCCAACACGGAAGCCATCCCAACGAACAGCGGAGCGCCGGTCGCCGGCCGTGCGCAATACCGCGTGCAAGTCGGTTCGTTTACCCAAGCCATGAGTGCGCGCAGCCTGGCGGATGTGCTGAGAAATCGTGGTTACAGCACCACGACCGTCACAGAACGTGGCCCGGACAACACCGTCTATCATGTCCAAGCCGGCGCATTCCGCACCCGCGCCGCTGCCGACCGGGCAACCGTGGAGCTTCAGCGCGAAGGATTCCCCGCCTTCGTGTCCCCCATCTCCCAGTAACACAAAACGCCTCGCTGAGAGGCGCGCCGCAAGCAATTAAACCTTTCATACGTCCAGTTACGACATTTTTACCAAGTTGGCATGTTTCATGCTGAGAGATTCATGTTATATTACATGCGGACGTGCTTGATATTCTCCGACGGGGAACGAAACATACATTGAGAATTCGGCGCGTGAGGATACTAACTCTTGATAGGTCAAAAACTGCGGTTTGCTTCTGATGATGACCCACGGCGGTCCGGTGACGAGCATACGAAGGCTCGGTCGGTTGGAGAGCTGGCACAATCGCTCGCCTCCGGCCACACCATGCTCAGTGTAGTGATCCCGTTGTTCGACGAAGCTGACAGCATGTTGGAACTGTACCGAAGGCTAAAATCCGTACTCAACGGTTGCGCGCCGAACCATGAGATTGTCTTCGTGGACGACGGCAGCCGCGATGGGTCGTTCGACAGGCTCCGCGAGCTCTGGGACCGCGACCCCACGATCTCGATAGTCCGTTTTCGCCGCAACTTCGGAAAGGCAGCGGCGCTCAACGCAGGCTTTCAGCGGGTGCGCGGCGACATCGTCGTACTGATGGACGCAGATCTGCAAGATCAACCCGAAGAACTGCCGCGACTGATCGCGAAGATGGACGACGGCTACGATCTTGTCACCGGCTGGAAGCAGCGAAGGCACGATCCTCTGAACAAAACGCTGCCGTCCAAGGTCTTCAACGGTGCGGTGTCGCGCTATTTCAAGATCAAGATCCACGATTTCAATTGCGGATTTAAGATCATGCGAGTCGCGGTTGCGCGCGACCTGGTGCTCTACGGCGACATGCACCGCTTCATCCCAGTGCTGGCGGCGGATCGTGGCTATCGAGTGGCGGAGTGTGTTGTGGAACACGCACCGCGCGTCCACGGAGTATCCAAGTACGGAGCCAAGCGACTCATCACCGGCTTGCTGGATTTTCTCTCCACGATACTCACCACCAAGTTCGTCAACAAGCCGATGCAGCTTTTCGGTGGCGTCGGGCTGCTCACGACGACAATTGGAGCCGTGATCGGCCTCTATTT
>Ga0206940_1039_pt1 | contig 19429 bp, 17 predicted proteins | sample Alteio_BWOrgHeat_8_FD_152963 | JGI IMG/M metagenome (GOLD analysis project Ga0206940, IMG submission 152963) | Enriched cells from forest soil in Barre Woods Harvard Forest LTER site, Petersham, Massachusetts, United States -... | ecosystem: Environmental > Terrestrial > Soil > Temperate forest > O...
CGATTTCGCGAGAGCGATAAATTGTTTCACGTTGCGCGCAGGCAGCGAAGGATGAACCACCAGAATATAAGGCGACGATGCGACCATCGCCACCGGCGCAAAATCACGCAAGGTGTCGTAAGGCAGCTTTGCATACAGGCTGGGGTTCACCGCGTGCGGGCTCGACACGAACAGCAGCGTGTAGCCGTCGGCCGGCGCACGCGCAACGATTTCGGAACCGATGATGCCGTTGGCGCCCGCGCGGTTGTCGACGATGACCTGCCGCTTCAGTGATTCGGTCATGTCGGCGGCAAGGCGCCGCGCAATGACGTCCGTCCCACCCCCCGGGGCAAATGGAACAACCATCCTCACCGGCTTCGCAGGATAAGACGCGAGGTCTTGGGCAGCGACGCGAATAAATCCGGGGGGCCGAGCGCCGTTCCCGCGAACGGGCCTGCGGCTAACGAGTCCCGACGCTTCCCCCTCTGCAAACGGCACCACTATGCGTATCGGCTTGACCGGATATGACTGCGCATGCGCCACGCCCGCGACAACGCAAGTGATGATCGCAGCGAACGCGTACCGCCTGATCCTGGCTGTCACGCGGGCCGATGCGCCTGCATGAACGTCCGTACCTGCCGCACCGCAACCGGGATCCGCTCTTTCGGCTCGTACCATGGAAAAAGACTCACCTGGGACTTCGGCGCGAGCATCACGGTTTCCATCGCGACGGCGTACGGATGCGGCGGCGTATCGTCGGGCAATACTAGTAAAGGCGTTTGGCATGCGCGCACGAAATCGCGCGTCACGGTGAATACAAAGTCGGGATTGACGCGGTACATCGTGGTCAGGAATTTATCGACTATCTCTTGCGTGATCTCGGGCCGGCGCTTCGTCAGCTCCGCGCCCCAGCCCTTTGTGTTGGTTTCGTAGAAATGGTCGCGCTTCTCCGGACGGGAGCCGCTCGGATTCACGAGCACGGGAGCGACGATGCGCTGCGGCGCCCGCTTCAGCAGATTCCAGATAAAGGGGCCGCCGATGCAAAAGCCCATCACCATGAATTCCTTGATGCCCAGATGATCCATCAAGCCGAGCTGGTCGTCGGCGTACATGTCCCACGGGCGATCGACCTCGAGTGGCCCGGTGGACTCGCCGCCGTTGGCATTGCGCTGGTCCATCGCGATGCAGCGATACTCGCTCTTGAATTCCTCCACCGGATTGAACGGCGCTTTGTCCGCTAGATACGAGATTTTCGAGTTCAACCCTCCGCCGGAGATGATCAGCAGCGAGAAGCCTGAACCGGCCTCCTGGTAGCGGATGCGGACGTTACCTTTTTCGTAAAACGGCATTGCGGTTTCTCCCTGTGCAGAAGATTTAAGAGGCGACTTCGATTAAATTTTGTCGATTTTAGCCGTTTCGACTTTGGGTGCAGTGTTACGCGCCAAACAATACGCGATGCCTGCCGCGTTGCAAGCGCGGGGTTATGTATCTATATGATCCGGCGCAGGTCGTTTATCGAGGGTCTATATGTTAATTACCGAACATACAGGCGGGTTCCGAAGGTGCATTCTGAACGTCCTTCTGGTTGCAGGGATGCCGCTTGAAAGCTGCTGTCCTCTTTTCGGTCCCCATGACCACCTCCACTGAAAATTGCTGGAGGTGGCGCTCCGTCGATGGCAAAGCGGATTCAATACGATGGTTTACCAGTTACCACGAGTGCCTCGCGAACGCATTGGCGAACGGGTATCACGCCAACGCCACGCCGCCGCGCGCCGGCACCGCCGCATCCAAGGGTCCGTCACATGCAGAGAGACGATAGTGCAAGGCACGACCAATCAGTCAAGAGTAGCGCCGGTTACGCCGCCTGCTTCACGCGTTAAGTACCGGGAAGGGTAAGCGCCCCCGTGAGTGCCGCCAAGCAGATCGCCGTGAGTGAAACGGAAACCATGGCCACGCAACTGGATTTGCAAGCGTCCATGCGCGCGGCGCGCGAAAACAGCGAGCAGAAAATCGATCTGCCGCGTCAGGCGTTGCATGGGAAGGAGCACATGCTGACGACGCTGATGAGCAACTTCCACGGCATGGCCTATCGCTGCCGCAACGATGCTCAGCGGACGATGGAATTCGTCAGCGCCGGATGCCATGAACTTACCGGCTATCGCGCCGAGGAATGGCTGGATGGCAGCCGAATCTGCTTTGAGACGATTGCGCATCCCGAAGACTGCGTGCGCGTGCGCGAGGAAATCAATGCCGCGGTCAGGGATAAGCGCCGGTTTTTCGTCGAATACCGGATTCAATGCCGCAACGGCGAAATCAAGTGGGTATGGGAACGCGGGGTCGGCATCGACGCCGAGCCAATCGCGCTCGAGGGATTCATAGAGAACGTCACCGAGCGCAAGCTCTCAATGCAGTCCCTGCAGCAGGCCGAGCGCAGCTTCCGCAGCATCTTCGAGAATGCGACGGCGGGAATTTTCCAGACGTCGCCCGACGGCCGCTATCTGAACGTCAATCCCGCGCTCGCCGGCATCTACGGTTTTGCCACCGCCGCCGAGCTCATCGCCACCATTGGCGATATCCGTCATCAGGTTTACGTCGACGGGGCGCGGCACGCCGAATTCATGCGTCTCATGCGGGACGAAGGGACGGTGACCAATTTTGTTTCCGAGATCCGGCGCAAGGACGGCCTCTGCATCTGGATCGCGGAAAATGCCCGTACCGTTCTCGACGAAGCGGGCAATCTTTTGTTCTACGAGGGCACTGCCGAGGACGTGACGGAGAGCAAGCTCAACCAGGAAAAACTCGAGCACCTCGCCAATCACGACCCGGTGACCGGTCTGCCCAACCGGCTGCTGATGAACGACCGCCTGCGCCAGATGATGCTGAGCGCGCAGCGCAGCAACAACATCGTGGCGGTCGCGCTGGTCGATCTCGATCATTTCAAGTTGATCAACGACACGTTCGGCCATAACTGCGGCGATCAGCTGCTGCAGACGATGGCGCAACGCATGCTGGACTGCGTGCGCGAAAGCGATACCGTCGTGCGCCTGGGCGGCGACGAATTTGTGTTGCTGCTGTCGGGCGCCGGCCGCGGCGAAGCGATGTCGCAGGTCGTGCAGCGCCTGCTGCAGAAGGTTTCGCGTCCATCGCAAATCGAGGGTCGCGAGTTGAGCGTGTCGTGCAGCGTGGGAGTCAGTATTTTCCCGCGCGACGGCCGCGACGTGCAGACATTGCTCAAGAATGCCGACACCGCGATGTACAAGGCAAAGGAATTCGGCCGCAACAATTTTCAGTTCTATTCGACGGATATGAACGCCGCGATCGCCGCGCGGCTTGAAATGCAATCCGCTCTGCGTCATGCGGTCGAGCACCAGCAGTTCGCCCTGCTCTATCAGCCCAAGCTGGACCTCGTGTCGGGCCGGCTCGCCGGCATGGAAGCACTGCTGCGCGTGAAAGACGAGCAAGGCGGATTGTCGCTGCCGGAAAACTTTATCCAACTGGCCGAGGAAACCGGGCTCATCGTGCCGATCGGCGAATGGGTGATGCGCGAGGCCTGCACTTTCAACAAGTCGCTGCAGGAACGGGGGCTGCCGCCAATGCGGGTGGCGATCAACCTGTCGGCGCGGCAATTGACGCGCTACGATCTGGTGCGCGCCGTGGAGCAGGCGCTGAGCGAAGCACAATTGCCGGCGGAGTGCCTCGAGCTGGAGTTGACCGAGAGCATGGTAATGCATGATCCGGACGGCGTGATTTCCATTCTCGCGCAATTGAAAGCGCTCGGCGTCCAATTGAGCATCGATGATTTCGGCACCGGCTATTCAAGCCTGAATTATCTGAAACGCTTCCCGGTCAGCAGCCTCAAGATCGACCAGTCGTTCGTGCACGACCTGGGCCAGGAAGAGAATGCATCCGCCATCGTCAAGGCCGTCATTTCGCTCGGCCACAGCCTGGACATGAAAGTCATTGCCGAAGGCGTGGAGACCCAGAAGCAGCTGTCGTTTCTGCTGGAAAACCGCTGCGATGCAATACAGGGATTTTTATTCAGCCGCCCGCTCGCCGCCGCCGAATTCGTAACCCTGGTCGAAAGTGAAATCCACAACGGCGCCGGGCCCTCGCTGTTGCATCAATTGTGCTCAACGTTTATCGACAAGCCGGTGCCGGAGTTTACGCCGAAGCCAACATTCGCCTTCGGCCCGTCATAGCAGCCGCGTAACAGGGACGGCGACAAATCCATCAACGTTAGACCTACAAACCGACCCACGTTCGTCTGATGCCAGGAATGCGCCGGCCCAAGTAGGCTGGGACTTCACATCATCGTTTAAGGAGACTCCAATGACCGCATTGCGAATGTTAGCTTCACGCCCGTCCCTGGCGCTCCTCGCCGTCGCGGCCGCCGGCTATGCCGGCTATAGCATGTTCCGCTCGCGCAAACCGCAATTACCGCTTCCGGGACCGCTAAAACGCGATCCAGAACAACTCGACAAGCTGCTGAATACGGCGCTGGAAGACAGCATGGCTGCAAGCGATCCGCCGTCGACGGTGATGCCTGAAGTACGCAACTAATACCGGCGGTTTGGCTCGCGGATGCTTTAAGCGCCGGCGCGAACCCACCGGCCCGTGTGATATCCCTCGGTCATAAGGCCGATTTCGATCGACTGCACGCAGCATGCAATTGACTACCGGCCGGCCACCCGATAGAGTTTCGGCAGCAACGGTTAGTTGAATTATCTGTTCGCCTTTGTTGTTCTCGAAAGAACCAACCAGCCGGCACGTTGGGTGTTGTGTTGGCTGCCTCCACTTTCTCCTGAAGCCGCTGCCCAATGTCGAACAAGCAGGAGCCCGCAAGCCGCCTCATTCCCGCTGATCGAATGAAACGGGTCCTCGGGCAACGCGGCCCGCGCGCTTCGCTATCGCCCGGCGCGAAGACTGCAATATTGTTCGGCGCGCTCGCGGTGCTCACCGCGCTCGTGGCGTGGCTCGACCCGCGGCCGAGCCTGCGCCATGTGCAGGTGGCCATGCTTTCCGCCAACCCCACCGGCAACTACTACGCTACCGTCGAGAAGATTGCGGCGGAAGTCGGGCGCCGCAAAGGCCGCGTACAAAACCTGTCGTCGGCCGGATCGGTCGAAAACGTGCAGCGGCTGATCGCCGGCGCGAAGAACTGCAATGTCCATTTCGGCCTGGTGCAGGACGGCATTGCCTACCCGGAGGGGCACAAGCTGGAGTTGATCGGCCGGCTGACGCGGCCGGAGTCGCTGGTCCTGCTCGGGCGCAATGTCGAACGCATACGCACGCCCGCTGACTTGAAAGGCCTGCGCATCGGCATAGGCCCGGACGGCAGCGGCACCCAGGACCTGATGCGGCAGGTGCTGACGCTGTTCGAGGGAGTCGACATCGTCGCATTGGCGCTGCCGATCGATCGGCAGCTCGCGATGGCCGAGCACCGCGAACTCGACCTTGCCGCGATGGTGCTCGACGACGAGGGCAAGCTGCTGGTCAACGCGGTGACTGAGCGCAAAATGGAGATACTGCAACTGCCCGATATCGCATCTCTCGCGCGTCATCTGCCGTATACGCGCGTGGGCGTGATCCAGGCCGGACAAATGTACTACGCGCGCCAATTGCCGCATGAAGACAAGAAGGTACTGCAGATCGACGCGCTTATCGTCGGCAATGGTTGCGCGCCTGACGGCGTCACCCAGCAGTTCCTGACCGCGGTGGCGGACGTATATCCGACCTTCGTGCGCCACAACAAGGGGCAGCCCAACCTGACAGGATTGCCGATGTCGCCGGTCGCCGCCAACTTCTACAGCGCGGAAGGGCCCGACTTGCTGGGCAAGTACGCGCCGTGGGCGGTCGACATCATGCCGATGCCCACGTGGATACAGCTCGGGGTGGCTTTCTCCGTGTTGTTCAGCGGCATGGCGCTATGGCATCGCTTCCGCCTGTGGCGCATCGACGCCGATCGCGTGAAGCTCGAGCGCGAGATTGAGGCGCTGCTGGTACCCGGCGCCACCGTCGACTCGATTGCCGAAATGCCGATCGACGCGCTTCAACTAACTCCGGAGGCGCGCGCGCAACTCGATAATCTGATGCTGCACCTGTCCGCGCTCCTGGAGAAAAGCCGCCAGCAGTCGATGTCGGTGCTGGTGCCTATGGGCGAGGAAATGAAATATCGCAACCAGGAAACGCTGATGACGGACCTGCTGCGCGTGCTGCGGATATACAAGGGACGGCTGCCGCCTGCGTAGCTTGCGCGGTATTCAAACTCCAGACAGAGCGCTAGTCGAGCGAAGTCACGTCGTGCTGAATGGCGAACTTGATAAGGCCGGCGAGATCGTGCAGGCCGAGCTTCCCCATCATGCGTTCGCGATAAGTCTCCACGGTCTTGGGCGACAGCGATAGCTTCTCGGCGATATCGGCGACCGAGTTGCCCTCGGCGATCAATTGCAGCACTTGTCGCTCTCGATCGCTCAACCGGGAAAGCAGGTCCTCCGGGGCGCCGGACACGAATCGATCGAGCAGATCGTCAGCCAGCGGCGTGCTCAGATAACGCCTCCCTTCATGCACGGTGCGGATGGCATCCACCAGTTCCCTGCCGACAGATTCCTTCAGCACGTAGCCACCTGCCCCGGCCTGCAGCGCGCGATGAACGTGTACGCTGTTCGAATGCATCGACAGCATGACGACGCGCGTGCCGGCGCACCTTTCGCGGATAATTCGGACTGCCTCGATTCCGGTCAATTCAGGCATTGCATTGTCCATGACTACCACGTCCGGCGTCTTCTCCAGTGTCTGCCTCACTGCATCGCGGCCATTTTCGGCAAGGCCGACGACTTCCATGTCGCTTTGCGCATTGATCAGGGAGCGCAGTCCTTCTGCCACCACGGTGTGATCGTCCACAACCAGAATTCTAATCGTCACGCTGGAACCTTCACCGTCAACCGGGTGCCGCCTCCGGCGACAGCCCGCACTTCGAACTTGCCGCCGACGGCCTGCGAACGCTCCCTCATCGTCACCATTCCGAGACCGGGGCGCTGTGCCGCGCGCCGTTCGGCAGCATCATAGCCAACGCCGTCGTCTTCCACCGACATCACGCACTCGGATCCGGATCGTTCAAGAGTAATTTCGACCCGGCTTGCCCGTGCATGCTTGAGCACGTTGTTGAGAGCCTCCTGCGCAATCCGGAACAGCACGATCTCCATCTCGGGTGCGAGACGCTCAGCCGGCTCCAGCCGGCGCACCGCCACGGCAATCCCGGTGCGCGTAGAAAACTGTTTTGCGTACCACTCGAACGCGAGTACCAGTCCATGGTCGTCGAGCATCGGCGGGCGCAGCTCCGACACGACGTTCCCGATCGCCGCCGTGGTGGATTCGATCAGTTTTTCCGAGTCGGCCAGGCGCGCTCGCAGTTCATCGCTCGCCTGCGGAGGCAGGGTGGTCCTCAGGATGTTGAGATTGATATTGAGAGCAGTGAGGTTCTGGCCGATCCGGTCGTGCAGCTCTCGCGCAAGGTCCTTGCGTTCGGACTCCTGCAAATCGACCAGCCGCCGCGTCAGCGCCTCGAGTTGGGAGGCGGCGTCCTGCAACGCAGACTCGGCCCGCTTGCGGTCCTCGATATCTGCACTCGTTCCGTACCACTTGATAATATTTCCCTGCTCGTCGCGCAGCGGCACGGTGCGGACCAGGAACCAGCGATATTCCCCGTCGGCGCGGCGCAAGCGCATTTCATCTTCGTATGCGCCGCCAGTGGCCATATTCACCGCCCACTTTTCCAGAGCCTTTGACAGGTCTTCCGGATGAATGGGGCCCGTCGGTTCTTTAAGAAATTGCTCCAAAGACAGGCCGGTATAGTCCGACCAGCGCTTATTGAGAAAATCCACCACACCGTCAGGCGCAGAACTCCAGGCCATCGTGGGAATTGTATCGATGACAAGCCGAAGATATTCTTCCCTTTGGACCGACATCGCCTGAATCTTCCTGGAATTCTGCAGCGCCTGCTCCTCCGCCCGCTTGCGCTCGGTGATGTCCTGAAAACAATTTACGGCTCCTGTCAGTTCCTCCTTACCGCTTCTCAAGGGAACAACATATACCTGGACCGTTATACGCGATCCATCGGGCCGCTCGATCACAATTTCCACATCGCGAACCTGAACTCCCGTCCGTAGCACCTCCGCCATTGGAGATTCCTCGTGAGGCACGGGCTTGCCGTCGGGAGAATAAAGGTGCAAAGAGCCGCAAAAACGCTGCGTTGTATCCCCGGGATTTGGCGCGCGTCCCCACAGTTCCACTGCGCGATTGTTGTAGGTTTGAATTACTCCCGACGTATCGCACACATAGACCGCGACCGGCATCATTTCTATCAACCGGCGAAATCGCAGTTCGCTCTCCCGCAGCGCCTCCGTTGCGCTCCTTTGCGTAGCGCTCAGAAATACTATCAACAGGGACGTTCCCGCGGCAACGAGCAAGCGCGGCATTTCCTTGTCCATGCCCGACGGATAGATGGGAAGGAGAAAGTAATAATGGAAGGCCAGCAGCGAGAGCGCGGCTGCAAGCAAGCCCGGCCTGATTCCTCCAAACCAGGCGCTGAATATCATGGCGCAGATAAAGAGGACAAAGGGCTCGAAATGGTATTCGAGTTGCAGCAAGCGTCCGATCAGTAGCGCAACGGCCACCGACAGAATGGCTGTCCCATAGCTCACGAACGCCGGCTTGAACCGCCGAAGAGAGTCAAGCTTCGACATTTTCCTTCGTCTGGGCGTGGTGTGTTGGCACGAAGATCACGATCGGAGAGTTATCTGTCACAGTACTCTACCTGAGTTTCCCGATAGCTTGGCCCCCGCATTGACCAGGTGCCGAGTGACGACCATCAGAGCGCAAAACGATGACATTGGGAAACGTCGACGCCATGGGATAACGGCCGGTTTGCCCGTTTCGCCCGGTTTCCCGCGGGGCCGATAGTCGCCGGCGGCCGCTCACGATCCATAACGGACGGACATTCAGCCTCCCTGAAAGCAAACGTTCGACGCGTGCGCGAAGCTGCGCGCAGTGCGCCGAAACTCTTACACGATCCGGGTCGAATTGACTCGTTCGCCTCGGCGCAGACCGAACGCTCGCACCCATGATGTAAGCATATGACGGACGCCAGAATCAGGCGCCGACCGACAGAATAAGTTCATATGACGTGGTTATAGTATCCATCCGACGGAAGTAAATTCACGCTTCCCAGGCCGCACGATATTTGGATTGCGAGTGCCGCTGATTTCAAATTACGCAAAGGATACGCAAATGACCAACATACAACGCACTTCCCTGATCGCGGCCGCCGCCACATTGTGGCTGGGTGCAATCAGCAATCCTGCAGACGCTGCAGTAAGCGTCCAGATAGCAGTCCCGGGCATAGTGGTAGACGCGAATGACCCGTACTACTACTCGCCCAATTACTGCGCGGGATGCTGGTACGGCGAATGGGGCGGCCGCGTAGGCTACCATCGGGGCGGCGGGCGCCCGTGGGAGCGCCGGCACTCCGAGTGGGACCATCACATGCACGATAGTCATGGAAAAGACGTCTGGCACGAAGGGCACCGCTAAGACTGTTCTGCGGCGCATGGCCGCATTTGGCCGGCAAGCCAAGGGGCGCGCGAACCAGTCTCCATGCAACCCCGACGTCGACGATGAGGCGCACCCGAAAGCGCGAAGACCCGCTTGCTCGCGTCGCCGTCAATGTATGGTTAGCCTGCCTAATTTCTACGAGCAACGTATAGGTTAACGGCCCGAGAAAATCCGGGTAGCCGTTACATGCGTTGCGGTCCATCCCCCGAGGTTATTAGCACGCTTCCGCTCGCAAATTAATGCATGCGATCGACAAATTGCCGGCAAAGTCGTACTCCTTGCGGTAATACCGGTACCAATCCCGGGTTTGTTGGTCTGCCGGCAAATGCTCCGACAGGAACTTGAGTTCGGCCAGCGCCTTGTCGGCACGCGATGCATTGAGGTAAAGATCCATCAATCGCCAATGGTATGCAAGCTCGCCTGGCGCCAGAGCAGCCGCCTTTTCATAAGCAGCTATCGACTTCGCGAGCCAATTCATCTCGAACAGGTAAAGGTCGCCGAGGGCGGCATAGCTTGCGGCATCCTGCGGCGCTTCGCGAATTTTGTTCTCGCGCGCCTGCACTTCGGCGGCCAGCGAAAATGGATATGCGGGCAAAACAGGCGTGCGCGCGTGATCGCTATAGACGGCGCGTTCCATATTGGGCAAGTGCATCATGCGCAAGGCTTCGAGAAACGGATTATCCGAGTACTTCACATAGAAATTCACGTTGTCCTCGAACCGGTGAAAGTACGTCCATGCCTTGGGCTCGTCCACGTACCAGAGATTGTCGGTACCGCGACGGAGCACGAATGGAAGGTTCGAGTGACCGGGTTGAGAAACCGCGAGGCCGAGATTCCGCTCAAAAATCAGCCGATAGGGAGCCGCCTGCCGGAAGAAGCCGAATATTCTTTTTTGTTGAGCCTCGTCGCGCGGCACCACGGCGCGAAAAATACGACTGCCTTCGGTCAACAGCGGCAGCCGCGGATCGCCGATGCCCGCCGCGAGAGACGATGCGTAGCGCTCGATTGTGATGCCGGCATCCGGCGACGGCAGAAATTGTTTCAAGTCCGCGTCCGGCAGGCTGCGAATGGCGCCTTGGTAATCCGCCATCGTCTTGCCGTAGCCGCGGACGAGCGCTCCGCCGCCGCCTGACAGAAAATCGTCGGTTAGCCACCGGGGGCGCGATGGCGCATCGCCCGCGCTTTTGGAGCCCATGCCGCGAAGATTGGTGGTGATGATGAGCTCCGAAATAAAATCCTGCGGCACTTCGGAGAGCATGTAAGTTCGGGCCGCGTCTTCGAGGCGGCGGCAATAGACATCGGGAATTTCGCCTTCGAGATCGTAGGATACTATTATCCTGAGCACATTCTCACTGGCGCTGTACAGGTAGAGGATGCCTCGTCCATTGCGCCGGGCGCCGATCCGCAACTGCTCAAAAAGCCCGGTTGCTGTTTCCTCGATCGTCTTGGCCGGCGGCAGCGATTGAAGCAGTACCAGCGCGTTTTCGATGCCTGATTTTTTCTCTGCGAGCTTGAGGCTCATTTTGAAGGCGAGGTCGTAATCGTGCTGCGCTGTTTCATTGATCAGCACGTATTCGGGACGCTGCAGCCCGCGTTGATGCTGCCATGCCCACCAACCGCCACCTGCCAGCGCCAATATGAGGCACGCGACGAGCAGTGCTCTTCGCCAGTTAGAATTTTCCGAAAACATCGAGTCTTTTGCCGTCCCCGGCATAGTTTGTCAGAAACGGCTCCGTAGAACTCGCATTTAGACCGTATATAGAGCGGTCCCGTCCCTGGTTTTTCAGTACGACCACCGGCGTTTCGTGCCCGCCGAACAGCCTGAATATTCCAGCCGCGTGCTGCTGGGTATCGTTCAGGACCACAAACGGAAATTCGCTTTCCGCGGGCGAGTAAAGGCCCAACACGAGGCGGTTTCTTCCCGCGCTATCGAAAAAGAACAGTGCCGGGCCGCCGTCTTTCGAAATTGCGAGTTCCGCGCGCACTTTGCCGCCGGCATCGACGAGCCGAACTCTGCCCGCGGAAACGACGTCCTGCTGCGGCGTTGCGGCCGAGGCCGGCGGCATCAAGGCTCTGCCGTCAAAATTTCCCAAAACATAAGCACCCAATAACCCGCCGATAAATCCGGCCAGCATGCCTGCAAAATGGTTATTTTTCATGATCTGTAAACGCTCCCGGTAAGCGAAATGATTCATAGACGAAATGACAAGCTGAAGCAGCAGTAGCCGTGTCTCAGGTATGGAGATTCCGCATTTGGTAAGCGGCCGCCGTCCATCAATGACCGCTTGCAACTCAAAGCGGATATTCGCGTTTTATACGATCGCGACACAGGCAAGACAGGTTCTGGTGTGCAACGATACACCGCGCTTCACCAGCTTAGCGCCGGTCCCGCAATTTCGACCGTTTGCCGAACCGTCGGTGGCTTAAATCATCCTCGTGCGCATGCACGGACTTGTTTATGAATCGCACGGTTTCATTGGCAACGATTTCGCGCTCGTTGTCGAACGTGATGATGTGATAGCAATCGCCGAGCCAGACGATTTTCCTGACCTCGCTGCTGACTCTCTTGATTATTATCTCGGCATTTCTGGGGGCCGCGCTTTCGTCATCGATTGCATGAATAACCAGAATGCGGCTCTCGATGCCGGCGAGGGATTTTCTGACATAGCCCATCATTTTTTGCGCCGCATATAGTTGCCTGGCGGGTATGGCGGCGGACCCGATCTCCGACGTGCTCTCCTGCTCAAATGCTTTGGCGACCCGTCTGCGCATTTCAATATTCTTCAAGCCGAATGGTTCGCTTTCCTTATACGACCAGTTCTTGAATCCAAGCAGATAAGCAATTTTCAGGAGAGGTTCGTACCATCGTATGGACCACCCGTCGTAGCGCAAGATCGGCGAGAGTGCGACCACCACCAGAATGTCCTTACGGCGGATGGACGTTGCCAGCGCGAGCGTAGCCCCCATGCTCAAGCCGCAAATAGACACCGATTCATGCAGCTCGCCAAGCCGCGACACCTCCGCGTCGACCGTATCGCACCATTCCTCCCAGTGCGGCGTGACGGCCGGATCGACCAGGCCGGCCGAGTAGCCGGGTATTTCCAGGGACGACACCGCGTAGCCCATCTGCGTCAGCGCTTTCGGTATCGAGCCCAACTCCGCGGACGTGCCGCACAAACCATGCAGCAGTACTACGGCGTGCCGGGAGATTTCATTATCGGCGTTCATGATCGCTTATGACGTTGCTTGCCTGCTGTTCCTGCGTGATGGGTCGCGCATGGAAACATGGGTTAGAATCAATTCCGATTCTACTTGAGCACCGGTTTGTTTATGGAAATAAAGAATGCGAAACGCTGGGCGCCCGCGGCGCCGGAACCCTACTACATGGCGTTGCTGGGGTATAGCCTGGCATTCGCAGTACGTTACACCCTTACGCCGCTGGTTGAAGACCATCTGCCGATGCTGTTCTTTTCGATCAATTGCGTTGTAATCGCGTTTCTATATGGATTCTGGCCGTCGTTCCTGATTCTGCTGCTCAGCGTTCCAACGGCTTTGTTTTTCTTTGTGAAACCGTTTAGCACCTTCAGCGGGTTCGCCGAAACCGATCTCTTCCTGATGATTCTCTATTTCACCTTGATCAGTCTTACGGCGTTTATGTTTGAATTATTGCACCGCTCGCAATACAAGTCGGAGTTGCTTGCCAGGGTATCCGAGAGCCGCTATCGCCTGCTCGTTGAAGCCGACGAAGATAGACGCATAATTTTGGCGGGCCCGCAGGCTGACTGAGTCGCGCGCACGCGGAACTCGCCGGCAAATTATTCGCAGTAGTCGCGCGCGCTCGAATGCCCGCTTCTGGCCGGCAGTCCACCGTCGCTGACGCGGGCAGTTGGCTTATTAGCGCCCGTTGCAAAAGACGCCGCCAGGTTCCTAAAGTAACCTGGTCAATGGTTGACGAACAATACCTTAGTCAAATTCTCATCCAGCTTCCTGGACACTTCGTCGTCCGCATCGAACAACATATGAAATCCACTTTCGCATGCATTGCCCGGGACGCCGCTACCTGTCGTAATGGTAATGAACAAGGTCAAGGATTTGTTGAAGCTCACCACCTTCTCGTATCTGCTCCTGTCAGTTGAATACGAAGTATTCTGACAACCATCCTGTGCGTGATGCATGACGATGACCGGCATATTCATCGGGGGAGAAATTGACACTTCATTTCTTGAACTGCTCAGCACCAATCCGTTGATCAGGTCGCCGGCGTTCTTCTCCTGAACGTACCTCACAAACCAGCTCGCGCTCAGCGTTCCGTTGCTATGCCCCATCAAGATAATGGGCAAGCGGGTTTTCTCTGTGTAATATTTGGCGACACTCTCGATTCTTTCCATATGATCAGAAGTGCCCCTTGCACCACCTCCGCCGCGTGAAACCTTTAAGGAGTAAGGGCTATCCATGGCAACGACGTCGTATTGCCCGCTTGTCCTGGATGGGTCTGTAAGCCGCTTGAGTATCGGCACAACTCCAGCGTTCAATTCCGTCATCCCGGGTTTCAGGTTCAGCATGCCTTCACCGCCGGGCAATAACAGAATCAGCGCCCTGGAATTCTGGCCTGGCATATAGAACGTCAGTGTTGGGTCGGAACCCTTATTCGGGGTATCAACGGAGATGACTTCTGCCGAAACGGGGCATGACAGAAGAAACAATAAGATGATGACAGGCCGCTTGAAAGTGTTCATTGCCCATCTCCATTTCGGATGGCCGACAAAATTATATGAGAGAACTCCATGTTCGCGCTTGGGCCATCAATTCTGCTGAATATACGTAGTGTCGATCAATCGTCAAACTCAAATGTAACAACAACTGGCAGCGATTCGATTCATGGTCATACTGCTTCTGAACCAAAGCTCAATTAAACATCCAAGAACCGAACCCTGCCCGTCGATAGTTCAACCAAAACTGCGACGACAGGCTAGCTGTCGCGGAGTTCTGCGGCGGGAAATCACTGTTATACTGCAAACGTCGACTTTGATGATGACTATGGCATTGCGTTGAAGGCTGCCCAACGAACCATGCCTGAAACCCACCCGAGTCAGCCAAACGGAGGAAAGTAAAATGCGCAAATCAATTGTCATGTCTACCGCAGCTTTGGCGCTCCTGGCCGGTGTTTTTATTTTCAGCTTGATGCCGAGCCGCGACGCCGCCGCGCAATCGAGTGGAGCTTACATTAACGCAGTGGAACTCGATATCGCGCCGGGACAGATGGCGAAATTTATGGAGGCAATCAGGGAAAACGGCGCGGCGTCCGTGAAAGAGCCGGGTTGCCGCGAGTTCAACATCTCCGTGCTGGCAAGCGATCCGAACCACGTCTTCCTGTATGAAGTCTATGATAGCGAGGCGGCATTAAACGCGCATCGAGCGACCGACCATTTCAAACAATATCAGGCGGCGGTAGCCAGCCTGGTCACCGGCCGTAATGTCCGGGCGATGACGGGAGTCGCATTCAACTCCAAGGGCCATTAGTTCCCGCCGCTGAACCAGCCGGCAAGCGTACAGCGGCTAGCGTAGTACGCTATTCGCTTCTCCGGATGATCTTCACTCAAGCGCGTGCCGCTTAGGTCGCACTGCGCACCACGGTTGGAAGTTCAGTAAACCGGGGCCTTGGGCGCGACGGCAAGACCACGGATGCCGCTCTTCTCGATCAACCTGGCGATCAGTCCCGAAGCTTTGGCGTGCTCGATAAATTCGCTCAGGTATTTCGCGCCGGCGTCGCGGCCTTTGGGGACCCCGGCCGCATAGCCGATCACCGCATAGCGACCCTCGACTACGCGCGAACCCGGAAGTTGGTCGACGTTATCCAGCAGCCCCGGTTTCAGATTTGCATATGCATCCAGATTTTCCGCGACGAAAAGCCTGAACGCGGCTTCCGGACTGGATGCATGTATCAGAGTCGCGTTTTTCAGCGTGCGGGTAAGGAATAGATCGTTGCCGCCCTTCGATGACACTGCAATACGCACGCCCTTCTGGTCCACATCAGCTGCGGTGCGCAGGGGCGACGCGGCGTGCACCAGATAGGTGGCATCAGTCTCGGCAAAGGGCGCGCTGAATTGGATCGCGTTGGTGCGCTCCTGCTCGAACGCCAGGATTGCGACGTCCCAGCCGCCGGCAGCCAATCCTGCCGTCAACTGTCCACCGGAACTGTAGCTGACCAGATCGACGGCAACGCTCAGCTGCCGGCCTAACTCCCGCGCGAGGTCAACAGCAATGCCTGAGCCTTCGCCGGTCCCGGAGCCTTTCGCGGTAAACACGGGATTGCCGTAATTGATACCGACCCTCAGCTTTCCTGTCGGCGCGAGGTCGGCAAGCACGGCGGGTGTAATCTGCGGCGGCATCGTTGTACATGACGCAAGCAAAACCAGGCCGGCAAGAATGATTGCGGTTCTGTACATCGTGGAACTCCTGACTTGTTATCAGACGGCATGACTCACGCGATAGGAATGGCGTGAGTCATCTTAAGAACCGATTTTCCACCTGTTTACGACAAAATTCCAAGCGCGGGCTGAACGTCTCTCTACGTTTGACTTGGATCCATCTTCCGCGTGTGAGCTACGATGATCACGATCGCTTGATGAGCAGCGTCCTGCGCATAAAATTCAGCTACACTTTCCATCTTGAAGTCGGTTGTTGTTTTTGAGAATCGTTCGTGTTCTCGTTTCGTCTACCTGATGGGATTCTCGGTGCACTACAATCGTTTCATTCGGTTATCACATACTCTTACTGCCGTCGCGATAACTTTTCAACTCGTGATCAGTCTCGTCATGGATCATCCGCATACTAAACAGCCGATGACAATCGATGGCGGATTGTACTTTCGGTGGCATGAATGGATAGGGTTGGCTGCGCTGGCGATCCTGGCATGCGGGTGGATATACCGTCTCACAAATTGGAAACGGGAATCTCATGGCAGACTCTTCCCCTGGGTTACGTCATCCGGCAGGCGGTCCCTGGTCGACGAGACGGGACAATTTCTCCTGCTGCGCTGGACAAAAATTCCGGAAAACGGGGCGCTCGCCGGAACGATACATGGGTTGGGGCTGTTGATTGCGTTGACGATGGCGCTTACTGGCGGCGCTATCTATGTCGCACTGGGTCCGCAGGATACAGTGACAACCACAGCACACAGTCTTATGGATTTGCATTCGTTTCTCGCCACTTTCATGTGGGTCTATTTGTGCGGACATGCATTCATGGCTCTGTGGCATCAATATATGGGACACGGAAGCCTCGCGCGAATATTCAAGCCTTAGCACGGAGCTTCGGCAACATCTTCCGCTCATAACATGGACCAGGGACGTAAAACCACCGGATATTATGGATCCGCTAAGTTAGCAAGCGTCTGTCTCATATTCATCGCTGCCATTGCAGTTGGCCTGGCGCTTATATGCGGTACGGCCACCGCGGCGCCGGAAGAGATCCAGGTGTACATGGACGACTTGAGCAAACCAGGCGGCTTCGGGGTTGACGTACACAATAACTTTGTGATGTCCGGCAGCGGCACGCCCGACTACCCGGGCGCACAGCCGCCAAATCATGTTTATCGCCTCACGCCCGAGTTCTATTACGGCATTAGCGATACTCTGGAGGCGGGACTGTACCTGCTTACGACCACTACTCCAGGAAATCCTACGAATTACGACGGGGAAAAGTTACGCCTGAAGTACATCGCTAAGCACGACGAAACCCAAGGCCCCTTCTGGGGCGCGAATCTCGAAATAGGCAAGACGAGTTTGCGGGTTTCACAAGCGGCATGGAATACGGAGTTGAAAGGAATCTACGGTTATCGCGCAGATCGCTGGACGTTTGCGGTTAATTCCAATTTTGATTGGAGCCTGAGCAGTCCGAGCAGTCCCGTTTCGCTCGACATCGACACCAAGTTCGCATACAAGACCGACGCCGGTTACCAGATAGGGCTCGAGAGCTACAACGAGTTGGGACCTCTGCGGAACCTGGGGCACCTGAATCAGCTAAGCCAGACGCTTTATGGTGTTGTCGACATCGAGTTGGGCAAGTTCGACTTGAACGCCGGAATCGGGCGCGGCTTGACGACAGCGTCGGACCGGTGGTTGTTCAAGTTCATAGTCGGCACGCATTTTTAGCAGGCGATTTACGCAATCGATTCAAATGTCCGCTATTGGCAGGAAGCCGGCGTCCATCCACCGGCCGCCGCCGACCGCATACTGACTAATTCTCCTGACTGCGACCATCCGCTGCGCGTCACTGCTGCGGGATGCCGGCTTCCTTGATCACACGTGCCCAGCGCGCAGTCTCCGCACGGATGAACTGCGCGAATTCTTCGCGGCTGGTCGGCGCGACTTCGATCACCATGTCCTTGAAGCGCTGCTGAAGCTCGGGCTGGTGCAACACTGCGGTGAGATCGGCATGAACTTTGTCGAGGACAGGTACGGGCGTGCCCGCCGGCGCACATAATCCGTACCACGAGCTCACTTCGAAACCGGGGAATGCGGTCTCGTGCACGGTCGGCACCGAAGGCAGCTGCGGTATGCGCGTCAGGCTCATCACCGCCAGCGCGCGCACCCGCCCGCTCTGAATGACCGGCAGCACCCCCGGCGCCGACTGTATGCTCACTGGAATCTGGCCCCCGATCAAATCGGAAAGCGCCTGCGGCGCGCCCTTGTAGGGGACTTGCACGACATCGATCTTTGCCGTCAGCTTCAAGAATTCCATTGCGAGCTGCTGCGACGAGCCGGAGCCCGACGTGCCATAGCTCAGCTTGCCCGGATTGACTCTGGCATAGCCAATGAACTCCGCTATCGTGCGCACGGGCATCGACGGATGCACGACGAGAACGTTCGGTGTCTTGCCGATGAGGGAGATGGGTGCGAAGTCGCGCTGGTGGTTGTACGGCATCGTCGCGTATAAAGACTCTGCGATCGCGCTGGATGCGATGTTGCATTGAAACAAGGTATATCCGTCGGCCGGCGCCTTGGCGGCGATCGCGGCGCCCAACGTCCCGCCTGCGCCCGCGCGGTTATCTACTACCACCTGCTGGTTCCATATCCAGCCGAGCCGTTCGGTAATCTGGCGGGCGACGATGTCGGGCGAGCCCGCGGCGGGAAAGGGTACGATGTAGCGGACGGGTTTGGCAGGGTAACTCTGCGCCGGCGATGTCGCGGGGAAGTGCCACGCCACGAGAGCCAGCGCAAATATCAACGCCTGATGTCGTCGTTTGATCGCAACCTGAATCACTGGCTCTCCTCCGGTCATCGGCCGTATCAACCGGTTATGCCGCGTCCGCCTGCGAGGAAATATCCAGGCTCAACGTTTAGTGACGACCGGCCTGCGCGTCATTGCCCGGCGCCGGAATTGAACGGCGCGAAGATCTGCGCTATTTGGCCTTTTCCAGCATTTCCGGATAGGGCCATCCGTTTTGGCCCTTTTCAAGGATGCGCATGCGTTTCTCCGGCACGCCCTGTTCCCTCAGAAAGCTGTAGGCGTTTTCCGCGCCATACCCGCCGCCGGGGCAGACGATGACGACGTCCTTGTTCGAGGCGAGGATTTTTTCGACAAACGGCTTGAGCTTCGCACGCTCGGCGTCGGACTTTGCCGGATAAGCATAAGTCGCCAGCGTATTCGGCAAATGGTGCCTGGCATAGTCCTTTTCCACCTGGATATCGACGAGCATGGGCGGCGTGCCTGCCTCGAGGTTTTTCTTCAAGTCGGCCGGCGAGATGTAATTGAACGAATCCGCGATCGCCCACTGGGTCCCGCATGCCAGCAGCAACGCCGCGCATATCCGGAGAAATCCGCTACCGCTTCGAATCGA
>Ga0206940_1022_pt2 | contig 19248 bp, 23 predicted proteins | sample Alteio_BWOrgHeat_8_FD_152963 | JGI IMG/M metagenome (GOLD analysis project Ga0206940, IMG submission 152963) | Enriched cells from forest soil in Barre Woods Harvard Forest LTER site, Petersham, Massachusetts, United States -... | ecosystem: Environmental > Terrestrial > Soil > Temperate forest > O...
GCATTGTGAAGTGCAGTGCGACCATAAGTGTCTCTGGCATCAATATTTGCACCCATGCTCTTAAGGAATGTAACCATACCGTGATGTCCAGCCAAAAAAGCCCAATAGAGGAGGTTGTAGGCGCGATCGATTTCATTAAGACTCTCAGGTCTACATTGCAGAAGATATTCTACGACAGGTTGTTTATTAGCCCAAACTGCCTGTGCAATAACTGTGCGATTATCATTATCTCTTGCATTTACATCTGCTTTTTTTTCTTCAACAAGGAATATTACTCCATCGAGGTCACCAAGCGCTGCGGCTTGATGAAGCTCAGTCCAACCCTTTACGCCTACAGTTGGCCTAGTCACAACGTTTTTTGCTATATTTGGTTCTTCCATGGCTTTAATAGAATTAATCAGACAATAAGTTGTGATACTGAATAATAAAATAAGTGTGTTAATTTTTTTCATAATTATCCAAACATACTGGTTGGTTTAAAACATTTTTTGCATTATACCATGATGACAAGAAGCTTATTGAATCTTATGGTTAGAGAGTAATGTGTGATTTTTTAAAGAACTCCAGCGTAATCTTAGCCCTGATAATCCCTAATAAGGTCAGCTAGTTTAATATGCGAATTAAGACGAGCTAATTCTTCGGCAGTGTTGCCACTACCAGTTTTACACGTTTTATTAGCTCCAGCTTTAAGTAGAATTTGTGTTTCTTTGTCCCATCCGTTTATTGCTGCATTGTGAAGTGCAGTGCGACCATAAGTGTCTCTGGCATCAATATTTGCACCCATGCTCTTAAGGAATGTAACCATACCGTGATGTCCAGCCAAAAAAGCCCAATAGAGGAGGTTGCCGGCGCGATCGATTTCATTAAGACTCTCAGGTCTACATTGTAAAAGATATTCTACGAGAGGTTGTTTATTATTCCAAACTGCTTGTGCAATAACTGTACGGTTATCATTATCTCTTGCATTTACATTTGCGTTATTTTCCTCAACAAGAAATTTTACTCTATCGAGGTTACCAAGCCTTGCCGCTTCATGAAGCTCCGTCCAACCATCTATACCGACAATTCGCGTTTGCATAGCTTTAACAGAATCAATTAGACAACAAGTAGCGATACTGAACAATAAAACAAGAGTGCTCATTTTTTTCATGATTATCCCAACACATTGGTTTAAAATAGTTTTCATGTTGCATTATATCCCAAGTTAGCGATTCAATCAAACGATCAGGAGTTGTGGCAATGTTATTGTGTCATTTGAGCGTGATAATTGGGCACGCAAACTGTTTCAATATTTCTTTATCGCACTCTATTAAAATACTGCTACAATCATTTTATATCATGATTGTTCGATAAGGGAGTATTGGATACTATGAAAAAAACTGAAAAAGTTAGCACCAAAATTTTTTATGACGACAAGGGTAAAAAAGTAGGGGTGATGCTTAAGGTCAGAGATTTTACAGCATTGATGGAGCAGCTTGAAGATTTAAGTGACGTTTTGGTTGTCTACAAGCGAACGTTTGGCAAGAAAATTTCTGGATCACCGCTTGAGGATGTTCGTAAAAAGTTGCTTGGAAAGTGATATGAATAAAAATTCTCTGGCTGGATATACGCTTATTCTTTCAAAACAAGCTGAAAAAGACTTGATTAAGATAGAACGTGATCAGGTAATTTTGATTACAAAAAGGCTGGAAAATTTAGTGAATGAATCGTATCTACTTGATATAAAAAAGATGTCAGGTGAATACGATTATCCTACATATCGTTTGCGTAGTGGTGATTATCGTATTATTTATCAGGTAAGAAAACACGAAGTGATAGTTCTTGTTATTAAAATCGCTCACAGAAAAGATGTTTATCGCAATAGAGGTCGTTATGATTAAGAAAAAGAAATATCCATCAATTGAGCCAAAATATCTTAAAGACAAAGATGGCAAGGTGACTGACGTTTATCTTGATTATGCCGTTTATGAATCAATTTTTGATGAGCTGAAAGATTTGAAAAAAAAGATCCAAGATTTTAAACATAAAACTAAAAAAGCAAAAAAATAAAGTAGCGTTTAAATTTAACGTTTTTTGAATAGAGCTTTCTTGTGAAAAAAGATTCAAAGATCTATGTAGCTGGGCACACGGGGCTCGTGGGTTCAGCATTAATGCGACGGTTAACCAGTGATGGTTATTCAAACATTTTAACCAAAACGCTTGATCAACTAGATCTTAGAAATCAACAAGCAGTCAACACCTTCTTTGCACAAGAACAACCAGACTACGTTTTTCTTGCTGCCGCTCGTGTTGGCGGCATCTGGGCAAACAATACGTATCGAGCAGATTTTATTTACGACAATCTTATGATCGCAGCGAATGTTATTAACGCTGCGCATGCACACGGTGTTAAAAAACTTCTTAATCTTGGTTCATCGTGCATCTATCCAAAGAACGCTCCACAGCCTTTAAAAGAAGAATATCTTCTTTCAGGGTTGCTTGAGCCAACCAATGAACCGTATGCCATTGCGAAAATAGCTGCAATAAAATTGTGCAGCGCTTTTAATGTTCAGCATAAGACAAATTTTATCTCTGCTATGCCGACTAATTTGTATGGTCCGCATGATAATTTTAATCTTGAAACAGCACACGTTTTGCCAGCGTTAATCAGAAAGTTTCATGATGCAAAAGTTGCTGGCGCGCCTTCAGTTACTGTTTGGGGCACCGGTACGCCCTTGCGTGAGTTTTTATACGTTGATGATCTTGCTGATGCTGTTGTGTTTCTTATGCAGAATCACGATGCACAAAATATTGGTGAATTTATTAACGTTGGCACCGGTGTTGATGTTGCGATTGCAGATCTTGCGCGCATAATCCAGCGTGTTGTTGGTTTTGAGGGCGAGCTTGTTTTCGATGCAACAAAGCCTGATGGCACCATGCGGAAGCTGCTTGATGTTGAGCGAATGCATGCCCTTGGCTGGTGGCACCAGGTTGAGCTTGAAGAGGGGATTGCAAAGGTGTACGATTGGTACACAAAGGTGTGAAACCAAAAAAGAGAGAAAGAGAGAGAGAATGAAGCTACCTTTTAAATCAATTTTGATCACTGGTGGAACCGGATCATTCGGCAAAGCCTTCATAAAAAAAATTCTTCAAGATCATCCAGAAATAGAAAAAATAGTTATTTTATCGCGTGATGAATTCAAGCAGTTTGAAATGTCGAACATGCCTGAATTTAAAAACGAAGAGCGTCTGCGTTTTTTTGTGGGTGATGTGCGCGATAAAGATCGCCTGTATAGAGCATTTGATGGCATTGACGTTGTCATTCACGCTGCAGCGCTCAAGCAAGTGCCCTCATGTGAATACAATCCTTTTGAAGCCGTAAAAACAAATGTGCTTGGTGCGCAAAACGTTATTGATGCTGCTATTGATCGCAATGTAAAACGCGTTGTTGCATTAAGCACAGACAAAGCCTGTGCTCCCATAAATCTTTATGGCGCAACCAAATTGTGTTCAGACAAGCTTTTTATTGCTGGTAATGTTTATTCTGGTAAGCATGATACACGTATTGCTGTGGTGCGTTACGGTAACGTTGCAGGCAGTCGTGGTTCTGTAATTCCATTCTTTCAAGAGCTTTTAGCAAAGGGTGCCAAAGAGCTGCCTATCACTGATTTTCGTATGACGCGTTTTTGGCTCAAGCTTGAGCAAGCCGTTGATATGGTGCTGCATGCGTTGCTGGTAATGCAGGGTGGTGAGCTGTTTGTTAAAAAAATTCCATCAATGAAAATTGTTGATCTTGCCTACGCCATGGCTCCTGAAGCTCGCCTTGTTGAAGTGGGCATTCGTCCTGGTGAAAAAATTCATGAAGTAATGATTACCGCTGAAGATGCAAAGAACACGCTTGAGTATGATGATTATTATTTGATCAAGCCATTTTTTGCTACTAAGATTTTTCAAGAAGGTAAACCGGTTGTGCAGGATTTTGAGTATCACAGTGGTAACAACAGTCAGTGGTTAAATGTTGAACAGATGCAAGAGATGATGGTTGATTTTACTGATGTGCCATCTGTTGGTCGTCCTGTTAAAAATCTGTCATATGAACTTGGGATGCACTCATGAAAAAAACATATACCTACGGTAAACAGTCTATTTCTTGGGGCGACATTTGGTCAGTTGTTAAAACGCTGCGTTCAAGCCATCTTACGCAAGGTCCAAAGATTCAAGAGTTTGAACAAGCGCTGTGTGCTTACACCGGTGCCAAATACGCTGTGGCACTTGCCAACGGGACTGCTGCACTGCATCTTGCAGCATTGGCTCTTGATATTAAATCTGGTGACGAGGGTATTACATCACCCATAACATTTATGGCATCAGCAAATTGCATACTGTATGCAGGAGCAAAAGTTCAGTTTGCAGATATTGATCCTGCGACGGCGTTAATTGATTCACTAGAAATCGAAAAAAAAATTACGCCACATACTAAAGTTATTATTCCCGTTCATTTTGCTGGGCAATCGTGCGATATGGAAGCTATTTCAGCGCTTGCACGCAAACATAATATTGCGGTGATCGAAGACGCTGCGCATGCCATTGGTTCGCTCTACAAGGGTACAAAAGTTGGTTCGTGCACCTATTCAGACATGACGATTTTTTCTTTTCACCCTGTTAAAACCATGACAACGGGTGAGGGTGGTGCGATTATGACGAATCGCAAAGATCTGTACGATAAGCTTATACAGCTGCGCACGCACGGTATCACGCGTAATGCTGACAAGCTTACGCATAACGATGGACCTTGGTATCACGAGATGCAGTCTCTTGGTTTTAATTATCGCATGACTGATATGCAGGCTGCTCTGGGTGTTTCACAGCTTAAGCGTTTGGACGCGTTTGTTGAGCATCGTAGAGATCTTGTTGAGCAGTATCATAGAGAGTTTGCTGGTGATGAACGTTTTACGTTGTTGCAAGAGCATAGTGATTCAAAAGCAGCCTATCACTTGTGCCCGTTACTGATTAATTTCGACAAGATAAAACTTAATAAAAAAGAGCTGTTTGCATCTTTGGCACAACAGGGTTTGCATCTGCAAGTGCATTATATCCCTGTTCACCTGCAGCCATTTTATCAAGAGTTAGGTTTTAAACCTGGTGATTTCCCTCATGCTGAAAAGTATTATCAGCAGGCGCTTTCGTTGCCTTTGTATGTTGATTTGATGCCGGATGATATTAAAAATATTGTTAAGATTATTAAAGAGACGGCATGTACAAAATAGGTCTCAAGCTTTGGTCAACAAACAAGCAGTACGTGCACGAAGCACAACGTCTTTTTGATCAAGGTTTTTGCAACTACATAGAACTGTTTGCTGTTCCCGATTCATTTGATGAACATATCAAACTGTGGGCTGGGTTAAAGATCCCTTATATTATTCACGCACCTCATTCTGCAGTTGGCTTGAACTTAGCCAATAAAGACGCACGCGAACAAAACAAAGTGCTAATCAATGAAACTCTCAAATACGCTGATGCTTTATCTGCGAGTACTATTATTTTTCATTCAGGCGGTAATGGGAATATTGATGAAACAATATACCAGTTGAAGGAAATTAATGATTCTCGAATTACTATTGAAAATAAGCCATATTTAGGATCTCCTGTTCGGGGGGTATCTGGTTTGTGTAATGGATATAGCTCCGAAGAAATAAAAAAAATTATAGAACAAGTTGGGACAATGTTTTGTTTAGATATGGGTCATGCGATATATGCTGCTAATGCATTGAATGTTGATTCTATGGAATATTTAAAACAGTTTATGTTACTAAGCCCGCAGATGTTTCATTTGGCTGATGGTGATTGGATGGGTAAATATGACCATCATAAACACCTGGGTAAAGGCGATTTTCCTCTAAAAGATATTTTAGTATTGTTGCCATCAGATGCTGTTATTTCGTTAGAAACACCGCATGCTTTTGCAGACAGACTTGATGATTTTGATGATGACGTGCGCTATTTGCGCAATATCCTATTAGAAGTACATAAAAAGACTATGTTTTTTGATTCTCAAAAAGTTGAAGGAGTTTGAGTTATGAAGAAAGTTAATTTACTTGAAGCTACGTTGCGAGATGGTAGTTATGCTGTTAATTTTTCGTTTACGGCAGCAGATACTTCTACCATTTGTAAAGAGCTAGAAAATGCTGGTTTTGAGTATATTGAGGTTGGGCATGGGGTTGGACTTAATGCTCGAAATATGGGACATGGAATCTCTGCTCAAACTGATGAAGAGTACATGATAGCCGCAGAAAGTGTTCTTGAAAAAGCGAAGTATGGGATGTTTTGTATTCCAGGCATCGCTCGCCTTGAGGATGTTGATTTGGCTGCAAAACATAAAATGGGGTTTTTAAGGGTAGGAACCAATGTTACTGAGGTAAAGACATCTGAAAGTTTTATAAAAAAAGCAAAAGACTATGGAATGTTTGTTTGTGCTAATTTTATGAAATCTTATGCGCTTTCTCCTGAAGGTTTTGCCGAGCAGGCACTTATCTCTGAGCAGTATGGTGCAGATATGGTATATGTGGTTGACTCTGCTGGTGGAATGTTTATTGAAGATATTAAAAAATATTATGACGCTATTCGAAAAGTTTCTAATATTCCTCTTGGATTTCATGGGCATGATAATTTAGGGTTAGCAGTATCTAATAGTTTAGAGGTTGCTAAAATGGGTTTTTCATTTGTTGATTGTTGCCTTCAAGGGCTTGGACGCAGTGCTGGAAATGCGTCATCAGAGCTTCTTGCCGCCTCTTTCTTAAAAATGGGTTATCACACAGGTGTTGATTTTGTTAAAGTTCTTGAGGTTGGTCGCAAATATATTCAGCCATTGATTACACGCAGAGGTCAGAATCCACTAGATATTATTCTCGGTTTTTCAGAATTTCACTCAAGCTACGTGCCTTTAATAAATAAATATGCTGGTAAATACAGTGTTGACCCGCTTCAATTGATTGTTGAAATGTCTAAAATTGATAAGGTTCATGTTGATGAAACTATTTTGGATGGGGTTGCTCAAAAAATGAAAAAAGATGCAGACCTTTATTTAGGTAAGTACCATTTTGATAGGTATGTTGGTAATGAACAACAACGAACACCGTAATATTGCGTTGCTTTTAAAAAACATTTTTGAAGCTCATTGGGATGAATCATTTATAACAGAAGCGTCTACTGGTCGAGTTTTTACCTACCAGCAGTTTTTTGAAGCAATTTTAAATGGTGCATCTATCTTACGTGAAAAGTATGCTTTAAAGAAAGGCGATACTGTTTGCTTGCTGATGAATAATTCATTGGAGTTGAGCATACTTTATTTTTCTTCATTGTTACTTGGTCTTGTTGTTGTACCCATAGATCCACAAAAGAGTAAGCATGAAATCGATATCATTTATTTACAACTACAGGCAAAGATGACTATTGCCAGTGTTGGTGAGCATAAATTGTTAAATGTTGTTGATATCAATGCTTTCAAAAATGATATGTATTTTCAAAAGAATGTTGGGTTGAATGATCTGTGTGTTTTTGACCATATTAATTATGATGATTTATTCTTAATATCTTTTACTTCTGGATCAACAGGGGTTCCCAAGGGGGTAATGCATTCTTTTGGAAATCTTGTGAATAGTGCCTGTGCGTTTCAGAAAAAGTTTAATTTTGATGAACGTAATGTTTTTTACCACAATCTTCCTATGACGTATATGGCTGGTATTTTGAATTTAATGATATTGCCGCTTATTGCTCATAGTAAGATTGTTATAGGGTCTCGTTTTAGCATTGCAGAAGTATTGCATTTTTGGGATAAGCCAATTCAGTTTTCAGTAAACACATTTTGGCTTATCCCAACTATTCTTAGTTTATTGCTTAAATTTGATCGTGGGCTGAATGGCGTGCTATATGCACAAGCAAATAAGATAGTTGGTTGTGTTGGAACTGCGCCTCTTGATGATGTACTAAAATGTTTATTTCAAGAGAAATATGGCATAGCCTTGTATCAAAGTTATGGATTGTCTGAAACGCTTTTTGTTTCAACAGAACATTCTGGCCAAGATTTAAGTCAAAATTCTGTTGGTGAAAAATTGGATGGAGTACGGGTTTCATTTGCTGAAGATAGTGAAATTTTTATTGATGTTCCATGGATGTTTCTTGGTTATATCAATAGTGATACACAAACATTTTTTTCTGAACAGATGTATCGAAGCGGTGATTTGGGTGAATTAAATTATCAAAAAAGATTAGCTATTACTGGTCGCAAAAAAGATTTAATTATTAAAGGTGGTCTTAATATAAGTCCCAAACGCGTTGAAGATTTTATAAGCACTCAGAAAGTTTTTGATGAATTTCTTATTCTAGGGCTTCCAGACGTTATTTTAGGCGAAAAGATCGGATGCTTTTACGTGGGCTCTGGGAATAAAGATTATATGGTTGAACTTAAAAAGCTTCAGCAAGTTTTGTCTGAATCTTTGGGCAAAGATTACGTTGTTGATGAATTTATTCGCATGGATGCTATTCCAAAAAATAGTAACGGTAAAATTGATAAGTTAAAGATTAAAGAATTGTATAAATTATCTAATCAAAAAGGTGGGTTGTGATTGTTAAATTAGCACATATTACGGCATGTTCTCGTGATCTAGATAATGATATAACTAATCTTGTGCAACAAAGTTATAAAATTGATTTCATAGAAAAAAATCTTGAAAATTTGCTCATAAAAAAAAAATCCTTCGACACTATTCTGTAAAGCATGATCTAGTTTTATTAAACCATCCAACGGCTCCTAGTATCGAATTAGTTAGATATGGTGAGCAAAATCAATATGAGCAGTTACACGAGCTTTCTGGTTTAGCTTTAATCGCTTCTAATACCTTGTCTTTGACTGTCGGTAATCTTGATCAAGCGGTCCAGTTTTGGGCTTTATTTGGGTTTAGAGAAGTTGAAAAAAGGCAAGGATATGCTCGATTACAGTTTTATTCATTATTAGATAAGAAAGTATTTTTTCTTGAAATCAATGAAGATTGCAATAGACCATTAGTACCTATTTTTTTAGATGATCCAGCATTTAATTGTCTTGCTTTTATAACTACATCTGTCATAAAGGAAAAGGAATTGCTTTCAAAAAAGGGAGCTCAGACAACGCCTATTGCAAGCCTTGTTGTCAACGGGACTAAACTCAATATTTTTTTTGTTCGAGGGCCTCAGTATGAGCTGGTGGAGGTTATTGGATTTGAGAAGTGAGTGATAAGCTGATTGATTAGAAAGATGAAATAATGAATCTCTCTGCGCGAATGAGTAACTTTGAATTGTCGGCAACAATTAAGATAGCTGATCATGTTGCTGAGCTTGAAAGAATGGGCGAAAAGATATTAAATCTTTCAACAGGAGCTCCTCATTTTCCAACGCCACCATCTATTGTTACAGCAACTATGCAGGCCTTGCGTGAAAATAAAACAGGATATAGTGACAGTCGGGGAATTTATCAACTTAGAAAACGTTTATGTGACTATTATAATGAACAATTTGGTACCAATCTTAAACCTGAAGAAAATATTTTAATAACTCCCGGAGGGAAGCAGGCTATTTTATATTGCATGCTGAGTCTGCTTGAGCCTGGAGATGAAGTGCTTATTCCATCACCAGCCTGGGTGAGTTTTGCTGAAATTGTTAAAATTGCTGGGGGCATTCCTGTTACGGTAGATTGTAATTCTGAAAATGATTTTGAGTTTTCTCTGGAACAAATACAGAAAGTTGTGACGAAGAAAACAAAGGCTTTGATTATTAATAGTCCTTGTAATCCAACAGGGAAAATAATTAAAAGTAATTTGTTGAATGACATTCATCAGTTTTGTAAGAAAAATAATATCTTCGTTTTTTCAGACGAAATTTATGACAAAATAGTTTTCAGTGGTTATGAACATAGCTCACTGCTTCAGGTTGATCAAACATTACAAAATTCTGTAATTCTGAATGGATTTTCGAAGACTTATGCAATGACTGGGTGGCGACTTGGCTATATTATTGGTCCTTCAGAATTAATCGATGGAATGGTTAAGTTGCAACAAAATTCAGTTACGTGTCCAACAACATTTATTCAGTTTGGTGTTCTTAATGGGTTTGATGAGTGCAAAAGCTTTCCTCAACATGCATTGAATTCCTATCAAGAAAATAGAGATTTTTTACTTAAAGAGTTTGAGTCTTTAAAAAACTTTAGACTGATTAAGCCAGAGGGGGCTTTTTATGGGTTTATTGATGTTTCAAAACTAAGCACAGACTCTGTTGATTTTTGTTTCCAATTGTTGAATACATGTAAGGTTGCTGCCGTTCCAGGGGTTGCATTTGGTAACAGTGGTGAAGGTTTTATTAGAATATCGTTTGCCACGTCAAAAGATGCTCTTGCTGAGTTTGTAAGACGAATTAGGGCTATTTGGGGTTAATGTAATTGGAGTACAGCAAATGCCTAAAATTATAGATTTGAGTTACGATATTGAAGAGGGAATGGCAACATTTAATGCCTCTTGGCATCCTCGTATCTCTGTTAAGCAACTTGGACGCATTGGTTTTGAGGGAAGAGAGACTCGAGAAATTATTCTGGGAACGCATACTGGTACGCACGTTGATGCTCCGTTGCATTTTTTGGCAGGAGCAGAGAGCATTGAAAATATTAAGTTAGAAACCCTCATTGGTCCGGTGACTATTTTTGATATGACTCATTTGGGTGAAAATCAGGCCGTAGTCGTAAAAATGCTTGAGTCGTTTGATATTACTAAACGAGTTTTATTTAAATTTGGCTGGGGGAGATACTGGGGGAATAAAAAGTTTTATCAGGGATATCCATTTTTTTCAGTTGAAGCGACACAGTATTTGATAGATAAGGGCGTAGAGCTTATTGGTATTGATACTCCGTCTCCAGATGACAGTAGAATCAATTTGTCTGGTGATGTTATGGGAAGCCATATGGATTCGCCGATACACAAGATGTTTTTGGGTAAAAATATTGTTCTTGTCGAATATGTTGCCAATTTAGACAAAGTAATCGATTACAATGGTTGGAATATTATTGTAATGCCCATTCGTCTCAAGGGTGCTGATGGAGCTCCGGCTCGAGTGTGTTTGATTAAGGAATAATACTCATGGCTGATGTTAAGACATGGATAATTGATTGGTTTGCTAAGAATACAGCCATTGATGTTCATGAGATTGAAGCTGCTCTCGATCAAAATTATTTTGAAAGAGGGTGGATTGATTCATTGAAATTTGTTTCATTTGTTATGGAGCTCGAGGAAGCATTTGGCATTAGCTTTGAAAATCATGAGTTTCAAAATAGGTCTTTTGCAACGATTGATGGTTTGAGCGAAATTATTAAGGAAAAGTTGAGCAAATGATTGATGCATTCCACTATTCAAAAAGAGATATTGTGGCTCGTTTGCGTGACGTTGGTTTGATGCGTGGGGATCATATTTTTGTTCATAGCAATCTTGGTTTTTTTGGGAAGCTAGAAAATGCTACAACTTCTGTTGATTATTATCGAATTTTTAAGGAAGCAATTTTTGAAGTTATTGGTGACGAGGGAACATTGGTTGTCCCTTCGTTTACCTATAGTTTTTTAAAGGGTGAAGAATTTGATATCGATAATTCCCCTAGTTTTTGTGGTATTTTTTCAGAGATGGTAAGAAAAGATCTTGAAGCGAGACGATCAGAGGATGCAAATTTTTCTGTTTGCGCTCTTGGAAAATTATCTGAATTTTTTACGCAAAATGTGTCGCAATATTCTTTTGGTGATGATTCATTTTGGCATAGATTTCATGAAAAAAAAGGTAAGTTTTGTAATTTTAATTTTGATGCTGGAACAACATATATTCACTATGTTGAGCGTTGTTTAGGGGTTTCTTATAGAAAAGATGTTCCTTATACAGGTTTCTCAGTAATTAACGGTGAAAAAAGCAAAAAAATGTATTATCACTTTTTTCGTGTTTGCCCTCATTATACGGTTGATGTTAATGCTCCGGCATATGCAAGGTTCTCTCAAAGAGCTAGGGAACAGCATCTTGTCCGTGTTGCGAATTTGGGGAAGGGGCAAATTTTAGCTGTTGGGTCTGAGGCAATATATCAATTTATTGAAAAAGAAATTAAAAAAGACCAAGCGTTTTTGATTGAAGATGCCTGGTCTGCGCCTGATAATCGTGCATTTTAGAGAGGGTGAAATGAAAAACTTTTTTTTAGATATTACACAAAGGCCAAAGCAATCACCTGCAATGCCCTTTCTTATAGCTGAGGCTGGGATTAATCACAACGGCGATCTGGAAACAGCTTATAAAATGATTAAGGTTGCAAAGCAAGTGGGTGCTGATGCGGTGAAATTTCAGACATACAATGCTGATGAACTTTATACTGATAGAACGTTGATGTATACGTACATATCACAAGGTCGTGAAGTTACAGAGCCCCAGCTTGATATGTTTAAGCGTTACGAATTCACGCGTGAACAGTGGTTTTTGATTAAAAAAAAGTGTGACGAAGAGGATATTCTCTTCTTATCAACACCACAAAGTTATTCAGATTTAGAGCTTCTTTTAGAGATTGGGATTCCTGCTATTAAAGTTGGATCTGATGAGTTTACTAATCTTCCATTAGTGAAAAAGTATGCACAAACAGAGCTCCCATTAATTGTTTCGTGTGGTATGGCAGATTTGGGTGAAGTGTATCAGTCACTCAAAGCGATTGGCACGTTTGAGGGTTATCCAACTATATTGCTTGTTTGTACATCGCAATATCCAACACCGGCAGATGATGCAAATATTAAACGGGTGCAAACCCTCAAGAACGCTTTTCCAAGCTTAACGGTAGGCTTTTCTGATCATACACAAGGGTTTGTGGCGGCCACGCTTGCAGCAGCACTCGGTGCCGTTGTGTTTGAAAAGCATTTTACGCTCAGCAACGATATGCCAGGTCCAGATCATTGGTTTTCTGAAAATCCAGAATCATTGGCCGCCTGGGTTAATGCTATTCGCACAGCGTACGTGATGTTAGGTGATGGCATGGTAAGGCCGTCTATTGCAGAGCAAGAAGTGAAGTTTTCTGCTCGGCGTAGTGTTGTGGCGCTATCTGATGTTAAAAAAGGCGAACTGTTTACCCCCGCAAATCTTGGCTTGCGTCGCCCCGGAAGTGGCCTAGGACCATCAGCATATGAAGATGTTTTAGGTAAGAAAGCTATGGACGATATTGCTTCTGGATCTAGACTCAAGTTAGGAGATTTTGTTTGATGATTCTCACAGCACATCAACCAGCTTATCTCCCATGGCTTGGCCTTTTTCACAAGATTGCACTCGCAGATAAATTTATTCTTTTTGATGATGTGCAATATGTTCCACGTGATTGGATAAGTCGCAATCAAATTAAAACGCAAGGTGGACCACTAATGCTCACGGTTCCCATGCTGACAACAGGGCATCGTGAAAAAGTTATTGCTGAAATGGAGATTAATAACGAAGTGCCGTGGAAGCGTAAACACTGGAAAGCGATGCTGTTGGCCTACCAATCAGCGCCCCATTTTAAACAGTACGCAGATTTTTTTGAGGATTTATACAGTAAAGAGTGGAAGCTGTTGGCTGATTTAAACTTGTACACGCTTGAGTGGATTTTAAAAACGTTAAAGATTCAGGTTCCTGTAGAAAGAGCACACACACAACATTTTCAGGGTTCTAAGTCAGACTTAGTGCTCGATATGTGTTTAAAACATAACGCTCAGACATATATTTTTGGTGAGCTTGGGCAAGATTATGCTGACACTGAAAAATTCAAATCTCAGGGGGTTGTGCCTTTTTTTCAGATCTACAAACATCCTGTGTACAAACAGCTGCATGGAAATTTTGCATCGCACATGAGCATTGTTGATCTGTTATTTAATGAAGGTGATCGGTCGCTTGATATTATTATGTCTGGTAATGTTGCAAAAGAAGAAGTTATGGCACGAGCTATGGGAGGAGTAGGTAATGATGAACTTTTCACACGAGTGGAACGAACGCTATAAAGAACGTAGTCAATTAAGTATTTGGCCTTGGTCTGATCTGGTGAGCTATGTCATGCGCTACACAGGAGTCAGAAGTAAAACATTAAAAGTATTAGAATTGGGCTGTGGGGCTGGTGCAAATATTCCTTTTTTTCAAGCGCTTGGTGTGCATTATTACGCTATTGAAGGCAGTGATGCGATTGTTAAAACCATTCATGAGCGATTTCCAGCTTTAAAAGAAAAAATTGTTGTTGGTGATTTTACCCAGAAGTTTCCCTTTGCTGAAAAATTTGATCTGATTATTGATCGTGCTTCGTTAACGCACAACAGCTTAAGAGCGATTCAATCGTGTATAAAACATATGCATGACCATCTTGAAGTTGGTGGAAAGTTTATTGGCATAGATTGGTTTTCTACCATGCATTCAGATGCTCAGCTTGGTGACATGGATGGTGATGTGTACACACGTAACAATATTGCGCGTGGGCAATTTACGGGTGTAGGGCGCGTACATTTTTCAGATAAAATGCACATACAAGAGCTCTTTGCCGGTTTTTCGTTTGAGATCATGGAACATAAAATTATTAGGCAAGAGATTCCTGAGAACAATCATACGTTTGCTTCATGGAATTTTGTTGCGGTTAAAAAAGTGTGAAAACTATGAAGAATAAAGTTTTGGTGGTTGCAGCACATCCTGATGATGAAGTGTTAGGCTGTGGTGCAACGATAGCTAAGTACATACACGATGGCGATGAAGTGCATGTGGTGATTTTAGCTGAAGGGCTTACAGCGCGAGATGCTACACGTGATCGTGCAGTAAGAGAAGATGAGCTTTCTGAGCTTACCCAAATGGCTCACAAGGCACATGCAATTTTAGGGTCTAATTCACTTGTTCTCCATAATTTTCCTGACAATCGTATGGACTCAATTGATCGTTTAGATGTTACAAAAGTTGTAGAAAGTTTTGTTAAAAAATATGAGCCAAATATTATTTACACGCATCATGCTGGTGACGTAAATATTGACCATCGTCGTGTGCATGAAGCTGTTGTAACAGCCTGTCGCCCTATGCAGGATTGCCCTGTAAGAACGATTTTATTTTTTGAGATAGCATCAAGTACTGAATGGCAACCATCAGGTTCAGCGCCTTATTTTATGCCAAATTGGTTTGTCGATGTTACCAGCACGTTGTCACTTAAAATACAAGCGTTGCATGCGTACGCGCCAGAGATGAGAGAGTTCCCTCATCCTCGATCGTTTAAAGGGTTAGAAGTTTTAGCGCAGTGGCGAGGTGCGATGGTGGGCATGCACGCTGCTGAGGCGTTTATGCTTGGCCGTTGTTTAAAATAAAGAGAGTTTCATGCTATATAATGCTCTTGCAATCATTCCTGCGCGTGGTGGAAGTAAACGAATTCCACGTAAAAATATTCGTACATTTATCGACAAGCCAATCGTTGCGTATTCGATTCAAGCTGCGCAGCTTTCTGGGCTCTTTGATGACATTATGGTGTCAACTGAAGATCATGAGATAGCTGATATCGCTCAAGCGTATGGCGCCACGGTGCCATTTATGCGTTCGAGTGCATCATCAAATGATATGGCAGGAATTCCTGATGTTATCGAAGAGGTGCTCTTGGCGTATAAAAAGCAGGGCAAAGAGTTTACGTACGTGTGTTGTTTATTGCCAACAGCTCCATTCATAACCAATACTATTTTGCGCACTGGATACGATTTACTTGTACAAACGGGCGCAGCTGGTGTTATTCCTGTAACGCGTTTTAGTTATCCCATTCAGCGATCGCTTAAGATAGAAAATGGGCTGCTAACAATGTTTTGGCCAGAAAATTATACGAAGCGTTCACAAGATCTTGAGCCGGCATATCATGATTGCGGACAGTTTTATTGGATGCATGTACAAAGTTTTTTTGAGCAAAAGAATTTATTTGCTTCGTGTGCCGTACCCCTTGAAATTCCAGAGTCTCGCGTACAAGACATTGATGTTGAAGAAGATTGGAAAGTGGCTGAGATGAAGTACAAAATGCTTTATGGAGACTGTGTAACGTGAGAGTGCTTTTTCTTTCAATCAATAATAACTGGACCCCGCACTTTGAAACAGAGCTCGAGCTTATGGCCAAGCACAAAGAGGCTGGTGATGAGATTTTTGTGCTTGCGTGTTCTGGCGTTTTAAAAGCGTGTGTGTCGAATTTAGAGCACTTAAAAACAGTCTGCATGAATTGCAAGGGCCGATTTGCTGAGGGCATGCAGCGACTTTCTATCCCAAGGGCCAATATTTTTTATCTAAAAAAAACGCACGGGCTTACCTTTCCATCTTTTGCTTCATATGATGAGCTTAAAAAATTTGAATGCATGGGCCTGCCCTGTGGACTTTTTACCGCTACAACACTTATTGCTGCGCTACGAGACACCGGTTTTAATGTTTTAAATGAAAAAAAGATACATAACTATCTAGATACCTTTATGACGGTGTATCTGTCTATGCTCGATACGCTTAAAGCGTGTAAGCCTGATAGGGTGTACATTTTTAATGGCAGGTTTCCTGAGGTTGCTTCTGCTCGCTTTGCCTGCGAAAAACTTGGTGTTGATTATTATACGCATGAACGTGGTGGCACCTGTGAGCGCTACAGCTTAGTCAAGAACACGACGCCACATTCACTTAAAGGTATTAAAGAAGATATAGAACGTGTGTGGCACGAAGCAGATCCCATTGAGCGAGAAAAAATAGGTACAAAGTGGTTTGAAGATCGTGTTAATAAGATAGAGCAAGACTGGTTGGTCTATACAAAAAATCAGGAGAAAGAGAAACTGCCTGATGGTTTTGATAGAAGCAGAAAAAACATTGCCATCTTTAATTCATCAATGGATGAGTACGCTGCCTTTGATGAATGGAAATGTGATCTTTATGATGATGAAACATCAGCGTTAATAGATATTATTGATGCGTTTGCCGGTTGCAATGATATGCACTTTTATGTACGGGTGCATCCTAATCTGGCAAACCTTGAAAATGATCAAATAAAAAAATTACGACTGCTTGAGCAAAAAAAACATGCCCATCTTACGATCATTTGGGCTCATGAAAAAGTTGATAGCTACGTTCTTATGCAAGCGTGTGATACTGTGCTTACGTTTCATTCAACGACGGGTGCTGAAGCAAGTTTTTGGGGACGGCCATCGATTCTTGCTGGCAAAGCTCTTTATGAAGATTTAGGCTGCTGTTACATTCCAAAAAATCGTGATGAACTTATTGCCATGATTGATTCTAATCTTTTACCCATGGCAAAAGACGGTGCGATCAAATATGGGTTCTGGGCCGCTACTTTTGGAAATGTATTTGAAAAATTTAAGCCGGAGGGGCTTTTTAGTGGGGCATTTTTGGGAGAGAAAATAAAGCCAAAATTGAGCACTTCCGAGAAACTTCTTTTTAGAGTGTATGCAAAATTTGATAATGTAAAACTTAAGCGCTTGCAGAACAGTTCAAAGGGTTAAAAAAAGAGAAAACTCATATGAAAACGCCTGTTCTTTTTTTAATATTCAATCGTCCTGAGCCAACCAAAAAAGTTTTTGCTGCAATTCGCCAAGCACGCCCAGAGCGCTTGTTTGTTGCTGCTGACGGCCCACGACTGTTAGTTGAGGGTGAAGCTGAGCGCTGCAATCAAACGCGTAAAATTATTGAGTCTGTTGACTGGCCGTGTGAAGTCAAAACCCATTTTCTTAATGAAAATCTTGGCTGTGGCAAAGCTGTCAGTAAAGCCATTACGTGGTTTTTTGAGCATGTAGAAGAGGGCATAATTCTTGAAGATGACTGTGTGCCCAATCAAGACTTTTTTTTCTATTGCATTTCAATGCTTGAGCGTTATCGTCATGATATGCGTGTTATGCAAATTGCAGGCACAAGCTACTTGGGTGAAGCGTTAATGCATAGGGATGGTCACTATCTGAGCAAGCACGGTAATCAGTGGGGCTGGGCAACGTGGCGTCGCGCGTGGGCGCTGTATGATTTTGAGATTAAAAGATTTCATGATCCTGACGCTCGTTTACGCATGAGAAAATTTATGGCAGATGATCTTATTGCTGAGTACCTAGAGGGGTGTTACAAGGCGCTTGTTGAAGGACGTGTTGATACGTGGGATTATCAGTGGTGGTTTGTGTGCAAACTTAACGGTGGCTTGAGTGTGCGTACATTTCGCAACTTGATAACAAATATTGGGCATGATGGAGCGCATTCTCATCAAAAAGTAAAGACACACGATCTTGAATCTTTTGCTATCGATCGATCAAAAATTAATGACTGTTGTGACAATCGTTGGGTAGTGCGCAAAGCAGATCAGACAGAGTTTAAATTTATTGGATTATACCCAAAATATCCTATGCTGATGAAAGTGAGCAAAAAAATACGGAGCCTTTTTTGGGCAGTTGCTTGTACCATGTTGGGGTCACGCGCTGAACTGTTGTATAACCATCTTCGGCTTTTAAAACGTTCTGCCAAGTCGACTCTTTTGTTTATGCGAAAAAGCCCAAGGTGATGTTCTAAATTGTGCACAAATTTGAGAGAGGAGTTTGTACCATGCATCTTACCTGTAGAAAAACGTGTCGTGTCTGTGGTTCTGCTGCGTTAACTAAGGTTATTGATCTAGGTGAGCAGTATTTACAAGGTTCATTTGTTAAGCCAAGCAAAGAGCTTCCATCAACGCGCAAAATTCCAACAACATTAGTCAGATGCGACCCTATGAAAGATGAGCGTGCCTGTGGGTTATTACAGATGCAGCATTCGGTGCCGCCAGAAATTTTGTACTCATCATATTGGTATCGATCTGGAACAAATAACACCATGCGAACGCATTTAAAAGGAATCGCACAGGAGGCTGTTTCTATTCTTGGTACAGAAGATATTCGCGTGCTCGATATAGGGTGTAACGATGGAACACTGCTTAAAAATTATCCTCAAAAAACAGAAAAGTTTGGCATAGATCCTTCTGATGTGGCATTAGAAATTACTGATGATATAACGGTAATCCAGGATATGTTCCCTTCCTGTGAGCTTGAAAAGCGTGTTCAGGATAAAAAGTTTGATGTTATCACAGCGATTGCAATGTTTTACGATTTAGAAGATCCGGTTGCATTTTGCAAGAGCATCAAGCGTATGCTGTCGCCTCGTGGCATTTGGATTTTTGAGATGTCATACATGCCAACCATGCTTAAAATGAACTCGTATGATA
>Ga0206940_1040_pt1 | contig 19098 bp, 22 predicted proteins | sample Alteio_BWOrgHeat_8_FD_152963 | JGI IMG/M metagenome (GOLD analysis project Ga0206940, IMG submission 152963) | Enriched cells from forest soil in Barre Woods Harvard Forest LTER site, Petersham, Massachusetts, United States -... | ecosystem: Environmental > Terrestrial > Soil > Temperate forest > O...
CCCGGGCGTCCTCATGACTACCGCCGAGCCGCTCGAGGGCTACAACGTGTTCGCTTATCCTCCGGCCTCCAGATACGTGACTGCCGTGGGAGCCACCTTGCTGACACTCAAGAAAAGCGGCGCCTACAAAAGCGAAACGGTGTGGAATGCGACCACCAGCTATTGCGACCAGTACGAAAAGCGCCCTCCTTGGCAAACCGGCACGCAGTGTCGAAAACGCATGGGCGCCGATCTTGCAATGGTAGGTGCGAACTTCGCGGCCTATGACACAACGAGTAGCCCGCCGGGTTGGTGGATCGCCTATGGGACATCGCTCTCAGCGGCCCTCATCAACGCCGTGTTCGCGCTCGCAAATGACCGCCAGTCCGATATGAGCGCGATCCCTTACGAGCGGTATTCGCTCACCAATTTCCACGACATTACCAAGGGCAGTACGGCCGATTGCAGGCCCAAACGATTCTGCACGGCTGTCCCGGGATATGACGGTCCTTCTGGGCTTGGCACCCCAAACGGAATCGGCGGATTTTAGCACGAAGCCGCGATCATTCGCCGAAGGGTTTGCAAACGGATGTTGCGCGAGGTGCATGTCCGTTCTTAGGCGCGACTGAAAGGAAGCCCCGGCGGTTGCCGAGGCTTGAAGTCAAAGCAGATCGCTTCCTGCGAGGACCCGTAGATACTCGACGGCTTGCTGGGCGAGACTGGCTGCCGCGAAGATGGCCTTGCGGTCGTGGTTGAGGATGCCGAGCCAGCTTGCGATGTAGGCGGCGTGGTCGGGGCGGGGCAGGTTCACCAGCTGAAACGCCGAGCACAGGAACGCAGCACCCAGTTCGGCGACCAGCTCCTCAAATGCATAGTCACGATCGGCAAAGCGCTTGGCCTTTGTGCGATCCAACCGATGAGAAGCGCCCGTCCAGTGCGTGAGCTCGTGAAGCAGGACGGCGTAGTAGGCCTCTGACGACGAGCGTGTCGGTGAACCGCGAAAGGCCTGCTGTTCGGGCATGGCGATATAGTCGTCCTGACGATGATAGAAGGCTTGGTAGCCGCCGTGGCGGATATCGGCCTTGGTAGCATTTACGAACGCAGCAATCTGCTCGTCCGGGACCACCTCAGACGGTCGATTGGCCGCATCCGGCAAGTCCCAGCCGTCAACCTGCGCGAAGTTGAAGACATGTGAGTGCCGCAGCACGACGCGGGGCACGTCCGTGCCGTCGTCCGTCTCGGGCTCCCCGTCGCCGTCGAGTTGCTTGTAGAAGATGATGACGGAGCCGCGCTCCCCCTTGCGAACCTGGGCACCAAGCTTGCGCCATTGCTCGTAACTGGCCCAATAGCCGGTGGGATAGAGCTTGGTTGCTGCTTGCGCCCACAACGACACCACGTTGACGCCGTGGTACCGCATCTCGGTAAGCGCATTGAGCGGCATAGCGACGGGCACGGTTGCCCCCTGCCAGGGCATGACGCAACGTTCCACGCCGTCTTCGATCGCGGCAATTATCTGCGCCGTGACGGACTCATAAACATCCACTCTCTGTGAAAGAACTCTGTTTGACATCTGAACCTCCCGTTCAACCGGGAGCGCCGGAACCATTCCGGCGCACCCGGCCAACTGGGAGGCTGGTCATTGGATGCCGATGGCGACGAAGTAGGTCAGCGCAAGTGCTGCGGCAGCGAACAGCGATTGGCGGGGATCCTCAGACGCGCCGAAGGCCTGCTTGCGCGGTATGCGATGCGACAGCTCGGGCAACAACCCGGCAACCCTGCAAGCAACCTCGTAACGACTAGATCGCGCAGGGATGTCGAGCGCCGCCGCGATGGCCTCGCGGTCGTATGTGTAGCTACGGGCGCCCGCAGCCGCGGCGGCATGTACGAACGCGCGGCAGAGCACGACGATCCTATGTGCGCGCTCCTTCTCATGCGCTTCGAGCACTACCACCGCGGGTTCAAAGCGGGCCAGGAGCCGTTCGAAGCGCCCTACCAGCCGGGCCTTTCGTCCTTCCTTACCGCTCGCAATGCCCCACTCGGTCAGGGCGCCGATACCGTCAAAAAAGGCCCAACCGAAACCGCTGGATGTCGGATGCACGGCAAGGACCGAGCCCAGAGATGAAAGTGTCTTCATACGTAGTGATTAGGGGAGCCTGTCGGGAATACCTTTGATAAGGGAGAGCTTCTTGAGCGCCGCGAGATCGGAGCGGCGAGAAAGCCGGCCGTGCAGTGCGAGCGCTCGAACGGACAATTCTTCACCGATCGTGTTGTAGAGCGCAGGGAAGATCGCCGCGCCACGAATGGCGAAGAGGATCTCACTCGCAATCACGACATCCGCCGGCGGCACGCGCAGGCCAAGCTCGTAGCGGCTGAGGGCATTTTTGGATATGCCGAGCAACTCGCTCACCTCGCATTGAGAAAGTGCCGCCTGCAGGCGGTACTTTCTCAAATAGTTTTTGGTGGGTTTGCGAGACATGGGCGTGTGCGCGCCTCGCTATGATTCCAAAATACCATGCAGCGCCATAGGCGGAAGATTTCTCCGTGTGGATGACGCGCGTTGTGAACAGCGAGTTTGTCGTAAAGCCACTTCGCCAATCGAAAAAATTAGAAATGATTACGGTCTAAGTCCGTAGCGTCGCGCGAGCGCTTCGATCTTTGTCCGTTCGGTTGCTGGTACGACGTAGACACCGCCGCTGCGGTGGGTCGCAATTCCCAGCCTCACGCGCAGCATGTAACCCACCCATTTGTGCGTCATGGGATGACCATATGCCGCTTCATGGGCATCATTGAACCGATCCGTGATCGCGCCGAGGAGGACGTGGCGTTTGTCGGAGGCGGCAAAGGACGCCATCAGGGCGGCCACAACGCCGGCTTCCGGCTTCGCCCTGCGATCTGCGATGGTGCGTTCGTTTTCGGTAATGAGCCAGGCTTGGATTTCGGCGCGGATGCGCGGCTCGTCCACCATGCTCAGGAGCGAAAGCGCCGTCTGGTTCAGGCGCGGCTCGATGTCTTTCACGATCGCGGTTTCGTCGGTCTTGATCTTCGCGAACTCGCAGAAGCGGAAGTGAAGAAGCCGGTTGCGCAGCTCCAGTGCCTCCGCCTTGAGTGCGGCCGGCAGCTGAATGGGAACGTCGGGCCGCAGCGGCCGCATCCCGGTTTCCTCGGTCAGGAACCGGCTTTCGAGCGCAACGTCTTTGAAGGATTCCCGCATGGCGATGATCTTGGGCCCGAAGACCCTGAATGCGGCCGGATTGAACTCCTTGTTCTTGTTCACGACCGTCCGCAGCACGGGCATGCCTTGCACCGTGCCGTTGTTGAGAATCTTCACGAGATCGGCGCGGGTGTCGCTCGCAGGAAGGTCTGCTTCGTCCAGAACGAGCGTCCCGCCGAAAGCGTTGAGGGTGTGGAAAATCGGGGAGGTCGTCGACGCGCCGGACGCAAAGAAGGGGCGGTAGCAGATGGACCCGATGGCAAGAAGCGCGCGGGTTTTGCCGGTGCCGTAGTCCCCGCGCAAACGCAGGTAAGGCAGCTCGCCGAACGCGTCATGCACCCAGGACATGAGCGCGTAATGGGCGGCGACCTCCTCGAACAGCGGCGAGAGGTCTACATAGCGGCGCAGGAAGCCGCGAATGTCTGCAATCAGTTCCTGTTTGAACCCGTATTCCACCGGTCGCGACGGCAACAACACGCAGTCATTCGCTATGAGATTGTTCTTTGCGGAGTAGGGGACAAGCGTGTCGCCGGTCTCGATCCGGACGGATTGTTCAATGTTCCAGAGGCCGCCGAAACGCGAGACTGCGAGTGCCGTTCTGCGCTTGTCAGGATCGTAGACCAGTTCGACGAGCGTTCCGTCCTGGCATACCCGCGCAACTGTCGGGATGGATGCGCGCTCTTCACCAAGATTAGATTCGAGCTCCGGTCGTTCCATCGCCAAACGATAAAGCGCGTTCGACATTGCAACAGACTGCAGAAGTCTCCGATTGGCGGGGAAGGGACTTCAGGACTTGAGGGACGTACCGGAAAGGCCTGCGCCACGCAATCTCCGCGCGGAGAGAAACTGCCGCCTATGGCCCTGGCGAAGCGTGCGCGACCCTACGGCAATGCGCAACGGAGCACGTGCACCTCGATATAAAGAGTCCCGCCCGAATGCTAAGCTGACAGAGCCAGTCGGCTACGCCGATGCTGCACTGATCTTTGACAAGCAGCCGAACGAACCTCCCTACGGAATCGCGCTGTTCACGATCACGCAAGCGGCTGAGTTCCTGACGATCTCGGTATCGGGTGTGCGGCGCTTGCAGCAAGCGCGCCGCATTCCATTCTTCAAGGTCGGAGGCAGCCTGCGCTTCGCCAAGGACGACCTCGAGTCTTATCTGGCGCGGCAGCGGGTCGGTCCGTTCGGCCAATAACAAGAATGGCAGTACGACTGATCAAAAAAATCGTGGTGGGTGGACTTCTGGTTCGAACATGTCCGCTACCGCAAACGAAGTCCGGAAAACACCATGGCGGGTGCGAAGGCATACGAAGCGTCCTTGCGTCACCGGCTTGCGCGTGGCGAACACATGGATTCGATGGCGCCCGAACGGCAGACGTTCGGTCAATTCGCGGAAGTATGGTTCACGAGCTATGTGGAGACCAATAACAAACCATCCGAGCAGAGACGAAAGCGGGATGTGCTGCGAACGTCGCTCGTTCCTTACTTCGGCAAGACGTACCTGGACGCCATAAGCAAGAAAGACATCGAACTGTACAAGGCTTTGGAACAAGGCAAAGGCCGGGGCAACAAGACGATCAACAACAAGCTTACTGTCCTCCGAAAGTGCCTGACGACGGCTCATGACTGGGGTGCGCTGGCCAAAGCTCCGCCCGCTATCAAACAGCTAAAATGCCCTCCGCCAATTACCGACTTCCTGACGCAGGAGGAAGCGGAAAGACTGCTCGCGCACGCGCAGGGCGTGATCTATGAAATGATCTTGGCGGCGCTCAGAACCGGTATGCGCCGAGGAGAGATACGCGGCCTCCAGTGGGAGGCGATCGATTGGGATAACCGCATCCTTACGGTTCGCCATTCATTCTGTGACTACACCCAGGGCCTTACATCGCCTAAAAGCAACCGCGAGCGGCACATACCCCTAGCCGATGATCTGTACCAAGTGCTGCGCGCACGTCGCAAGGCAACGGGATACGTGTTCACAAACCGCCGCGGACGCCCTTTCCCGCAACAAACCGTCCTTCGGTACCTGCGGGATATCCAAACGGCCGCCGGGCTCAGGAAAATAGGATGGCACACGTTGCGCCACACCTTCGCGTCGCATTTGGCCACAAGAGTATCTTTGCGGACGGTGCAGGAATTGCTTGGACACTCAACGATCACCATGACAATGCGGTATTCGCATGTCAGCGCGTTTCATCTCCGCGCGGCAATCGATCTGCTGAGCGTTCCCAGTGCGCCGATGCCCAAGTTTGGGCAGCCGGTGGGCAACCATGAGGCTGGGGAGCAGAAAACGATGGCAAATGCTCACTGAAATTAGCTCCGGGAGTAGGACTCGAACCACACGGGTGGAAAAATCGCAGTTCGCGAATTGAGCAAGCAAATTGCTGAACGAATTAGGATTCGCCTGATTGAATCGCTGAATCGCGGTTTGATCAGGCACAGCCAGGTACAATCAGTCAGGACCAGCTCCGATCAGTTTCTGGGCAACCCGTGGGCAACCGCTGTCGAAGCGAAATTGCAGTGCGGGACTTACACATCCAAAGAGCAGTGCAGGCAGAAACTGATAGTGCTGGAACACAACGCCGCCGAGAGGCGGTTTTGTGCTCTTAAAACGAACTGTTCATGGGATTATAGGGTTCGTCTGTAGCGGCGGGTCGTAATTTGATGCAGCCTATGCAGGTGTTAGAATTCGGGCTGTAATGTCGCAATATTGGGAAGATCGCTTCGCACGTTGGGCCAAGCCCCCGAGTGACTCAGAGACAGAGCGTTGTGAGAACGCCCGCGTTGCGGTGCGCAAAGCTATTGATCAGAGTCCGGTATTGGCCAACCGAGATGTAAGGGTGACGAGCCAAGGCTCGTATTTCAATAACACAAACGTCCGGCAAGAGAGCGACGTCGACATCGGTGTCATCTGTTACGACACGTTTTTGCCTGAGTACCCACCTGGCACGCAGCACGAGACCTTTGGAAATCGATCTGCCACATATCACTACGCTGAATTCAAAGACGACGTGGAAAAGGCGCTCAGAGACTACTTCGGCACAGCGCTTGTCCATCGCGGGAATAAGGCTTTTGATATCAAGGAGAACACCTATCACGCCGAGATTGATGTTGCACCTTTCTTCGAGCATCGCCGTTACGCGAAAGACGGAAGTTTCATCTCTGGCGTCGAACTTCTCCCGGATAGTGGTATCCCCTCTAAGGTCATAAATTGGCCCGACCAACATCACAGCAACGGCATCACAAAGAACACGGCGACTTCGCGTTCCTACAAAGGTGTTATTCGGATTCTTAAGAATCTACGGACGGATATGCGAGAAGCTGGAGTAGATGTTCCCGACTCAATACTCGGTTTCCTAATCGAATGCTTACTTTGGAACGTTCCGAACGATAGTTTCTTGCATACAGGCTATTATGAGGACGTACGGTCGTGCCTTATCTCCCTGTACAGTGATACGAGCACGGACGCAGCCTGCAGCGAATGGGGCGAGGTCAGTGAACTAAAATACCTTTTTAGATCGAGTCAAAAATGGACTCGTGTGCAAGCAAACACGTTTTTACTAAACGTATGGCAGCACGTCGGATATAAATAGCTATGGAAAAGATAAACTCTGCAGTTCGAATCCACGTTCAGCTGATTGGCTTCGTAATCGTATGGAGTGCGATAGTTTTGCTCTCCCAGCCGTTCCCGATAGCCAATTTGTGGGAAGCCGCTCGACTATTGCCTGAAGCCGTCACCGTATACGCTGTATTTGCGTTTCTCTTCATAAAGCTCTTGTGGCGGCTACCGATCTTGCAGGGCTGGCTTGTAAAACTCCCCAATCTACAGGGGACTTGGAAAGGTGAGCTTAGAAGTGACTGGATAAATCCGGCAACGGGACAGCCGATTGCTCCTATTTCTGTAGCGCTCGTTATCAAGCAGGATTTTTCGTCCATCAGTTGCACATTGCTTACGCCGGAATCTTCTAGCTATAGCACGACAGCAGACGTGAATTTCGGCGTCGGCGGCACGGATCTCTATCTGACCTATAACTACACGAATAGGCCTCGCGCTGCCGTCCGAGAGCAAAGCGCGATACATGACGGAGCCGCGATACTCAAGATCATCCGCATGCCAAGACGTGCGCTCGAGGGGAGTTACTGGACCAGTCGCAAAACAACGGGAGAGCTTGCATTAGAGTTCTCGTCGTCAGAGCTTATCGAAGCCCTCTAGGTATTCGCTACAACGCAGATCATCCAGTTCATTGGCGGTAAATTACCTAACAGCCAAAAAACCTTATCTGAAAAATATCCCGTATTTGCTCGCTTAAAAAGCGGTTTGGGCAACCGGTGGGCAACCGGAAAAAACAGGGCTCAAAAAACGTAGCAAATAAGCCACGATCTAGCTCCGGGAGTAGGACTCGAACCGCACCGATGGAAAAAACGCAGTTCGTAAATCGAGCAAGCAAAATGCTAATCCGATAAGGATTCGCCTGATTGAACCGTCCGATCGACGTTTGATCAGGCACAGCCAGGTACAATCACTCAAGACCAGCTCCGATCAGTTTTTGGGCAGCCCGTGGGCAACCGCCGTCGAAGCGATAAATGCCGCGCGGGTCTTACACATCCAAAGAGCAGTGCAGGCAGAAATTGGTAGTGCTGGAGCACAACACCGCCGAAAGGCGGTGTTTGCGATTCAGGGCGTTGGGGTGGATTGGGTGTCGATTTCGGTGAGACCTAGCCGAATGCCTAAGAAGGGCTAGAATGCATCTATGGACTCAAAAGAGCATCGCGAATTCGCCGAAGGCCAACTCGACCGAGTACTCGGTTTTTTCCCTCGCGTCGATGCAAAGGCGTCGGCCATATTCGCAATAGATACGGCTCTCTTGGCCCTATTGTGTTTGAATCTGCATCTCTCCGATCTGACCACCTGGCTTGTCGCACCGGCGATCGTGGCAGCCTTGATCGTCACAGTGAGCCTGTACTTTGTATTCGTCTGCTCTTTCCCGCATTTAGCCGGTGGTGAAGATTCACTTATTTACTTTCGAGAAATCGCAAAACGCACGGAGACTACTTACATCGATCAGGCCCGCAAATCCGGAGAAGATGCGTTGCTTAAGGACATTCTCGGTCAAGTATGGCGAAACTCAAAGATTCTGAAGATAAAATTCGACGCCGTTAAATCCGCTACGATACTGACCCTTATTGCTCTGGTCCCTTGGCTGTTTTTTTTGGCTGCGTCGGCAACTTATCACGGCCAGGTACCCACCGTGCACTAACATGGCACTCAAAGACGAACTCGGTGTTCAAATAGATGGCGTTCTCAGCCAAGCTTGGGATTTGCGTGATGGCCGAGTCGTTCCGACGACAGAGAACGTTGCCCTTTTAGGCGGTGGCGTCGAACTCTCTGGAACCATGCTCTACACTGATCTTGCTGACTCGACTGAATTGGCAAGCTGGGATCGCAAAGTCACCGCGCGCGTCTGTAAAGCGTTCTTGGGGTGCGCTACCCGTCTGATCAAGCTGGAAGGCGGCCAAGTTCGCAGTTTTGACGGCGACCGTGTCATGGGTGTGTTTCTCGGTGACCGTAAAAACACATCCGCTGTCCGTTGCGCACTGAAGATCAACTGGATGTTCTTGAATCTCCTTAAGCCCAGATTTGAAGCTAGATATGAAGCGCTTCGAAACGGCACCTATAAGCTCGCGCAATGTTGCGGCATAGACACTAGCGATATTCTGGTGGTTCGTACGGGCGTCCGCGAAAGCAACGATTTGATTTGGATTGGTCGGGCGCCCAATGTTGCGGCGAAATTGAGCGCCATTCGTGAAGCGCCCTACTTCAGCTTCATTACCGGTAGCGTGTTTGACCTTATGGCGGATGAAACGAAAGTATCCGCTGGTCGACCGATGTGGGAAGAGCGCACCTGGACTCAAGGGCCGATCAGTAGAGTTTACCGTTCTCATTGGACGTGGACGCCATGACTTGGGTCGAGACGCTGAGCGAAACGACCGACACCATATTCGGTACCGAATGGGATGTTCGGGACGGCATCGTCATACCAGACACGGAGGACGTAGCGCTCAAAGATGGTGCAGTTAAATTAGATGCTACGTTCCTATATGCCGACCTAGCCGGCTCATCGAAGTTGGCAAAACTGTGCCCGTGGCAGACCACGGCCAAAATCATTCGCGCATATTTGGATTGTTCCACCCGACTCATCAAGGCATGGGGTGGGGAGATAAAGAGCTTCGACGGCGATAGAGTGATGGGCGTTTTCATAGGCGATATGAAAAATACTCATGCCAGTTATTGCGCTCGAGAAATTGATTATACGGTCGAGAAGATTATCGGGCCGAAAGCCACTGAGAAATTCAAATCAGTTGCAGATAACGGCATAAAAATCCGACACGCGGTCGGCATAGACACCGGAACAGCAAGGACAGTTCGCGCCGGCATTCGCAACAGCAACGATTTAATATGGATTGGGCGCCCTCCTAGCCTCGCCGCAAAGCTTTCTGACGTTCGGAAATATCCTTATTGTGTCTATATCTCGTCAGAGTGCCACACCAAGCTGGCTGATGCAGCGAGGTCGGTAGACGGAACGAATATCTGGGAGAAAGTCGAGCACGATTATGCGGGGGATACCTTAACTGTCTATCGTACAAGCTATATGAAAACTCCCTAGTATCCCAACCTCACTCTTACGGTTACGGCCAAAGAGAGCAGCGTAACGAAAATGGGGAAAGAACAACGAGTATGCCGCACCATCGACTCGGTGTATGATTATGCCATGACAAAGCATAAAGGCGATATCTACGTGGAGCGGCGTGAGCAAGGCGACTACGCGGTTCGTCAAGAACGCTCAAAGCGGGCCTCCGCCGTTGCGGATACACAGGCAGAGTCGATTAAGATCGCGCGCGAGATGTTTCCTGGTGTGCGTCCTGATGTCGAGCGCGTCAGACATACCAGCAAGGGTAAGCCTGATCAGTGGCGCAAAGCTTAGGCGCCAGCAAGTCTACGGGTTCCTCCCTGTACACAATTGTTCATTGGCTCGTCATGCGAGCTGGAGCTTTGCGTTTTAGCGTACACACATAGCAGTAGGTTTCAGCCTAATTCCAACTCAGAAGTCGACAATATACGGCTTATTTGCTGATGCCCAATTCGCAAAAATTTTGGATAGGAGGTTTTTTGGGCAACCGGTGGGCAACCAAATTTTGCGAAGCTCCAAAAAACATAGCAATTAAGCCATCAATTTAGCTCCGGGAGTAGGACTCGAACCGCACGGATGGAAAAATCACAGTTCGCGAATTGACCAAGGAAAATGCTAGTCGGAATAGGAGTCGCCTGATTGAATCGCTCAATCGCTGTTTGATCAGGCACAGTCAGGTACAATCAGCCAGGACCAGCTCCGATCAGTCTCTGGGCAACCCGTGGGCAACCGCTGTCGAGGCGAAAATGCAACGCGGGACTTACACATCCAAAGAGCAGTGCAGGCAGAGACTGACAGTGCTGGAGCACATACCGCCGAAAGGCGGTTTTGTGTTTGTACAGATCACACCAGCGATGTGGTATACTATGGGCCTATGCAAGACGCGTCCCTGCAGCTCAACTTGCCAGTCTCTTTTATAACCGAAGACCATCAGGTCGTGGCTTACACGCCGGCCCTCGACATATCCACCTCTGGTAAAGATGAGGCTGAGGCCAAGGAACGCTTCCAGGAACTTGTGGGAATTTTCTTCCAGGACCTCATTGAGAACCAGACCATCGATACCGTCCTTACCGACCTTGGTTGGAGCAAGGTTGCCGCGCAGTGGAATCCGCCTGTGGTCTCTCAGCAGTCACTCAACGTGCGAGTACCTGCGTTCGCATAATCCACCTCAACAATGGATCAGCTCGGCCGGATCGATTGGAGACGGTTCGAGAAATTCCTCTTAAAGATCGGCTGTGAGTTTAAAGGCCAGCAAGGAAGCCATCGCAAATATAAGAAGGAAGGTCTTGCCCGGCCGATCATTGTCCCTGCAGTAGATAATCTCGCGCCCTTTATCATTGCCAACAACCTCAGAACACTCGGTATATCGAAGAAGGTCTTTGTGGAGATGATTAAGCGACTCTAATTCCAAAACAATGCCTCACCGCCGACCGCAGTATGCAGCACCCACCGCTCCTCCAAATGAGCTTCCCGAGCTTCTGACGGTCCAGGAAGCTGCTAAGGTCCTCACCGTGTCGGTTACTCGTGTTCGCCATCTGTATGGAAGCCGCTTCCTTGCCTTCTATAAGATCGGCGGTTCTATCCGCTTCGCGAAAGGCGATCTGCTTGAATTCTTGGCCGCACAGCGGGTTGAGGCGCGGCCAAATTGAAAGGCGAGAGCCGTCCATGGCGGTCTGTTCGGTGAACGACGTCCCCGAAGTCCTGAAGTCCTCGGTGTCTACCGATTGGCGATACCTGCCGCCTGTTTCCGAATAGCCGGTCGATAGATGATCTCTGCAAATGAAATCCAACTCCGGCAACGTGTCGTATTTCGCTATCACCAACGCACGCGGACGGCGGCAGCGTTTCGGCATCAAGCAGGCGGACCGGCTGTCGCATATGTACGTCATCGGAAAGACCGGCGTGGGTAAGTCCACGCTCCTCGAAACCCTCGCGCTGCAAGACCTGGAAGCGGGGCGCGGCTTCGCACTCCTGGATCCGCATGGCGACCTCGTGGACAGGATCGCCCAAGAAGCCGCCGGCCAAGGCCAAGGCCAAGGCCGTGTCGTCTATCTGAATGCGCCGGACGGTGCTTGTCCGTTTGGTTACAATCCCCTCCGGCGGGTGCGGGACGACCGCATACCGCTGGCAGTCTCGGGTTTCCTCGAAACGCTCAAGAAGCTCTGGCCGGATGCCTGGGGTGTCCGCATGGAGCACGTCCTGCGCAACACGCTGTACGCGCTTCTCGAACAGGACGATGCGCGCCTGCCCGATATCCTTCGCCTCTACCGGGATGAAAAGTATCGAAAAGCCGTCGCTGCAAGCATTCGCAACGAAACCGTCCGTCACTTCTGGCGGCATGAATTCGAGAACTACCACTTTCGTCAGAAGGCGGACGCCGTAGCGCCGATACAGAACAAGGTGGGCGCCCTGCTTGCCGATCCCACGCTCTATCGCATCCTCGTCGAGCCGAAGGTGGATATTCACATCCGAGCGCTGATGGACGAGGGCAGGGTGCTGCTCGTCAACCTGTCGAAGGGCCAGCTTGGCGAGGACAGCGCGCACCTTCTCGGCGGCCTGCTCGTCTCCACACTGGGCTTGGCTTCCTTCACCCGGGCCGACGATCCCAGCGAGACCCGCCGTCCCTTCTTCCTCTATCTCGACGAGTTTCAGAACTTCACGACGCTCATGCTCGCCAACATGATGAGCGAATTGCGCAAGTTCGGGGTAGGGCTCGTGCTTGCGCACCAGTACCTGCATCAACTGGAGCCGGATGTTCGGCATGCGGTGCTCGGCAATGCCGCAACCCTCATCTCTTTCCGGGTCGGATCGGAAGATGCGCCCCTGTTGGCGAAGGAGTTTCAGCCGAAGTTTGACGTCGAGGACCTGCTGAACCTGCCGAACCACGCAATCTGTCTGAAGCTCATGATCGACGGCACACCAAGCTCGCCCTTTAGCGCCACAGGAATGGACGCGGGACGCCACACCCGCCCGGGAATTTCTACCGCCTAGCCCGGTTCTTTCGTCACCCCGACAATGATCCACGGCCATGTTCTTTCGAACGGCCCCGCGCTGGCGGGGCCATCCCAGCTCCGAACGCGGCAATATTCCACAAGGAGCCACACCATGAGCAACACGCTCAAGATGATACCGCTTTGCCAGTTGCAACCTTCCAGGATCAATGTGCGCAAGACCGGCCGCGACGCCGGAGTCGAAGACCTTGCCGCCAGTATCGAGGCCCATGGCCTTCTCGAAAACCTGCTCGTGTCGAAGGCCTCGCCCAAGGGCGAGGAACCACGATACGAAGTGGCGGCAGGCGGCCGCCGGCTTGCCGCGCTCAAGCTTCTTGCCAAGCGCAAGAAGATCGCGCGGGACCATGCCGTACCGTGCCAACTGCGGACCGGCGATGCCCTGATAGAACTGTCGCTGGCCGAGAACTTCATGCGGGCACCCCTTCATCCCGCCGACCAGTACGACGCCTTCGCAGCTCTGAAGGCGGAGGGACTTCCCGTCGAGGATATCGCGGCTCGCTTCGGACTGTCGCCGACGGTCGTGCAGCAACGTCTCAAGCTCGCTGCCGTGTCGCCCCGCCTGATCGCGGAATACCGCAAGGACGAGATGACCCTCGAGCAGCTGATGGCGTTTACAATCGCCGACGACCATGCGGCACAGGAGGCGGTGTGGTTTGAGAACCCCTATCCAGAGGTCTCAGCCCATAGCATCCGCCGCCTGCTGACCCGCTCGCATGTCGACGGCCGCGACCGTCGCGCGCGTTTCATCGGCGCCAAGTCCTATGAAGCCGCAGGCGGCATCATCGTCCGCGATCTCTTCGACACCGAAGGCCAAGGCTACTTCACCGACAGCCAGTTGCTCGACCGTCTGGTGGCCGAGCGCCTGGAAACCGAGGCCGCGACACTTCGTGCGGAGGGCTGGGCCTGGGTCGAGGTCTGGCCTGAGGCGGATTTCGAGCGGCTGAACCGCTTCGGCCGCGCCAAGACCATTGCTGTGAAGCTGTCCAAGAAAGAGGAAAAACGTCTCACCAAACTGGGCGAGCGATACGACGAACTCGTCGCCGCCCTAGAAGACGAAGGCGACCAGCAGGGCTCGGAGGAACTGGATCGCGTCTCGGACGAGCTGGGGGCGCTTCAGGCAAGGACCACTGCCTGGCCCGACGATGCCAAAGGATCCGCCGGCACAATCGTGTTTCTCGATGCCGATGGCCGTCCCGCCTTTGAAAGGGGGCTCGTCCGTCCGGAAGATCGAAAGCCCGAACCCCGCAGGAGCAAACAGGCGGCTGCAGAGGCCATCGCCGCGACGTCGGGATATTCTGAAGCCTTGCTGGCCGATCTCTCGGCACACCGCACCGCAGCGTTGCGTGAGCTGCTGGCTACCAGACCAGATAAGGCTCTGACGGCTCTTCTGGTCGTGCTCGTGCGGGTGGTCTTCTACGACGCCTATCCCGAGCGCTGTCTCAAGATCGTTCCGTCGCTAACCGATCTCGGCCGCTATTCCAAGAGTGTCGGTCAAAGCAGGGCGGCCGCGTCATTCTTTGAGCGGCATGCCCAATGGCAGGGACGGTTGCCCGCTGCCGACTCGCTCTGGCCTTGGCTCGAAGCGCTCAGCGAAGCCGACCGGCTGGCCCTACTAGCCCATTGCATCGCAGCCACGCTGGACTGTGTGGAACGGCGCGGCAATGAGAGCGCTGCGGACGATGGCAACCGTCTCGCCGAAGCGCTGAGTCTCGACATGGCGGAGTGGTGGCGGCCGACGGAAGCGAACTTCCTCGGCCAGGTCACCAAGGCCGAGATCGTTCGGGCGGTAACCGAGGGTGTTTCCCCACTGGAAGGGCGTCGCTTGGCCGATCTCAAAAAAGGCGAGATGGCCGCACGGGCCGAAACATTGCTCGCATCGTCACGATGGCTGCCAAGACCATTGTGCTCGCCATCATCTGGGAGCAGCGCCATCAGGCAACAGGAAGCAGCAGCATAGGACGTGGACGGAAATAACGCTCGGTGCACCTCGTGCGATGACCCTCATGGATGACTTGCTCAGGCAGCTCGCTAGCAAGCTGCGCTCAAGGACGGACATGCGGAGAGTCTCACCAGCCCGACAGGACGAAACCAAGCAGTCGGGGCGCGTTCGAACGAGCGATAACTACAGCCTGCCTTGTGCAGGCTGTCCTTTTGTCCGCAAGGGGGAATGCTCAATCTCCCCGCCCAGATAGCCGCCAAACGCGATCAAGGCTTCACGATCCCTCGACCCTTGCGCCAAGCCGCTCGTGCTTTCGCGTCCCAGCTCACGGGCCACTCCACGCTCGTCCCATCACGCAGGATCAGCGGGAGGCGGCGCGCTCGATCCGCGCTTGTGATGTCGGCATAGCCGACGGTTTCGGCCGCGCGGCGGCGCTTCTCTATGCTTTCGTGCTTCTTGTCAGCCATGGAGGTTCAATGGTGCAATAGCGCATAGGTTCCGCGCAGACGCAGGGGGCAGTGTGGAAGAAATCGACATCTGGCGTGCTGCCGCGGCGGCGCTGAAGCTATACGGCGACGATGCGGCGCTCAAGGCCGCCATACGCGCGGACGAGTTGCTAGACGAGGGCGAGCTCAAAGGCCTCGAAGTCTGGAAGCGGATCGTTAAAGCGATCAAAGTGCTCGAGATTCAACGACCGGAAGGCGTCGCCTTGAACTGAGAGAGGGCTGCGCACGCAACACCGATGCAATACAATCGCCAAAACACTGCGGGAACGTGGCTTCCGACCGGATTTTGACTCCGGCATACGAAAGTTCGAATCCTTCCGTCCGACTCAGTCTGGTCCGGCAAAATCTCAGCGCCTCCGGCGAGTTCCAACTCTGATCAAAAGCATGCGGCATCTGTCTCGATGCGCTTGTGTTCCCTCTAAGAAACAGGGCGTCTCTATTTTTCGGCAGCAGAAACGCGTACCGCGTGCTAAACGTGGCGTTGTATCGGGAAAGAGCGGAGAGTTGCATGCCTAAGAAGGGCGTCATCGCCGGTTTGATTGCCGGCTTTGTCATGGTCTGCATGGGCGGCCAGGCCAGCGCCCAATTGACGGTGTCCTCCGGATCGACCAGCGGCGTGACCTGCACATCGGGCGTCTGTACGACAACGACCGCGAAGGCGACGTTGAACGTCACGCAGCTCCAGAATCTGCTCGCGAGTACGAACGTGCAGCTCAAGCCGGGCTCGCTGTCGCAGGACATCATTATCGCCGCTCAGCTGTTCTGGGCGAGCACGCATTCGCTGACGCTCGACGGCTACCGGTCTGTCACGATCAACAAGTCGATCCAAGTGACCGGCAATGGCTCGTTGACGATGACAACCAACGACGGCGGCACGGGTGGCGCAATCACCTATGACCTGAAGGCAAGCGTCACCTTCATGAGCCTCTCCAGTGGCCTGACGATAAACGGCGCCACCTTCGCGCTGAAGAAAGACATCGCAAGCCTTGCCAGCGCAATCGCCACGAGCCCTTCGGGGAATTTTGCCCTCGCGAATGACTACAATGCCAAGCCCGACGGAACCTACACCACCAATCCGATTCCGACGGCCTTCATGGGAACGTTCGACGGCCTCAACAACACGATTTCGAACTTCAAGCTCGACGTGTCGACGGGGCAGAAAGCCGGATTGTTTGCGGAGCTCGGTTTCGAGGGCACGATCGGTCACATCAATCTCACGAAGGTCAATGTGAACGGTAGCGGCCGGGACATGAATGATGTCGGCGGTCTTATCGCCGCCACAGACGGCGGAGACGTGTCCTACGTGTCCGTAAGCGGCAAAGTCAGCGGGACGGGACCAGCCGGCACCGGCGGCGTGGTCGGCAACAATAGCGCGACGATCGATCACGCGCGATCCTCGGCCAAAATCTCCGGCGTTCTGGCCGGCAGTCTCATAGGCGACAATTTTGCCCTGGTGACCGATTCATCAGCGTCCGGCTCGGTCAAGACGATAGCTTCGACCGACACACGCGACATTGGCGGTCTGGTCGGCGACAACAATGGCGGCACGATCCAGCGCAGTTTTGCGATAGGTTCCGTTTCGGGCGGTAAGGCCATTTCCAACGCAGGCGGGCTCGTGGGCGAGAACGGTGGCGCTATCGCCGACTGCTATGCCACCGGAACAGTCGATGCCAATCAGCAGATTACCGGCGGACTGACGGGCAGCAATTTCGGAACGATTGACCGGTCGTACTCCAGCGGCGCCGTAAAGGGAAACAATGGCACCACGCTGGGCGGCTTCATCGGATGGGATTTCACGCAAGGCCTGAACGGCACACTGACCTTCGACTACTGGGATACAACGACGAGCGGCGTCACGAATCTCAGTCAGGGCGCCGGCAACCCGCCGAACGACAAGGGCATCACCGGCTTGTCGGATGCCGCGCTGAAGTCGGGATTGCCATCGGGCTTCGACAAGACGGTCTGGGCCGAAGATTCGAAGATCAACGGCGGCCTGCCGTATCTGATCGGCAACCCCCCGACGAAGTGATCGGGGTCTCATCGGACGCGAGTGCATCAGAAAATTTCGTCGCTGAGCGTCATCATCTCTCGGCCCATTTATTTGCCGCGGCCACGTCTTTCATCGGCGTGTTGTTGGACCTTCGGCGTATCGAGGCGCAAGCCTGTGAGGGGCATAAAGTCATATTCCAACCCGATGATCGTAAACAGCGCTCCGCATGAGCGCTGGCCCTCTAACTTATGCAGCGCAAACCGGGCTAGTGCTTCGATTCGCTCTGCTTTTTCACGACGCAGTCATTCACCGTCTTGATGAATCCGGCACCCGATCCCTGAACCGTACCTTGACCCTTTCGATTACAGTACCCAACCGTTGTCTCCAACACACAGTCTTCGACGGCCTTGGCCGTGACCCTATTTGGAAGCGGGAAATACCAGACGGCGATCTTGGGTTTTGCTGCGGTGCCGCCCGCGAAATTTTCATTCGTCGCTAGGCACATGTCGGACGTGCCGCGCTCTTCGTAAGGCCCAAGCTCATTTCCGTTGCTATCGGTGTGGACCGTCGCCGACCAGTTCCACAGCGGAGCTCGCATAGGAGCAGGAGAGAAATCGTCTACTGCGTGGAGAAGGTTAAGGACATGCTTTATTTCGTTGGCGTGCTGGCTGATGCGTGTGCGGCAATTTTGCGATGTTCCATAGTAGAGCAGCCTATCGTTGGCATCTGTGTAAAGGTAGTTGCAGGCGATTTCGCCCGCTTGAGCTACCGCATTGTTCTTCCATTTGTTGGTATCCAGCACCGTCTTGCTTATCGTTCCAGCGTCGGCCGGTGCGATGGACTCGACCAACAAGGCTGCAGTCAACGCCGCAATTGTTTTTCCCGAGAACATGTCACCCCTCACTTCTGATAGAGGAAGGCGTACAACTCGCCGTAATTATCGCTGTAGTCGGAGTCTTCGCACCGCAGGCTAACGTGCCCCGCCGAAAGCAATACCGGTGAACCGGAATAACGGGCTCCGTTGATGGTGACATAGGCCGCGTTATCCTGCGTGACGCCTGCCCACCCTCTCCAACAACTCTCGGCGCCATCAAAGCAATAATATCCACGCAGCTCCGCGTTCACGGTTACCGGTACGTCGAGCTCGGCACTGCTTCCGCGAGCGTCGACACTCTGCAGCTTCACGTATGGTCGTGCCGGCAGTTGATAGCCTGTCAGGTCAGCGGAAAACGCGCAGGCGCCGCTCTTCCAGAACGCCAATGCGCATTTGCGCAGCGCGTCGTCGAACGGGGGCAACTCGCCCGTGCCCGCAGCAACCGCCTGATCGATCGCATCAATGATGTCGCCCTTTGTCCGCACGTTGGGGACGTTATTGCGCACAAGGACATCGCGGTCCTCGCGCATGGCGGCGATTAGGTCGGAGAGTTGATCCCGCTTTTCCTCCACCTGATCGAAAACGGCATGCTCATCGCGAAACCGCGAGACGTTCTGTATACCTGGTGTCAGCGTATAGTAGGAGGTCGTCTTGAAGCCGATGGGAACACCGTTGCTCGTGCTGACCTGAGCCGGAAAGTCGTTTGCATACTGGATCAGGCTGTCCATGGTTGCCCCGGGCATCGGCCGCCCATCGCCACCAAGCAGATTGACCGTCGCGTTGACGGAGCCTTGTTTCTTGAGGCTCTCCATCTTCTCGTCGAAGCTTGCCGACGCCGAGGTGGAGAAGCCTTCTCCGCTGGCCTCGATGCTCGTGTTGGAATTTTCCTGGTAGGACGA
>Ga0206940_1041_pt1 | contig 19007 bp, 18 predicted proteins | sample Alteio_BWOrgHeat_8_FD_152963 | JGI IMG/M metagenome (GOLD analysis project Ga0206940, IMG submission 152963) | Enriched cells from forest soil in Barre Woods Harvard Forest LTER site, Petersham, Massachusetts, United States -... | ecosystem: Environmental > Terrestrial > Soil > Temperate forest > O...
CCGCAAGTCGTGTTACTTCGAGGGCGCAGCGATGCTCACCGAGGCCGCGAAACCCGCGCCCGCGATGCCGGCCGAGATTCCCGGCTTCGTCGAAGTCATGAATGCCACCGGTGCGTGGGAGGCGGTACCCATCATCATCACGGCGACCGAGCCGGGCGGCCCGGCCGAGCAGCGCTTCATCGATGCGACGCTCGCGCGCATGCGCACCATGCTCGCGGCGGCGGGAAAGCTCGACGCGATCTACATCAGCAATCACGGCGCGATGACTTCTTCCGGCGCCGAGGACTGCGACGGCGAGCTGTACGCGCTGGCCCGCGCGGCGGCGGGGCCGGACGTGCCGGTGCTGGCGACCGTCGACCTGCACGCCAACATCTCGCGCCGCATGGTCGACTGCGCCGACTGCATCCTCTCCTACCGCACCAATCCTCACGTCGACCGGCGCGAGCGCGGATCGGAGGCGGCGACGCTCATGCGCCGCCTGCTTGCCGGCGAGCGTTGGGAGAAGACGTTCATCCGCATGCCCATCGTGCCGCCGTCGGTGACGCTGCTCACCGCGCGCGGCGCCTACGCCGATATGATCACCGAGGGCCAGCGTCACATCGGCCCCGACCTGCCGGTGGTGTCGATCCTCGGCAGCTTCGCGTACGGCGACGTGCGCGAGGGCGGCATCACCATCCTCACCTACGGCCACGGACAAGAACCGAAAAAGCTCGCGCTCAAGCTCGCCGAATTCGCATGGGCCGAGCGCGAGCGTTTTCGCGTGTGGCTGACTCCGCTCGCCGACGCCATCGCCCGCGCCGCGCAGGCGGGCCGCAACGGCGAGCGCGCCGTGGTCTGCATCGCGGACGCTGCCGACAATCCGGGCGGCGGCGCGCGCGGCAACACGACGGACATCCTTGAGCGATTGCTCGCCGACAAAGTCGAGAATGTGCTGCTGGGAAATTTCGTCGATGCGGCAGCGGCGGCACGTTGTCATGCAGCCGGCGTTGGCGCCACCATAAAGTTGACGCTCAATGCAGGCCGCGCCGACGCGTTTGGGCGCGAGGTTCCCATCGAAGCGAAAGTGCTCGCAGTCTCCGACGGCGTGGTCGTCGGGCGGCGCGGCATCTACGCGGGCCGTACCGTCCACCTCGGTCCGTCGGCGGCCATCCGCGCGGGCGGGCTCACCATGGTCGTGTGCTCGCGCCGCATTCAGTGCGCGGACCCGGTGTTCTTCGAAACCTTCGGTCTCGACATTGGAGACTTTTCTTCGCTGGTGGTGAAATCCCGCGGCCACTTTCGCGCCGGCTTCGACGCCTGGTACGGCGACGGCAAAATCATCGAGGCCGACGCGGCGGGCCTGACATCCCAGGTGCTCGAGCGTTTTACGTGGAAGAGATTGCCGCGGCCGGTGTGGCCGCTCGATCTGAATACGACGTGGCGGGCGCCGGCGATCAACGCGATTTAGCCATGGCGCAGGTTAAGTCTCCCGGGGGGCAGACCCGGGGCCGGTAACTTTTTTTCTTGAGCCTGTCATTCCCGCGTGCGCGGGAATCCTGGGATGCCGGCGGCTCCGGGAGAACCGATCGCCTAAGACGCGAGGCGCGCCATGCTTTCGTCGGAAATCAAACCGGTTTCCAGGCCCTTCATGATGACGTACGGACGCAAGATTGCATTCTTGAATTTGTATTTGTAGGCGCGGGGCACGCCTGTCCTTTGCAAGGTGGGGCCGCGTTGATGTTCGCAAAGACCATTCAGGTGCTGGGAAAACGAGGCGGTGCCGCAGGGTTTCCCCATGATCACGCTCATCGGCGTCGTCACGTCGCCGGCGGTGAAGTAGCCGTGCTGATCCATGCTGGCTAATGCGCACGCGAGCAGGACCTGGGGATAACGGGTCTCTCCCGAGCTCGTGGTGGCGCGATGAAAGTCGTTCGCAATACTTTGTTGCGCGTGCTTGAGCGCTTTCTGCAAGGCTCTATGGGTATCTTCAATGACAATGTTCAGCCGGTCCTGGACGACGGCCGTCTGCGCCGCATGCAGGGCAAGCAGGTGGGTATAGTGCGGAAGGCCTTGCGACAACTTGCCGATTCGCTGTCTGGCTTGTTGATCGATGGTCATGCCGACTGCCTGCAGGCCGTGGTCGATGATCTTATCGAGCTCCACTGGCGACATCCTCGGCATGTGCACTTGAATCAGCGCCCGCTGCACCGATTCGTGTTCGGCAATCAGGGTGTCGACCGATTCGGCGACGCCGACGAGGACGAGCGTTACGTCTACCGAGTGATCCGAAAGGCTCTTGATCGTATCGGCGAGGAGCGTGGTGGTGGTCTTGTCCTTGATGCGATCGATCTCATCGATGATTATCAACAGCCGGTCGCGTTTCTGCAGGATGGCCCTGACCGCGTCGGGGGTCACGTTTTCAGGCAGGAACTGCGCGAGCGTGTCTTCGCCATTCGATCCGCCCTTGATCCCGAGGGGGTGCGAATTTTTGGTTACCGCGATTTCCGAAAAGATCGCCTTCCACAATGAGGCAAAGGTCGTGGTTTGATCGCAATTGATCGATCCGCACGCCGGGGTCGAGAATTTGGTCCCGAGTATGTGGACCAGCACGTTCGCCAGGGAGGTTTTGCCTGCGCCGCGCTCGCCGAATATCACCACGTGCTGGCCGCGTTGTGCGCATGCGTTGATGGCATCGGTAATTTGCGCAACGCGGCCGGCAAATGCTCTGCGGTCGATCGGGGCACTCGGGCTGAATGACCTGGCAATTTGCGTAATGCGCTCATACTTATCGTTCGCCACCAGCTTTTCGTTCATATCCATGCAGCATCTCCGAAATGTAAAGTATCGAGCGGCCACGCTGCAGGGTGAACAGAATGTTAGCGGACGCGGCAAGCGCTATGACAGTGCCCGCGAGCAAATCGTTCATCGGCGCGAGCCACACGCACATCAGTCGACGAAGTCCGGACTTTTTTGCAAATTTTGCAATGTCGAAATGTTCGAAGCGGGCCGGTGACAGAGCAGGGGGTTGGTCTCAATCACCGGGTGGCAGATTCGGGGTTGGTTACTTTTTTTCTTAAGCCTGTCATTCCCGTGTAGGCGGGAATCCAGGCACGCTGGGGGTAGCCCGGCAACTGGCTGCGCCAGCGCGGCCAAAAGAAGAGTAGCCAAAGAAAAGGCCGCCCCGGTGAGCTGCCACTGGCGTGGTGGCCCTGTGTTACTCGACGAACCAGGCGGCTGTGGAACTCGCTCTCGATTTGAGAGAACACGGTTTGAACATGCGAGAGCTCAGACAGTCCTCGCCGAATTCCCCGGTCCCTCGGCGTCTCACAGGGGTCCTAAAGCGAGCGGCGTAGTGATGCGAGCGGTAGTGTGATTGCAGCAATCGAATTTCGATCTCGCTTTCGCTCTGCTAATTATCCGTACCCAAATCTCAATTCACGACGCTGCCGGCCCTTGGGACCCCTCGCGAGGCGCCGAGCAGTCGCAGTCGTGAAAAGGGATGTCGGCGAGGACCTGTCTGAGCTCGAAACCCTTATGTGCTTTCTCATTCTTCGAGCGAGTTCCACAGCCGCTTTTCACGGCGAGCAGCACAGGGACACCACAACAGTGGCGACTCGCTGGGGCGGCCTTTTCTTCCGTTAGCTTCTTTTGGCCGCGCAAAAGAAGGTAACCAGCTCCGGGTCTGCCACCCGGTGAATTAAGGAAGAGAAAATCAACATCTGACGGGCTGCCCTCACCACCTCCACCTACGTTACACTATTTGCGTCGCCAGTCCTGGGAGGAGAACCATGACTCATTGCGCGCTGCTGTTCTGGCATTGCGCACTCGCCGCCTTGCTCGCCGGCGGCATCGCTGCTGCGCAAACGTATCCTTCGAAGCCGGTGCGCTTCATCGTGGCATATGCACCAGGCGGCGGGACCGACGTCACGGCGCGGCCGATCGCGACCAGACTCTCCGAGCGCTGGGGTCAGTCGGTGTTCGTCGACAACCGCGCCGGCGGCAACGGCATGATAGGCGCCGACAGCGTCGCGAAGAGCGCGCCCGATGGCTATACCGTGCTGGTGAGCGCATCGAGCGAGATGTCGATGAACGTCGCGCTCTTCAGCAAGATGCCGTACGACCCGGTGAAGAATTTCGCGCCGATCACGCTCGTGTCGGTGAGCCCGCCGCTGTTGCTCGTGCATCCGTCAGTGCCGGTGAAGAGCACCAAAGAGTTGATCGCGTTCGCGAAGTCGCGGCCGGGCGAGCTTGGCTACGCGTCGGTCGGCATCGGCTCGCCGCAGCACTTCGCGGGCGAACTCCTGAACCTCGAAGCGAAGATCAAGATGAATCACATTCCATACAAAGGCGCTGCGCCGGCCTTGATCGATCTCCTCGGCGGGCATGTGCCGGTGGGCATGATAGCCGTAGTGGTGGCGATCCCGCATATCAAGACGGGCCGGCTGCGGCCGCTCGCGGTGACGACGCTCAAGCGCTCGCCGTCGCTGCCCGACACGCCGGCGATCTCCGAGACGATCCCCGGCTTCGATATCGGCCAGTGGTTCGCGGTGTGGGTGCCTGCCGGCACGCCGCCGGACATCGTGAAGAAGCTCAACGCCGACATCGTCTCGGTTGTGCAGGCGTCCGACTACCGTGCGATGATGCTCGAAGTCGCGACCGAAGTCGTCGGCGGCACGCCGGAAGAATTAAGAAAGCTGCAGATCGCCGAGATCGAAAAATACAAGCGCATCGCGCGGGCGGCGAATATCAAGACGGATTAACTCGCCCATATCCGCATAGCGCTATTTTCACCTTCCCCTTGCCGCGAAGCAAATCCCCTTAGGGGACAAGGGGGAACGAGGAAGGGATGAGTTAATTTTTCCCGCTACAATTCGGTTTAATTATTATAAACATTAGCGAAGTTCGAGGAGGAGCCCGCAATGCGCACAGCAATCTTGATAATGATACTGGCAGGTGTGACTAGCAGTGCAGCAGCTGCCGAGTGGATGCTGGGATGGAGAATCTGTGCCAGGGACTCGGATTGCGTAATCCTGGCGAATCCCTGCGCAAAAGATATCGAAAAGACCGTAAATAAAAAATTTGAAGGTGATGCAAGTCGTTATCTCGCGAGCGCGAATGCAACCAAAATGTGCGCCGCTTCCTGTATTCGGGGGGCAGATGGAAAATGCAAGCAGCCCACCGCGAAATGCGTGGAAGATAAATGCACGTTATCGAAGTGACGGCTTGCAGATCGCCGGGATCGAAAAATACAAGCGTATCCCGCCGGCGGTGAATATCCAGACGTATTGATGGCTTTGCGTGTGCCGTGGTAAAACCGCGGGGCTGTTCCTCTTATCTTGTCGTGCATGGCATTAATAATTTCAGGGAGATGTTGTCGATGTATAGGTTGATGGTCGGTACGTTTTGCGTGTTTCTGTCCGCAACTGTCTGCGCGCAAACTCAGAGCAGTCCAAACCAGAGCCCCAAAATACTGGTGGCATCGGGAGCCGTGTATTGGGCTCACTGCGATTCGAGATGTAAAGAATTGCGCTGTCCCGACCAGAACGCCTGCAATAAAGCATGCATAGAGAACAAAGGAACCGTGGCAATGTGCCCCAGGGTGGAGGAAAAAGCTAAATGAGTGCCCGCGTCTGAGTGAGGGCCCGCGCCAGAGCAAGCGGTTAGAGGTGGAAATTACGGCGGAAGTTTCGACGTAACGAGCACTTATGGGCTCTTAACTAAAATTTCCACCAAACCCGGGACAGCTCAGTCTGTCCCCAATTATTGAAGAGGAGATTCAAGCTCATGAGTCCAAGACGGAAGTTGCAGTTTGCCGCCATGATCATGTCGGCGACGGTTGCCGCGTTTGTGATTGCCGGATCGCAAGTGACTGCGGCCGCGCAGCCCGGTGCAGCGTTCACGGTCAAAGTGCCGAAGTTCGTAGTAGACCCATCCTGGCCGCACATCCCCAACGGGTGGACGCTGGGCCAGGTATCAAGCGCTGCGACCGATTCCGATAACAACATCTGGATCATTCACCGCGTGAGAACTGTGAAGCCCGGGGTGAAAACGGGACCTCCGGTGATGGAATTCGACCAGGCGGGCAACTACATTCGCGGCTGGGGCGGTCAGTCCGGCGACGGTTATACATGGCCCTCGACAGAACATGGAATCACCGTGGATTACAAAGGATACGTCTGGATCAGCGGAAACGGGAACGATGATCAGATCCTGAAATTCACGAAAGATGGAAAATTCATAATGCAGATTGGCCGTCCCGCGCAAAAGAAAACCAACGCGGATACGACCAGTCTGTGGAAACCCGCGGATGTCTTCGTCTATCCGAAGACGAACGAACTTTTCGTTGCCGACGGTTACGGCAACAAGCGTGTCATCGTGTTCGATGCGGATACGGGCGCCTACAAGCGCATGTGGGGAGCGTTCGGCAACGTTCCGGCGGACGACCCGCCGCGAGCCCCGGCTTTGACAGGCGATGCCGCAAAAGCTGCTGAAGAGGAAGAAGAAGCCAAACGCACTCTGGCCACAGAGTTTGATCCTGCCGATCCGGGGCCCGCGCAGTTTGTTCCTCCCGTGCACGGGATCAAAGTCTCAAACGACGGGCTTGTGTACGTTGCCGACCGGGGCGGCAAACGCGTGCAGGTATTCACGACCGATGGCAAATACATAACTCAGGTATGGATCGATCGCTGGTGCCTGAAGGTAGGAGCCGGATGCAACAACGGAAATACAGCCGCGAGCGTAGCTTTCTCGCCGGACCCCGCGCAGCGCTTCCTGTACGTTGCCAGCCGCAGCCCCGCGCGCATCTGGGTGCTCGACCGCAAGACGCTGCGTGCGCTGGATTCGTTCGGGCGGCCCGGCATCGCGCCGGGCGAGTTCGACGTGCTCCACCACATGACAACGGACAACAAGGGCAACCTCTACACTTCAGAAGTCGAGGATGGCAGACGCGCTCAAAAGTTTGTATTCAAGGGGTTCGTTTCGAAACCCGCCCCGGTCACACGGTGATATTTAGAGCGCCTAACATAATGAAAACTCCGCCTGTGTGTGAATACCAAGTGAAAGCGTTTTGACGCAAGAAACCGTGACCGAAGTCGCCGGCGGCACGCCGGAGGAATTAAAGAAACTTCAGATTCGGCACGCTCCTTAGGAATCCCATGGAATCCCGCCTCGAAGAGATAGAAGCCAAACTTAGTCTGGCGGAAGACTTGCTGGAAGAGCTGAACAAGACCGTCTATCTCCAGCAATCGCAGATCGATCAACTTAAGAATGAACTGGCGGCGTTGCGCGATCAGGTGCGAACGGACATGCCTGGCGAGTCTCAGGGGACGCGGGATGAGGTGCCGCCGCATTATTGACTTCTTTATTTGATGCGCTTCGCGCTTACCCGGTGGCAGACCGGGAGCTGGTCACTTTCGACCCTGTAAACGCACAGCGCTATTCTCACCTTCCCCCGTACGACGGGGGAAGGCCTGGGATGGGGGCGACCCGAAGCTAGGTTAAATCGCTAATTCTCCGGGTGGCAGACCCGGGGCTGGCTACTTTCTTTTGCGCGGCCAAAAGAAGAGTAGCCAAAGAAAAGGCCGCCCCGGTGAGCCGCGCCTGCGCGTCCCCTGTGTTACTCGACGAGTTCGGGGTCTGTGGAACTCGCTCGAAGAATGAGAAAACACATAAAGGTTGCGAGCTCAGACAGGTCCTCGACCACGGCACCGAACCCGCCTGTGTTACTCGGCGGCTCACAAGGGTCCCCACGGCGGGCGGTGTCGCGAAGAGGTGCGATGTCGAAATTGGAAGCATCACACTCTTTCCGCTTCTCTCTTCATATCGTGCCCGCTTATGTAAGGTTTCCCCTGACAAATCCGCCTTATGAGCGAACGTTCAGCTTGACAACGTCATAGCGCGCTTGACGGCGATGCCAAGGAGGTGGAAGCTTTCGCCGTTAGGGGAACCCGAGAATGAGTGTTGAAACAGTAAGCGCAGGCGATGTGTTGCACTGCACTTCGTGCAATCACGAAAGAACGATCTCAAGTCATTGGATTGGTGGGGTCGTGCGACAGCATTTTCCAAAGCGTGATCCCAAAACGTTATATCTTGCAGATCTCAAAAGATTTCGGTGTTCAAGCTGCGGCAAGAAACAGTTGGAACTTCGCACCGCTGAATCGCCAGTCCACGCCGCTAGCAAGTCTACCGAGGTAAAAGGCCGCCAACTTGCCATAGCGGTAATATCTGAAGCAAGCCCCCTAGAACGAGAGTTGCTACTTCGATGGGCTCAACAGCTCATCACTATTCGCAACAGCAACCTTTCAGCTACAGAAAAAGCAAAGACGGCTATTTCAGCAACTATTGAATCCAAAGCAATCATGCCGTTTCTCAAGACCTTGGGGCGAGAGATAAAGCGCTTTGGCTGGGATGACCGCAGTCTACCTGCGCGTATTGGCCTAAGCGCCGCTGGTATTGCACTGCTTCTTCCTGGAAAAGGAGCTGCTGGGATTGCGGCGCTTGGCGGCGCAATAGGAGTTCCCCTCTGGGTCGTATTTGGTGCCGGGGGTGCGTTTGCGGGGGTGCTCATCGAGGAAATTAATCGACATGCCTTATCGGATCACAAACCTAAGATAAGCGATGAGAAAGTGATAGAGGGCGAGGTTCTCGAACACAACGTACAAAAAGCTAGCGCCGACCCCACGAAATACTAGATTTTGCTAGACGTCTCTGCCGACAGGAGAATGCCAATGCCACACGATCTAATGACGCAATGCGAGCAAAAGAAGCAATTTATGGTGAACGACAAGCGGGAGTGGCGGTGGGTCAAAGTGCCGGTGTCAAAAGTAATCGGCCCCTACGAAGCTATTCGCTGCGTGCATTGTCATGGGGCGGTACGACTTCATAAGCAAAAAGTTGACCACGGTCCTAAAGATCATGTTGAGCATCGATCACGTCAGGATTCTGAGCACTGCCAAGGCGGTATTTACTTTCAGGGGAAACAGCGCCTTTCCTCGCAATCGGTCGAATAGTTTTTGCTTAATTAAATTCGGGGCTTGGATTGATGAATACCGACCAATTTGAAATTGAGCTTACCCAATTGCTGAATGAAATTAAAACTGTCTGGCCAACGCTCAGCAAGAAAGAGCGCAAAAGACGTCAGATGATTATTAGAAAGGGTTTGACGCAACGCGTTATCGATAATGCAATGGCGCGCTACGCAAATAATCGTCAGTTGGTGGTAACGCTGCGCAAACTAGGAGGTGCTCTGTTTACTAACGCCTCTGGAGTTACAGACGCTAAACGTAAAAAAGCGATCGCTAGAAAATATTGTGTTTGGCGATCCAAAAATGACCACTGCACTACTTGACCGCCTGACCCACCATTGCCATATTGTTGAGACGGGCAATGACAGTTATCGCTTTAAAAATAGCTCAACACAGGCTAGAAAGGAACCTAAACCCAGAAAAGTGACCACTTAAGCAGTTCTAGGGGTGGGTCAAAATTCGATGAAAATCCCGGGTCAAATTTGAGTGCGAATTAACAGTCACAAAACTCCACCTTGATTTAAAGCTAAAATCGCTTTTAATTCGTTCGTTGCTAAGTGTTTTACGGAAGGTGGGCAAGAAGAAAACGCTAGTACTCGCGAGCAACTAGGAGCGTTCATGGCAAAAGACAGTCCGTATGAAAACGTACTCGTAGAGAGTTATATTCCACACAATCACTCTGGGAAACACGGTGAGGTTCATATTCGTCCAGTAGCGAGGCACAAATATTCTCCCGAACTACAAGTTGAATACGCCACAAAACTAAATAACCATTATCCGGTGGGCACACGATTCTTGTTGCGAGCCAAATTGACTGACCGAGAAGGAGGTGGAGCATACTTATACAGTTTGTATCGCTGGAAATACGAAGTCGTGAAATAGGAATTGGGTGGGAGAAATAGTGCTGATCTCGAAACCATCAAACTGGACTTTCTTATCGCGCATCGGCCTTCGCCTACCTAGCGCGTTGTTGCTCGTAATCTTCTTGGTCGCGCCAGTCAACGCACAGACCTTTCCCGTCAAGCCATTCAGCATAGTCGTGCCGTTTCCTGCCGGCGGCAGCGCTGACTTCTTTTCCCGGTTGATCGGGCAGAAACTCTCCGAGAGCTGGGGCCAGCAGGTCATCGTGGACAATCGTCTGGGCGTCGCCACCGTGATCGGCACGCAGTTTGTCGCGCGGGCGCCGGCGGATGGTTACACATTGCTCGTGATGGCGAAGCTGACTTTTATTTCTGCTCAACAACCGTACCGAATATCAATTCACGACCATGCGCGCCCTTGGGACCCCTCATGAGGCGCCGAGCAGTCGCAGGCAAGGCCAGGAATTCGGCGAGGACTGTCTGAGCGCTCGGTCGTTTAATGTGTCTTTTCATTTTGAGCGCGAGTTCCACAGCCGCTGGCCTTGTCGAGCAGCACAGGGAACCCCGGCATCACTTCGTTGCAGTTACTCTACGTAGGGTGTTTCCATCTGCACGAATCGCCGAGCCATGTCCGGGGCACCGGCCGCCACTCCCGCACTCGGCCTCCGGCTACCGAGTTGTGTCTGCTACCACTCCAGGGGCGACTCGCTGGGGCGGCGGCGCATTACGTACTAACTGAGATCGGGAAAATGCGAGCAGCAATTCCGTGGATAATCCGTTTGCATGCGCCGCATGGCGTCCCTACCCGCTCCACGCTGCGCGAGTCCGAGTCCGGGCCGCTCCTTCCTCTTCCGTTAGCTTCTTTTGGCCGCGCAAAAGAAGGTAACCAGCTCCGGGTCTGCCACCCGGTGATTGAGGCCAGTTCCCGGTCTGCCACCGGGGAATGAGACCAGCCCCGCGTGCGTCACCCGCAGAAGCTAAGAGTGCGCGAGCACCTCTTCGATGAGCGCCGCGTCTGTCGCGGGCAGCCGCCGCCCCAGCGCCGCCAGGCGGCTGCCTCAGGCGAACTCAGCCCTTTTTCACCCACGCCACGCAATAACCTTTCGGCGATATCTCGGTGTCGCCCGACATGACGTTGCAGCCGCCCGGCGCGTCCGCAGCCTTGCCCGGCACGAACTGCATGCAGTTCGAGCACATTTTCTCGCCTTCGGGTTTGTCCTGGTACTTGAACGCAGTTCGCATGGCGTCATTCTTGGCCGCTGCGGCCCAGCGCGATGATGCCAGCAAGGGTATGGCCGCAACTGCGGCGCCGCTGGCCTTGAGAAAATCGCGGCGCGGTTTGTGATGTTCATTCATTGGAGTTCTCCGGAAGGAAAGCGTTGCAGATTTTGCGGGCCGCCCCCTGCTGCCCGCTAGCAGTTGGACGCAGCGAAATTTCTGAAGTTCAGCGGCGTCCGACGTCAATGTATCTGGAAATCAGGCAGCCGGCAACGTTCGCGAGGTCATGGCTTTCCGGATGTCTTATTGCGTGGCGCCCGCGGCAATCAAGGCGCGCACGATCAGATCGAGAAAAACCGAAGCATCGCCGGCTTCTATCTTGGCGATCCGCGACTGGCTGCCCCTGGCAAAAAACCCCGGCGTGGAGCGCGGGGGAATTACCAGACCACCTCGACGGTCTTGAGTTTCCTGATGCGGGCGTCGACGCTGACCAGCTTCGCCTGATGGTACATTGCGGTAGCGGCGATAATCCGGTCGGCCGGATCACCGTGCGCAAACTGCTCCGACTGTGCGAGCGCCGCGATCTCGGGATTGATCGGCAACACGCGCAACCCGCGCGCCTGAATCATGTCATGCAGGAATTGCGTAAGCTCGGCACCAGGGTCGAGGCGGTTCTTCGCGACCAGCATCGCGATTTCCCACAGGCTGATATCGCTGCAAGCAATGTCGCCGCGCGTGCTCGCAGTCTCGATCGCACGCAACGCGCGCGGCGTGAGACGTTTCGGCTGCAGGGCGTCGAAAATCAGCGCATTGGTGTCAAGAACGATCATGCTCGGCGTCCCAGCGTTCGCCGGCAGGGCTTATGACGTCGCCGACCTTGCATTTCGCACGCAGCGCGGCGAGGCGCCGGCGCGCCGAGTCCTTCGCATCGATCTCGGGCACGATGCGCGCAATGACTTTGCCATGCACGGTGACCTTCAGTTCCTTGCCTTTCCTGACCTCGGCCAGGTAATCCGGCAGATTCTGTCGCAACTCGGTGATGTTGACTTCGGACATGGTGATCCCAGGGGGCTGGAAATTGTGTACAGATTAACTGTACATAACGTCGAGGTCGATGTAAAGGGCAGGTTTTGCTTTTCTCCTGGTACAGTAGCTTGAAAGGGAGGATAAGACGATTCGCGCGGCATGATGAACTTGGATACCCCGCTCCGCCACCGCGATAAAATAAACAGGATCATTGACCTTATTTTTCAGCGAGGAAAATCCCCCGTGCGCAAATTCAACGCTGCGATCGGCTGCGCGCTGTTGGCAACTGCGGGCTGCGCAATCGCTGCCGCTCCAACTGACGTGCCATATCCGACCAAGCCGATTCGCGTCATCGCCGCGTTTCCACCCGGCGGTGGTGTCGATATCGTCGCACGGGCTGTCAGCGAGAGGCTCAGCACGCGCCTTGGGCAATCATTGGTGGTCGACAACCGGCCCGGCGCCGGCACTACGATAGGCACCGAGATCGCGGTGAAAAGCCCGCCCGATGGCTACACCCTGCTGGTCGGGCCGATAGGCGCGGCGTTGATCGCGCAGATTTACTACCGCAAGAGCTATGACATGCGCCGCGATCTCGCCGCTATCAGCAAGATCGGCTACGGCACCATCGTGCTGGTCGTGTCGCCGAGCCTGGGCGTCACGTCGGTCAAGGAGCTGATCGCATTGGCGAAGGCTAAGCCGGGCCAACTGACTTTCGCTTCTTCCGGCACCGGCTCGAATATTCATCTCACCGGCGAGATGTTCAAGCAGCGAGCCGGCATCGACATCGTGCACGTGCCGTACAAAGGCTCGGCGCTGATGCTGCCCGATCTCATCGAAGGACGGGTATCGATGGCGATCGACAGCATGCCGGCGCATTTGCCGCACATCAAAACGGGCCGCCTGCGCGCGCTCGCCGTCGCGAGCCTCCAGCGCTCACCGCAATTGCCGGACGTACCGACCATCAGCGAAGCTGGCGTACCCGGATTTCAATCGAACACTGACTATGCGCTGTACGCGCCGGCTGGTACGCCGAAAGAGATCGTCGCGCGCCTGAATCGCGAGACAGTCGCGGTGCTGGACCAGTCCGATCTCAAGGGCAAGCTCGCGACACTCGGCATCGAAGTCAGCGGCAGCACGCCCGCAGCGCTGCACGCGGAAGTGCTCGCCGAATTCGACAAGTGGGCGAAAGTCCTGAAGGAAGGGAACATCAGGCAGGAGTAACAGCGGGACTGGAATTCCAGTTCCGGCAATCACACCGTTTCACCTCTCCATGCTGCTCGCTTCTGGGCCTCTATGAGTCGCTGGGCAGTTCCTGCGTGTGATTTGTCACGGCAGCAGTGATTAGTAGGGTTGTACCTACAAAAACAACCGTCGCACTCCGACATATGCCTACATTTTGCATGCCTACTATTCTTCACACGCGCGCTTTTGGACTTTGGAGAAGGGGAAAAGCATGCAACGTAAAAGTAAATGGCGGGAAGCCTTGAATGCCATCGGAGCCGAGTCAGTAAAGCCGGGCGTCGTTCTCGCCAAATGCGCATTCGGCTTAACGACGATCGCGGTGGTTACTATCGTTGGGCTACGCTCACCCATCGATTTGTCGGCGCCGGTCCGGCATGCCGGCAGCGTTGCATCCAAGTCGGATGCGCGCGCGAAAGAAGCGAAGCCGAACAGCCAACAGTTGTCCGATGCGCGTCGCGCACCGGTTGCGGAAGAGATTCCGCCGCAACTGCACGCTCGGCTCGAGTACTAAACAGCCGTATCGGGGAAGCGGTTAAATGCTTCCTTGTCTCCAGTAAGGGGACGCAATCAGTCTTCCTGTATACTCCGCCCCACGCGGCGTTGTTGACCAGTCCCCCTGCCGCTGTCGGTTCCGACTCTCTCTTATTGCTCAGCCTGTGACTGGCGCCTTACTCGGGTGACAGGCCGCCTGTTTTTTTGGAAATCCACATGTCATTTGCAAATCTCGGCTTGTCCGCCGATCTCGTACGCGCGGTTGCCGAACACGGCTATACCATTCCCACACCCATTCAGATGCAGGCGATCCCGGCCGTGCTGGCTGGCGGCGACCTATTGGCCGGCGCGCAGACCGGCACCGGCAAAACCGCCGGCTTCGTGCTGCCTATCCTGCAACTGTTGTCGACGCGCGCGGGGGCCACGACTGCGAGCGGGCGCAAGCCCGTCCGCGTGCTGATCCTGGCGCCGACGCGCGAGCTCGCCGCGCAGATCGAAGAAAGCGTGCGCGTCTACGGCAAATACTCGAAGCGATCTTCGACGGTGGTGTTCGGCGGCGTCGGCATCAATCCGCAGATGATCAATCTGAAACGCGGCGTCGACATTCTGGTCGCCACGCCGGGCCGCCTGCTCGATCTGCATCAGCAGCGCGCCGTCGATCTGTCGCACGTCGAAATATTGGTGCTCGACGAAGCCGATCGCATGCTCGACATGGGCTTCATACACGACATCAAGCGCATCCTCGCGCAATTGCCCAAGCGCCGGCAGAACCTGCTGTTCTCGGCGACGTTCTCCGCGGAGATCAAGGCGCTTGCCGACAGCCTGCTCAATGCGCCGGCGATGATCGAAGTCGCGCGCCGCAATTCGACGGTGGAGATCATCAGCCAGAAAGTCCATCCGGTCGATCGCGATCGCAAGCGCGAATTGCTGTCGCATCTCATCAAGACGAACAACTGGCATCAGGTGCTGGTGTTTCTGCGCACCAAGCACGGCGCCGACCGGCTGGTGAAGCAGTTGATCCAGGACGGCATCACCGCGCTGGCGATCCACGGCAATAAAAGCCAGGGCGCGCGCACGCGTGCGCTCGCGGAATTCAAGACAGGCGATCTGCAGGTCCTGTGCGCTACCGATATCGCCGCGCGCGGCATCGATATCGACCAGTTGCCGCACGTGGTCAACTACGATCTGCCGAATATCCCCGAGGATTACGTGCATCGCATCGGCCGCACCGGCCGCGCGGGTTCGACCGGCGAAGCGATCTCGCTCGTCTGCGTCGACGAGCACGTGTTTTTGCGCGACATCGAGAAACTGATCAAGCGCGACATCGTGCAGGAAGTGATTCCGGGGTTTGAACCGGACAGAAACGCGAAGGCGGAACCGATATTACAAAGGCAGGGAAGAGGACAAAGACAAGGTCAGCAGCATGGACAACAGCGCGGCCAACAGCGTAGTAGTGGCGGCGGGCAGGGCCAACCGCGCGGCAAATCCGGCGGCGGCCGCAACCAGGGCCACGGCGCGCAGAAAGCCCCGCACTCACAGCCGAAGCACCCGGGTCATGCGCAGCCCAAGCCGCAACATGGCCGGCCGAATCAACAACCCGCGCCCGCTCACCACACCAAGCCAGCGCCTGCTGCGAAGAGCGGCACGCACGCGCCTGCAGCACCCGCAAGTGCAGCGAAGAAGAAGCCTTCGTTTGTTTATCGTTCGGGTGGAAGGTTTCGTTAGTTAGTTCTTTTCCCGGGTGGCAGACCCGGAGCTGGTTACCTTCTTTTGCGCGGCCAAAAGAAAGTAACCCAAGAAAAGGCCGCCCCGGTGAGCCGCGCCTGCGCGTTCCCTGTGTTACTCGACGAGTTCGGGGTCTGTGGAACTCGCTCGAAGAATGAAAAGACACATAAGGATTGCGAGCTCAGACAGGTCCTCGACCACGGCACCGAACCCGTCTGTGTTACTCGGCGTCTCACAAGGGGTCCTAAAAGCGGACAGCGTAACGATGCGAGCAATGTTGTGGTTGTCGGATTCTGAATTTAAAGCCTGCTTTTATTTCTGCTGAACAACTTCACCCAAACTTCAATTCACGACTCTGCTTACCATTGGGACCCCTCATGAGGCGCCGAGCAGTCGCAGGCAAGGTCGGGAATTCGCTGAGGACTGTTTGAGCTCTCGCACATTCATACGTGTTTTCTCAAATCGAGAGCGAGTTCCGCAAGCGCCGGCCTTGTCGAGCAGCACAGGGACACCACAACAGTGGCGCGTCATTGGGGCCGCCTTCTCTTTGGTTACTTTTCTCTTGGCGGCGCAAGAGAAAGTGACCAGCTCCCGGTCTGCCACCGGGGACCAGCCCCGGGTCTGCCACCCGGAAAAAGTAGCTACCGGTAATCCCGCGCGCGCTGAATGCGTTCGGCGGTGGCGGGGTGCGTCGACAGATAATCCAGCGTGCCCGGCGCGCCGGCAGACGTTGCATCTTTGCCCTGTTCTTTCGTGCCGGCTGCGTGTTCGCGATGTTTTTCCAGCAGCACCATGATGTCGGCGAAATATTCGGGCGACAGGCCGACGGCCTTCATGCGCTGGAACGCGTAGGTATCGGCTTCGGTCTCGAACGCGCGCGAGTAGCCGCTTTGCAGCAACATGGTCGGCAGCGCTACGGCAACTTTGGTCATGGTTACCGCGTCGCCCGCGAGTGCCGCGATCAACGCGGCGACTCCCGCGCCCTGCAGCGCCATGCGCAGGCCGTGCTGGTTGTGCACGTGGCCGATCTCGTGCGCGAGGACCGCGGCGATCTGCTGATCGTTCTGCGCGAGCTTGACGAGATCGTCGACGACAAGGATGGCGCCGCCCGGCAGCGCGAACGCATTCGGCCCGATTTGTTTGCATGAGCGGAATTCGAGCCGGTAAGCAAAGCCGTCGTTGAGCCCGGCGGTCAGCGTGTCGAATCTTTTTCGCACCGCCTCGATGCGTTCGGCGGCGAGTCGCGTCGGGTCGCACAGGCTCTTGTCGATCGTGGCAAGGGTCTGCTCGCCGAGCTTGGCCTCGATGCCGCGCGGTACCGTGTGGGCAATGGCGGTCGCCGCCAGCGGCAGGCCGTAGACCACGCACCACCAGGTGAATACCGCGGTCAAAACGACCGCCGCGAGCGCGTAACCCCATTGCCGTTCCAGCATCTGCACCCACGCTTCGAAGCGATTGGCGCGCGGGAACAGCGCGGCCAGCGCGCCGTGATCGTCGGTCTTCAGCTGGGCGCCGCCGGGAAGATCCAGAGTGCGCTGGATATCGCCGACGCGCGCATCGACTCTTATCCCGGTGAGCGGGACTTCGATATTCACGTTGGCGCCGGTGATATGCAGGCTGTGCGCCAGGCCGCGCACATTCACCACCGTCCGCGCGGACGTCCTGCCGTCGTAGTAGACCGCGCCGAATTCGATCACAAGCCGAAATCGAAGCCGAACATCTCGCCCACTTCTTCGCCGGTCGCGCTTACGTTGCCCGTCTGCGTGCCGACGAAATCCGCCAGACTGCCAGCGGCTATCAGCGTGGTTTTCCGCGTCCTGTAGCGCATGGTGCACACCACAGCCCAGGGCGTGGCGAGGCCCAGTGTGAGAATGATCGCGATTATGTTGACGAGATAGATGCCGGCCAGATCGCGCGCGCCCAGCGTGCTCGTGAAGCGCAGCGGACCGACCGCCAGCGCATTCAGGGTCACGTTGGTGGTTCGCGCATGGGCGTACGCAAATACCAGCAAATAGGTCAGGTAGATGCCGGCCATGAACAGCAGGATGCCGGCGGACATGCCGCCGCGCGCGCCTTTGAATATGCCCAGCACCGCCGCGCCGGTGCCGATTACGCTGAAACCCAATATCGCCAGGCCGAATGCCTTGAGATAAACGCCGTATAACGACTTGGTTATGCGATCCAGCTCAAACGACGACGTGCCGTACGAGTGATAGCTCGCGGCGAAGCGGACCAGCCGCGCCTTGAGATAAGGGTAACCGGTGCCGAGCGATACGATGACGAGAATGCCGCCGCCTATCATGATCTTGAGCAGTTCCTTATACGCGCCGCGAAAATTGAACCGGATATTGCGATACGCGGAGTTATGCGCGTTGAATGCGAGCGAGCGCACGATGAACCACGGCACCGCGAACACCAGCACGAGCGCGAACAGGCCGCCGATCAAGGGCGAGATTTTGCCGCCGAACGTGTAAGCGGCGAACAGGGCGAAGGCGATGAGCCGTCCTTTCAGAATGGCGACCGGATTCGCGCGGTAATCGAAACTGTCGCCGTCGATCAGCGTATGGCCGTAGAAATAGCGCTTCTTGCGCACCTTGGCCCACGCGGAATAGATGCCCAGCGTCAATATGGTCAGCGCGAGATTGACGATCCAGATGCGGAAGTATTCGCCGGCTGTCGCGGTGAATTCCACCGGGTAGACGGTCTGCGCCGCGGACGCAGCGCCCGCCGGCGGGGTATCCGGAGCAATGGCAGTCGGATAGGCGTAAGGGTTTTGACCCAGGTGCGGTTCGGTGCGGCCAGGCTCGTCCATGTTGCCTCCCCTTGCAGTCGGACTGTCGCACTTATAGTAACAAGTTCGGCAGCGGGAAAACCGGTTTGCGATAAAAAATTATGACATGGCCATATCGGTGAGGAGGGGCGGTCGGAGGAATCGCGGTCATCCGCCTGTAATTTTTCTCCGCAGCCCGCGATTCCCGGGAGATGCGGGTTCGCAGGGGCGTTATGCCGCCGATTGCCTCGATTATTCGAGCGGGCTTTGCGCTTATGGCGGGAGTGGGTTACAGTGCGCGCCGCCATACCACTTATCCTGGTCATGCAGCCGGGCGGCAGTCAGCTATCGCCGAACATTGCCCGCTGTTTTTCCCGAGTTCGTCAGCTTATCGCAGCGGCAGCGCGCGCAGCAACGCGGCGCATTGCCGTTGGGTGTTTCAATTATCCCCGGTCGCCAGTGGCGGGCCGCCGATTTAACTTACGAACGAAGGAAAGAACATGGAAGCGCAAACAGCAACAGCGAAAGTCATGACCGATCTCACCTGCTGGAAATGCGGCGAGGAAACGTTGAAGACTATGGTCGAGCCGGTCGATCCGAACGCGTACGGCAGCGCGAAGGTCGCGGCGTCGGGCATCATGCAATCCGAATGCACGAAGTGCGGCACGCACT
>Ga0206940_1042_pt1 | contig 18453 bp, 19 predicted proteins | sample Alteio_BWOrgHeat_8_FD_152963 | JGI IMG/M metagenome (GOLD analysis project Ga0206940, IMG submission 152963) | Enriched cells from forest soil in Barre Woods Harvard Forest LTER site, Petersham, Massachusetts, United States -... | ecosystem: Environmental > Terrestrial > Soil > Temperate forest > O...
CTACTGAGAGAATTAAGAGTAGGAGAACCAATGAATATAATGAATATACAGATACGAAGAGATACACGAAGAAGTCCAAGAGGTATGGAAAGAGATGTAGGTATACGAGGTAAGGGTATAAGAGGTAGAGGTATGCGATATATATAGAAAGAAGAAAGAGATAAAGAAAGAGACATAGAGGTAAGGGGTGTGAGTATAAGAGTAGGAGAAAGAAGAAGTATGGATACGTGTGTACGTGGATAAGGTGTATAGCATATAAAGTATATGGGAATAAGAACCAATCGTACGCAACGCGTTTATATAAACCTGATTTACCAGTAGACGAAATATAACCATAATAGGCTCCTGGAGCTTGTTAATCTCAATTTGAACCTGAAGATTTCTGTTTATTTTTAAAATAATCCATAAAAGGGAAAATGGGGCCGCGCGTACAATTCCTGACTTGCTTATAATTCGAGAGAAACTATCGTCTAAATTATGCATTTTTTGCGAAAAAAGCGTATTTTGATTCCCTGAAGCCCCTTGATAAATATTTCAATGTGTATATAGTTATAGATATGGCTATAGTCTTTTATTCAAATTGGGGGTTTTTATGATGAATTTTAAGAAAATTATAGCTCTAGGTTTTGCCTTAGGATTGAGTGTCGTAAATAGTGCTTTTGGTATGCATGGTTCAAATGATGCATATGATAAGCTTATGGAAATAGTTCGTGGTACATCCACTTTACGACCAACAGCTCTTCCTTACAGCGGTCCTGCAACTCGTGTTGGAGCTCCTGCAGCGGCAGCTGCAGCAGAATCAGGGTCTGTTTCAACGCCAAGTTTGGTGGTAGTCCCTGACCTAGATGCTCTTGCTGAAAGGTTAGGACGTCTAGAAGCGTGTTGGAGTGTTGTGCGTGAAAATCTCGCTCAAACAACTGCTCAAACAGTTGATTGGGTTTCTAAAGCGTCAACTTTTTCTGAGTCTTCTGATGAACGATCTAGACGACTAGAAGAACTTAACCAACGCAATGGTGAACCTATCAATAAGCTTTTTGGTATTGATCAAACACCACCCCGTACTACCTCTCGTGCCGAACAGGAAAGATACTTAAGACAACTTAGGGGTGCTATTACCAATGGTAACGTTGATATAGTTGCTTATATTCTTAAGTTTAACCTTGTAGGAGATTTGCTTAATGCACCAAATGAGCAAGGTCGAACGCCTTTTGATATGGCTCTTAACAAAGCAGTTGTGAGTAATGATGCACGTAATGATGAACGTATTGTGCATGTATTTATTTTATATGAAGCATGTTCTCGTTTTGATGATCCAGTGTATTTGTCTTATATATATGAACCGTTTACTGATAATCTTGTGGATCTTGTTTATTCCGGTGACAGAAATCTTGGATTATTAAGAGACAGATTGCTTAAACTTACAGGATTAAGTTTTGATGATAATGAAATTATTGGATTCGTTCAGAATCTATTTGATTAAAGGAAATAGGGGGTTTTATGATGAATTTAAAGAAAATTATGCTCGGTTTTGTACTGGGGTTGAGCTTGGCTCAAAACAGTTATGGGATAGATCCTGCTACCACACGTGCTCAGGTACACATCGATCTTCATGCGGCTCCTCCAGCCGCCGCAGCTCAATCAGGATTAGTATCTAGAGCGCCACAAAAATCTAATAGTTTGGCTGATCTTTTTCAAGCCATCGTCGAAGATGATGTTGAGAAAGTCCTTGAACTTATTGATCAAGATGTTTCGCTTCATGCTCGAGATGATGTAGATTATTCGGCTCTTACATTTGCTCTAGATGTTAATAAGATAAGACTTGTGCGTATATTTATATTACGCGGTGCCTGGTTAAACGATCCTCGCATTCAGGCCATACATGATGAATTATTGAATATTTTATTGCCGGGGGAAACTCGAGTTGAAAAATTTCTTGAGCTGACGGGTGTCGAGTTTGATGAGAAATGGATGGCTTGTCTAAAGAGATGTTTAATAGATACAAGACTTGCAAGAAAATGTTGTAGTGCGCGTAGATTTGATGAATATTGGACGAAGCGTATGGAGCGTCGTTTAACGCGAATGGAGTCGACATCTACACATGATGAGGATTTTGATGATAATGATATTCCCGAGGATTTCGTCAAGTTTCCTAAAAATGATCCTGAGAGCTTGGCCCAGCTTTTTTTAGCTACAGCCAATGGAGATATTCGTAAAGTTGTAGATCTTTTGAGTAATGGTGTTTCGCCAGTTGCTCAAGATAGTTCAGGTTATTGTGCAATTACAATAGCCCTTGATGCTGGCAATATAGGGCTTGTACGTATGTTTTTGCTATGGGGTGTTTGGATAAATGATTCACGAGTTCGTCTTATACATAGTGAATTATGGAATATATTACTGCCTATGAGCACTCCAGATCATGCTGACCGAATTACTCAACAAGCAAAGTTATTTGAGTTGACGGGTGCTAGATTTAATCTTGACTGGGTTTCTCATTATTTTTTCACTATGTTTGGCGATAGGCCGTCAAGAACAGAATTGATGAATGTTACAATTAATGGTTTGCCTGAGGATATAAAAAGATGTCTTGATAATGGTGCCAAGATTGATGCTCGAGATCATAGAAAAGATAAAACGGCGCTTGATATGGCCCTTGAAGGGGGAAGAACAAGAGGCTCATTTATGCTTATGTTATATGGTGCACGTTCAAACAATGCACGTTTTGAACCTTTATTTAATGAGTTGAAAAGTGCGCTTGGTAATATTTGGAACTCTACTGATTCTTCTGGCAGCAAATTACATCGTGTGCAGGATACATTATTGAAATTAACGGGGACTGTATTTAACAGACAAGAAATTGAGACGTTTTTAGCACGTTTGTTTCCTGGAGGTCAGGAGCTTCTTGGAAATTTTGGGGGGTAGTTTTACCGTCAAAATAACATAAAGCATTTGTGATTTTAAACTGGGCGGCTCCTTTGTGGAGCCGTCTTTTTTTACGTCTAACTTTAGAAAAATATGCTTAGAGCCCAAGAAATTAAAGAGGCTATCAAGCACCAGGTAATCAAATACCATTTATTGGTAGAGAAGTTGGGCTTGATTTTCCACGTGTACCAAGCGTTTAATGCAATAATCATAAAGCTTGTTGATCGAATACAGATAATGCCAATAAGGGTTCTGATAGGTGACGTGGTGATAGGGGAGGCAATGCACATGTAGAACGTCATGAGTTCAAAAAGCTTTAAGAAAAAGAGCTTACTTGCTGCGTCTTCGATAATATAAAATTGTTCGTAGAGCATAAAAAAGAATTCAGAAAATGATATGACAATAAAAAGTAAAAGAAGCGATAGTGTGTAAAACGTAATGTTTGGTGACTTGCTGAGCGCCATGATTGCTTTATAGTTAATTCCTAGGCAAAGAATGATAGGAAGTACAACATAAATAAGCTTTTGGGAAATGAGCCCAAAAGCCTCTTTTTTTGCCTCTTGTGTGCTGTCTTTAAGGTTAGCTAGAAGAGCTGACCCTGAGTATCCAATTACAGATTTAGCGATTGCTTGAGCACTATTTGCCAGTGTGCTTGCAAAATAGAACAACCCTGCAGACGTAAGGCCGTATTTGACGGCAAAAAGTGGCGTTAAAAAATTACTGGTAAACATGTTACGGCTTACGCGGAGCAAATAGTTAAAAAGACGTGTTACAACAAGTTTTTTGCCGAGTGAGGGAGGAAAGCTTGTTGTGCGGTGTTCGGGGAGGTTTTTTTGGTAAGAGACCACAAAAAAACTAAAGAGCGCTACGCAAACAATTGAATCAATCAGATGGATACCAAAAAGATAATTAAGCGTCAGTTGGGCATTGAAGAAAAAGTATGGTATCCAAATGGTAGCTAAGTAAATAAAGAAGATGATGATTTCTAGGCTTACAACGCGTTTTGATTGAAATGTTGTATGTAAAAAAAGTCTCAGGAATTGGCGAATAGTTTCTAAGATAATGATCGATGGAATAATAAAAAGGACGGGCAGTGGGTTTATGGTGCGTATGGCTATTATGGTTGCTATGCAGGCACAGATAACAACAATGGGCAGATGAGGGGCTAGGGAGTAGCGCAGTAGGAATGAATGGAGGTTTTGCTTGCTTTTAGTAATCAAATTAAGAAAAGGAGGGATCGAGTTTGTGGCGCCTAGATCAGCTATGTAGGTAACTAAATAGATTAAAGAAAACAGGCTGCCCATTGCACCATATAGTGGTTTATCTAAAATGGTTAAAAGCAGCAAGCAGTGCAGAGCTTTTAGGCTTTCATAAATGATGCTGCCAGAAAGCGTCCAGCGAAAGCTTCGGCTAAATTTTTGGTGAATGTGAGTATCGATAGATGTTTTAAAAATATTCATACGTTCATTATAAATTTAAAAAAAAGAGAAGAAAAGAGATATTTTTAGGTGGTCTTGAAGGAATACGTAATTTTCTGGTATTATGTACTAACAGTCCTTCGAGATGCGATTCGTGGAATCGCTCCTCAGGATGAGCGGGATATCGTGTTTTTACCCTAAGAAAGTGTGTCATGACGCTGATGGTGTTTGAACGTCGTTACGTTTGCGCTCTTCTTATGGGGGTTATGAGTACAGTGAATTGCAGCGTTCAGCTGTCTAATTTCGCTCAGCCTTTCTCTAGTCATGCATTTTTATGCAATTCTCGGTCATCTTACATAGACCATTTCTATAAATCTGAATTAATCCATTGTTTAGAACAATGTGCAAAAGTAGTACATGAGCATAATGAAGGAGAGATAGTAGTTTTGAGTAATGTAACCCAGTCTTCTCTTTTAGAGATAAAGGAGTGGGCAGGCAGTGAGGTCAGTAGGGTATTAGTGAGGAATTTTCCCCAACAAGGAATCCTATGTTCAAGCTGAATGATAACGTGATCTATCCCGGGCATGGCGTTGCCGTTGTTGAAGAAATTATTGAAAAAACTGTTTCAGGCGCATCGATTCAGTTTTTTAAACTTACATTTTTATTTAAGGACATGACTATTTTAGCGCCACTATACAATAGTACTGCGATTGGAATTCGCTATCCAGGCAGTAAGGCCGAGATTGAATTGGCAATTGGTGAACTTACTAAAAAACCAGATAAAAAGCTTGAAAGTATAGATTTTACACCAAGTGGCTGGAATAGACGGCATAAAGACTATCAAGTAAAAATTCAGAGCGGCAGACTGCTTGATGTTGCTCAAATTTACAGAGACCTGATGTATATAGCGCAGCAAAAAGACCTTTCATTTGGTGAAAGAGCTGTTTTACAAACGGTTGAAGAGCTTTTTGCTCAAGAGGTTCAGATTGTGCTGAATTATGAGCGTGAAGTTGTTGTACAAATGTTGAGAAGCTCATTTAAGCAGTTTAGATTTCATGAACGTGGTTTTTTACAACAAGAGGCTTCAGTAGGGTAAATGACGCGACCATTTGTAGTTATCATCACGGGGCCAACGGCCTCAGGTAAAACATCTCTGGCTGAAGCACTTGTAGCGGCGGTTCCTGGAGAAATTATTAATGCTGACGTTGGTCAGTTTTATACACCACTTTCTATTGGTACAGCAAAAACGACCCATGGTAATGCCAAGTATTATCATGGGTTTGATCTTTTTAATGAGCCTCACGAATATAATATTGCTGACTACTCTAAAGCAGTCCAGGAATGGGTTGATGCTTGTAGCAAACGAGGTAATTTGCCGGTCATTGTTGGCGGGTCTCTTTTTTATATCAAGTCACTTTTATTTCCTCCGGTTGTGCCAGAAATTCATGAAGTCGAAAATTTGGATATCGATTTTGAAAACTCTTCAGAAAACTTATGGGATCTTTTGCATTCCATAGATCCTGAACGGGCAAATGCGCTTCACCCCAACGATCGGTACAGAGTTGTGCGGGCGTTACAACTTTGGCAAAAAACGGGACAGAAGCCATCAACCATGAAGGCACAATTGAACCCATCGTTTGAATGTTTGATTATTGCACTTGAACCAGTACGCACAGAGCTTGATGAGCGCATTAATCAGCGAACCGGACAGATGATGGGGATGGGATGGGTTGAAGAGGCGCGTGGGGTACTAGGGACTGAATGGGAAACTTTTGTGGAACGCAAGGGAATGATCGGGTACTCAGAAATTTTTGATTGGATCAAGAATGGATCCCCTGTTGAAAAATATCAGGAGCTTATTTCTCTCATTCAACAAAAAACGAGACAGTACGCTAAGCGACAGTTAGTTTTTTGGAAAGGACTACGGCGAGAGATTGTTCAGAGCCCATTAATTACTCTAGAAGTCATAAGAAATGTTTCTGACTGTGATCTTGAAAAAATAATTCACATAGTCAAGCTCAAAAAATAACACACATTTATTTCTGGTACCCATCACATGGCAACGACGTAAAACATTCGCCATATCGCAAATTTATTTGTGTGCTTGAAAGCGCTGATCTGGTCGGCGTTTTGAACGACTTGATTTTTCCTGTTGGAAAAAAAAAGCTTATGGGGTAAACTCCATCAGCAAGGAAATTGTGAGGAAAGTATTTATATAAAAGGATTCTTATGATCTATGTTTTTAGAAAAGAGATGAGAAAATGGCACACAGTTCTTTGGATTGTGTTTGTTTCATTGGCTTTAAGCGGTGTTTCGTTCTTTTTCTTTAGACCAAAACATGCTTCTGAAATGAAGGTTGCAACCGTTAATGGTTATCCTGTTTATTTTGAAACATATCGACGAGCACTTGCTGAAATTAATAGCAGACTTGAGTCATTAAGGCCTTTGGCAGCTGCTTATGGAATGTCTGAAGAAGCGTTTTTTAACATGTTTTTGGGCGTAGCAAAGCCTGAAGAGATGGCGCTTGATACATGTGTTAATGAGGCACTTTTGAATGTAATTAAAGATGAGTTCAAAGTGACGATTGATTCTGCTTGGTTTGCGGCTGCGCTTGCAAAGGGAATGCCACAGTTTGTTGATGCGTCAGGCAAAATTAATATGGATATGTATCAGCGTTATTTGCAACGTATGGCAACAACGCCTGCTGAATATGAAAAAAGCAAGATGGGAGAGTTTAAGCGCGAGGTTGTACAGAACATTGTGAGCGAATCAGCTTATGTTCCTAAATTTATTGCGCGTGATATTTTTGAATGCACCTATGCTTCAAAAAGTTTTGTGGTAGCAAGTTTTCCATTCAGCCATTTTTTGCATGAAGTAAAAAAAGAAACAGTTGATGAAAAAAGACTTGAAGATTATTACATGACGCACAAAGAGTCTTATCGTGTTTCAGAAAAACGTAAAGCAGCTTATTGGAGTTTTAATCCTGAAGAGTATGTGGGAAAAGTTGATGTTGAGCCGTCTTTGGTTCAGCAGTACTATGAGCGTCACAAGAGCTCATTGTTTAGAATTCCTCCAAAAGTTAAGGTAAGACGCATTTTTATTAAACACGCTCCAACTGCTCGTGATGTTGCTCATGACGTTTATCAACAACTTACCAAAGATCCAAGTAAGTTTGCTGAACTTGCTAAAAAGTATTCCGAAGATACCAAGACAGCTGCTTCTGGTGGCGTTGTAGATTTCTTTTCAAAAGGAACTTACGATAAAGAGTTTGAAGCTGCAGCATTCCGTCTTAAGACCAATGGAGACATTTCTAAGGTGACCAAAACTCAAGAAGGTTATGAAATTGTTCAGTTGGTTGATCGTATTAAAGCCGGTGAAAAAGATTTTGATTCAGTAAAAGAAGAAATTATTAAAGGGATGCGTGTGCGCCGTGCTTCGAGCAGTATTCGCAGTGACCTTGAAGGAGTTGTTCGTGCATTTGCCGAGGACAATACAAGCCTTGAGCGTTTTGTAAAAAAACATAATCTTAAAGAAGAACATACTGATTGGTTAACAGAAAAAGATGCTCAAGCGTCTGAACTTGATGGTGCCGTTGCTAAAAAACTGTTCGCTTCAAATAAACGCCAAAATTTTGTGGGTTTCTTTAATTTTAAAGATAAGTACGTTGTGTTTCAATGCACCGGTGTTGAGCCAAGCTCTGTTCCATCATTTGAAAAAGTTAGGCACACGGTTTTGGATCGCTATCAGCACGAAGCGGCCGATGCTCGAGCAAAAAATAGCCTTAAGCTTATGCGTTCAGAAATTTTAGACAAAAAGCTTTCATTTGATGAGGCGGTTGCTCAGTTTTCTGGAAAAGTTTCAGAAACCAAGGCGATGACCAAGGCTGAAGGCGAAAAAGGGTTGGCTTGGGCTGATGCTTCTTTTCGTGAAAAACTTTTTGCCTTAACTGATGTAAGCCAGGTTCTTGAGCATAAACACAAGGATGAGTACTACCTTGCTTCACTTCAGAGTGCATCCTTCCCTGAGGGAGTAACTTTTGAGGCAAAATATCCACAAATTATTAAACAAGAGAAATATAAAGCAGGAAAAATCCAGGGATCAGCCTTTATTGCATCTTTGCATAGAAATGCTAAAATAGAGACTGATCGTAAGATTCTTGATAGCAAGTCGACCGATATGAGAGAAGAATAATGTCCGTACAAACAGAAAATTTAAATCCAGAACGTAAAAAAGTCCTCGAGGCCGCCTTTGCCCAAATTGATAAACAATTTGGTAAAGGGTCGGTGATGCTTTTTGGCCAAAAGCCCGATACAAAGCTCGATGTGATATCGACGGGGTCTATTTTGATTGACCAGGCGCTTGGCGTTTGGGGATTCCCTCGTGGAAGAATTATTGAAATTTATGGTCCAGAAGCTTCTGGTAAAACAACGCTTACCCTTCATGCTATAGCTCAAGCACAAAAGGTTGGTGGAACGTGTGCGTTTATTGACGCAGAACACGCATTGGATCCTGTGTATGCAACAGGGTTAGGTATTAATATTAATGATTTAATCATTTCACAGCCCGATTATGGTGAACAGGCGCTCGATATCACTGAAATGCTTGTTCGTTCTGGCGCTGTGGATATGATTGTTATTGATTCAGTAGCTGCGTTGGTTCCTAAGGCTGAACTTGAAGGCGATATGGGTGATATGCACATTGGGTTGCAAGCCCGCCTCATGTCACAAGCTTTGAGAAAGTTGACTCCTGTAGTTCATAAGTCAAAAACGGTGTTAATCTTTATCAATCAGATTCGTAGCAAGATTAACGCAATGCCGTTTGCTGATCATGAAACCACCACGGGTGGAAATGCATTGAAGTTTTATGCCTCATTGCGTTTAGATATTCGTAGAATTGGTACATTGAAAAAGAACGATAAACCTATTGGTAATCGCGTTCTTGTTAAAATCGCTAAAAATAAAGTAGCACCTCCATTCCGACGTGTTGAGCTTGATTTGCTCTTTGGCGAAGGAATTAGCAGAGAACTGGATCTTCTTGATGCAGCATTGGCTAATCAAATTATTCAGCAAGGTGGGGCATGGTTTACCTTTGGCAACGAAAAAATTGGCCAAGGTCGTGAAAATTGCCTTAAGAAGCTGAAAGAAGATCCAGCATTTTTTAATAAGTTGTATGAATTAGTAAAAGAAAAACTTGGACAACCAAATCAGGGAACTGAGGGTGAATAAAGGCTTTAATAGTGCTCCACAGAGTGGAGGAAATGGTAATAACGTTAAGGACAAGGGTCCAACTGACGGACATTTTGTTAATGAAAAAATTCGTGCCGACCGCATGGTTGTTATCGATCATCAAGGCCAAAACCTTGGTGTTCTGTTAAAATCTCAGGCGCTTATGAAAGCTGCTGAGGTTGCGATGGATTTAGTTCAGGTAGGCGAAAAAGATGGCTTACCAGTTACAAAATTGATGGATTATGGCAAGTTTCTTTATGCGAAGAAAAAGCAAATGAGCGATGCCAAAAAACATCAAAAAATAATTTTGGTGAAAGAAATTAAAATTAGACCTAATATTGGTGATCAAGATTATAAAACAAAGCTCAATCAAGCAGCCCAGTTTTTTCTTGATGGCAATAAGGTAAAATTTACACTCCAATTTAGGGGACGTGAAATTTCTATGATGAACGATCTTGGGCAAGCTTTGTTTGCTCGCATTGGCACTGATTTAACAGAGCGCAATGTTGGATCTCTCGTCGAAGAAAAGGATAGTAGAGGTGGGGCTTTGTGGTCAAAAATATACTATGTAAAGGGAAAATAAAATGCCTAAAGTAAAAACACATTCATCGTGTAAAAAAAGATTCAAACGTACTGCTACTGGGAAAATTAAACGTTCCCGTGCTTTCAGACGTCACCATGCATGGGCTAAGAGCGCAAAACAAATTCGTGATTTGCGTCAAAATGCCTATGTTGATACAACGCAGATTAAAAAAATTGATGCGTTGATGCCGTATAACTAACTATTAGAATAAGCATAAAGAACTAAGGATTTATCATGAGTCGTGTCAAAGGTGGCGTTACAGCCCATCGTCGTCATAAGCGTCTTTTAAAGCAAACTAAAGGTTTCTGGGGCCAACGTAAAAACGTTTTTAAACGTGCTAAAGAAACTTTAATGCGCGCATTGCGTTTTGCTTACATCAGCAGAAGACTTAAAAAACGTGAATTCCGTGGACTTTTCATTACTCGTATTGGTGCAGGCTGCAAACAGCATGGCGCTAGCTACAGTGTTTTTATGCACGGTCTTAAAAAATTGAACGTTGATATCAATCGTAAGATGCTTAGTCAGCTTGCAATTTATGAACCCCAAGCCTTTGCTCAACTTGTTGGTATGGCGGTAAAAAAATAAAAATATTGCATGCCATGCACCTAACCTGGTACCTTTTGTAAAGGTATGTGAGGTAGGAAAGTTTAGATGAGGGTAAAGGAAAGAGAATGATGTATTTGGAAGAGCTTGAAAAAAAGGTTCTTCGGCTGATCAGTAAGAATCAGGAACTACAGACACAACTGCTTGCAATTACAAAAGAAAATGAACTTTTGCGTGAGCAAAACGGACAGTTTCAGGCGACATTGTTAAAAGAGACTTCAGCTGCTCAAGCGCTTGTAAAAGAAAAAGCGGCGCTTGCAAGCGGAATAGAAGAGTTACTGAATAGTATCAATGCCCTTGAAAAAGCCCATTAAGAATGTGTTAACATGCAAAAGCAATTAAAAGTGTCTATTAACGGCAAAGTTTATGCACTTACGACTGATGAGCACGAGCAAGACATATACGATGCGGCGCATTTGGTAGATTCACTGCTTCTCGGCAAGTTCGAAAAGCAACTACCTAAGGGTGATGAGCGAATGGCGCTTATTGTTGCCTTACAAATAGCGACCGACCTTACAAAGACTCGTAAGCTGTTGGCTGCATGTGAACAGCGGCTTGAGCATTTGGTTGCGCTCATAGATCAAGAGGTATAAACGCTCTTTTGTTGTTTGTTGTGTATACTTGTTAGCCAACAAATACTCCGACACACTGTTCAGTGTGTTCTCTCTTTGCTTTTCTCTTAAAAATTTTGTGAAACAGTCATTTCTGCGAAAGTAATGACTGTTTCTTAATATGATCAATAACGAAAGAAACCCATGATAGAAGTGCTTTTGGTTCACGCATTGCTTGGAGCCGCTGGCGGGGCTTTGGCGGTGTTTTTTTACTTTTATTTTCAAAAACGCCAACTCTTACAGGTAAAATCTGATGTTTTTGCGCAACGTAAAGTTGCTACTGACGAGCTTGAGCGTGATCGTCGCGAAGCTATGTCTGAATTAAAAAATGAGCTCAATCGACGTCGTAGCGAGCTTGATTTTGAAATGAAGAAAACAAAAATTGAACTTTCACAGCTTCAGACTAAAGCTCAAAAGAAGCAAGATACTCTTGATCAACGCGAGGCGTTGCTTGATGATTTACGTCGTGAGTTACAGCAAAAAGAGCGTGATTTGTCTAAACGTCTAGATGCATTAAGCATGGACGAAACAAAACTTAAAAAGATTTATGAAGAGTTTGTAAGCAAAGTTGAACGCTTAAGTGGCATGAAGCAAGAGGATGCAAAAAGAATCTTGTTTGAGTCGCTTGAAAAAGAGGTTAGGCTTACTAATCAAAAATGGGTTGCCAAAATTGAAGAAGAGGCCAGAGAGACGGCAAAAGACAAGGCTATTGGTATTGTTTGCTCTTCAATGCAGCGCTATCTTGCTGAAACCGTTACGCTCCATTCATCCAGTGTAATTCATCTTCCAAATGAAGAGATGAAGGGACGCATTATTGGTAAAGAGGGTCGTAACATTAAGGCTCTTGAAATGGCGACAGGTATGGAGTTTGTTATTGGTGATACTCCAGAAATCATTACTATCTCAGGTTTTAATCCTATCAGACGTGAAATTGCAAAGCGTACACTTGGTAAGCTGATTTTAGATGGTCGTATTAATCCAACACGGATTGAAGAGACCGTTGTAAAGTGCGAACAAGAGCTTGATCAAAGTATTATTGAAATTGGACAACAAACTATTTTGGAATTTGGTTTTCGTGGCGTGCATCAAGAGATTATTAAGCTTCTTGGTAAGCTCCATTTTCGTACAAGCTATACCCAAAACAATTTGATTCACAGTAAAGAAGTTGCCTATTTTGCTCGTATGATTGCGCAAGAGCTTGCCCTTGATGGAGAGCTTTCTGCTCGTGGTGGTCTTTTGCATGACATTGGTAAGGCGGTATCAGCTGAAGTAGATGGACCACACGCAATTATTGGTGCTGATCTTGCAAAAGAGTATGGTGAAGAGCCTATCGTTGTTAACTGTATCGCAAGTCACCATGAAGAGGTTCCACCCATCAGTATCTATGGCTTTATCACCCACCTTGCTGATGCTATTTCTGCATCGCGTCCTGGTGCGCGTAAAGAGACGCTTTCTACATACATTAAACGCCTTGAACAGCTTGAAGAGATTGCAGCTGGTTTTGAGGGTGTTAAAAAGGCATATGCCTTACAAGCTGGTCGTGAAATTCGCGTAATTGTTGACGAAGATCGCTTGGATGATGAAAGAGCAGAAACATTGTGTCGCGAGTTGACAAAGCGCATTGAAGAAGAGATGGCATTCCCAGGTGAAATTAAAGTAAACGTAATTCGCGAAAAGCGTTTTATTCAGGCAGCAAGGTAATTAATGGCAACCAAAATTCGCTTTTTGTGCGTTGGGGACATCATTGGTGCCCCCGGTATGGCAATGTTTCAAAAATGGGTGCCTAAGCTTAAAGAAAAACATGCTATTGATGCGGTTATTGTTAATGGCGAAAATGCCAATAAAAATGGTATGGGCTTAACACCTAGAATCATTGAAACTTTAAAAGAGTATGGCGCTAACGTTGTCACAACTGGAAACCATGCATTTGATCAAGCAGAGGTGTATAACGCGCTCAATGAGCGTGATGATGTTATTCGTCCTGCTAATTATCCGCCTGGCTGTCCTGGGCGTGGTGTTGCGTTTTTTTCAGTGCATGGCAACCCTGTTGCTGTTGTTAATTTGCATGGACGCGTATTTGTACGTGAAATGCTTGATTGTCCATTTCGTACCATCGAGTCATTGTTGACGTTTGTAAAAACAAAAACAAATACCATAATTCTTGATTTGCATGCTGAGGCAACGTCAGAAAAGCGAGCCATTGGTGGCTTTGTTGACGGTAAAGTAAGTTGCGTTTTTGGAACGCACACGCACGTTCAAACGGCCGATGAACATATTCTGCCGCGTGGAACTGCGTACATTACTGATGTTGGTGCGTGTAACGCACTCCATTCAGTTGTTGGATTCCAGCAAGATGCTGTTATTCAGCGGCTTATGATTCATCATAAGATGGGAAAATTTACTGTTGAAAACAAAGGGCCTTTGCTTTTGTGTGCGATTATTGTTGATGTTGACGCCGGGACAGGGCGAGCGCTTGCAATAGAACGCGTTCGTGTTGTTGATGATACATTGACTGTCGACTAGTAAGTTCTGAAATACAGGCTCCATGATTACCATATATTTCTTACGTCAATTCTGTACGCATGGAGCTCTGTTTTTTGGGGTTATCACGACTATTTTTGCCAGTGCAAATCTTTTAATCAGGCTCCCTTTTATTCATTCGGCTACTGCTATTCCACAAATTGTTATCTCTATGTTGCCGCTCATGGTGCTTTTTTCGCTTCCTCTGGCATCGGGGATGGCTGTTCATGCTGTGATTGCTTCTCATCGACTGCGTGATGAGCTTTTGCCAGCGCTTTTTCTTCCATCACTTGCTCAAGCAATCAAGCGCTCTGTACTTATTTTTTCCAGCTGTTGTGTGTTGATGTATGGGGTGTTTGTTTTTTATTTAGCTCCCGCAAGCTATCAAAATGGTAAAGCTCTTTTAGTGTCAGTAGCAAAGGAGCATTTTTTGCAGCTTGAGCCGCATAAATTTCATACTCCTTATTCAGGAATCACCTTTTTTTTTAAGAGTAAGCGATTTGAAGTAAAAAACCCTGTTTTTTGTTCGCTCCTGCTTATTTTTACAACAAAGCATAATGAGCGCTACTTCTTTACAGCAGAGCGGGGCTCTTTTGTTAACAATACGCTTATTTTATATAATGGAACACTGCATACCATTGCGCAGAATCATTTTCATAGCGCAACTTTTGCTGAAACTGAAATTGATGTGCTTAAGCTTATTTCAAAAGAACAGCAAAGCTTGCAACGCATTTCACCTAAATTTTTGTCACTCAATCAACTTCTTGCATTACAGGCAGAAGATAAGGGTGCTTATATAGAGCTAGCCAAACGTTTTGCGCAGACGTTATGGCAATTTTTGCTGCCATTAATTTTATTCTTTATTGCGTGGGGTTCGGCAAAAACATCGTTTGTTGCAACACTTATGAGCTCGGGCGGGCTTTACATTTTTTCGTATATCGCAATAATTTTTGGACAATCTTGTGGTGATAGTACAATTTTATCTTTGATGGTATTGTATGGTATTCCATTGATGATAACGTTTGCAGCTTGGTATTTTTTTTATAAAAATTAGAAAAAATCAGGATAGGAGAAAAAGATGGTTCTTATTGTTGTTTTATACGCCTTATTAGCATCTACCTTTATTCTTGCTAAAAAATCATTGGCTTATGCATCGCCCTGTTTTCTTATTGGTTTTAGAATGACCTTAGCTGGTCTTTTTTTATTTGGTTATCACTATTTTTGTACGCGACGTCTTAAATTACCTGCACCAGCAGATCGTTGGCTGTTTACCAAAGTTACGCTGTTTCATATTTACATAGCGTTCGTATTTGAATTTTGGGCAATGCAATATTTGACAGCGCTTAAAACCACTATGATTTATGCTATCACGCCGTTTGTTGCAGCACTTCTTTCGTATTTTTTACTCGGTGAGCGCTTAACGATCTTTAAAACTGCTGGAATTATCATAGGCTGCTTGGGGCTTGCGCCTGTTTTATTGGCGGTAAGTACTGGTCGTGAAGCTCTTATGGAGTTTGGTTCTATATCGCTGCCCGAAGTAGTTTTGCTTGTTGCAGTTATTTCGTCGTGCTATGCATGGTTCTTAGTTAAAGAGCTTATGCAAAAAGGATATAATTTAGGTTTTATTAATGGCGTTGCTATGTTTGGCGGTGGGATCTTAAGTTTATTGACGGCATGCTTGTTTGAATCAATGTCTCATCCGGTTGTCGCCTGGGGACCGTTTTTAGGCTGGGTGCTTGCCCTTATAGTCGTTGCAAATCTTATGGTCTATAATTTGTATGGTTTTCTTTTGAATCGCTATTCAATGACGTTAATGACCGTTGCCGGTTTTTTAACCCCAACGTTTGGAGCGTTGTTTGAATGGCTGTTTATGGACGGCGTTATTACGTGGCACTACGCTGTTAGCCTGGTGCTTGTAACGCTTGGACTTATTGTTTTTTGCTGGGATGATTTGAAGAGGGCCCGGCCTTAAAAGACCGGTCTGTCGCGCTCAGAGCGCTCAAACGCTGCCGCTACGCGGCGCCGTATTCCCGTTACATTATAAAAATAATATTATTCCTGCAAGCCCAGTTATGGGCGTATTTTGAGCACCCTCAAGGTGCGACAGCCCAGTCTTTTAAGGCTGGGTGAAAAGTAACAAATGGGTTTTGCCCCGTAGGGGCATTTGGTTTTAACACCGTGCACGAATAAATTGTTCTAGCTCACATAGTGCCGTTGTTAAATTATCATTCATAATGTGCGCTTCAAACAATGGCTCGTGCTTTTCTTGCTCCATCTCTTGCTGCGCAAGGGCTATGCGATGCGCAAGCGCTTCATCATGTTCTGATCCACGTTTAGATAAACGTTCTTCAAGAGTGTCCATGTCTGGAACACTGATCCAAATAAGTACAGCTGATGGGATAAGCTTTTTAATGCCCTGTGCACCATTGCGATCAGTGATCAAAATAAGTGATTTGCCTTGTGCCAGATCTGTAACAATTGAACGTGGTGACCCATACCAAAAGTTATTGTAAAAATTGGTTTCTAGAAAGAAATTTTCATGTTCTTTGCGTGTAAACGCTTCAGGTGAAATAAAGTGATAATCGATATCAGGTAGCTCTCTGGGACGTGGTGGGCGCGTTGTATAGGTTACAATTTTTTCTAACAGTATCGTTGATGCCAGTTTTTTAATAACGGCGTTAGCAAGCGTCGTTTTTCCGGCACCTGTTGGCGCTGAGATAATAAAGAGATGCCCTTGAGCCATGATATTTTCTTTCAATGTAATGACAAAAATGGCTAAATCATGGGCTATTCTAGTGCTGTTTTAGCTTTTGGTACAGTTCTTTGTATACTGAAGCACAATAAATTTTTTCACAATTTAAGAGTGTTTATGAAAATTCGTGTATTACTGTCTTTTATTTTGGCTATCCCTTTCTCTCTGTTACAAGCATCAACGTTACCTCGTACCGTTGATTCGTTTGTCTTGTACCAGATCTTAGAGCATGTAGAAAAAAGTCGTCCGGCAGACGCTTGTAAGCTTGTGCATGAGGCGACTGTTTTATTGCAATCTATTGTTACGGATTTTGACAACGGTTGTTTTGCTCAAAATCCAGAGATACAGAGTAAATTTTTTGCTGTATGCGACGTGTGCCAAGGGGTTCCATTTGAAGAGATTGAGCCGCACAATTTGCGTGCTCAGGTGAAAAAAGCAAAAGAGTTTAATGCGTTTATGCTTCAATACGCTTCAATGCGCAACATATTTTGGAATCAGGCAGATTTTAAACTTTTTAATAAAATGGTACGGTTTAATAAAATCATTATAGTTTGTTGTTCTCAAGAACAGCTTTTTGATATTGATTATGCTACCAAAACGCTCGACTGGCTTGTGCATCGTCCATCTGAATTTATGTATGAATATCGTTGGCCATTGCTTGCAGGTGCAGCAGTGATTGCAGGTGGCGTGCTGTTGTATTATTATTATCCTAAGCAGGAACCAGAAAATCCTTCTGCCATCAGACAAATTAATGGTCGTGTGCAGCAGGGGCAGGAGTGCGGTTTTTATGCAGCGCTACATGCTGCTCATGTTGTAGGGGCACAAACAGAAGAAGAGGTTGCGCAGCGTTTGCAAGCGGTACAGCAAGTGCCAGATGCAGCAATTAATGACTTACGTGATAGAATTGACAGAGAACGTCAACTTGGGGCTCGAGGGAATAACGTAGGAATAAATAATTTAACGAATGATGAAGTTGAGGCTCTTGTACAGCAGGGTGGGTTAGATGGAAGAAGGCACAACATTCCGGTGGTCCAACAATTAGCAGATCTAGATAATCCCGTGCAGGTGGTTGGTGGGTTTGAGCTTAACCCTTCAACACGTATATTTAATGAAAATGTTCAAGACTTTAGAACGCACCACACACCTCAAACAGCTGTTCTTAACGTTGGAGGGTTACTGGGTGGTGGACATTGGGTGGCGGTGCACGTGATGCCCGATCAAAACGAGCCTTTAGGTATCAGGGCTATAGCGATTAATTCATCGGGTGGCAATCTTGTTGATCATCCAGTGGTAAGAGGGTTTGTAGAGCGATATGCTCTGTTGCCTCAGGCAAGAGGTCTTTAAGTTTAGTTAGTCTAGCTAGACTAAATACACGAGATTGGACTGGAACTCCTTGCAACATTGATATTGTCATCGCCTAAAACTTGAGTGTGATTGACCACTCGTGGTCGTAGAAGTGTTCTGGTCATCGCTGGTCGTTGAGGCATCATGGCCATGGTGCATTGTATTCTTTTTTTTGCTTCTTTTATGTACTGAAAGATTTCTTCAGATTCATGTTCATAGTCTTGTGCAATCTTTAAAGCAGAATAACCAGGAACCTCTTCTTTTGTTAGCAATATAGCGAGGGTTTCGTTATCAGAATTATCGATAATGGTTTTAACCGCTTCAAAATCTTGTGTAGTTATCGCATTAATAAAATATTCAAAATCTAAATTTTTGTAAAAATTGCTGCTCAATCCATCGCGAGTGACTTCTTGGTCAGCCTGAGTGGCTGCTCTAAAAATAGTATCGATAGCATCACATCTTTCGTCACTATCTTCTG
>Ga0206940_1044_pt1 | contig 17906 bp, 11 predicted proteins | sample Alteio_BWOrgHeat_8_FD_152963 | JGI IMG/M metagenome (GOLD analysis project Ga0206940, IMG submission 152963) | Enriched cells from forest soil in Barre Woods Harvard Forest LTER site, Petersham, Massachusetts, United States -... | ecosystem: Environmental > Terrestrial > Soil > Temperate forest > O...
CGATGAAGCGCTCGAACGAGCCCAGGATGGCGCGGTGGAGCATGACTGGGCGCTGGCGCGAGCCGTCCTCGGCGACATATTCGGCGTCGAGGCGTTCGGGAAGGACATAGTCGAGTTGCAAGGTGCCGCAGGTCCATTCGCGGCCGATGGCGTCCTTGACGATGAAGTCGAGCTTCGGCGCATAAAAGGCGCCGTCACCTTCGGCAATGACCGGCGTGACTCCGGCCAGGCGCGCCGCTTCAGCGAGCATGCCCTCGGCCTTGTCCCAGAATTCGTCGGACCCGGCGCGCGTTTCCGGGCGGGTGGCGAGGTTGATATAGGCCGTATGCATGTCGAGGTCGGCGTGGATCATCCGCGTCAGACGGACGAACTTTTCCGTCTCCTCGACGATCTGGTCCTCGCGGCAGAAGATATGGGCGTCGTCCTGGGTAAAGCCGCGCACCCGCATCAGGCCGAGCAGCGAGCCTGAGGGCTCGTAGCGATGGCAGGCGCCGAATTCGGCCATGCGCATCGGCAGTTCCTTGTACGACCGCAGGCCGACCTTGAAAATCTGGACGTGGCCCGGACAGTTCATCGGCTTCAACGACAAGGTCTCGTCCTCGACCGTCTCGCAGACGAACATGTTGGGGCGGTATTTTTCCCAGTGCCCCGACTTTTCCCAGAAGGAGCGATCGAGCACTTGCGGCGTCTTGACCTCGACATAACCGGCGGCATCCAGCCGGCGGCGCATATAGGCCTCCAGCGTCCGCCACAGGGTCCAGCCCTTGGGGTGCCAGAAGACCATGCCGCGGCCTTCTTCCTGCATATGAAACAGGTCCATCTGGCGGCCGAGCTTGCGGTGATCGCGCTTCTCGGCTTCCTCGATACGCGTGATATAGGCTTCGAGATCCTCCTGCGTCGCCCAGGCCGTGCCGTAGATGCGCTGCAGTTGCGCATTATTGTGGTCGCCGCGCCAGTAGGCGCCGGCCAGCTTGGTCAGCTTGAACGCCTTGCCGGCAAAGCGCGTCGAGACCGACCTGCGCAACGAAAAGATCAACTACAAGATTCGCGAACACTCCCTGGCCAAGGTGCCGGTCATCGCTGTCGTCGGCCGCAAGGAAGCCGAGACGGGCGAGGTAGCGCTGCGCTTCCTGGGGAGCGACGGCCAGACCATCCTCAGTCTGGACGACGCCTGCGCGCGCCTGAGCCTTGATGCTCTGCCGCCCGATTTGCGTGAGACAGCTGCATGAACCACAGCCTGCCGCCCTCGATTATCGATCTGCTGAAAGAGCGAAAACTGGCGACCTCCGAGGCGCAGTATTTCATGTCGCATCTCGACATGTCGCCTTACGAGGATCTGGACGAGCGCGTCACGGTGATCATGGTGGTTTTCGGCTTCCTTGCGGCCGACGACAGCGATGACCGGCAAGGTGCTGTTCGACGCCATCGAACGCGTGCTGGCCGAACCTACGGTCAAGCAGTTCGTCATTATCGACAACGGCTCCTCGGAAAAGGTGGGCCGCCGGCTGCGGGACCTGAAGGAAGAGTACGACCACATCCTGCTGGTTCAGGGGCACGGCAATATCGGTTTTGCCAAGGCGGCGAACCTCGGCGCCCATCTCGCCAACCAGCCATGGCTGGTCTTCCTCAACCCCGACGCCTTGTTGCAGCCCGACTGCGTCAAGCGGCTGATCCGCTCGGCGAAAGGCCAGCCCAGTCCGTGCATCGTCGGCTCGCGCCTGCTCAACACCGACCTGACCGAGCAGCGCGGCGCGCGGCGCGGCGAGGTCACACCGGTGACGACGTTGCTGGCGCTGACGCACCTCAGCAAGCTGTTGCCGAAGCTTCAAAAGTTCGAAATCCACTACGAAGATCAGGTTCTGCCCGATGAACCGTCACCGGTGCCGACGATTTCCGGCGCCTGTTTCGCGGTCTCGAAGCGCGATTTCGCCAGACTGAACGGCTTCGACGCCAATTTTTTCCTCCATGTCGAGGACATCGACCTGTGCTGGCGGGCGCGCGAAGCCGGCGGGACCGTCCTGTTCCACCCCCGGGCCGAGGTCATCCACGAAGGCCACACGTCACGCGTCGAGCCGATCATCGTTGAATGGAACAAGGGACTGGGCCTGGTCTACTTCTTCCACAAGCGCGCCGACACCCTGTGGCGCAAGACCTATGTCGTGCTGCTGGCGCCGGTCATCATGGCCGTGTCGTTCGTCCGCGCCCTGACCCGCGCCCGCCTGCGCGACGATGAGGACGATGTGGTGGGAGAGTGATCTCGATCACGCAAAAGTCCTTCACTTAAGCAAGTAAAGCTTTTAACCACGGATAGGCACGGAAGCGATGTGAGGCTGTGCCTCACATCTTCGCACGGAAGAGCACGGAATTCAGGTTAACTTGCCGGCCTTTAAGTGCCCGCTCATTCAAGTCGATGGCGAAGCCATCCTTTAAGCGATCGTGCAATTTTCTTTGCTGATTGTCCTGATCTGACGAACATGCAGTCTTAATTTCCGTGCCTTTTCTGTGCGAAGCCGCGCAATCGCGCGGCGCTTCCGTGCTTTCCGTGGTTGAATCCTTAAACCTATTGCCCTGCGATCGCCGTCGTGGGCGCCGTTGGATCGACCGGCGGCGGGTTGTCGTAGAGGGTCAGCACGACCGGCTTGCCGTTAGAATAGTCGAAGCCCTTCACTTGACTGACGGCGTGGGGCGTCAGGCCGGCGTTGGCCGCGGCGTTGAGGAAAGCCGCCTGGTCGCGTTGTTCGACAAACAGGGGCCGTCCGTCCTGTAAGGCGTCGACCGCGCCGTTGGCGTTGGTGTCGAGCAGTTGCGTCTTGGTCCCCTCGGCGAAGACAAAACTCGGTTCGTTATAGCCAAGCACCGCCACCGGCCCCGGCGCTATGCCCTGGCGCGGGTCAAGATGCGCACTGACCAGCGCCTGGCGCATGGCGTTCGACACCCATATGGGCTTCAGCGACACGGCCAGGCTGACGATGCACAGATGCGTCAGGAACCCGGCCGCCAGCAGAAAGCCGAAACCATAACGCGGGTGCTGCCGCCACAATAGCCAGGCAGCAAACGCGGCGATGCCGACCGCCGATATCCCGGTCAGAACGACGAAGACAATGGCATGCGGCGGGCCGAACTTCTGGAAACCCACGACGGCGACGGCGGTGAACAAAATTCCGCCGAGCAGGCCGAGGGTCCAGTTGATACCGCGCGCCCAGCCTTTCAGCGGCACGTCAAGCGACACGGCGCACAGCCAGATCAGGGCGGCAAAGGTCGGCAACGGATAGTGCGGCAGCTTGGTCGGCGTCAGCTCGAACACCAGAAAGGCCGGTAAAAACCAGCACAGGGCAAAGCGGATCGCCGCCTCGTGCCGACGGAAGACTGCTGTCTGGATCGCCCCGCCCAGCAGCCAGCTCGCCGGAAACAGGGTCAGCGCCAGTAGCACGGTATGATAGCCGGGCAGGCCGGAATGGCCCTCGGACCCGCCGTCGACTTTTGAGGCCAGATCGCCGCCGATGGCGTGGGTCCAGAAGGCGCCGTCGGTGGTAATGGTGATGGCGACCGCCCAAGGCCCGCAGATCAGCGCCAGCAGACAGAGCCCCCAGCCCCAGCCGAGATGGCGGATCCATTGCGTCTTGTTTTTCAAAACCAGGACATCCCACACCCATAGCGCCAGCAGGGTCGTCGCCAGCACCATGGGTCCGATCGGTCCCTTGAGCAGGATGGTGGCGGCCATGGACAGCCAGAAGATCAGCTTTTCCTTGAGGAATTTCGGGCGCTTAGTGTCAGGATTGGGCGCCTCGGGGTCGAGCGCCCGTGTCCCCAGATATAGCCGCGCCAGGGCGGCCATCATCAGCGTTGTCGTCCCGCACAGGAGGGCGTCGGTCCGCGCCGATGACGCCTCCCACGCCAGCACGAAGGCAACGGCGAACAGCAGCCCGGCCTTGGTGCCGACACGCGTGCCGAACGCCTTGGCCGCGCCCCAGGCGCAAGCAAAGGCCGCCAGGGCCGCGCCGATCAGCGACGGCAACCGGTAGGGGAAGATGTCGCGCGCCGCCACGCCGGTCGTCATCTTTACGCACAGCGCCTGCAGCCAGTAGATGCCGACCGGCTTCTTGTGCCGTGGCACGTTCTGGAGGTTGATGTTGATATAGTCGTGGCTTTCCAGCATCTGCGACGACGCCTGGGCGAAGCGCGACTCGTCCCTGTCCATCGGCGGCAGCATCAGGGCGCAGGGAATGCCGACAATCAGCGCCAGTAGCGCCGCCAGCAAAGGTCCGCGCAGACCGCCATAGGCTGCTTGCAAGAGCTTGACGGGCAAAAAGGAGGTAAAGGTCGGCATCGGGCTCCGCGGCTCAAGTCTATTTACGCACTTGCGTAAAAGCGTTAGGAGACGGAACTCTTATCCTGGCCCGAGTACCCCATATGCCTGAAGTCGTCTCTGTCGTCGTGCCCGTCTATAACGAAGAAGGCGCGGCCGTACAAGTCGCCAGGGAAATCGAGACGACATTTACCGAGCGCTTCGGGGCCGATGGCTTCGAGATGATTTTCGTTGATGATTCAAGCACTGACGCGACGTTCGAGGTGCTCAACAACGCCCGCGCCACTATGCCCAGCCTACGCGTCCTGCACCACGAAAAGAATGTCGGCAAGTCGGGCGCGATCCGCTCCGGCATCCTTGCCGCCAAAAGCGACCTGATTGTTACGCTTGACGGCGACGGGCAAAATCCGCCGGAAGATGCCGCGCGGATGACGCAGATCCTGCGCGACGCCCCGCCCGGCGTCGGCATGGTCGCCGGCCAGCGCCGCAACCGCCAGGACAGCGCGTCCAAGAAATGGGCCTCGCGCTGGGCCAACAATATCCGCAAGGCGATGCTCAACGACCATTGCGACGACACGGGCTGCGGGTTGAAAGCCATACGGCGCAACGTTTTCCTGAGGCTGCCCTATTTCGATCAGATTCACCGCTATTTACCCTCCATGGTAACCAGAGAAGGCTTTGAAATTTTATTTGAAACCGTCGATGATCGCCCCAGGACCACAGGTCACTCGAAATATACCAATCTTGGCCGTTTAGCTGTGGCGCTGGTGGACTTGCCGGGTGTAATGTGGCTCAATCGGCGTCTGCGCCAGCCGGGCAAGGTGCGCGAGGGCGGCGAATAGCTTTTTGGGGCGAATAAAGAGGTTTTTCATGACGGATCGCAGAAGCGCAGGCGTTGGAGGCTCCATCCTCGGCATATTCGATCCCGACCAGCGCACCACCAACAAGAAGGGGGCAAGCTTGTTCACCGCATTTCCACTCCTCGCCATACCGTTCGCCATCTACAACGTTTTGGCCATCACCTTCGCCATCGGCGGCGATCCGAACGCGGCCTACCACGCCATGACGGACATCTGGTTCAGCCTGCCCATGCCGGCGGGCGCCCACTGGGCGATCAGCGTCGGCGACGTCATCCTGTTCATCAGCCTGATCTGCCTGTTTTTCGAGCTGCTGAAATCGACCAATTCGGACAATGTCGCCATCGCCAACCATTCGTTGTCGATGCTGTTGTTCATCATTTGCCTGGTCGAGTTCTTGCTGCTGCGCAACTGGTCGACCTCGACCTTCTTCCTGCTGATGTGCATGACGCTGATGGATGTGGTGGCCGGCTTTATCGTCACCGCGATCTCTGCGCGGAAAGACATCGACTTCGGCGGCGGCGGGCACTAACGGCTTTGCCGTTAGTGCATTTTCTCAGCTCAAACGCCGCATTGCTCGCCGCATGAGCGGCGGCGGGCAGTCGCCCTTGCCAAGGCCTCGTCGCGAAGGGCGACATAAGGCCTTGGAGTTTTCCTTTGGTGCCTTGTTTCGCGGCTCAGAACGCCGGAATCGCCGTCGCTTGCAGCCCGTCCGGACCGTTGACGATCTCGCCGCCGCGCCGTGTCAGGTCGGCGCTACCGTAGGACCGCGAGATATCGAGGATTTTCGCTGCGCCGCCATTGCCCTTCCACGACCAGGCGATCCAGCCGACACCCGCGCCTTGGGCTGCCTTCATCAGGTGCAGGTGATCGACGGCGTTGTTAGGCAGGTCGAGTTGCGTATCGCCGAATTCTCCGATCAGGAAGGGTACGCCGGTCGCCTGCAAATCGCTGATGTTCTGGTCAATCTTGGCGTCGCTGTTCCATGGCACGGCGTAGGCATGGACGCTGACGATCAGGTTGTGCAGCGGGTCGGCCGCCTCCAGCCGCCGCCCGCGCGCTTCCAGGAAGCTGCCCGCATTTTGCCCGCAATCGGCGGCGTCAATGACGATCGGCTGGCGGTAGCCGGCGGCGCGCATCCGGGCGATCAGCGGCGTGTAGGTGTCGATATAGGCTTCGTAGTTGCCTTTCGACGTCCCCCATTCGTTGGCCAGGTTGAGCATCAGGAACGGCGCATATTTCGGGTCCTGCAGCACCGGCCGCCAGCGCTTCAGCCACAACCGCTCAAAGTCCCGGCGCAAGATGTGGCCCGATGTATGGCAGGTGATGTCGCTTTCCCAGTACATGGCCATGACCGGCAGTTTCTCGGCGGCAAAGGCATCAAGCGCCGTGCGCAACTGCTGCGCCGTCGTGTTCCGCCGTAGCTCCAGCCGGACGATATTGGCCTTGACCGAGGCGATGACGGCGATCGACGGGTATTTCAGTGCCGGGCTGTCGCCGTATTGCAGGTTAATGCCGCGGGCGACGAAGGGCTGGCCCGACGGTGTCAGGACCTGGCCGTCCTCGACGTGGAAAACCGGCGCCGTGTCGTCACGCGCCACCGGCGGCGGAGTCGGCTCGCGCCAGGCGTCAATCTCGGCGCAACCGGTCAGAGCGAGGGCGGTTAGGAGTAAGGATAGTAAACGCTTCATGCTGTTGGCCGGTCGTTTTGGACTTAAGGAAAGGATTTAGCCACAGATGGCACAGATACAAAGGGATAAGGGTCAGGAAGTAAGGATTGACCACGAAAAACACGAAAAGCACGAACTCTTTGGGCTTGGCCGAGACCCTGCAAAACCGGCATTCTTATCGACGCGCAAAGCGCGTCAGGCAATAGACCGATCCAGTCTTAGACTATTCGGATGATCCTAGCGTTCGTGCTTTTCGTGTTTTTCGTGGTCAAAACTTCTTTTTTCTTAGCGCCCTAAACCTCCACCGTCTGCGCCTGGCTGCCGAGGTGGTTGAGCAGGGCGCGCAGGCGGGCAGGGTCGACCGGCTTGTGGATCAGGAAGATGTCGGCCGCCTGGGCGCGGCGCATGACGTCGGACTCGACATCGCCGGTGATCAACCCCAGGCCCGGGCGCGGTCCGTCGCCGGCGGCGTCCTTCAGACCTGTCAGGAAATCCAGCCCGACATGGCCTTCGCGCAGGCGATAATCGCAGAGGACAACCTGGTAGGCCGCGCCCTTCGCCATGGCCCGGCGCGCCTCGGCCAGGTCGGCGGCGACGGTGTAATTGAGCCCCCAGCCCGACAGCAGCAGGTTCAGCGCCTCGCGCACCGCCTGGTCGTCATCGATGATCAGGACGCGCAAGCCCTTGGCGAGGTCGGCGGCCGGCCCACGCGCGGGCGCGGGCTGCGCCGCGCCTGGCGAGGTGCGCCGCAGGTCGAAAGAAAAGCGCGATCCCTTGCCCAGCGCCGATTTCAGGTCGATATGGCTGCCCAATAGCCGCACCGTGCGCGAGGCAATGGCAAGGCCGAGGCCCAGCCCCTTGGTCCGGTCGCGCTCGGTATTGCCGACCTGAACGAACTCGTCGAAAATGCGCGCCTGGTCGGCGGCGTCAATCCCCTTGCCGGTGTCGAAGACCTGAAGCCCGACCTTGTCCTGGCCGCCGTCGTGGCTGTGACGCGCGCCGATCACTACGCCGCCTGTCGTCGTGTAACGCAGCGCGTTGGCGATCAGGTTCATCATCACCTGCTCGCATAAAACCTCGTCCGACTTGACCCAGGCCGTGGTCGGCACGCAGGCCAGCGACAAGCCTTGAGCCTCGGCGATCGGCTCGAAATAGTGGCACAACCGGTCGAACAGATCCTGCAGCGCGAAGGGGTGCTCGGACGTTTTCACGGCGCCGGCCTCCAGACGCGACAGGTCGAGCAGGCCGTTGAACAGCGTCTCCATCGCCGCGATATTGTCCTGAATATTGCGCACCAGCGAATGGGCGTCGTCGGTCAGGGCGAAGTCCTTCAACGCCCCGGAAAACAGGCTGAGCGCATAGAGCGGCTGGCGCAGGTCATGGCTGGCGGCGGCGAGGAACTGCGACTTGGCGAGGTTGGCGGCCTCGGCCTGACGCCAGGCGGTTTCGGCGTGTTCACGCGCCTCGCGCATTTCGCCGAGCAGTTGGACATTCTCGAAACGGATGGCGAAGCCTTCGCGCAGGACCCGGTTCTGCACCCGCGCGAAGCCCAGCATGATCGCGGCGAACAGCAGGGAGGCGACGCCCAGGACGATGTGGCCGAAGTCGCCGATCAGCAGCATCCGCACAAAGGTCATGGCGAAGATGGTACCGATGAAGGACAGGCAGCCCGGCAGGTTGTAGGCATTGCCCGGCACGCTGCCCGCCGAAATGCCATAGACGCCGCACATGGTCAGCGCCAGGGTAATCGGCTGCGCCTGCTGCCAGAACAGGAACAGGGTCGAGCCCCAGATCAGGCCCGCGATGAACATATAGGCAGTGTAAAAATACGCCCATAGCCTTAAGCGTTCCGGCCCCGGCTGGGCGCTGCGGTAAGCGAGGAAGAGGCCAAGCCGCAGGACTTGGCTCAAGGCCTGCACGCCCAGCCAGGCGAAAATGGTGCCGTGCGCCGTGTAGGGCCAGCCGGTAAACAGCATGTAGACCGTGACGACGATCGCCGCGGCGAACGAATTCGGCATCTGGCGGTACAGCGTGCGGATGCACTCTACGGTTACCGGATCGAGCTGCGCCCTCCCGGCGGCCACGGTAACCGGATCGGAGCCCGCCGTCGCGGTCACAGGATCAGGCCGCGGCTGCGCGCCTCCATGACGGCGCGGATACGGCTCTGGACGCCGAGCGTCTTGAAGATAACGGTCAGGTGGGCGCGGACGGTGCGGTCGGCGAGGCCGAGGCGGTCCTCGATCTCTTTGTTGGCGCAGCCCTGGGCCAGAAGGTCAAGGACCTCAAGCTGGCGCGGGGTCAGCGCGCCGTCTTCCGCATCCCCGGCATCGCCGCCGGCATCAAGCTCGTCGAACCACACGCCGCCGGAGAGAATGACATCGAGCGCCGCCATGATCTCGCTGGGGCTCAGGCTCTTGGAGATGAAGCCCGATGCCCCCAGATGGCGGGCGCGCATCTTGGCCGTGCGGTCGTCGCGGCCGGAAATCATCACCCGCGGCGTCAGCGGGTCGAGCCGCGCCAGGCTTTGCAGCGTGTCGAAACCGGAGGCGTCGGGCAGGAGAATGTCGATCAGGATGCAGGAAAATGCCCCAGCCGCCAGCATGTTGTGCGCTTCCGCCGCCGAAGCCGCGACCGAGACGCTAAGATTGGGACGCTGGGCCTGACAGGTCGCGGCGAACCCGCCGCAGAACAGGGGATGGTCGTCGATCAGCAGAATATTCGTCACGCAACGCCCCAGGTAAAGTCTGAATCACAGCGTTATAACGCGGCCTCGCCTAAATAGGCACCCCTTTTGGCAACTTTTGCCGCATTTGCGCCTTTTTTGGCAGAACGCGGCCTACAGCCCCAACTTGCTCGCGTCGAAGGTCTTGAAGAAGGCTTCCAGCGTCGCCGGATCGCCGTCGACGGTCAGCAACATGGCGTTAGCGCTGTCGGGCCGGGTAAAGCCTCCCGGGACGGCGTGGTATTGCGGATTATCATTCTCGTCCTTACCCAGCACCCAGGCGCCGACGAGGACGCGGACCTCAAAGACGCCATTACTGTTGCCGGGGTCGGGCGTCTGGGAAAAAGCGGCGACGGCGCCGGTGGGCGTCGGATAGATGGCCAGGCCGGGACTGCCTTCGCTCGGCGGGGCCTGCTGCAGCCACGGGTTCATGTCGGCATAGAGCCGGATGGTCGCTGCATCGCTGGTCGGATCGCCGCCCGGCGCCGTGACCTGCCACTGCGCGCTGTAGCTATAGCCGACCGCCTTGGTTTGGCACGAGCTGTAGACCGCCTGGTTCGTCCAGACCGCGCCGGGATCGCTTGACTCAGGCGAAAACGCGTAGGCCGCCAACTGCTGGTGCAGGCCCGCGTCGACCTTTGCCGCCACGGCGGTCATGGTCGCGGAGTCTGCGTCGGACAGGGCCGGATTGCCGCAATCCTCGGCCCGGACGGGTGTTCCGAGCCCGAATGACAGCAGGGCGGTCAGGGCGAGAAGGGGGGCAGCGAACAGGCGCATGAGAACGTCTCCGGCTTATGAAAAACGGGGGAACACAACGCAACAAGGACGGGAAGGCGGTCAGGCCATCTGGCCATATTGCACCGCGCACCGCAAGAGGCTGCCGGTCGATCCGGGCGCTGCCGGATATCAGGGCTGGGTGGCGATTTGCGGAGCCGTCGCCTACAGTCGAGAGGGAGACGCGTGGACGAGAGGACTTTGGATGGTCACTGAGATTGTGTTCATTGCCATTGCAATTTAGCTTGGCGATGAAAACAACAGGAGATAAAGAATCGCTCTATTTCAACCCTATGAAGAATATTCTTTTACAATTTGAGCGGCTCCGCCGGCATTACGAACAAGTCGTAAGGACTTATGACGAAGTGTCACTATTAGATTTAACGCACAGCCTTCGGAATTGGACTGAACTTGCTGGTACTTTGCAAGAGCTAGCTCCCGTCTTCTCTGACGCTATGGCTTTTCGGACAAGTTCCCCCACTAAAAGAGCGTCTCGATCTATAAAAGGCTACAGATACGTTTTGGCTTATATGCCTGGAGGAGCACTAACTTACGCAAATATAAATAACATTTTCTCTTCACCCGAATTGGGTGAAATGGGATTTATGGAGAATGGGGGTGTAAAAGCTTCAAGTTCTCCTACCGTTAAGGAACCATATTTAATATCTATAACGCTCAAAGCAACTCATGAAACACTTGAACTTTCTCGACTTTGCCTCGTCGTCGGGGATGCCAATGAAAATATGAGAAGATTATTAACGGGGCAAGATATTCAAAGACGAAAATTTAAACAATGGCTAGAATCAGAATGTGTTAAATTATCTTATATTAACGCTGATAATAAATTAGAGTTTTTCACTATTTCTCTAAAAACTCTGATCCGAAGAGTTTCAAACAACCTAACCGGCGCATCACACCCCTTGATTAATTCAGAAAATTTTGACCAAGAAAATAGATTTGACGCACCTATAAAATATTTATTTGAATATAAAGTAGGCGGCTTACCTTTGCCATACTTTATTATTTTGAAGGCAGCGCAAGATATAATAGGTATATTTCCGAAATATATTCCTATAGACAAAACGAAAACCCCACCGGATTGATCCGGCGGGGTTTTTTATAATTGGGTGCAGGGACCGTTCCCTGCTTAACTATCCAAAAAGCTCCTCAGCTTCCGCGACCGGCTAGGGTGTTTCAATTTCCGTAGGGCCTTGGCTTCGATCTGGCGGATGCGTTCGCGGGTGACCGAGAACTGCTGGCCGACTTCTTCGAGCGTGTGGTCGGTGTTCATGCCGATGCCGAAGCGCATGCGCAGGACGCGTTCCTCACGCGGCGTCAGGCTCGCCAGAACCCGCGTCGTGGTCTCACGCAGGTTCGACTGAATCGCCGCGTCGATCGGCAGGATGGCGTTCTTATCCTCGATGAAGTCGCCGAGGTGACTGTCTTCTTCGTCGCCGATCGGGGTTTCGAGCGAGATCGGCTCCTTGGCGATCTTCAACACCTTGCGCACTTTTTCGAGCGGCATGGCGAGCTTTTCGGCCAGTTCTTCCGGCGTCGGCTCGCGGCCGATTTCGTGCAGCATCTGGCGTGAGGTCCGGACGATCTTGTTGATCGTTTCGATCATGTGGACCGGGATGCGGATGGTCCGCGCCTGGTCGGCGATCGATCGGGTGATCGCCTGGCGAATCCACCAGGTGGCGTAGGTCGAGAACTTGTAGCCGCGGCGGTATTCGAACTTGTCGACCGCCTTCATCAGGCCAATATTGCCTTCCTGGATCAGGTCGAGGAATTGCAGGCCGCGATTGGTGTACTTCTTGGCGATCGAAATCACGAGGCGCAGATTGGCCTCGACCATTTCAGTCTTGGCCTGGCGGGCTTCGCGCTCGCCTTTTTGCACGGTCTGGACGATACGGCGGAAGTCGTCGACCGCGACGCCCATGTCGGTGGCGAGCGTCGTGACATCGCCGCGGATGCGATTGATGGCGCCACCGTCATTGTCGATGAACTTCTGCCAGCGCACGCCCATGTCGCGCACCTTGTCGTTCCACGACGGATCGAGTTCGCGCGAATAGTAGGCGTTGAGGAATTCGGTGCGCGAAATGCCGTAGCTGTCGGCCAGGCGCAGCAGGCGGCCTTCCAGCCCCATCAGCTTCTTGTTGATGCCGTAAAGCTGCTCGACCAGGGCTTCGATGCGCTGGTTGTTGAGCTTGAGCGTCTTCAGGTGGCGGGTGATGGTCGCAGTGACCTCGTCATAAGCCGCCTTGTCCGCCGGATCGAGGGGCAGGCCCTCGAGTTTGGCGGTCAGCATCTTTTCCTGCGTCCGGCGATAGGTCTCGAACTCGCCGGCGATGGCGTCAAGCGTCTCCATCACGCCTTCGCGCAGTTCCGATTCCATGGCCGAAACCGTCGGACCGGCGCCGTCGTCAAAGTCGTCCTCGTCTTCTTCCTCGACGGCTTCGGGCTTTTTTTCTTCCTCGTCCATCGGGACGTAATCGTCGTCGTCATCCTCGTCATCGCCGGTCTTGACCTTCTTGGCGACAGGTGCGGCTTCGGCAACGACCACAGGCGTGGGCGGAGGCGGAGGCGCCACAGGTTCGGCGACAACTACAGGCGGACGCATCGATGGCGGCACAAAGCGTTGCGGGCGCGGACCGGGCGCGATAATGCCGTCGTCTTCGCCGTCTTCACCCAGCGCGCCGGGAGGCGGGCCTTCGTTCGGGCCGCCGCCGTAAGTGCCTTCCAGGTCGATGATTTCGCGCAGCAGGATGCGGCCGGAACCCAGTTCCTCGCGCCACACCATGATGGCTTCAAACGTCAGCGCGCTTTCGCACAGGCCGCGGATCATGGTGTCGCGGCCGGCTTCGATGCGCTTGGCGATGGCGATTTCGCCCTCGCGCGACAAAAGTTCGACCGAGCCCATTTCACGCAGATACATGCGCACCGGGTCGTCGGTGCGGTCATAGTTCGACGTCTTGGTCGTTTCAGTCAGCGCGCCGGCTTCCTCGCGCACCGCAACCTCGCCGCCCTCGGCGGCTTCTTCCTCGGACTCGATGACATTGACGCCCATCTCGGTGAGCATGGCCAGGGTGTCTTCGATCTGTTCGGAGGTAAATTCTTCCGACGGCAGGACTTTGTTCAGCTCGTCCATCGTGACGTAGCCGCGCGCCTTGGCCGCCTTGATGAATTTCTTGACCGCGGAATCCGTCAGGTCAAGCAAGGGACCGTCGGAAGGCGTGTCTTTTTCGGGGGCGTCTGTCGTCGTGCTCATATAATCGTGCTCATAAGGTTTTCCGAAACGCCCGGTCCTGATGCTTCAGGGATAGACGCTCGATCTTATTAGGGATTTTGGTCAACGAAGCCTTAAGCGAGTCATGATCAACCCTGGGCCTTCGTCGCCTCGTCCTGCCAAATCTGTCCGCTTCTCAAGGACCGCCGCAGGCTATCGCGCTCCAGCTTGAGCCGTGAAAAAAATTCTGTCCCCACCTGATCGCGGGACGAACTCAAAGCACGATCCAACGCCGTCAAACGCGAGACCGCGTTGAACGCCTGTAACCAGCGGGCATGGGCATCTGCCAAAGATACGTCCGGTGAGAGGAATGGCGCGCCTGATTTCAGTGCCGCCTTTTGTATCTCGCTTAACAACGCTCCGTGTCCTGATTTGTGCAGATGGCGACTCAAGGCTTCCCTGTCAAGTCCTTCGTGCGCAAAACTTAAGGAGACCAGGGCGCGGGCCAGCGGTTCGAGCACCACATCGCCCAGGCCGTAGGATTCCAGTGCTTCGACCTGGTCAGCCATCCACTCCGGATGCTCGATCAAGCCTTGGGCCAGGCCGGCGCAGGTCGGATCGAGCGACAGGGACAGGGTCTTGGCCGCGCGCACGCCTTCGGGAGTCGAGATAACCGGCGGCACATAGGGCTGGCCATAGCGCCGGTTCTGATGGGCGCCGCGATATTCGGCGTAAGGCACCTGTTGCGGACTGGCATGGGCGCGTTGCGGCAAAATGAGTTTGTCGAAACGCTCCAGCAGGTCCTGACGATAGCTGTCGGCCAGGTCCTTGTCCTCGATGGTCGCGGCGATGGCGCGCAGGCGTTTCTTGAAACCCGCCTTCTTCTCCGGTGTGTTGAGCGGTTCCAGTTCGGCCTCGCGCTGGAACAGGACCTCGACAAACGGCCGGGTGACCTTCAAGGCTTCGCGCAGGGCAATCGCGCCCTTGTCGCGCAGCACGTCGTCAGGGTCCTTGCCGCCGGTGATCTGGCAGATCTTGAACGACTTGCCGGGCTTGAGCTTGGGCAGGGCCCGGTCGAGCGCGCGGAACGCCGCCCGTTGCCCCGCTGCATCGCCATCAAAACACAGCGTCGGTTCCGGATGTCGCCGCCACAATATGTCGATCTGCTCCTCGGTCAGGGCGGTCCCGAGCGGCGCCACGGCAGCGACATGCGCCCTTTGGCACGCCAGGACGTCCATATAGCCCTCGACGACGACCAGATCGGAACCGGTTTCCGGCGAGCCCAGCAACTTCAAGGCCTTGGGCAGGCCGAACAGCATCGAGCCCTTGTGGAACAGGGTCGTTTCCGGGCCGTTGAGATACTTGGCCTTGTCGTCGGGATTGAGCGCCCGGCCGCCGAACGAGACGACGTGGTTTCGGCTGTCTTCGATCGGAAACATCAGCCGGTCGCGAAACCGGTCATATGTTCGCCCTACCGCTTCGCTGCTTGAGGGCCGAGGCGCTTCGCCATCCTCAACCTGGATCAGCAGGCCACATTCGACCAGTTCGGCGACCCGCGCGCCCTTTTGCACTAACGCATCTTTCAACTCGGTGCGGTCGCGTGGCGCGTAACCGAGGCCAAAATGCTGGATATCCTCCGGCGTCAGGCCGCGCCTTTGCAGATAGTCGCGCGCCCCCTGCGCCGCCGGGCTGCGGTCCTGAAGCCTGGCCATGAACCACTTGTGCGCCAGTTCCATCCAGTCGTTGAGGCCCTGGCGTTTCAGCTCGACCGCCTTGGCCTCGGGCGTCACGGCGGGCATCGCCATCCCGGCCATGCCGGCCAGCTTTTCCACCGCCTCGGTGAAGGACAGCCGTTCGGTTTCCTGGACGAAGGAGATGATGTCGCCGTGCTTGCCTGACGAGAAATCGTGGAAGAAGCCCTTGACATCGTTAACGAAAAACGACGGCGTCTTTTCCTTGGAAAACGGCGACAGCCCGGCCCATTCATTGCCCTGGCGGCGCAGCTTGACGCTCTTGCCTATGACCTCCGAAGGCCGCAGGCGCGTTTTCAGTTCCTCGATGAAATGATCGTCAAAGCGCATGGTTCAGATATAGGTGAACTGATTCGCCGTGGCACTTCCTTTCATGTCTTATTAACAGTTTCATTACGGTGGACTTTGCCGCGCATGGGCGTTTGTGATTATTCTTGCTCTCTGCCAAGCTCTACCGAAGGGATGAAAATTTTCCATCATTGGTTGTGTTTTGGCTGCGAGCCAGGCTGCGGGAACTGCGGTAATAGCGTACAAAATCAGCGATATGGCCTTAGGTTACCCATGCACATAGCCATTGACACAGCCGTTAAAAAACCGCCTTTTAGGCGAGCAGGCCTTGCGGGCTGCCGGCGGGCGGTCCGGCGTAACAGGTAACGGTCGGGATGGGTCTAATGACGCATAAGCAAAGCTCGCCAGGCGGGCCCGGGGAAGCCTGTCCAGTCTCAGCCGCAGGCGCTGCACAACGGTGCGCCGATGGATAACCTGATCCCTTCCGTCTCCCCAAAGACATCCCTGCGCTTCCTCGACGGCGACAGCGAGATGGCGCGGACCATGCGCGGCTGGGACTGGTCGAAGACTTTGCTCGGTCCCCCCGAAACCTGGCCGCAGCCTCTGCGCGTCGTCGTCCGCCTGATGCTCAATACCGGCAACCCGATGTACATCTTCTGGGGCAAGGACGGCGCCTGCCTGTACAACGACGCCTACAGCCAGTCGATCGGGCCGGAACGCCACCCCGTGTCGCTGGGCCAGCCGGCGCGCCAGGTCTGGGACGAAATCTGGGACATTATTGGCCCGCAGTTCGATCAGGTCATGGAGGGGAAGGGCGCCACCTGGAACGTCAACGCCCTGGTCCCCATCACCCGCAACGGCACACGCGAGGACGTCTACTGGACCTACAGCTACAGTCCGATCGATGATGAGACTGCTCCCAATGGCGTCGGCGGCGTGTTGGTCGTGTGCACGGAGACGACCGAAACCGTCCTGGCCGAACGGCGCCGCGCCCACGAGATCGAACGTTTCAAGACCCTGTTCGAGCAGGCGCCGACCTTCATGGCGCTGCTGATCGGGCCGCAACATACCTTCAGCATGACCAATCCCGGCTATCAGAAGCTGATCGGCGGGCGCGAGGTGACCGGCAAGACGGTCGCCGAAGCCTTGCCCGAAGTCGTCGAGCAGGGCTTTGTCGCGCTGCTGGACGAGGTCTATGATTCGGGCAAGGCCTACGTCGCCAGCGGCATCAAATATTTGCGCCAGGTCGCGCCCGGCGAACCGGCGGCCACGCTTTATCTCGACTTCGTCTACCAGCCGTTGATCGACACCGACGGCGCGGTTATCGGCATCTTCGTCGAGGGCGTCGACATGACCGAGCGCACCCTGGCCGAACAGGCCCTGCGCGAGTCGGTCGAGAAGCTGCACATGGCGCAAAACGCCGGCGGCATTCTCGGCAGTTGGGTCTGGGATCTGCCCAATGAACGGATCATGGGCGATGAAGGGTTCGCGAACACCTTCGGGCTCGATCCCGCCGCCATGGCGGCGGGCGTGACCCTGCCCGAGATGATCGCGGCGGTCCATCCCGACGACCTGGAGACCATGACCGAGGCGATCTCCATGACCATGGCGACGGGGGAGCCGTGTTCGATCGATTATCGCGTCCGGCCAAATCCGCAAGCGCCCTGGCGCTGGATCAACGCCACCGGGCGGGCGGATCTGGATGCGCAGGGCCAAGCGGTCAACCAGTCCGGCATCATCATCGACATTGACGCGCGCCGCCGCACCGAGCGCCGGTTGGACGAAGTGCATACCCAGCTCAAGATGGCGCAGAAGGTCGGCGGCATCGGCGTCTTCGCTGTCCGCGCCGACGCCGACGAACTGGCCGTGTCGGAGGAGTTCTGCACCATCTTCGGCGTGCCCGTGGCCGAGACCCTGTCGCTGAAGATCATGCAGACCCAGGTACTGGAAGAAGACAATCCCGCCCGCTCGACCGTCGACGACCGGGCGTCGGGCACGACGCCGGTCGAGACCGAATACCGCATCCGCCGCGCCCATGACGGCGAGGTCCGCTGGATCTACCGCCGCGCCGAATTCACCCGCGACGCCGACGGCAAGCCATCCTACATGGTCGGCATGGTCCAGGACGTCACCGAACGCAAGCTGGCCGAGCAGAAGCTGTACGAGAGCAACCGCCAGCGTGAACTGATGACCGACGCCATTCCGCAACAGGTGTGGACGGCCAGACCCGACGGCCAGCTCGACTACATCAACGGCCATACCCGCGACTATATCGGCGATGTCGAAATCATCGACGGCGTGGTCCAGTGGAC
>Ga0206940_1045_pt1 | contig 17729 bp, 16 predicted proteins | sample Alteio_BWOrgHeat_8_FD_152963 | JGI IMG/M metagenome (GOLD analysis project Ga0206940, IMG submission 152963) | Enriched cells from forest soil in Barre Woods Harvard Forest LTER site, Petersham, Massachusetts, United States -... | ecosystem: Environmental > Terrestrial > Soil > Temperate forest > O...
GTACGACGTTTTTAAGTTCATCTACATTATTTTCTGGAAACAGGACAACAATAAAAAACTTTTTGTTCTGTTCTATCAGGCGTTTGCACGCTTCAAGGGGTAATGAACCTGTTCCGGCGATGATGGCTATCATCTTAATCCAAGTAACCGTTCAATTTCAAACGTGATCTCAAGCGCGCGTACATCTTGGTCAGGGTTAACCAAGTCTGTGCCTGATTGAATGGACTTAATAAAGTGTTCAACCTCAAGCTTGAGAGGGTTATCTTTATACACAAATACGTGTTCAACGCTGCCTTCTTGGCGATACTTGAGTTGATCAGTACCAACTTGAATGCTTGAACTTGCGTGACGGTGAATAGAGATATCTTGTGTGGTGAAATCAAGGTGCAAGTATTCATTTTTTTGATGTACTGCCATAGATCGTTTTTTAACTTGTGATGCTCTGCTTGAAACAATTGATGCAACGGTACCATTTTCAAATTTCATTTGGACGGTGGCAATGTCACACGATGGACTGTAGACTTTGGTTCCTTGAGCAGCAAGGCTAACAAGTGGTGAGTTGACGATATTCAAAACTAAATCGATGTCATGAATCATTAAATCAAGCACAACGCTATCGCCTGCAACGCGTGGAACAAAGGGTCCCATACGGTAGCATTCGATAAGAAGTGGCTCGTGAATAATTTTTTTAAGTTCTTGAATTGCGCCGTTAAAGCGTTCGATATGACCAACGTGCAAAGCTGTCTTGTACTCTTGTGCAAGTTGAACCAATGCGTTTGCATCAGCAAGATTGTCAGTCAAAGGCTTTTCTAAAAGAACGTGTTTGCCACGTTTAATGCAGTCTGCTGCGATTGCGTGATGCATGCCTGTGGGTACCGCAATAATTACGCCATCAACAAGGTCGATCCATTCTTTATAGTCGCTTGTTTTAATAACGTGCGCGCCTTTAACTTTTTCTAAATTTTTTTCAGATGGGTCTGCGATAGCAGTAAGCTGAACGCCTGATAGGTTATTTGATACGTTAGCATGATAACCGCCCATGTGACCTAAGCCAATAATGCCGAGTTTAATCATTGTTTGTGTTCCTAAAATTGCGTTTCTGACTGTTGTTCTGCATCAGTTGCACATGCGCGTGAAACGCCACGGGAGCTTTGTTGTATGAAATTAAGGAATGTTGCAACATGTTCGTCGGCTCCCCAGGTTGGTTCGTTCTTGCTGTATTCAACGATGGTTTCAAGGGGTAGTTTAGACTGATAAAACAGTTTTGCAACATGTTTAAGAGCGTTAATGCTTTCACGCGTGAACCCAGCGCGTTTAAGGCCGATTACATTCAGGCCATAAAAACGAGCAGGTCGACCGTTGAACATGCAAAACGGTGGGAGATCTTGGCGAATGCCGCTGAATGGTGCCAATGCTGTCATAGTGCCAATTTTACAAAATTGATGCGTTGCGCTGCCAGCCATGACAATGGCTTTTTCTTGGACATGAGTATGCCCGCCAAGGTTAACATTATTGATAAGGGTTACGTTGTTTTCAAGTACCGTGTCGTGCGAGACGTGTGCGAAATTCATAAGATAACAGTTATCACCAATGCTGGTGGCGCCATCTGGATAGCGGGAAGCATGAACGGTTACAAATTCGCGTAGGTCGCAATTTTTACCAATAACCACTTTACCAAAGCTTTGTTTTACGCCTAAGACCTGGGCAGGAAAGCCGATGGTAACTTGGGCATGTAGGCGTGTGCCTTCGCCAATCGTTACATTGCCAACAACGGTACAAAATGGGCCAATTTTGACATTAGGACCAAGATGAACGTTGGGGCCAACAACGGCTGTCGGATGGATTACTGTTTCATCTGTATTGAAGAATGCTTCTTCAAATGCAGCAGGGGTTAATGTCGAATTGGTGAGGGGGTGTGTCATAAGATTTCCGGGGTTAGGGGGAGAGGAATCTTGTTGGTGATTTGGCTAGGGCTAGCGGGTGGCCCGCCATTCATTTTCCCGTAAACCGCTGGTTTATGAATAGTACTGGGAGAAAATGAATGGTTGGGGCGGAAGGATTCGAACCTTCGGTGGCAGAACCAAAATCTGCTGCCTTACCACTTGGCCACGCCCCAAAGAAATTTGTTAGATGGGCTTTATAATAGCCTAAAAATTACTCTTCGCCAACTACTTTTTTATATTCTTCAACAACGCGATTTTCGATCAACGTTCTTGTCTCTGCATTGAGAGGGTGAACGATGTCTTTAAAGGAGCCGTCTTTTTTACGGCGTGATGGCATTGAAACGAAATACCCCTCGTCGCTCTTGATGATTTTCATGTCGCGGACGATAAAGCATCCGTCAAAAACCATGGTTGCGTAACCTTTGAGTCGACCTTCATTTGCTGGGAATACTTTTATTTCTGTTATCTCCATGAACGTATCTCCGGTTTGCTAAGTGGTTGCAAGTGATGTTTGTTTTTATTGCGTACCATACCGCTCAAACTAAGCACATCAACTCGTGACAGCCTAAATTTAAATGTGGGCATGATTTTTGTCAACACTTCTCGGCCGCTCTTAATTTGGCAGAACGTGATGATGGATTGTTCGCAATTTCTTCATCAGATGCAATGACAGGCCTCGTTGTTAGTGTTAAAAATTTGTCTGTATGATCCTTAAAAAAATTTTTTACCATGCGATCTTCAAGTGAATGAAAGCTGATGCAAACAAGTCTACCACCTGGTTTTAAAAAATGTGATGCAGCCATAAGGAGTGATTGAATGTTTTCAAATTCATTATTAACTGCAATACGCAACGCTTGAAAAACTTGTGTTGCTGGGTGAATGCCACGTTTTGCTTTGAACGCTCTAGGGTTGATGATTGATTCAATGAGTGCTACAAGTTGTCCCGTAGTAGTAAAACGTTTTATTTTGCGTTGTTCAACAATTGCCTGAGCGATAGTTTTTGACTTTGCCTCTTGTCCGTACTCACTAAAAATAGCTACCAATTCATCAAGGGGAGCGTTGTTGATAATGTCAGCTGCAGTAGTAGTGTGATGCGAAGCTGACATACGCATATCAAGAGGCGTATCGGTTTGAAACGAAAGACCAGCTTTGTGATGAATTTGATGTTGTGATGTACCAAAGTCAGCTAAAATTCCATCAACTTCTTTGATATGATTTTTTTTTAGAATCTTATAAAGATGCGCAAAGCTACCCCAAAAAATTTTAAAGCGTTCGCCATACTGTTCTTCAAATGCTGGCGCATTAAGATCAAGTGCCTCTTGGTCCCAATCAAGTGCGATGACTGATACGGTAGGGTCAGCGTTGAGTATTGCACGCGTGTGTCCACCGCCACCAAAGGTGACGTCAACATAAACGCCATTGGGTTTAATGTTGAGATGCTGGATTGTTTCATTAATGAGGACTGTTTTATGTGTATAGGTTACGGTCATGATGTCTTTACGTTAGTGAAATCAATTTTTGATTTTGGTTTAATAACAAAGTCAAAAAAGTCTTCCAGAATGCCATACTGTTCAATATCAATTACAATTTTTTTGTTGGTAAGCGTTTGAAGCTGCCCTACGTTTAACTTGCGCTTTGTATCAAGTAATTCATAGGTTGCTTTGTTAGCCATCTCTTCTTCTGATTCGTTAAAAATGGCCAAATATCCACGAAGATATGAACGATCACGTTGTGTTGGGATATCTGCTGTTGAGATCATCCCGGTACCGTCAGCGGGTATTTTAATGACAGCAGTTTTGTCATAGCGCCAGGCGGTCATGTCATCTTTTTCTTCAGTTGCTCCGATCCATGATCCTTTGGCTTTTTTTTCATAAACGAAGCAGGTTACAAGTATAGGTTCTCCTGTTTTATTTTCAACGGCAAATTCTAGGTTTGAGGTTTGTTTTTTTTCTGTACCTTTTTTTCGGTCAACAAAGTCGTACTCAAAAAATTCGCCTTTAATGCCATAGCGTTGCACTTCTAGGGTAACTTTTTTGCCTTTGAGATTAATAAGAAGATCCAGGTCAAGCTTGTTTTGGTCAGGGACAAGTTCAATGGTAGCATCATCAGCATCTTTTTTTGTGTTGAAAACGCCTAGGTAGCCGTACACATTTTTACGGTCGTTGTCGTCTGGAATGGTATCAATATTGATGATTTCTGTTTGATTAGGATGAACTTGATAGGTAGGTGATTTTGCCCAATGCCAGTTGCCAAAGTAGTGCCTACGTTCATAACTAAAGCAGGTTAAAAAGACGGTTTTGCCGCTGAGGTTAACAACTTCGAAGTCAATTTCATTTGGGTCGGTGAGTGAAATAACAGAGTTAGAATCTTTTTTAGGCTCCAATGGAGCTGGGGTTTTATCTTCTTGGCTCGATAAAGGCATGAGTATTTCAGGAGCATCAGGCAGTGTGGCGGGTGGGATGTTGGTACACGTTGAAACAGTAGTTTTTGTTTGTTTACAGCCAGAGACAATACATAAAAATATGCTGAAGCACATCAGCATGTATGTATTGTTTGCAGAGAGTTTTGAAATTCGCATCGATTCTCCTTTATAGTCTTATGCGCTTAAAATTTCATGCTCTATAACCTTAAGTCTTTGCGAAAGCGTTTGGTCTTTCGCAAGAAGGAGATCAACCTTGTTGATGGCATGAATAACGGTTGAGTGATCTCTACCCCCAATATAGCTTCCAATTACCTGTAATGAACAGAAGCTCATTTTTTTCATCATATAGAATGCAATTTGACGCGCAGCAGCAATGTCTTGCTGTCGTGTTTTTGAACGAATTTCATTAATCGATACTGAGTAATGTTTGGCGACTGTTTTAATAATCGTTTCCAAAATAGCTCCTTCACGCTTGTTATCGTGAGGTTCTTGTAAGTTAAGCAGTACGCGTCGAGCAAGCTCCATGTTGACCGGTTGATTGGTGAGTGAGGCAAAGGCGCCTATGCGAATAAGCGCACCCTCAAGCTCTCTGATGTTTGAAATAACACGTGAGGCTATAAAATCTGCAACATCGTCAGGGAGTACTATGCCATGTGTTTCAGACTTTTTCTTAAGAATGGCAATTTTAGTTTCAACGTCAGGGGTTTGAATGTCTGCTACCAGTCCCCATTCCATGCGTGATTTGAGCCTGCCTTGAAGCCCTGCAATCTCTTTGGGGAATGTATCGCTTGAAAGAACGATCTGTTTTTGCTGCTCATACAGAATGTTAAAGATATGAAAAAAGCTCTCTTGTGTTTGTTCTTTATTTGAAAGAAATTGGATATCGTCAAAAAGAATGATATCAATCTTTTGATACCGGTTACGAAATTGCTGCGATCTATCAAAACGAATGGCGTTGATGAATTCGTTGACGAATGAGTCACAGGTTTCGTAGCGAGTGACCAAGCTGCTTGAGCGTTTTTTAACTTCGTTGGCAATGGCGTGTAAAAGATGTGTTTTGCCTAAGCCTGTACCGCCATAAATAAAGAGAGGGTTGTAGACGCGGCCGATGTTTTCGCAAATTGCGTAGGCTGCAGCGTGAGCGAGCGAGTTGCTTGGTCCAGCAATAAAGTTGTCAAAGCGGTAATGCTCATTAATGACATTGCCCGTTTTTTCTTTGGTTTTATTGCTTGGGGTAGGAAGCGTTTGTCTGTAGTTTTGTTTTACGAGTGTATGCGTAGTTGTATTGTTGTACGAAGGCCTAGGTGATGATTGATATGAGGATGTGTGTGTGTTAAGTGAAGGAAGCACCGATGCAGGAATGATGGTACGTGGGCGTTCTATGGTTGGTTCTGAGGAGCCAGTAGTACCAATTTTTGGTGCTTCTTCTGCTGGGCAGATCAAGAAAACTTGATTGATAGGAGCGTGGAGCAAGCGAGCCAGATGTGTTTTAATAAGCTCAATGTAATGATCTTGAATCCAGCGTCGCACAAAATTGTTAGGAGCCCGCAAAGTGACTGCATGCGTAGGAGCATCCCATGTTGCTAAAGAAACAGCCTTAAACCAAGTTTCAACAATTTGGCTTCCGGCCTCTTCTTTGATAATTTTTAGAAATTCATCCCAGATGAGCTGCACGCGGTCCTCGTTCTTTATAATAGTTCTTTGCATCCAGAAGTATATCAAAGGGGTTGGTGGTTGAGTATGAATTTTTTTAATGAAGGGTTTTATATGCAAAAACACAGTTTTCTTATGTTTTTAATTGTTGTGGGGTTGTCAGCTTGTGGAAAAAAGTCGAATGAGCAGTTGGCCCAAACCTATTTTAAAATGGCATTGATGGATGTTGCTGAATCGCCAGATTTGATTGCTGGTTGCAAGCGGGCGTTGGGCGATATTGATAAAGCTTTAGAAAATGCACAAGAGCCAGAATATTATGCGCTCAAGGGAACGCTTCTCTTTAAGCTTGGGCAGTATGAGCAGAGTGAATTTATATTTAATCGAGCTTTGGATATTACAACTGATGGTGTGCTGAAAGCAGAAATCATGAACAATCTTGCATGTCTTTGGGCGCATCAAGGTAAAAATGACAAAGCTGCTGCAGTGTGGGAAAGCCTAAAGAGCGATATTTTTTATAAGACCCCTGAGGTTGCCATGGTCAATTTGGGTAAGCTGTGTGCTCAAAAGGGTGACATGAGTGGTGCTGATAGATCTTTGCATGAGGCCGTCATGATTGCACCCAGTTATATTGATGCCCATTATTATAGAGCTTTAGTCGCGCGTCAGCAGGGTAAAAGTGATGTGGTAAAGCAGGAATGTGGGATAGTGCTTACGCTTGCGCCTACGCATGAGGGAGCACAACAGCTTGCTAGAATGGTCGTATAGAAGAGCTTTCTTTCTTTTTCTGGTGGTACCTAGGTAAACTTTTTCTTGTCATCCCGGTCTCGAGCTCGACGAGGGACCGGGATTTATTCATGTTGGGAGTCAGGAGCTATATTTTTAGGGAGTTTGGTGATGTTGAAGAGATTTTTACTAGGATGTATCGTTACTTTAATCAGCTGCTCTATCCAGTCACGTACGCCAGAAAATCTTGCAGGCACTGATATTTTTATGGATATCACTGTGCCATCAGTCAATGAAGATGAAGCTTCAAAAATCATTTCGCTCAGCAATCTGAATCTGTGCTATGGCGCAGAGCTTTTTGTCTCTGGTGTTATGCAAGCACTGTACAATAATGGTGATGTGATCAGAGTTGTGAAGACACAAGGCGAAGCCGGCAAAGATGTTTTTATTACCTGTTTTTATAAAGAGATTGTAAAAAAAGAGCCGCTTCTTTATGCCGAAGCAAATCCGTTGGCAATTCTCACACGCGCTCTGTTTTTTCAGACTCCTGGAACCGGCTCTATAGCGAATTTTAAAGTTTCAGAGTTGTGTAAGGTAAAAGATAAGGCAACTAAGATTTATCGTCCTGATGTAACGGCTGATCAGTGGGCTTTATTTGTAGCATATGTGGCAAAAAAAGTTTATGAAATTGAGCAAGGATTAGGCATCGCAGATCATGCACAAGTAAAAGCACAAAAAGGTGTGATAGGAAAATTAAATGACCAAAAGTTGGCAACGGCAATTGATGCTTTTGCAACAAACAGTAATCTTGGAAAGATAAGTTTTATCGATCTAATTAATAAATGTATTGAATATGCCAATACAAATGGTTTTGGTCTATGGTTTCCCGTTCGCATGCTCATGGCGGGGGTTTATGAACTTTTTGGTCATGACCAAATGCTTATTTTTAGTTTTTACGCGAAGCTTCAAAGTGCTCTACAAGCGACATTTGCTGGTGTAGATGTGGTCAAAACAGAAGTAGAAAAAATTGATCGCCCAGATTTTTTGCCGCAACCATTTTCGAAGAGCTTTTTAGATTCAAGTAAAGCCTGTATTGCTTATAATCTTATTTCCGAATTACAAGGAGTTTTTGAGCCGTTAACGTATCGAAAGGTGATGTTAGAAACAGAAGAAAGCTTTTCAGATTGTTTTGAAACAATGATAAGAAATATTGTCTTAAGGCTTATTGTTCAACCTGAGGGCTCCCTGAATGTAGATGTATTGGCTTCAAAGTTTTATGCATTTTTTAGAACATATCCTGATATGATTTCTCAGAAAAAACAGGAAGCTTACGTTGCGTGGACTCAGTTACTTGTTGACGAGCTTAAGGGGATAGGGTGGTTTTTGCGTGGAACATGTGAGTTAGTTCCATCGTTAAACAATTTTTTGGTGGTTTTAAACCATATCTTTGGGCTTGAGATAGACTTACTTAACGCATACAATCCTACAATGAGGGCTGATACGCCAGAAGCAAAGATGATGTTTGAACAGATGCTTAATGCCGTCAATGTTGCTTTGCGAACGAAGCTTGAAGTGCCGCAAGATGTCAACGTTATTGAGGTCGATGAGATCGATAAGGTTGTTGATGCGCCAGGTAAAATGATCCAAGGGGTTGTGCATAGTGCAACAGGTGACTTAGCATTTTATATGGATGTAAGCGATCACTGTGACTTGGAAAAGCTGAAGCGTGGTAAAAATGTGACTATAGCTCCAGAACAACTACGAGAATTTCCATATCTTGTAGCAGCGCTAAAGCATACTCAAGAGGGGTTGCTTGGCAATCATATGATAGGTTTATTGGGCAAATCTATGAAGTTTTCTTTTCTAAAAAGCTTGTTGTTAAAAAATATTTCAGAATGTGTTAAGCGCATGGTTTACGCATCTGTTGCTCAAAATTTTGATACTGATAGGAATGAGTTTTTAGGTTTGCTTAAAAATCTTGTTGAAAATGGGCAAAGTTTTGAGGCAGTAGCATCGGCAGCTGGTCAGGCGATGGAGAGCTCTGGTCCGCGTGTACAAAATTTTGGGCTATATCTTTTTAAGGTATTGTTTGAAAAAGGATATGGTTTTACAGAAGCTGCAAAGGCAGCTGGTTACGCGGTGAAGAACATTCGTCCGTATGTGCAAGAAGGTGGATTTAAACTCTTTAAGGCATTGGGTCAAAATAAACCAAGTGGTGAGGCTGCGGGTAGGGTGGCTGCACAAAAACTATTGGATATTCCTGAAGAAGAGCGTAACGATAATGTCAATCGAGTTCTTGAGCTTTACGGTCTCAATCTCGCGCGCCATCAGCTTTCGCCGCATGAGGGAGCGCGACAGCCGGCTGAAATGCCTGGATAGTTAGTAGTTTCTATCTTCTCACAAACACCTTTTGGTAGTGTTGTGTTAGGGGATGTTGTTTATTTCATTATCTATCGGGGGGAGAAATGATAACAAAGCTCTTGATTGTTACCTTGGTAAGTTTGTTGTTCCGTGGTGATGTGGCAGCGAGAATCAGGAAACCTGTTTTGAGGTCTAATGAGGCGACGTCGGGTAATGTAACTGAAGCCATAAACGTTACCATAGAGATACCAAAAGATTCATCGGTAAAATATGAAGAAGATAAAGAGAGTGGAAAGTTTGTTGTGAGCCGGTTTCTTTATACCGCCATGAATTATCCATTCAATTATGGCTATGTACCCAATACACTTGCACAAGATGGTGACCCTATCGATGTAATGGTAGTTTCAACGCACCCTGTAGTGCCCGGTTGTGTTTTATCATCTCGCGTTATCGGCTTGCTTGAAATGGAAGATGAAGCTGGAATTGACCATAAAATTATTGCTGTGCCAACACAAAAGATTGATCCATTTTATGCAAACATTAAAGATATTGCTGATCTTAATGAAGCGACCAGAAGCCTGATTAAACACTTTTTTGAACAATATAAATCTACTGAGCCTGGCAAATGGGTAAAAGTTGGTAAATTTCTTGGTAAAGAAGCTGCTTGCAATGAAATTCAAGCGAGCAAGCTTGCTTATCTTGTGGGTACTGAAATAAAAAACGTGAGCACTGAAATCAAAAAGTAAAAGATCTATGGGGGCGCTGCGTAAAGTGGCGTCTCATTTTTTTTGAGGCAATCTTTTCTTTTTTCATTCCTTTCTTTCATAAAACTCCTTCTGCTACGTTAAGCAAGATACGTCAGTTTGTTGTACTTCAAACTTGAATTATCATTTTACGATCGGGGAGACGGCGATGAAAAAGGGTGTTGCTGTTGTGGGGTTCTGTTCAGGAATTATTTTGGGTGCGTGGGTGGTTGATGTGTGGGGGATGTCTACCGATGAGCAGTCGATGCCTCTCTGTGATCACAATATGCTTCAAGATGGGGTAATTCCTGTTGAACAAGATGCTGCAATTTCAATGAGCCAGATTACTGATGAAGAGTGCAGATTAGCACTCATTAGAGAGTTTTCGGCTGATTTGCAGAACATGTCTCTTGCTCAGCTACAAGCGTTAAGATCTCAAAAAGAGCGAGAAGAGCTAGGCAAGTGTTTAAGTCACGATCGCTATGTACATTCAACTATTTACAGTTATTTTACGGGGTTGATAAAAAAAATTTCACAAGCATCTTCAATGAAAGAGCTTGCTGATGTGGTGGGCGAATTAGTTTTTTTTAGGGATGCTGTGGTTGATATGGGGTATAGGGGTCAGATTCATCAGGAAAGACTTATCGATTTAAAGTTTTCTCCTTTTTATAGGCATTTGTATGAGAAGATATATCCACTCAAAAGAGCTCCTCAGGACTGGTTTCCGGTGGATGTTTTAAAAAATGGTCAGATTGTATATCACTGTTATATTAAGGGTTTTTCAGGAAGTCCTGTTCTTTTTTCTCCATTGGCGGAAGCGATAGTATTTTTACGAAAATTAGTTGAGAAAATGAGTGGGTTGGCCGTTTCTCAATGGATGCCTTTGGTTGTTTATGTAGGTAAGGAAAAAGATAGACAATATAAGTATCAGATTAAAAAAAATCTTTATTACTTTGGGAATGAAATACTGCGTCCGTTTCTTCAAGGGCTCATTAATGCTGCCCCTGAACACTGTATAGGTTATGATAAGTTCATGATTGAATTAAATCAGACTATAAGCTATCTGTTAGATCCGATTTCGCCTTTAAGCCAAGCTTAAAAACGTCATTTTTTAGCAATATTTAACGGTTTTGGTTGTTTTGATAGGGCTAAATCCCCTTTCCCTTGCACCCCTTCCCTTTTTTTCTTTATACTAAAATTAACAACTTGAAATTATTAATTAAATCAGGGGGAGTTATGAAGGGTAAACGCTTAGTCATGTTTCTGGCACTTACGGGTGGTGTTCAGTACTGTTCGGGGTATCAGCCTATGGAACCTAGTTTGATTGAGTTCGAATCACCTCATCATGCAGCGCTGGGCGATTCATCGTCTGGTGCTTCATCAGAGAATCATAACTCCGGTCAGAAAAAAGCTTCTCAACGCAAGGGTCTTTTGAATCGCGTAAAAGAATGGTTTGGTCGCGATTCTGGGGCTTCTAAATAATCATTTTCTGGTAATTGCCTCATCGTAGTGTCTTTGCTATCCTACGTGTCAGACATAATTTTGTGTTTGTCTCTGTAGAAAAGGATGGGTATGCAAAAGACGTTTTCAAAAAAATCATTACTATTTTTAGGCTTAATAATTTGTGTTGGGTGTACAAAACCCGATTTAAATGAGTTAAAAGCCGTCGAGGAGCTTAGAACTATGTTTGGTACAAAAATAACTTCAGCAAAAGATGCTTGTGCATTGTTTCCTCGTACGGTTGAGCAGATCAACGAACGTACGTTTGCAGTGATGACGTATGTTAAACAAGAGCTTGATAAGTTTGTTGCTCTTGATGATGCACAAAGAACGTTTGATAATACTGCACGTGCGTATGATGTGATTAGTGATAATTTGAGCATTGTACATAGCGCTATTCAAGGGTTGCACATGGTAAGTCCTGACGCTGCCATTAGAGACGCAACGCAACAAAGTGAAAACACATTGAACGCATTTTCTGTTGATGCGTTTATGAATCCTGCTGTTTATAACGCTTTTAAAGCGTACTATAACGGTGCGGCAAAAACAGAAAAACTAACGGCAGAACAGCGATATTATCTTGATGAATTAATGCGTGATTTTAAAAAGGCCGGTTTTGAGTTGCCTGCCGATCAGTTTGAAGAAGTTAAAGCGCTGAATAAAGAGATAGCAGAACTTTGTGTGATGTTTGAAGCTAATATTAATACCGATAAAAGTTCGATCACTGTTGGTCGTGATGGCTTACAAGGGCTTGAAGAGCATTTTATTAATGGATTGATCAAGAACGATGAAGGTCTCTTTGTTTTAGGCGTTGATTATCCAACATACTTTGAAGTTATAAAGCATTGTACGGTGCAAGATACTCGTAAGCGCCTGTTTTTTGCATTTGAAAATCGTGCGTATCCACAAAACAAAACTGTTCTTGAAACAATCATCGCAAAGCGTGATCAGCTGGCTAAAAAGCTTGGATATGCAAGTTATGCAGCGCTTGATATTGATGGTGAAATGGCTGCAACACCAGAGCGCGCAGAAAGTTTTATTCGTGGACTTGTTGATAAGGCTCGTGCAAAAGTACAACAAGAAGTTGCACTTTTTTCTAAAAATTTACCTGATGGTGTAACGCTTGATGCACAGAATCGTTTTAATCCATGGGATACGGGATATGTTTCAAGCGAGTACAAACGAAAGTTTTTACAACTTGATGATCGTGCGGTTGCTGAATATTTTGAAGTTGAAAAAACACTCAACGGCGTTTTTGATATCTATCAAAAGTTTTTGAACCTTTCTTTTAAAGTGTCCAAACCAGAGTGGGCATGGTCAGATGACGTGCAACTGATTGAAGTGAACGATAAAGAAACGGGTGATTTACGAGGGTATATTTTTATTGATCTGTATCCACGGGCCAATAAATATTCGCATGCCTGCTGTGGTGGCGTTATACATGCTACACAGACTGAAACAGTACCTGGTGTTATTGAAAAAAAACCATCAGTAAGCTTTGTTATAGCTAACTTTCCTAAGGCAACGGCAGATCGTCCTGCGCTTCTTAAGCATGACGATGTTGAAACATTTTTTCATGAATTTGGGCATGCTATGCACGGTCTTGTTGGGGCAACCGATCTGCTTTCATTCTCAGGAACTCGAACAAAGAGTGACTTTGTTGAAATGCCATCACAAATTTTTGAAGAGTGGATGTTTGATAAAGATCTCCTTAAAAATTTGAGTGCGCACTATCAAACCAATCAACCACTTTCTGACGAGATGATTGATAAGTTGATTGCGCTTAAGAAGTTTGATTCTGGGCTCTTTATATCGGGTCAGAGTGTAAACTCAATGGTTTCACTTGATTGTTACAAAGAGGGTGCTGTAAAAGACCTTGATGCCATTAGAGAGCTTCATGCACGAACATTTTTACCGCATCTTGTGTATCAACCAAATACACATCGTTACGCATCGTTTGGTCACTTGACCGGTTATGCTGCAAAGTATTACGGCTACTTGTGGTCAAAGGTGTTTGCACTTGATCTCTTTTATCAGATTAAAAAAGAGGGCTTGTTAAATCCTGCAGCTGGCAAGCGTTTTGTTGATACCATTCTTGGAAAAGGCGGCAGCGTTGACCCTAACATTTTGCTTAAAAATTACCTTGGCCGTGAGCCACAATCAGATGCGTTTTTTGAGGATCTAGGAATTAAATAAATGAGTCAGACTCCTGTTCTTACTGTTTCAAATTTAGTAAAAACGTTTCCATCCACTGATGGGGGCGTTTTTACTGCTGTTAATAATATTTCGTTCACGTTACATCATGGTGAAATTCTTGGTCTTCTTGGGCCAAACGGTGCCGGTAAAACATCGACAATTCAGATGCTTTTAAGCACGCTTACAGCAACGTCGGGTGAAGTTGCATACTTTGGTAAGAACTTTTTTAAGCATCGTTCTGACTGCTTGCAGTCAGTTGGTTTTGCCAGCACTTATGTAAGCATGCCGGGCAATTTTACGGTGATGAATAACTTGATGCTCCATGGCAGACTGTATGGTCTTGGTGGGCGTGCATTGAAAAAAACGATTGAAAAATATCTGACCATTTTTGGTGTTTTAGATGTAGGGAATCAGAACACCAAAACGCTTTCTGCTGGCCAAAAAACACGTGTTATGCTGGTAAAAGCGTTTATGACGCAGCCTAAAATTGTTTTGTTAGATGAGCCTACAGCTTCACTTGACCCTGATATTGCGTATCAGGTGAGGCAGTTTATTATGCAGCAGCAGCGTGAATTGCGTGTTTCAATTTTACTCACATCGCACAACATGGACGAAGTTACAGAGATGTGTGATCGGGTTTTAGTTATGCAGGCGGGCAGTATTGTTGCTGACGATAGTCCCGCAGCGCTTGCAGCACGGATTACCGCAACAACGCACACAAAGCCAACGCTCGAAGATTATTTCTTGCACGTTGCTCGGGGAGGTAAGGCATGAGCTTTTCAATGCGTCGCGTTCGTGCGGTTATGTTGCGTAATATTATGGCAGAGCTGACTAATTTTGGACGGCTTATGGATGCAATCTACTGGCCAACTATTGATATTATGCTGTGGGGTATGACCAGCAGTTGGCTTGCGCAATCTGAACAGCAGATTCCAAATCTCGTACTGGTTATTATGACCGGTCTTGTGTTTTGGCAGATAGTTATGCGTGCAAGTTACGAAATTTCGGTTGGCTTGCTTGAAGAGGTGTGGAGTAGAAGTTTTGTAACGCTTTTTTCAACGCCGTTATCGATTAATGAATGGATTTTTGGCGTTATGCTGATGGGTGTTTTAAAAACGATTCTCGTATTGCTTTTTGGTGTAGGTATCGTATGGGCATTTTATACACTTAATATTTTTAGTTTTGGTTGGATGCTTATTCCTTTTTCTTTCGCTCTTATTATGTTTGGGTGGGTGGTTGGATTTTTGGGCGCAGCGGTTATAGTGTACAAAGGTGATAGAGTTTCTTCACTACCATGGGTTTTTGCTTTTCTCTTTGCACCATTTAGTGCTGTTTACTATCCCGTTGCATTGTTACCTAATTGGCTGCAGTCGATAGCGTTATGTTTGCCGACATCGTATATTTTTGAAGGTATGCGCTCTGTTATAGCTACCGGAGAATTTCCTGTAAAAGATTTTGCAATGAGTATGGGTTTAAATGCTGTTTATTTAACATGTGCGCTCATGCTTTTTAGATTCATGTTCGAAAAAAGTAGAGCACGAGGTTTTGATAGGTTATAGGGTTTATGATGCAACACCAATTAACAACGTATCTCAAATTGTGTACTGAGTTTTATGATCTTGATAAGCGTCATAGTGCTGATTCAGATGAGTTTTTGTTTTATATGGACTATGCACAGCAGGCCACTGGTTCGATTTTAGAACCAATGTGTGGTACTGGGCGTTTTCTTATTCCCATGCTGCAAGAAGGTTTAGACATTGAAGGCTTTGATGCCTCGCCTTACATGTTGCAGGCGCTTAGACAAAAGTATGCAGGGATAAGTTCTTACCCGGCTCCTGTGTGGCAGCAGTTTGTGCAAAACTTTACTGGCAAAAAACAGTATCAGTTAATTTTTGTGCCGTTTGGCTCATGGGGTTTGATAACAGATCATGCTGATGCACAGCGAGGTCTTGAAAATATGTATCGTTATCTTGCACCTGGTGGAACGCTTTTGCTTGAAATTGAGACTGTTGCATCAGTTCCTCAGCCAACTGGAATTTGGCGTTATGGCGCGCATGATCGTCCAGATGGATCACGTGTAGTAGTGCGTGCACTTGCACATTATGATGCTGCAACCCAAATATTTAATTCGTTATGTCGCTACGAATCTGTTGTTGGTGGCGTTGTAGTTGAAGTTCAAGAGGAAGATTTTAATCAGTACCTGTATCGTTTTGATGAAATGGATGAGTTATTGCATCATGTTGGTTTTTCTCATATCAAAAAATATCAGGATTTTACAAAGACTCCTGCTACTGATACCAGTGCGCCTCTATTGATTTATGAGTGCGTGAAGTAATTTAAATATTTTTGTACTAAAAGCAAAGGGCCCCAAGTTGGGGCCCTTTCTTAGTTAGCTGGTGTTTATTCGAGCATTAACTCTGCAGCTTTTTCTCGAGTGTATCAAGACGCGCAAGAATAGCTTCGAGCGTGCTTTGTTGAATTTCAATCTTCTTATCGTGTTGTTGATAACCAGCAAGAAGAAGTGGTGGAAGGTTTTGATACATTACAGTTTCAACACGTCCCGTATTATCGTAAACAATTAATTCTGGGTATACACTTTCAACTTCTTCTGCAACCAGACCGTATTGAGTATGTTTGTCTGTATCACTCTTGTACGTGAAGGAAACTGGACGAAGGTTAACGAGAGCATCAGCTTTTTCGTTGATATTAACAATATTGTCTTTGAAACGACGAGATGATACTACAGTTCCAAGTTGGCCATTTGCATCAATGATGACTGTTGAGGTAGTTCCGTTGTTTGTTATTCGTCCTTTTACTGATGTAAAGCGTATTGAACCGGTAACATCTAGGGCAGCGTGTATAAGTACATTACTTAAGTTTTTCTGTGTGCCCGTGACACTGAGATTTCCGCTCACTGACAAGTTGCTATCAAACACTGATGAATTTTTTGCTTCAAGTCTATTAGTTTGCAGTTCAGATCCGGTCACCGTTAATCCATTATGAATTCTTGTTTGATTGAATATATCAATTGGGGTTCCAGAAATAACGGTGTTGTTGCCAGAAGGTGTTAGTGCGAATTGATAGCCTAAGTTGTATACAGTAATAGTACCATCGGACCAATTTGCAACATCAACAAAGGCGTCGTTTGGTGAAAATGTAACAGAAACAGCGTTTGTGCCTGTGCTAAATGGTGAACCCGTTATGTGAGCTAATGCACCGGTGCTTCTATTAACTGATGCGATAGTTACGGTAGAATCACTAAAGTTTGCGACACCAAGATAATCTCCATTTGGTGAATATGCGATTCCTTCCCCAGCACTGCCAAGCGAAAATGGCGATCCGGTAATTTGAGACAGAACTCCTGCACTTGAGACTGAATATACTCCAATCGCACTATTTTGTACTGCGGCAAGAAATTTACCATCAGGTGAATATGATAAAATATTAGCCCCTGATGCACTAAATGGAGAACCACTTACTGCAGTAAGTGCACCTGTGCTAGAGTTTGCTGTAAACATAGAAATAGTACCACCTGAGTTGTTTGCAACAGCAACAAAATTACCATCAGGTGAATATCTTACGTCGACTGATCCATTGCCTGTACTGTATGTATTTACTGAGCTTAATGCTCCAGTGCCATTATTGATCGAAAAGACTTGAACTTGCCCACTTGCATTAAATGAGCATGTTGCAAGATAATTACCATTTGGTGCAAATGCAAGACCAGATGCTCCTGATGTGAATGAAGTCACAAACGGAGAACCTGTAACGGCTGATATTACTCCAGTGCTTGTATTTACCGAATATACTGAAATATTATTTGAGGTTTGGTTGGCAACTGCAAGGTAATTACCATTTGGTGAATACATCAAATTATAAGGTCCCGTACCAGCACTAAATGGCGATCCTGCAACAGCGGTTAATGCTCCAGTAGAACTTACAGAGTATACTGAAATTGTATTAGACCCTTGATTTGATGCAGCAACGAATTTGCCACTTGGGTGGTAGGTAACAGCTCTTGGATTTGTGCCTGCTGTAAATGGTGAGCCTGTTATCAGTTGTACTGGTGCAAACATGCTAAGTGCATTACCAATCGAAACAGAGCCTCTGGTGATTAACGCTTGATGTAATATCGTTGAGCCTAATACATCAAGCCAGCCGGTTGTTGTTGTGCCGGTTACGGTGAGC
>Ga0206940_1043_pt1 | contig 17728 bp, 14 predicted proteins | sample Alteio_BWOrgHeat_8_FD_152963 | JGI IMG/M metagenome (GOLD analysis project Ga0206940, IMG submission 152963) | Enriched cells from forest soil in Barre Woods Harvard Forest LTER site, Petersham, Massachusetts, United States -... | ecosystem: Environmental > Terrestrial > Soil > Temperate forest > O...
CACTCGGCCGGCCAGATCGCCTGCGAACTCGCGCTCAAAGTCGTAATCCGAGCCTACTACGCAAATCCGTCGGCGGATACGCACGCAAGTTTGCGCCGCGCCGCCGAAGAAGCCAATTCGCTGATCTACGATACCGCGCAGATGATGACCGAACGCAGCGGCATGGGCACGACCTTGACGGCGGCGGTAATCCGTGAAGACATGCTCACTGTTGCGCAGGTCGGCGACAGTCGCGGCTACCTGGTTCGTGACGGCCAGATGACTCAGTTGACCGAGGATCACTCATGGGTCGCCGAGCAAGTTCGTATCGGGGCGATGACCCTTGAGGAAGCGCAGGCGTCGCCGTTCCGAAACATCATCACGCGTTCCATCGGCACCTCGGCAAGCGTGGAAGCCGACGTCGCCACGCACGAGATCCGCGTCGGCGACACCATCATACTTTGTAGCGACGGATTGAGCGGCCATCTCGATCCGTTGGAAATCGCCAACATCGCTTCCGAACATAGCCCGTCGATTGCGGCTATGAGGCTTATTGAAGAGGCGAACGAGCGCGGCGGACGCGACAATATCACTGTGCTTATTCTTTCCATTCGGGCGCTCACGCCCTTTGGCGAGGAAGATGGCGCGGAGATGGCGTCGGTAGAGGTCGGCAGCGGCAGCGGCGGGAGCGGAAAGTCAGATAAGCGGCCATGGGGTCGCAAGAAATAGCCACCTAGCGGTGGGGCAGTCGGGTGCCATGCCGGTCGCTTTGGACGGGCATGTCTTTAATTCGTAAATGTTCTAACCCGGTCGATGATGTAGAGACATTGCGGCCGGCGACGTTATGGGAGTAACAGCCGTGGCAGTCACCCCAACCAGTGTACTGGGTAAGTATCGCATCATCCGAGAGATCGCCCGATCGAACGACATCGTTTACGAGGGCGTTGATCCCGCGATGGGACGTCGCGTCGCCATCAAGGAACTCTCTTTGCCGCAGCATCTGGCCGGCAGCCAGAAGCGTGAACGCATCGAGCGGTTCTACCGGGAAGCCAAAGCCGCCGGCACTCTCACGCATCCGAACATCGTCACTATCTACGATGTCGGCGAGGAGAACGAGCGTCACTACATCGTCATGGAGTATCTCGAGGGCCACAGCCTGCGTGAGATCCAGCAGATGCAGGGGGCCCTGCCGCTTAAGGAAAGCCTGGAGATCGCGTTGCAGCTCTGCGACGCCCTCGGCTACGCCCACTCGCGCGGCGTTGTCCACCGCGACGTCAAGCCCGACAACGTGCATATCCTCCCCGGTGGCATCATCAAGCTCACGGACTTCGGCATAGCGCGCATCACGGCGGAGCCGAGCATTACGGCGCATGGGCAGGTGTTCGGTACGCCGTCGTACATGTCGCCCGAGCAGGTGGCGTCGCACACCGTCGACCACCGGACGGACATCTTCTCGCTTGGGATTACGCTGTACGAGATGCTCACCGGCCGCAAGCCGTTTCAGGGTGACAGCGTCATTACGATTACCTACAATATCATGAACATCCAGCCGCCGATGCCGGTCGGTGTGCCGCCTGGGCTGCACGCGATCCTGCAGAAGGCGCTCGCCAAGGATGTCAACATGCGTTATCAGAACGCCGCGCAGATGGCAGCCGATCTGCGTGGCGAGAAGTACACTCTGGAGACCGGCAACCGCACCGCGCAAATCCCGGCCATGCCGATGGGGCAAAGCACGCTCAACACCGGCAATGTTCCACCGGAAATCTCCGGCATTCCCGCTTTTGCGCCACAGCAGCCTGCTTATGGTCAGCCGCCGTATGTGCCGCAGCCGCAGTATACTCCGCAGCCTCAGGGACAGCAGTATGGCCGCGCGCCCGCGCCGGGGGCATATCCCCAGCAACCATCGCACTATCCCCAGCAGGGGCAGTCCGGACAGTACGGTCAGCCGACGGGGTATCCGCAGCAGCCACCTTACGGAGCGCCGCAGTATGGGGCGCCGCAGCGAAACTTCGGGCCGCAAAGCAGTCAAGGACGCGGCGACAGCCGGGCCTGGTTCAGTCCGGAGTTACGCCGGAACCTGGTTCTTGCACTGACCATCATCGGGATGGCGTTTCTTTTGGTTTTGCTGGTTTGGGGCATTATCGCGATCAGCCAGAGTTTTATACAAACCAAACAGCGAGCGCAAGGGACGAGGTTCTTGCAACAAGGAGTCGATGCCTATAATCATAAGGAATATGATCAGGCGGCGATTGCCTACTCCGCCGCGCGTAGGTATCTGCCCCCAGGAAGTAAGGAAGACGATCAGGCGGCCGAGGGGCTTTCGGCGGTGGAAGTGGCTAAGGGCCTGGACTCGGGACAGCACAACGATACCCAGGCCGCTGAGAATGCGTATAACGAAGCAATCAAACTCTATCCAAAAAACGCGGCGGCGTACGAACTGTTAGGAAATCTAAAGAGCGTCCAAGGTGATCCCATCACGGCCCTGAGAGAGTGGCAGTACGCGATACAATTCGACCATGATGGGAATAAACAGTACGCCACGATAGCCCGCCATAATTCCGCCCTCACCGACCTCTCACTCGCTCAGCAATCCCTCCGAACCGGCGACACAAGCCAAGCCCGCCGCTACTGGCAGCTAACCGTGGACGTTGACCCCGGCAGCGAAGCCGCCAATCGAGCGAGCGTGAACCTTTCCAGCCCGACGCCTGCCGGTACTCCCGGAACCGCAACGAACGACGAGCCGACTACCACGCCGATCGCTTCCGGACAATAACATCTCGTACTATGAATTTAGGCATTATCGGATATAGAGGGTTTGGCGCGTTTTGCACCGAAGCTCTCGCTACCAGCGACTTAGGTACTGTCGTCGCGTTCGCAGGTCGGGACGGTGAAGCCATGCAAACCGCGGCCGACCGGTACGGGGTGCGTCGGATCTACACGGACTATCGTGAGTTGATCGCGGACCCAACCGTGGAATTCGTGCATATCTCGACGCCGCCCGACCAGCACTCCGCGATGGCGGTCGCCGCGATTGATGCCGGCAAACACATATTTGTGGAAAAGCCGCTCGCCGTCGACGAACCCGGGGCTCAGGCCATCGTCGCCGCGCTGCTGCGGTCTCCCGGTGTGGTCGCCGGCATCAACTATGTGATGCGCTACAGTCCGCTTTATAACAAGGTGAAGCAGATCGCGCGACACGGCTTGCTCGGGCGGCTTACCTACGTCGACTTCCAGAATTACGCCTCCGACGAAGCCCTGGGCGACGATCACTGGTTTTGGAAGCCGGAACAGTCCGGCGGCATCTTCGTGGAACATGGGGTTCATTTCTTCGATATAGTCGGCTCCATCATCGGAACGCCGGCGCGCGAAGTCCGCGGTACGACCTGGCGCAGGGCGGGGGAACGTTCGCACGAGGACAGGGTTCATGCGTTGGTGACCTATGAAGACGGCGTTACGGCAAGTTACTACCATGCCTTCAACCGTCCGGGAATCCTTGAGCGTCAGACGGCGCATTTCGCGTTCGAACGTGGTCACATCACTCTCCACGGCTGGACCCCGACGCGCATCTCTCTGGACGCCATTGTGGATGCTGACGCGAAAAGCGCCCTGGAAGGCCTGTTTCCAAACTTAAGTATCATCTCGGACAACGTCGGTCCGTTGCGAGGCGGCGGACGGATTCACGACGTACGGTTCCGGGTTCAGGCCACGGAGGACTTGGGCGATCCGACGCAGCTCTACAAGTCCGCCGTCCGCGCCGCCTTTGAGGACGTCATTAAAGCGGCCGGATCGGCCGGGACCTACCAGCCCCGCGTCACCATCGCCGACGGCATCACCAGCCTCCGCGTCGCGCTCGCCGCGCGCGAGGCTTCCCTGGTGGGACATGCAGTTAGTATCTAGCCATTTTCAACCGTCCACATATAAATGCTATTAAGGTATTATAGAGTTCTAACCCCGCCCGCGCTAAAGTACGGGCTGTGAAGCCGCCGAAAGGCGGCTTCCGCCGTTTATAGCATATTCCTTGGAGTAGCTTTAAAGGTTTGGGGCTACATGGATGGTTTCAACCATTTATAATGGCAAACTTAGCAGATCTCCTGAAGTGAGCATTCAAACCCAATTGCGTAATGACAGGACGGCGTCACGTAACTCTACGGCCACCCCGCTAACCTTGGCACAGCGCGTACAAATGATAGATGCCACGGTTGCCGGTCATCCGGTAGGCAACATTGTTAGTATCGTGGAAGGGCCAGACGACGCCATATTTGGCCAACAGCCCAACGGCAAATACTTTAAGGCGGCTACCAGCAGTTGGTCAGTGCTCGCTGAAACGGACTTAGGCGTCGACGTGAAAAATGAATTGCGCGACGACAAAAATGCCGGCGTAGATAATCCATTGGTGTGGCAGGTGGGCAAAGATGTCGCAACGGATCAGGACTACAATGCACATTTTAGTACCTGCGAGACAAACGCGGCACTGGCCCTTACGGGTGAGGCTAGCGTGGCGCGTTCCGTAACTGGAAGTCCCGACGACGGCTATCTCGGATTGCCAATCATCTGTATACTGCTAGATCCAAGGCTGCCAGTCGAAGATTTCCTTATCGATCGTAAATTGAACTATGCAGGAGTAGGACTGGCCTACCTGTCCGAATCTACTCTGGTGGGCTTAATCCAGCCAGGAGATGTCAAAAGCCCTGCTGTAATTGAATTTATACGGAGGCTTTCCAACTTTCCGACACTATCACAAGATCCGTGCGTTCAACCGGAGATCGAAGACGTGGCTTTCGACGCCAAACTTCGGTTAAGCGCACGCGTGCTTGCAGTCAAGAGGATAAAAGACCAGAAGATCCTGGCCAAGTTAGCGCTCCTCAACACAGTGTGCAGACGCCTGTTAATACGACCTCGGACTACGCCACCGAATCTTATGTTCTTCCAGTCCGCGAGGCGGCTTTGCAGCAAATTACCGACCAGGCATTTATAGATGACAGGGCAAGAAACGATCCGGATGGCGCGTTTCGTTTGCACGCAGTAGCGTTGTTGAGCGACCAGGCTTTGCTGTACCGGCTCGCTGCGTTTGTGCCGATTGGAGTTCACGACTACTCCTCTCCATATGACGGTCAAACTGCTTTGACCGAACCTCATTTTAAGAGCATCGAAGCGGCACAGGCACGACTGGGAAAGGAAGTAACCAGAAAAATGTTACTTATGGGACGGTTTAAACCTGTGACTGCGATGGGAGGTGGGATGGTAGCCCCGAATAGTGTGACAAGCGCTGATATGATGATGGACTTATTTGTTCCTAACCCGACGAGCGCTACAATGGCGCATGTCGGCGCGATGGCCTGCCTTCGATTGCTCATGATGGACGCATTGGTTCAGCGGCGATTGGGACCGATAAATGTAGGAGTTGAATACGAAAGAATTTCTCAGGAATATACAAGAGGATCAGTAACGGGAGAATCGATTCGCGTTTCAGCCGTATGCCAGGGTGTTTCGTCCGAAATAACGTCGGAGACGGAATTTCCGATATCGATCGGTCAAGATGATGATTTCTTCAGCACGGATTTAAGGCGAGATTTGGAGCCTCTAATATCAAATTTACTGTCGGGCTTTACTACCAATAAAGTATCGCGGGTGCCTGGTGATCCCATCGAGCCATCAAAGAAACATGAAGGCTTTACTGACGCAGAGCGAATTGAGTTGGCGTTGCGCGCCCCCTTTTCTTGCTTCAGAATGACAATAATTGACAAAGTTGTCGATCAGAGCCTTCTGGCAGAATTGGCAAAACAGGACACGTCATCAGATACTCCCTTCCAGGACGCCCTGTTGGCAAAAGTCACCGACCGAAAAAATCTTGCAGACATAGCGTTGAATGCGCAATCTGACTACGTCCGGATCTCTGCCGCCTCAACCCTCAATGACAATCGCGTTTACATGCTGCTCACGGAGCACGATAAGAGCAAAGACGTTCGTATTGCAGCGGCCTCTAAGCTTGCTGATCCCGCATCAATCAGAAAGGTCGCATTCGAAGCAGATGACGAAGATGCCCGCATCGCCGCCATTTCCGATCTTACAGATCAGGTGGCCCATACGCGTCTCGCGGAACACGACAAAAGTAAAAATATACGCATAGCAGCGGTAATTCCCTCACGGATACGGAGGTGCTTAAGATCGTTTGTCTAAAAGACGTGGACCATAACGTTAGACTTGCCGCTAAGAATCGCCTCGCGTCTAAGCGCCAGAGCGATTATCCGACCATCATCATTGATGAACACTGAACCTGTGCGGTAGTAGGCTATCCGATAGAATCAATGGGAACGATGCCGAGCGGTACGAGGGTTCAAACTCGCCGTGGTCGCTGGTGGAATATTTCTCCAACATACTGTGCCCATCCAGGGTAAGTGTAAGCAGGTTGCGCGCGTCTGTCAAACGTCGTGCGGGTTAACAATGGCGATGCCCGGTGAGAGAGAAGCGTATCGAACGAAGTCGCGAGGATTGAAGGTGAGAAGGTGAGTACAGCCATGGGCCTCGGCAACCGCCAGTATGCGCGCGTCATGATTAGGCTTGCCAACCGTTCCAGCTCCCTCAACCAGCCTACGCCAAATTGGATATACATCTATCGGTGTGGTGCTGTCGAGCAGCACGGGGAACATCCTATCATACTTCGCTATGTCTTTTGCCGCATCGGCGGACGTAAATCCAAAACCGTTATTCTGAACCGGTCGCGTGGACACGACTCGGTATTCGATCATATTCTGTGAGCAAGTATGAAGCAATGCCCCAGTGGCTACCAATTTCCGAACTGCCGCCATCGTCGTCGCGTGATCCGTATCGGCCTGGTCCGTGAGGCGAAGCAGGATGTTCGTGTCGAGGAGATAGCGATCAATCTTCATAGATATGTTCGCGGGTCTGCTTGTCGTGCGGGATTGACGGGAGCGGACGGGCAATTTCAGACATGAGGCGGTCGAAGTCTTCTACGGTAATTCGCCCGGTCGCGGGCAAGTGCTCAGTGACGAGCTGTTTGGCGTAGGTCACGGCGTCAGTGCCGTGCAAGCGCGATGCGGCCTCAAGACGTGCCTCTTCCTCAAAACTAAGTTCTATTACGAGCGTCATGAGATAATTATACCATCCTGTAGCGAAGCAGTGGATCGTCATTCGTTCTTGGCCACGACACGATCTGGCAAAGACGGTTAACGCGAGCAGGAAATACAGGCCGGCACGGAGAATTGACGTGTTATCATGGAGATCATGCTATTGGGGACGGCGGCTGCCGAAGCCTGGCCGGCCCCGTTTTGCCGTTGCGACGCCTGTGGGCAAGCTAGGCTTTTGCGCGGCAAAGACATTCGTACGCGAAGCGGTGCGCTCATCGACGGCGTAGTCAAGGTCGATTTCGGTCCCGATACCTGCTCGCAAATGCAGCGCGAGGGGCTGGATCTCGGAGCGATAACAACGCTCGTTTTTACGCACGCGCACGACGACCACTTTATTCCGGCCGAACTGCAGTACCGGAAAATGATGTTCGTTGCCGGTGAGCAGCCCGCCAAGCTCCACGTGTACGGGAACACGGACGTCATGGCGATCCTGTGGCGTTTGTACGAAGACCCGGAGGAGATAGCCGCCGAATTCCACGAGCCGTTCGAACCGTTTGTCCCCGTGGAGACTCATGACGGCACCTTGATCCTGCCGCTTCCGGCGGCGCACGTACCGGGTGCATTCTTGCTGTGCTTGGAGCGCGGCGGCAAGTCCGTGCTTTATGGTCACGATACGGGAACATTTCCATACGATACCGTGCGCGCTCTTGCCGGCATCCCGCTCGATCTGCTGCTTTTAGACTGCACGTATGGCGCAACTGACCGCGAGCCGGTGATGCACATGGGGCTTTCGGCCATCAACGAAACCGTGGATCGGCTGCGCGCCGTGGGCGCGGTGACCGCCGATACGAAACTCGTGGCGACGCATATTTCGCACAATAGCGGTCTCTTACACGATCAATTGGCCGGGAAGCTTGAGTCGCACGGTATCGATCTCGCTTACGACGGACTTACTATTCAATTGACATAAATCAAGAACGGCGCGCCGTTCTTCTCATGCCCATAAGGCGCGGAATTTAACACAAGGGAGCATCACATTGGCCCAGGTAACACTTAAGAACGTTGTTAAGCGATACGATAAGGTATTGGCTGTCGACAACCTGTCACTCGAGATTCGAGACCGAGAGTTTATGGTACTCGTCGGACCGTCCGGTTGCGGTAAAACCACCGCCCTGCGCATGATCGCGGGCCTGGAAGAGATAACCGAAGGCGAGGTTCTGATCGGCGACCGGATGGTTAATGACGTTTCGCCGAAGGATCGCGATATTGCGATGGTCTTCCAGAACTACGCGCTGTACCCGCATATGTCGGTTTACCAGAACATGGCGTTCGGGCTTGAGCTGCGGCGCGTCCCCAAGGACGTCATCCAGAAGCGCGTCAAGGAAGCCGCTGAGCTTCTCGGAATCGAGGGCCTGCTGCAGCGCAAGCCCAAGCAACTCTCCGGCGGCCAGCGTCAGCGTGTCGCCCTGGGACGCGCCATTGTTCGCGAGCCGCAGGTCTTCCTGATGGACGAACCGCTGTCCAACCTCGACGCCAAACTGCGCGTGCAGACTCGCGCCGAGCTCATTAAGCTTCACAGGCGGCTTGGCATTACTACCATCTATGTCACCCACGATCAGGTGGAAGCCATGACCATGGGAGATCGGATCGCCGTTATGCGTGACGGGATTCTGCAGCAGTGCGATACGCCGATGACGATCTACTCGCAACCGGTCAACATGTTTGTCGCCGGCTTCATCGGCACGCCGTCGATGAATTTCATCCCGGGGACGCTGCGTCCGAAAACGGGCGGCGGCTACACCTTCGATGCCGGTGCGTTCCAAGTGGATGCACCCACGGCGACGGGGGATAGGCTCTCCGAGTACGCGAACAAAGAACTCATTCTCGGTGTGAGACCTTCGGACATCTTCGACAAGAATGTTCGCAACACAATCGTCGCCACCGACGGCAATACCGTGCGGACGCAGGTCGATGTTTCGGAGCTTATGGGCGACATCATTACGTTCTACTTGACCGCGGGCACCACGCAATTGATTGCCACTATCGACGCCGAGTCGAAGGCAAAGGACGGAGATGCGCTGGACGTCGTGTTCGACACCGCCAAGATGCATCTGTTCGATCGCCAGACCGAGAAGGCCATTGTCTGATGCCCGTCGTCTTCGCCTGCATCGCACCGCACGGCGGACACCTGTTGATCGCTCCTCCCGATCCGTCGCCCGTGCCCCGGTGCCGGGCGGCGATGGACCGGATGCGTGGCGTTCTCGAAGCGGCTCAGGCGGACTCCATTGCGGTCATTACGCCGCATGGGGTGTATAACGACGGCCTGGTCACCCTTGGTATAAGCCCCAAGGCGAAGGGCGATCTTGACAGTCTGGTGGTCCAGGCCCGCACGGATATCGATCTGGCGGCGGCCTGGGCCTACCAAGCATCGGCGTTCGATATTCCCGTAGTGCCTGTCTCAACTCCCGACGGTGTGCCGTTTCCGCTCGACTGGGGTGTCACCATTCCCCTCGCTCTGCTCGACCCCGCCGGCAAATTGCCGATCGTGGTCGCGTGCCCGGCGCGCGATCTCTCTCGCGATCAACTGGTCGATTGGGGTGAAGCGCTGGTGCTGGCAGCCGATGAACTCGATCGGCGGGTCGCGCTGATTGTCAGCGCGGACCAAGGCCACGGTCACGCCGCCGACGGGCCCTACGGGTTTACGCCGTCGTCCGCCGAGTACGACGAGGCTATGGTCGACGCCGTCCAGGCCGACGATCTCTCCCGCCTCCTTGATTGGGATGACGAGTGGATCGAATCGGGCCTTCCGGATTCGTACTGGCAAACCCTTGCTCTGCTCGGCGTCCGTCGCCGCGTCTCTCTCACCGCCCACTTCCTGTCCTACGAAGTCGACCACTATTTCGGTCTCCTCTGTGCCATGTACGAATGTCCGTCCACATGACCTCGTACAACGCCGGTTTCCATTTCTCCAGGTGCTCATATCTCTCCAAAAACCGTCCGCCTAACTGATATTAGCAAGGTCAACGGGGTGAGGCTGAGAGGGGTTAGTGATGTCGTAGCGGTAGGACAGAGGTAGTCCGCAAACGTTCCCGAGAGCCGTGGTCGATCGTCGCACCGATTAGGTAGCGGCTACCCAATTACTCCGCTATGCACGTCCGACGATAACCAACCAACTCGTGGGCATGGAATAGGTAAAGACATTTGCGGTATAGCTTGCACGCTATTCGAGAGGTAGCGCTCTAAGCAATTCGTAGAACCCAACCAAGTCGTTGTGAATATCTTTGTAGAGATATGGAGCAAGCAGATCAGGCACGACCGCATTGGGAGAGAAGCGTAATGCTATTATTGAGAACTTTGGGCCTCTGACTAGCTTTTGTTGAATAGCATAGTCGAGTTCGGTGGCGAGGTATTGCTCGTCTTTAAAGTTTTCGGTGATGAAGAACACAGCGGCACATGATTGTTTGAAGCCGTCGAGGAGCCAGCGTGGGACATTGGAACCCGCCGGCATATCATGCTCGTCAAGCCACGGATGGAACCCGAGCTGCTTGAGCGCGGCGTAGTAACGCTCGACGAGCGGTTTATCCGCAGTCTTGTGGCTCAAGAATATCTTGGCTTCGTTATCCTTCTGTGTGCGAGCAGATGGCGCCGCCAGTACTGACTGTCCGTCCGGTGCAACGATGTCGGCGACTCGGTCGGTCTGTACGCGTTCGACCGGCGACGTGCGGCGCAACAGATCAAAGTACTTTTCAGGCTCGGTGATGTCCCAATAGAAAGTTCCCGCATAATCTGCGACAACCTTTAGATCATCTCGATCTATTGCCTTATCGATAACATCGCCGAATATCAATTCTTCTGATCGCGGGCTCTTGCGACCTGCGAGAAACTCGTGCATGAACTCGGTGAAGTTTCGGTTCCAACACGCGACGGCCCATGCGTTATCCGCGCTACTCGGAAAGCTTCTTGTATTGGTTTTGTCAATGTGTCGTATGACCTTCTTGGTCTGCTCATCAAACTCAATATAGCCGCCCTTGTTGCGGCTGTCGGTTCGAAATAAACCAAGGGCAAGATCAGCTTTTCGCTCTCGGAGCAACTTCATCACGTTCGAAAACGTCTCTACTGGCTCGATGACTGTATCTGGCATCCCCATCATTACATAGTCGGCCATCCTCGCCTGACTGTAGATGCTATCGATTGTATATGGCATTCCGACTCTTTCAATATCTTCGGTATCGTAGTTAAAGTTTATCTTGCCGTCGGCTATCCGTTCTCGCCCATAGTATTCAACGATGAAGCTCTTTATGCTGCTTAGAATGAAGTGTACTGAGTTCGCGTCACTCTGTATCATGCTATCTACAATTTGTTCACTGCTAACGACGAACTTAGACTTGTCATACTTATTTATTCCTATCGGCATCATCTCTTTGAAGAAACCATGAATCCGCGTTGCCTTCCCGCCTCCGGGGACAATCCCTATTATGTTGTCCACTATAGCCCTCCGTCATGCCGTCATTTCGTGTTATACTCTGCCTTTACAATCATAGTCGCTGGTGATTGCTCAGAATAGATAAGGTTTGTTCGCGTATCATTGGCGTATTTCGATGTTAAGGCAGATGCCCGATTACACAGAGATAGATCCCTGATTGCACTTATCGTTAGGATTTTAACCATACTACCCATGACCGAAATAGGGAGTCAAGACCGCTTGTCGAGCTGGCCAATTCTCGACGGAAGTACAACATTCACCACATCCGATCCGTGTTTGTCCGCAATGGTCTCCAGGTAGGGACGGCCATCGAAGGCTCGGACCGATATATACTTTGTTTGTTCGACCCCACCCACAAATGCTCAATAAGGTCGCTTGAGTCCCATAGGGCAAGTGGCAGCAAACCCTTGCCCTGCTTGGCGTCCGTCGCCGCGTATCACTTACCGCCCAATTCCTGTCCTACGAAGTCGACCACTATTTCGGTCTCCTCTGCGCCATGTACGAATCTCCCTCCGCATAGCATTCTGTCGTTCGACACTTGAAAAAATAATCTATCCGGTTAAACGTAACAAGCCGCCGTAGGCTTACCGATGCTCTTTTGGAAGTCCCGATTCGCGAAACGTTTATCCATCAAAAAACTGCCGGGGTTTACTGGTCAAATAACGAATGATCAAGCGATTGACTGTTTGACGAAACTTGCTATAATGGAAGCACATACGTATGTGCACCTGTCAGCATGGCGGCGCAATTAAGGACTACTCAACTATGAACCGCAAGTGGACCAAGGACAGTATTGCCATTGAGATTGTCAATATGCACGACTGTGGTCAATCCGTGACGTCAAGCTGTATGGCGCGCACCCACGCGTCGCTGTTGCGCGCGGCATCCCGCTTGTTCGGTTCGTGGGAAGCCGCCGTGAGCTATTCGGGATTGGATTACGATCAGATTCGGCGCTACAAGTCGTGGACGCGCGAAGCGATCATCGAACGAGTTCAAGACCTGCACGCTCAAGGTACCGACCTCTCGTGGCGTAATGTGGTCCTGAATGTCGACGCGAAATTGGCGTCCGCCGCGGTGAAGAAGAAGCACTTTGGATCATGGCGCGAGGCGGTAGAGGCTGCCGGTCTCGACTATGACGCTATCCGGCGCTATCGGGAATGGAACGATGAGCGTGTTCTCAATGTTGTACGGGAGTATCATGCCAGCGGTAAAGATCTGAACGCCAAGAATGTGGCGGAAGACGACATGGCGCTCATTACCGCGGCCAGGAGAAGGTTTGATACATGGCCTCGTGTTCTTGTCGAGGCAGGTTTCGACTACAAGGAAATTGTCAGGCGAGCGCCCTTCAAGCGCGGTTGCGGGCCTCATCAGACACTTGTCGTGCGATCACGGCACAAGCCCAGCGATGTGTAACCACGGTCAAATTGCAATAACTACGCCGACTCCTGATCCATCATCTGCTATAATACGTAAAGTAAGCATACTAGAATGACGGTAGCAAACTTTACGGGATCCGAATGAGCAGTAAAAAACCGACGACGTTACGAGATATTGCCGAAGCGGTAGGAGTTGATGTAAGCGCAGTATCTCGCGTATTGAACAATTCACGTACGGGATCGCGCGTGTCGGAGACGACCAGGCAATCCATTCTCGACACCGCGAAAGCTATGCGGTATCAGCCAAATGCACTCGCTCGGAACCTCGACGGCCGCCGCATTGGAATGTTCGGTGTTGTGCTCGGGTCTATCAACGACCTGATACTGCACCCCTACACCGGCATCATGCTGCAGGGCGTTGTGGACGGCGCTACCGAGGCGAGTTGTCAGCCGATCTTGTTTACAACGTCCTGGGATGAGGCGGAGGCCAGCGTCGAAGTCTTCTGCGACCGTCGCGCGGACGGCCTTATTGTCTTCTCGCCCCCGGAACATTCCACTCTCATTACACAGGTCATGGAGCATAGCTTGCCGGTGGTGGGGTTTGACCTCTCGCCCGGAAGATACAATTGTCCCCAGGTTGGTCTCGATGAGCGTAAGGCGTTCCAAACCAGCGTGTCGCATCTGATGTCACTTGGTCATCAGCGAATCGCGTACGTTTCCGCAACGATCGGCACGTATTATTCTCAATATCGCCAGGCCGTCGCGGAGTCGGTTATGAAGGAACTTGGCGTTAAAGAACCTCAGGTGCATATACTTCCCGTCGAATTGCCCATTCCGTCCAACAATGCGGCCGTACGTGAACTCCTCGACTCGCCCAATCGTCCTACAGCCATTTTCACATACAACGACTACGTCGCGTTGGCGATCATGGACGCGGCTAAGGGAATGGGTATCGTGGTGCCGGACCAACTCTCCGTGATCGGATTTGACGACCTTCCCATCGCGGCGCTCGCGAGCCCACCGCTGACTACCTTTTACCAGCCGACGCGACATATGGGCCGGGCGGCCGTTCGTCTCCTCATGAGTCTTATAAACGACAAATCAGACGATCCGGTCCCGTCACAACCTCTGTTGTTTCCTCCCAATTTTGTCATTCGCAAATCCACCGGCCCGGCTCCCACCAAATAGGAATCGCTCTTCTGTGCGGGGGAGCCGGCAGTGGCATCTTTAAGGTTGGCGCTTGCAAAGAATCGCCACGCTGGTTCGCTTATCGGCCGGTCATGCCCCACGGCGGGTATAATTAAGTGCATGGATATCCCCACTCAGGAACGCGACTCCTCCCTTGATTCTCCTCTCCTCCAAGGCCTGAATGAACCGCAGCGTCAAGCGGTGCTGCATGAAACTGGGCCGCTGCTGATCTTCGCCGGTGCGGGCTCGGGCAAAACCAATGCGTTGACCAAACGGATCGGCTACCTCATCCGGGAGCGTTTCGTGCGGCCGTACAACATCGTCGCGGTGACCTTCACCAACAAGGCGGCTGGGGAGATGAAGGAGCGGATCGAGCGATTGATAGGCGACGTCGCCATTCGGGAACTCTGGGCGGGGACTTTTCATTCCATCTGTGCGCGTATCCTGCGTGAGCGCGGCAAGTTGATCGGTCTGGATCGTAGCTTTGTCATCTACGACGATGACGACCAGATTTCGCTCATTAAGGAGTGCTTGCACGAGCTGAACGCCGACGATAAACAGTTCGCTCCGCGTGCGGTGTTGTCGCAGATAAGCCACTACAAAGAGAAACTCAAAGAGCCCGACGACCTTGGCCACGCTCGCACCCCCTTTGATACGGTGGTCGCCAAGGCCTATAAGAGCTACCAAAAAAAGCTGGCCATGAACAATGCCCTCGACTTCGACGATCTGATTATGAAGGCCGTCGAGCTCCTCCAGGAGTCCGAGCCGGCGCGCGAGCATTACCAGAACCGGTTTCACTACGTGCACTGCGACGAATTCCAGGACGTTAACGACAGCCAGTATAAACTCCTCACTCTGTTCGCCGGCAAATACAAGAACATCTGCGTGGTGGGCGACGACGATCAGTCGATCTACTCTTTCCGCGGCGCCAACGTCGATCTGATCCTCAACTTCGAGAAGGACTTTAAGGACGCGACTGTCATTAAGCTGGAGCAGAACTATCGCTCCACGAAGACCATCCTGGATGCCGCGTTTCACGTGGTCAAGAACAACTCGGGACGGGCCGAGAAGCGGCTGTGGACCGACAATATCGAGGGTGAACAGATCACGCTGATCGAGGCTTACAACGAGACGGAAGAGGCCGTGGCGATTGTCAATATCATTCGCGAAGCCGTCCTCACACGTGAACGAAGCTATGGCGATTTCGGCGTCCTTTATCGCGCCAACGCCCAGTCCCGCGCTTTGGAAGACATGTTCGTCAACTATCGCATCCCGTACAAGATCGTCGGGGGTGTCCGCTTCTACGAGCGCCGTGAAATCAAGGACGTCATCGCGTATCTTCGCATCGTCATGAATCCATATGACAGCATTTCGATGCGCCGGATCATCAACGTGCCGACGCGCGCAATCGGGTCAACGACGGTCGAAAAGCTCAACGATTTCGCCGGCGAGAAGGAGATTGGGTTCTGGGACGCCTGCCGCCGCGCCCCAGAAACCGATCTTGCCCCGAGAACGAAGAACAACATCCACGCGTTCGTTAAGATGGTCGAATACTTCGCGGAAAAGCAGAACACGCAAACCGTATCAGAGCTGATCAAGAACATCATCGATACCACCGGCTACCTGCAGGATCTACAGAAGGAACGCACTCCCGACGCAGAATCGCGCGTGGAGAATGTGGGTGAGCTTGTGTCGGTCGCCAAGGCCTTCGAGGAGAGCGGCGGGGACGACGGCGACATCTCTCTCGCGGCGTTCCTGGAGACGATCTCACTGGTGTCGGACATCGACAAGCTGGACGATAGCAAGGAAGCCGTGACCTTAATGACCCTACACGCCGCCAAGGGCCTGGAGTTCCCGGTGGTGTTCCTCACCGGCATGGAGGAAACGATCTTCCCGCATATGCGCAGCGTGAGCGAGAAATCACAGATGGAAGAGGAGCGCCGTCTGTGCTATGTTGGCATCACGCGCGCGCAGACCGAGCTCTACCTCAGCTATGCCGGTGCGCGCACAACCTTCGGCCAAACCCGCCGCAATCCCGTGTCCCGATTCCTGCGAGAGATCCCGCCTGCGTTGTTCCTGGCGAAGTCACAACGTCGCAGTTCCACCCAAGCGTACGCGCCAACTCTGGCTCCCGGCAGTAGTCGTCCACAGAGTCAAATGGCTCCGAGTTGGGACGATATGGCTCGACGCAACAGCCTGAAGCAGGCAAAGCCGCCCTCGAACAACCCGTATAAGCTCGGTCAGAAAGTACGGTCGGAGAAATTCGGCGTCGGCACCGTGGTCAGTCTGGAAGGCGACTCGATCATCAACGTCGCCTTTCCGGCCCCAGTCGGCATCAAGAAGCTCGACACGAACTTCGCCAAGCTTGAAACCACTTAACAGCCCGAGACGCCGAAATTCCTGTCCGCCAAGAATCCCCTTTGCCGCCGCTACTACCGGTAAAATAGTTAGGCAGCTTGTCAAAATTCTGGTTGACATATCGCACCTGGCTATGATACAATAAAGCTACAACGTTGTAGTAACACTTTGTCATCACAATAGTACGTATACATAAACCAATGGAGGTCCAGGGCAATCGTATTTGGTTAAACGTTTACTATTATCGATGTTCCGGATTATCGTCGGGTCTGTTTAATTCTATAAGGAGATAGCTAAGATGAAGAAAAGGTCTGGTTTTACTCTCATTGAATTGCTAGTTGTGATAGCGATTATCGCGATTCTAGCAGCCATTCTATTCCCAGTCTTTGCGCAGGCACGCGAAAAGGCCCGCGCCATTTCCTGTCTGTCGCAGTCGAAGCAACTCGCGCTGTCCGTCCTCCAGTACACCCAGGATAACGATGAGAAGGAACCGGGCGGTATGGACGGCTACGGCGGCAACTCCGGCCCTGGCGGCGAAGGCGGCAGCGGATGGGCCGGACAGGTCTACCCGTACGTCAAGAGCGTAGGCGTCTTCCGATGCCCCGACGACAGCAAGCCGAACCCGCCGGCCGGCCAGCCGTTGAGCGCTCCGTATTTCGCGACCCAGGCGTCGTCGTTCGCCCTCAACTCGAACCTGGCTACCGGCCTTGATCTGACCAAGTTCAATTACCCGCAGACCTGCGACGGATCGGACAGCATTTCGAACGCGCAGATGGCGGCTCCGTCGAAGACCGTCGTCCTTTTCGAAGTGCAGGGCAGCGGTAACTATAGCCCGGTTGACGAGGAAGTCGCGACTCAGGGCGGGTGCGGCGGATCGCCCGCCGGCGACGGTCTCGGCCAGAACTTCGACCCGACCGGCTTCCAGTCGCAGTCGACCGCGTCGAACGCTAAGTCGAACGACGGTCTTCTGAAGTACGCCACCGGCTACCTCAACGGCGCAACCCTCAACCTCGGTCAGTACGGCAGCCCCACGGGACGCCATCAGGGCGGATCGAACTTTATCATGGCCGACGGTCATGCGAAGTGGCTCCTGCCGGAATCGGTGTCGCCGGGCTTTACCGCCGCCTCGTCGACGGCGAACCAGATCGATCAGACTGCGGCCGGCGGCTTCGCGGCCGGCACCGCAGGTAAGTTCGCGAACGGCGCCACTGATCCCGCGGCTACCTTCAGCCCCACCTAAGAGGAAGCAAGATGAAGCT
>Ga0206940_1047_pt1 | contig 17653 bp, 15 predicted proteins | sample Alteio_BWOrgHeat_8_FD_152963 | JGI IMG/M metagenome (GOLD analysis project Ga0206940, IMG submission 152963) | Enriched cells from forest soil in Barre Woods Harvard Forest LTER site, Petersham, Massachusetts, United States -... | ecosystem: Environmental > Terrestrial > Soil > Temperate forest > O...
AGAGATTGAAAAAGCTTTAGAAAATCGTCTTGTAGCTGAAGGTCGTATACTTGATACTCTGTTCAAGAGCAAAGATCTTAAGGTTATGCCAACCAAAAAGTCGGTTGCTGGAATGACGATGGAGTTGGAATTTCCAACTGAAGAGGCAGCTAAAGCAGCCTATAATTTAGCTAAAGAAGTCAAGAGCAACGCTCTTAAGCTTAAACTTTCTGATACATCAATTTCTGCGCAATTAGCTCCTGATGTTGAGCAAGGCGTGCGCACTGGTGCCGTTGAACAAGGCGTAAACGTATTGACCAACCGTTTGGGTGGTTATGGCGTTGAAGGCGTTCTTGTGCAACAGCATGGCGAACGTCAAATTGTTGTTCAGCTTCCCGGCGTTGACGATTCAGAAAATATTAAAGCACAAATTCAAAAAACTGCGCTTCTTGAATTTAAGATTGTTGAAAAAACTGCTGCTTCAAGAGAATCATTAATGGATGAATTTGATGGCGATCTTCCTTCAGACAAAATGATTGTTCCTGGTCAAAAAGGTGGCGATGGTGAAGAGTCTGGTCGTTGGTACTTGGTTTCATCGTTTGCAGATTTAACCGGTGAGCATTTGGTAAGCGCTAAAGTTGATCATGATGAATATAACCGTCCAACCGTGAGCTTTAAGCTTGATAGCGCTGGAACACGTGAATTTGCTGAATTGACAGCAAACAACATTCGCCGACAACTTGGTATCATCATTGATAACGTTATGATCACCGCTCCTGTGATTAACTCAGCAATTACCGGCAGTTCTGGTTGCCAAATTAGCGGTATTGGATCGGCAAAAGAAGCATTTGATCTTTCAGTTGTGCTTCGTTCAGGTTCATTACATGCTCCTCTTAAAATTGACCAAGAAAGCCGTGTAGGCGCATCATTGGGTCAAGATTCGATTAACAAAGGTGTCATGTCATGCGTTGTTGCGCTTGTGATGCTCTTTATTTTCAGCCTTCTTTATTACAGAATTCCAGGACTTCTTGCGATTATCACCTTGTTGGTTAACATATTTTTATCACTTCTTTTCTTGTCATATTTTGGTGCGACCTTGACGTTACCTGGTATTGCGGGTATCGTGTTGACCATTGGTATGGCGATTGACTCATCAATTTTGATTTATGAACGTGTTAAAGAAGAGCTTGGCCATGGTAGCCCCTTGCGTAAAGCGGTTTTAGACAGCTTCACCGGAGTGATGTCAGTTATTCTTGATGCTAACATTACAAACTTTTTGACCGGTATGATTCTGTTCCAATTCGGCGGACCTGCGATTAAAGGTTTTGCTGTTACATTGATGACAGGTATCGTAGCAACGGTTCTTTCAGGTGTGTTCTTTTTACGCGCAATGTACTACTTCTTGTTTGATGTTATTCGCGTTAAAAAATTGAAATTTTAATAGTTTTCTAGGCGACGTAGCTCAGTTGGTTAGAGCGACGGAATCATAATCCGTAGGTCCTGAGTTCGAATCTCAGCGTCGCCACCATTCATTTTCTCCCGGTATTATCCATAAACCAGCGGCTTACGGGAAAATGAATGGCAGGCCAGCAGGCCATCCCAGTTTTCCCCATTTTCTTGTTCTCTTCATCCAGCATCTAGTAATCTTTAGATAGAGTCTGATCTATATATTTTGGGGAAGAAAGTTATGTTTCGCATAAAGTCTTTATTTCTAGCAGTAAGTATCGTTCTTTTTTATAGCTCTTCAGCGTTTTCACAAATTCACTTTATTGATAAAAACGGGCTTGCTAAGGGCTTGCTTAAGGATATTATTGCTGTTTTTATTGATCCAAAAAATCCTTTTGCCGGTATGACCCTATGTTGGGAGCTAGAAGATTATAAAGATCATCCCGATCATATTTTTAAAGTGTATGACTATTTGAAGGGGTTTAAGCCATGTCCTTCTGAGCACACGCTTACGCTCGATCAAGCACGTGAAATTGTGCGTATGACAAATCAACGATATGAGATATTGCTGAATGATGAGCTAGCATCATTCGTTCAAGCAGATCTTAAAGAGTTTAATGGAGATGAGCTTGCTGCAGCGGATGCTCGATTGTGTTCTCTTGCTTACGTGGTTGGTCGTGAGTTAAGACGGTTTGCTCCTGAGCATACAATCTAGGTCTGAGGTTTGAAAATTTATTTTGGTGAACAGTATATCGTACACACAGCAGTTTCTTGCGCCCCAACTTTTTCATGCAACGGTTTGCCCATAGCACTTACCAAGGCGATGGCTTTTTGAAAGCCTTTTTCTTTCATATGGTTCATGCGGTAGTGCAGACAAGCTGAACCAAGACCTTTATGGCGAAATTCTGGGTGTGTTGCAAGGCAGTGGAGTGATGCGACGTTATCACGTTCAATAGCAATCCCTACTGCTGCGGGTGTTTCATCCCAAAATCCAACGTAAAAATGTATCGTTTTTGCTTGAGCTGTTGACGTAAGATAACGTACAAAAAGTTTTATCTGCTCAGCATCTTTTTTAAATGCCTCTGAAAAAATGGACACCCAAAGAGTTTCGATGTCAGCAAGAGACGTTATTTCTTTTATGCTGATGTGTGGATCGTACGCTATTGCTGGAAGATTTGTTAAATCACGTGTCATGAGCGGGTAGAGACCATCGTAGGTGTAGCCATGCGCTTTTAAGAGCGCTTCAGTTTGTGCTTGTTGTTGATGAGGGGCAAGTAAAATTGCATACTGTTTGTTTTTGTAAAAATCATTAAGTATTGCAATGTCATCTGTTGTAGTGTCGTGCGCTATAACAGCGCGATTGCCGTATGGAATTTTATTGTCACTTTTGAATGCTGAAATGTGTGGGGTGTTAAGCTCCTTTGAAGGGTCAAGATCAAGAAAGAATAAAAAGCGATAATAGTTTGCGATAGTTTGTATCATTTGCTTTCCTTTATCAGGCGCATTAACCATAAGTGCATCCACTCCTGCCAGAACCCAGCGCTCAAGCGCTTCTTTGCTCTCATTTGCCATCGTGCAGACCCAAACTTTAAGATCCCTGTTTTTTGCGTTAGCAAGCACTGCTGGTGACCAAACCAGGTCAAGTAGACAAATACCATATGGATCTAGTTCGTCAACGCTGTGCGTCAAATTGTGTGGGGTTCCAACGATTGCGGGTACCAGGCGCATATCAGGAAGTAACGCTTTAAGTTTTTTAAGTTCTCGGTGTTCAAATCCCGTTGCAAAAAAATGTTCATAGCTCCAGCTGTGATCGTGCATGAATCGTTTAACGACATCAGTAACAAGTTCAGCTACCCCTTCTTCTTTTAAATCCAGAGCAACTGCTACTTTCTTATCGATGCAGGCTAGCGCTTCTTCAAGCGTGATAAGCGTTTCGTTATTTTTGAGGGTGAGTTGTTTAAGTTCAGTAAGCGTTTTTTCACGGACATAGCCACGACCGTTGGTAACGCGATTGACGTTGTCATCGTGAATGACGATAAGTTCTCCTGATGCGCATTTGCGAATATCGAGCTCTATGACGTTAACCCCTTGCCTAATAGCTTCTTTAAATGAAGAGATTGTATTTTCAGGCATGTAGGCTGCTGCTCCACGGTGGCCGATGATCATAGCGTCCTTTGCGTGTAGTGATGTGAATGCAAACATGAAAGCAAAGATAGTGTTTTTTTTATGCATTTTGAGGCCTTTTGATATACTTTGTAACAACACGTTTTTATGGTGTCAGAAACATTAAAAATAGCAAGAAGGGTACTTGTGGAAATTGCTTTTCTAGAAATGGGTTTATTTGTTGTATGTGCTTACGTTATTGGTTCAATTCCAACAGGTGCATGGTTTGCGCAGTGGTGGTGTGGCATGGATATTAGGCAGCATGGTTCAGGTAACATTGGCGCATCGAATATTGCGCGTGTGCTAGGCAAACGTTTTTTTGTTCCCATATTTTTGTTTGATGCTGGTAAAGCGTACGCAGTTTTAGCGCTTGGTGCGCTGTTTTTGCCCTTGGTGTATGTACCAGTTTTTATTTATCTGGCACCAGCAGCGTTGTTGATTGGTAACGGATATTCGTGTTTTTTGAATTTTAGAGGTGGAAAAGGCGTGGCAACGGTTGTGGGTATCATGTTGTACGTGTTACCAGCTTTTGTAGGTGTTTTTGCATGTGCCTGGCTTGCGTTACTTGTGGTATCGCGTAAGCCATTTATTGCATCGCTTGGAGCAATGGTGTTAGCAACGGGAGTGATGACATTTTGGGATGTTAAACACGTACCATTTTTGTTGTGTATTATCGCATGGCTTGTGTTTGCTCATCGAGCTAATTTGAAAAAGTTATAAGCGATTTTTTGCTATTGTATTGGACAGTTATCGCACCAACAACTATCGACTTTTATTTTATGCTGTGCTTGTTGTTCTTGTTTGCTTTTTTGAATTATGTTTTCTCTTTGCTGCCAGTGTTGCTCTTCTTGTTGTCTGGCTAGTCCTAGAAGCACATCTCTTTTTTGCTGTTCTTCTAGCTCTTCTTGTTGTCTGGCTAGTTCTTCATGTTGTCTGGCTAGTTCTTGAACCACTTCTCTCTCTTGCTGTCTGTCTTTTTCATTATCATCATTTTCTCGTTCTTGTTCTTCTTGTCCCTCATCATCATCTTCTTGAAGTTCTTCTTCAATCATTGGTTCATCACAGAGAGATTGAGCACCATCATCATCGTTATCATCGAGGGGTTCGGGGTTTGTATTTTTGGGTTTAGGACATTCTCGTGGAAAATATTCATAATATTTTTTTGCTACGACAGGGGAACAAACGGGAGAACAATTTGTAAAAATTACCAATCTATCTCTTTGAGGATGTAGGGTGAGTTGGCCAGGTGATCTTTGTTGTTCTTTGAGCAGAATTAATGTGGTGACCAATTCTCGCTCGGTTTTTATTATCTCTTTCGCTAATCTAAAAATAGCTAGGTAAATTCTTTTTGCATGCTTGGGCTGTGTGTGTGCATATTTTTGCCGAGTTTGCATTGATATTGCTTCGATAAAACCTTTGTTTTTTCCTTCCATGGAAAACTTCATCTTGCGAAAGTCTTCACCATTTTCCCATCTTTTTACCAAATTGTTAAAAAAAGGCCAATCGCCGGTTATTCCTTTTAATTCTCTTATAAGGCTTTCTATTTTTTGCCTACATTTGTTTATTAGATCAATTGATACAACTTCTTGTTCAGTTGTTGGGGAAAATCCAGTGCCCATTTGACCAGGAAGATCTTCATATGCGGTACAAGCAGCAGCAGCAGCACTTGGTCTCCCCATGCTTTGCACAGAATAACCGATCATAAAGCTACTGATAAAAAATAAAATTAATGTTTTTTTCATGATTTCCCTTTGTCTCCATTAATTTTTTCATCATACTTCAATACGTACAGCATATCATTGTTTTGACAAATTGAAAAATGCCCCCTAAGAGAGCAAGTTTTATCGTGTATTATTGCGTGGCTTGTGTTTGCGCATCGAGATAATTTGAAGTTACGTTAGGACTTTGTTTATTATTGCATTACGCAATCGCAGCAGTTGCTTTTTGTTCTGTTGTCTTCAGCTTCAGGCGCAGGTGCTTCTGCTTGATCTTGTTGTGCTTCGGTAACGGCGTTTGTAAAGAGCCGTCTTAATCTTTCCCATCGCTCATCTACAGGCTGCTGTGCAATCAGTTGCATGGCTCTTTCGATTGCTGCTCTAGCTGATTGAGCTGGTGGCACCGAATTTTCTCTGATTGATTCAGTTTCGTCAGGTTCTGCAAAATGTTGTCTTAATTGTTCCCTGCGATCTTCTTCATCCTGTTGCATTGCAGCTTCTTGAGCGGCTCTTCTAGCTGCTTGAGATAGTTGCATTTTTCTGTGGGGTCTGTCTTGCTCGACAGGGTGGGGGGTGGCGAATTCTACTTTTTTTACTCTTGGACTTTCTGAGTCAGTAAAAGGTTCACAGGGCAACCCAGGTCTTGGTTCCATGCCCTGCACAGAATAATCTATTATAAAACTAGCTAAGAATAATAAAAAATATATTTTCTTCATGATTTTTCTTAGCCTCTATTAATTTTTTCATCATACTTCAATACGTACAGCTTAGCTTTGTTGGTTATTGAACTGTTTAGAACCAACGGCATTTACACCATGTTTTTTCTTTTTGAATCTCTTCACTCTGCAGTATTCCACCTTCTTGGGCTGCAATTACTGCTTGGTTTAGGCGGGCTACGCTTTGTTCTGCTTCTTGTTGTTGTAATGATTCGACTTCTTGAGTTTGAGCTTGAGCTTGAACTTCTACGTTTTGTGTATCTTTTTGTTCTAGTAATGATTTGAGTTCTTTTGTGAGTGTTTCACTTGTTCTTTCTCTTTGAATTATTTTTATAAATAAAGCGTGTACAGTACTATTGAGTTGCAGATCGCTTGAGAATGATTGTAGCGCGTTGAGAAAATCAGCTTCTTGACCATTAATAGTAAAGCACATGTTAATAAAAGAAATATTGGACAATCGTCGTTCTTGAACTTGGTTATGAAAATCTATGGATGGTGAGATTAGACTCATTATGCTAAGTTCAGATCGCTCTATTTTTTGTTTAAGGTTTGATATTCCTTCTTCCAATTTTGAAATAGGATCCATATTTGTGTCATCATCGCCTCCTAGTGTTTCGTCATCAAAAAGAGTGGGAGTTGGCATATACGGACTGTGCCCTTTGTAACCATCATATGGTAACAAAGGAGATCCAACGGCGATAGTTACTACAGGTTGTCTTGGAGTTTGTATTCTGACGTGTTGTTCTGGAACTGGAATATGTATAGTGAGTGCATCAGCTTGTTCAGCGGCAGCACTAGGCTTGCTGTTCATTGTCTGAGCAGAATGACCCACCATAAAGCTACTGATAAGAAATAATATAAATGCTTTTTTCATGATTTTTCTTTGCCTCCATTAATTTTTTAATCATACTTCAATATGTACAGCTTAATACTATTTTGACAATTTGGAAAATACATCGCCAAAAACGGCAAAATTTAAGAATAAAACGTTTATTATGACGGGTTTTTATGAAATTTCACTATGTAGCCACAGTTTTTGATGCCATTGAAAAAGAGTCCGGCCGGACTAAAATAACGCATATTTTGGCCGATTTGTTTAAAAAGGTGACCCCCAACGAGGCGGCTTTTATAGCGTATATTTCTTTAGGCAGTCTCAACCCACCTTATATTGGGACACAGTTTAATTTTGCTGAAAAAAGTTTAATTAAAGTTATTGCACAGCTTTTGGATATTTCAGCACACGCTGCTAAAGAAATGGTTGATAAACTTGGTGATCTTGGCTCTGTCGTTGAAAAAGGTGAATGGGCTGGAGCGTCAGATCTTCTTTCAGTTCATGATGTTCAGAAAACGCTTGAATCTTTTCTCACCATCAGTGGTACAGGGTCACAGGAAGTTAAAGAGCATGCAATGCTTAAAATATTGCGTGCTGTAGATTCTCTTTCGGCAAAGTTTATTGTGCGCATTGTAGCAGGGCAATTGCGTTTGGGTTTTTCTGATATGACCCTTTTGGACGCTTTTTCATGGATGGAAAAAGGGGACAAGTCGATCCGTCAGGAGCTTGAGAACGCGTATAATATTTCTGCCGATATTGGTTTGATTATCAAAACGCTTAAAGAAGATGGCGTGAGTGGTATTGAAAAAATAGCGATTACTCCAGGTATTCCTATTCGTCCAGCAGCTGCAGAGCGGGCCCCTGATGCAAAGGCAATTATTGATAAACTTGGCGACTGTGTTGCACAACCAAAGCTTGATGGGTTTAGACTACAGGTGCATATCGATCACAGGAGTGGTCATAGAGTTATGCGTTTTTTTTCACGTAACTTGCTTGATATGTCTGCAATGTTTCCCGATCTGGTGCATGCGCTTAAAGATTTTGAAGTTAAAACACTTGTGGCTGAAGGCGAAGCGATTTGCTTTGATGAGGCAACAGGGAGCTTTTTACCCTTTCAAGAGACGGTGAAACGTAAGCGTAAGCACGATATTGAGAGTGTTGCACAAGAGTATCCATTAAAACTTTATTTATTTGATGTGCTTTATTTGAACGGTAAATCACTGCTTGATGCTTCGCATCACGAGCGACGCAAAATTATGCTTGATGTGTGTGATGATGCTACCATTAAAAAACATCACATTATTTATCCCATTGAAGAAAAAAGGGTGCACACTGCTCAAGAACTTGAGGCTTATTTTGAACAAAATATTGCTTCAGGGCTTGAAGGTCTTGTGGTCAAGCGTGATGATGCAACGTATCAACCTGGTAAGCGTAATTTTAACTGGATTAAGCTTAAGCGTCAGGAAAGTGGATCGCTTGAAGATACGGTTGATTGCGTTATTTTGGGGTACTACTACGGCTCTGGTAAACGTGCATCGTTTGGCATAGGGGCTTTGTTGGTAGGCATTTATAACAAGAAAAAAGACTGCTTCCAGACCGTTGCAAAAATCGGCACGGGGCTGACCGATCAAGAGTGGAAAGATCAAAAAAAAGCGTGTGATAAGATCCACGTTGCGCATAAGCCTATAAATGTTGAATGTGCCAAAGAGTTGTATCCCGATGTGTGGGCTTCGCCAGAGATTGTCTGTATGATTCGTGCTGATGAAATTACGCGTTCTCCTTTGCATACTGCTGGCAAGACTGAAAAAGAGTCGGGCCTTGCATTACGATTCCCACGCTTGATGGGCTATCGACCCGATAAAGATGCAGGCTCGGCAACAACGGTCACCGAGCTCGAAACTCTTTTTGAGTTGCAGTTTAAGAAAAAACAGAAGGTTTGATAGTGCGACTGTAGCCGGGAATTTGCCAATTTGGGGCTATGAAATCTCCGTAAATCAAGCGGTTGTTGAGATAGGGTAGCTTTATAGGATAACCCAAGCTATCGCCCAAAAGATTTTCTGGGGTGTCATCGATTGTTGCAACTATGTTGTATTCAAATGAAAGATTGATGCGCATATTTTCTTTCCAGAAACAGGCTGGGGTTCGGCGATAAAGTTCGCGTGGAAAGGCGATTATTTTGTCAAATTGTGTGTATCCAACGCGCATTAAATTTTCTTTTGTTCCTTCGCCAAGATCTTCATGAATGCGCTCTGTAAGAAAGATAATGTGGAATTCTCGTTCAATAAGCTTCTTGTAAAGACTTAAGACTTCGGGGATTGCTTCAAAATAAGGCAATCGTCTTCCACTGCTTAGTGGAATGTAAAATTCTAAGGGCGTTTTGCCAAGTGCGACGCCGTCAATATCAAGAATTACAAGATTTTTTTTGTTGGAGTCTGCTTGTTGTAGAAGAGAGTCTGCATAATTTATTTTTTGTGTAAGTTGTTCCTGATATTCTTGAGGGGTTAGGATTGGACGATGTGTTTTCTTACCCCGTTTTGTTTTATGTGGGTTACTTTTGGCTTCAGCAAGAGCATATTCTCTACGTGGAATTTGAATGCTATAGCCAGTGTATGCCCCTTGTAAGTTTTCAGGTTGGTCATCAATTGTTGCAATAATATCATATCCATGTGCTTCAGAAAAATTTATGCGCATCATCTCTTTCCACTCTGGCGGTTTAAACATTGTTCGCTCAGCGCGTGTCATGCACATAAGTTGATCGTAGACGTTGAATCCTGTGAGATAAAGATTTTCTTTTGTTGCTTCGTATACGTCTCTAACAGGACATTTGTCATCTGATTTTTCAACGCGGGCAGTAAGAAAAATAATTTTGAATCCTCTATCAATGAGTTCTCTATAAAGATTATAGACCGGTTCAATACGATTAAAATGCTGCAATTGCATGCCATTCCACATGATGGACTGCCTGCCTGAGGGACTATTGGTATTGAGTATGGTATCATCAATGTCAAAAATGATTGCGGATTTCCCATTTGCTTTTGGTGTTTCTGTTGCAAGAAGACCACGAGCAAACACCATTGCTTCACTCAGGCGTCTGTACCAGGTAATTTCTTCAATTGTTGGTTCTGATGGCTGTTGTAGAGGGCGGAGTGTGATAGATGTTGGTTCAAGAAGTGTTAGGGTATCGCTCATGGTTGGTGTGGCAAGCAGGGTGCATGAGGCTGTGCATACAAGTATGCGTGCTATTAAGGAAATAAATTTCACGATAGTCCCTTTCAGCGTTGGATTGAGATTTGTTAATCTAATGTTTACACTGAATGGGCGCTGTTTTGCAAGCGAAGAGAAATAAAGACGAGAGGGATGATTGTGATAATAAATCGTTTGGCGTGTATAACGTTAATGTTGGTAATAGTGAGTTGTGTGGGTGTGCAAGGTAAGGAGCATGTGGTTGATTTGCTTGATCTGGTTGAAGTTATAAAAGTTAATCCTCGTATCAAGCTTGATATTCGTTACGCGACAGAGAACAATTTTACTAAGAAGATAGTATATTCTTCAGCTCGTTGCTTTTTACGTAAAGCGACCATGGATAAGCTGAGTAAGGTACAGGAAGAACTTGAGCTCCAGGGTTTGGGTTTAAAGGTTTTTGACGGCTATCGTCCCCGTTCTGTTCAGTACAAATTTTGGGAACTGTGTCCAAATCGTTTGTACGTAGCTGATCCAAAAAAAGGGTCGATACACAATCGCGGTACAGCTGTCGATCTCACGCTTATTAATCTAAAAACAGGTGTAGAGTTTGAAATGCCGTCAGCATTTGATGATTTTAGCGAACGAGCACATCGAGAGTATGAAAAAATGACTCCAGTGGTAGCCAAGAATTGTAAGCTTCTTGAGGATGTGATGGTTAAGCATGGCTTTACCCCTAAGCCATGGGAATGGTGGCATTTTGATGATGCTGATTGGCAGAAGTATGATCTGCTTGATGTGCCGTTTGAGGCTATTAGGGGTTAGCGGGTATTGCTCAGTGAGTTTGACACATAGTCAATTAAGTGATAGGATGGGGAAAATGGTAGGTTTAATTTTGTGTTTTTTAAGGAAAGGTGCCACGATGTGGACGACTTATTTGAATATGCTGAGTACGAGTACTCAAACGCATACCAGTACGGCTCAAGTAGTTAGAAATCAAGTTTCAGCATCTTTTCCATTCTTTTCTTTCTTCTTCACATCTTTCTTTGCGCTCTGCGCATAATACTATTTTTTTAAATTAAAAATTACCTGTTTTTGTTTGTAACGTTGCTTTAAAAATAAGCACGAGAATTTGTTTTGATTAAATTCCTTGAAAGGGATTACTATGTCTATGATTAAAAAATGCCTTTGGGCAATGAGTATAAGTGCTTTGATGAGTTTGTCTTCGGCTTCGGCGATGCTGCGTCGTACGCCAGTGTCACAAATGTTTCGTGGCGTTACGCCAGCTTGTCTTGCGCGTGTTATAAGAACACCTGATCCAAGAACTAAAGAGGTTTTTGAAAAACAAGGCGTTCAGTATGGTGACGTACTGAGGTGCGCACAATATTATTGCGATAGTTGCGATAAGGGTTCTGAGAACCTTGCTGATCTTGTGCCTTTGGCCAAAGGACATCTTGATGAAAAAGAGCTTGAGAGCTTTTGGAAAGAACAGGCTGAAAGCTTGCAGGTCGTGGCTGCCTCTAAGCTTTATAATGCTTCGACAGAACCGGTGATGTTGTATGTAAAGTATGTTTCTGAAGAAATGGGTCATGGTGCATTTGCCGGACAGGATATAGAAGAGGGGCAGTGTATTGCTGAGTATGTTGGCAGTGTGCACAACATAGATTCGCGAGGACTAGGAATAGCAGGTACCTCTTTGTTTGATACAGCCTATTGTTGTCAATATCCTGTGTCACTTATAAGAAAAAGTACAGCACAGACCAAGTGTGATTCTATTGCTTACGGCAATGAAATGCGTTATGCAAATCATGATGATAATGAACAAGTAAACATGGTTATTCGTTCTGTGATGGGAGAAGACGGCATGCCGCACATTGCTTTCTTTGCAACAAGAAAAATTTATAAAGATGAGCAACTGTTGTGGAATTATGGACCAGGGTATTGGAAGCAACATACAACTATGTCCCCGCGTGCTTATTTGTGTTGTGCAGCAGCTAGTTGGATACCGTTGATCGTACTCATGTATCTTGGGTCTCAAGTGGATGTGGAGACTCTTGAGCAAAAAGGTGCGAAGCGCTAAATTTTTTAAAGTGATGTGCGGCGATTGTTGGGTTATTAGTTTTGGCAATCGCTGCACTGATCATTTTTTTTAATTTTTAACCCAATTCACATCCGATTGACACACAGTAATTTAAGTGATAGGATCTAAAAGTTATAATCTTAAGTCTAACTTTTTAAGAGAGGCACCACTATGTGGACGACTTTTTCGACTATGCGGAGTAGAAGTACTCAATCGCATACCGGTGCTACCCAAATGGTAGACCAGAACTTTTTCTTTTCTTTCTTTGCTCTTCCTTTAGCGATTATTTCTTATCGCTTATCTTTATTATCTTTATCACGAATTATTGTCGCGTACTACGCGTAATAATATTTTCTTTTAAATTAAAAATTACCTGTTTTTGTTTGTAACGTTGCTTCCAATGTAAGCACGCAGAATTTTTGCTGCCTGTGCATTGTGAAGCATATGTTTTTTGCATTTTAAATTCTCTGAAAGAGATTACTATGTTTATGTTTAAAAAATGTCTTGGGATGCTGAGCATCTGTTTTTTGCTGAGTTCAACACAAGCGTCTGCTATGTTGCGACGGTGCAGAGCTCCATTGTTTGCACAAGCTTCAAAAGCGTTTATTTCTAACTATCGGGTAGAGTGTTGGTATGCGAGCACATGGCAGAACGGTGGCTTGACGCTTAAAAATGGTTCTGAGGCTGCTGAGCGAGTACCTGTTAATCTTACAAATCTTGATGAACGCACGGTTAGGTGGCTTTGCCAAATGTGTATGAAAGATCTAGATAATGTTGATCGATCAGTAATCTATAAAGAGGCGTTGGGGCAGAGTAAGATCTATGTTCAAACGGGTCACGGAGCATTTGCGGGTGAAGACATGGAGGAAGGTGCTTTTATCGCTGAATGGACGGGAAGTGAATCGTGCTGTATAAATTACGGTGATGATACACAAAGTAACATAGCGGCTGTACCGGTTTTTGGTGATGACGGCAAACTTCACGTCTGTTTTTTTGCACTTAGAAAGATTTCTAAAGACGAACAGCTTTTGTGGAATTATGGTTTGATGGTAACGACAGAACTTGCTCCATTTCTTCTGTAAGGATTTTTATGCCAAAAATTACATTGAATAGTGTTAAGGGTAACAGTTACTTTTGTAGTGGCAGGCTTTCAGTTGGTGTTTATATTCACAATAAAACAGCGATATTAATTGATAGTGGTATTGATAGGGATAACGCTAAAGATATCAATAAAGCGCTTGTTGAAGCGGGTTATACCGTTGGTGCCATTATTAATACCCATCATCATGCCGATCATTGTGGTGGCAATAACTATTTTCAAAAAACGTACCCAGGACTTAGAATATTTGCTACGCAGTTTGAGTGTGTGTTTATAGACAGTCCATTTATGATGCCCCTTTGCTTTTGCAGCGGGGCATTACCTTTTGCAGAGCTGAGAAATAAGTATTTAGAAGCTGAACCATCGGTTACAACTGATGTGATTGTTGATTATAAAGATCAAGAAATTAATATCGATGGGGCACTATTTAAAATAGTTACGCTGCCTGGACATACGTTTGGATCTATCGGGGTTATTACGCCCGATAACGTTTTTTATGCTGGTGATGCTATTTTTGCAGATGAAACATTTAATAAACATGGTATTTTATTTTACACAGATATTAATAGTTCCCTTGAGTCATTTAAAAAAATAGCGACGCTTGCTGTTGATGCGACGGTGTTTTATCACAGTGGTGTTGCGTATGAACTGGCACCTGTTGCTCAAAAACATGCGCAAAGAATGATTGAAACTAAAGATGCAATTGCTTCAATGATAAAAAGCAGTGAGCAAGGGACATCGATTGATGTGCTTACCCAGCAGGTGATGCAAAAGTATGCTATCCCAGAAAGTATTATGTCGTTTACGCTGACAAAAACGTGTGTTAATGCCTATGTTACGCAGTTGTCTTTAGAGAAAGAGGTTGTGTTAAAAATGTCTGACGGGCTGCTGAAGGTTGTTAGCCAATCATTGAATTAATGGGATTTTTAAGGCTTTTCTCTCAGGATTTCTCTTGGTTTGAATGGTACGTATAATAGTTACTAAGAGCTATTTTATTATATTTTCACCAGGATGTTTAATGCATTTTTTTAGTCGTACGTTAAGTTTAATGAGTCTATTTTTTTTCTGTACAGGTTCTTTTGCTATGGGTGCTGCTGTTTCGTTGGATGAGCAAGCGATGATTTCTATTCTTGAAAATCCTGAAATTCAAAAGATTTGTCCAGAGTTGTTTGCCTCAGTGGATCAAGGTCAGCACAATGCCCTGATTGAGAGTCTTAAAATTGTAGCGCTTTGCACAGGGGCTGCTGTGGTGTATGGTACCTTGCAAGATCAGATTACTGCGCGTGTGTGCAAAGAGTATTTTACAAGCCCTATGCATCAAGGACATTATAATTTTCTTCGAGAGTTAGGGTATATGCGTCCCGCAGATCTTTCTGCTACTCAGGTGGCGTTTATTTTTGGTTTTTGTGCGACGTGGTGGGTTGGTGCAGGCTTGGGAACTGCTTTGGCTATTTCTACACAAGCTGGATCATTACCAAAATTGACGGTACAAGAACTTTTTAAACCAATAGCTTTTTTATTTGCTACCACAGGAGTTTGTTCAGTACTTGCTGGATGTGCTGGGTATGTTTTAACTGATGGTCGTGATTTATATCGTCGATTTGAGGCTAGTGGTTATGCTCATAATACTGCGTATCTAGTTAGTATTGTTGGGGGCTTGTCATTAATAGGTTGGATACTCTGGAAGCGTCTTAATAAATCAGTTGATGTGCAAATAAGACAACGTTTGATCGATATTCTTGCTCAGTGTGAAAAATCAGGTTGGGTCGTGCGACCTATTTCTCAAGCAACATCTTAAAATTATAAGCGGCTTTTGCTGGGTTGTCAGCTTTGGTAATGGCTGCTCCAATCATAATTCCCTGTGGTCTTAAGTCTCTAATTTTTTCAATATTTGATTCGTCAATTTTGCCTGTAATAAAAATGGGCAGCTGGCTATTGTCGCGTACATTGCTAAATTCTGCATCTAAGTCAGTTTCTTCATCAGTTGTTGGTGGCCGGTGCAGAATAAGTACGTGTGCACCAAGGGTTTTAGCATCAAGAGCCGACTGACCAATTGATGGAGCTCCTAAAAGATCGAGTGCTATTTTAACATCAAGCCCCTTGGCGGCATCTACAGCTTTTTTGATGGTGTGGTGCGATGCGCCTGCTAGGACTGTAATGTAAGACGCTCCAGCGTTTGCTATCAAAGCTATGGCTTCATCAGCTTTTTCAGAAATTTTTACTTCGGCAAAAAGTGGCTTGTTAGGAAATGCAGCCTTAAAAGTTTGGATGGCTTTTACACCTTCTTTGAATATCAAAAGAGATCCAATGCCAATAATGTCGGCAAATTCTGCTGTTTGCTCGGCAATCTTAAGCGCTTGGCTTAGATCAGAAAGATCATAGGTGATGTGAAGCTTCATCCCGGTTTCTCCTTTGCTAAATGCGTAAAATGCAGTATCATCAAGAACATTTTTTTAATGATGGCAACATCATTTACGAACATACTGTATTCAAAATTGTGCGGCAACAGTTTGGGTGAATTCATGAAAAAGTTGATTAGTTACCTTAAAACACAGCGTCCATGTAATATTTTGGTTATTGGCGACGTTATGCTTGATGAGTATTCCATTGGGTCTGTGAGTCGTATTTCTCCCGAAGCTCCGGTGCCCGTCGTGCGCCAGGAGAGTCAGGAATGGTCTTTAGGTGGTGCGGCAAACGTTGCGGCAAACTGTACGTACATAGGCTGTAATGTTTCTTTGATAGGCGTTGTTGGTCTTAATGATTTCGAAGGTCAAAAGTTTGTATCGCTGCTTGCTGATCATAAAATAGTGACTGATGGTATTGTTCGTTCTGAAACCCGTGTGACAACTACTAAACGTCGTGTTATGGCACAAGCACAGCAGCTGGTTCGCGTTGATTATGAAACTCAGCAGCCATTGTCTGCTCAGGAGTTTGAGCTTGTTACAGAGCGCATCGAGCGTTTTTTAGTTCCCGGAAGTATAGTGTTAATTTCTGACTATGCAAAAGGTGTTATCACTGAAGATTTAATGGAGTTTGTGCGCATCAAAGCGCGTGAGCGTAATTGTATGATTATGGTTGATCCTAAAGGGGTTAAATTTGATCGTTATGCGCATGTTGATTACATTAAGCCAAATGCTAAAGAGTTTGATCAAATGTTACAGGCTTTTGGCTTGAACCGGGCAGATACGCTTGAACATAATGGTCGTTTGATTTGCCAAAAGTTGGGACTACGAGGCTTAGTGGTTACGTTGGGCGAAAATGGTATAGCCTATATTGATCGTTATTCGTTTATACAATCACCGTCGCTTAAACGTGAAGTGTTTGACCTCACCGGAGCGGGGGACACGGTTTTTGCGTTTCTTGCGCTAGGGTTCGCCAACAATTTGAGTGTTGAAGATTGTCTTAAGCTTGCCAATAATGCAGCATCTGTTGCGGTTTCTCACCTTAAAACGTACCCAGTAAGTCTTGATGAGCTTATTGATCGTACGTCTGAATCTGATGAAAAAATTTATACTGACTGGGCGGCTCTTAAGATTGATCTTGATTGGCAACGGGCCGATGGTAAGAAAGTTGTGTTTACTAATGGCTGTTTTGATATTATGCATCCAGGACATATCAGCACGCTTAAAGAGGCAAAAAAATGTGGTGACATTTTGGTTGTTGCACTTAACACAGATGATTCGGTGAGACGTTTTAAAGGACCGTCACGACCTATCAATAATCTTGAGCATCGACAAATTATGATGGCCGCGCTTGGCTTGGTTGATTACGTTGTTACGTTTGACCAAGATACGCCGTATGATTTGATTGCTTATCTTAAACCTGATGTTTTGGTTAAGGGTGGCGATTATAAAAAAGAGAGTGTTGCTGGTTATGATGTTGTAACCAGTTACGGTGGGACGGTGTGTATCGTTGACTATGTTGATGGTGTTTCGACAACATTAATTGTGAAATCGATTCAAGGTAGTCAGGCTTTATAATAGTTTTGGGTTTGATGTATGCAAAAAATTGGCATTCTTGGTTTTGGCGTTGTAGGCAAATCAGTTTTATCATTCTTGTGTGAGCATGTGCAAGGGCACGTTGCTGTTTGGGATGCGCGTTCTTTATCAGCTGATGAACAAAAAATTTTGGATGCCAATGGGGTAGAATTGATTAGATCAGGCATGAATGAATTCGTTGCGTTTCATGATGTTGTTGTAGCAAGTCCAGGTGTTGATACTACAACATGTGCCGAGTATGGTCACAAAATTATAGGTGAACTTGATCTTTTTGCTCCCATGATGCACAGGCCTACGGTTGCGATCACAGGGTCACTTGGCAAGACTACAATTACTAAATTACTCACGGTGCTTGCACAAAAAGCATTGTCATCGCGTACCATTTTTGGTGGTAACATAGGAGTTGGAATGCTTGATTTAATCAAGCTACAAGACTCCTTTGATT
>Ga0206940_1048_pt1 | contig 17486 bp, 16 predicted proteins | sample Alteio_BWOrgHeat_8_FD_152963 | JGI IMG/M metagenome (GOLD analysis project Ga0206940, IMG submission 152963) | Enriched cells from forest soil in Barre Woods Harvard Forest LTER site, Petersham, Massachusetts, United States -... | ecosystem: Environmental > Terrestrial > Soil > Temperate forest > O...
ATGGCCAAAAGGCCCTGTTCATGAGCATCTATAATCATCTGTGACGCAGAAGCCAGCATTGCACCTTCATAATCACTGCCAAGATATACCGTCATACCAACGCCAACAATGTTAACACTAGTGCGTTCTTTAAACGCAGCAACCTGATCAACCGAAACAAGATCTGTACTTAAAGGATCTGCCTGCGCAGTAGGCACAAGGTTCGTCTTGCCGTTAAGCTTTACAACATAAGAAACGTTTCTATAATCAGCGCCATATCGTGCAATTAAACCAAAATTTGTTGCGAATGCGCCGATACGTGCCTTGCTTGCTATTTCAAACAAATGTTTAGGATCTGCAACTTCTGCAGGAATGCCCGTGCCGTAAAAATCTTGATTAAGATGTTCTACTTTTTGGTCAGCAGCAAAAAGAAAGAGTCTGCCTGTGTTATGCGTAGCGGTTAAAAAATTTTCTTTGTACAACGCTTGAGCGTGTTCATGAACGGTTAAAGGAACACGGACATCGGTTATCTTTAGCATTACTCTCCCTTTTGATCAAATCGAACCATGAAAAACATATTGAGCATCAGCCATCAATGTAATACCAGAATCTTGCTGAACGCAACCAATCACCGTACCACCAGGCATAACAAGCTCTATTTCATCTCCCTTTTGAATTTGACCAAGATGCTCTAACAGCCCCATAATTGCAGCAGCACCAGAGCTACACGCAAGCGTCACTCCGCATCCACGCTCGTAAACTGTTACGTCATAGCGATTTTTTCCAGCAGGCACAACAAACTCAACGTTGGTACGATGAGGAAATGCGCTGTGAGACTCAATCAACGCACCATGTTGCAACAACCATTCGATAGGCTTTTTATCAAAAACAATAAAATGGGGATTGCCTATGCTCATCTTGTAACCAAAAAATGTACCTGCTTCTGTTTCGATAGTTTGCTCACCAAGATACTCACTCACACCAACGTTAGTTTTGATGAGCGTTACAGATTCTTTGGTCTCAATCACACAGTCAATCATGCGCTGCGACATTTTAATACTAAACTGTTTAGGAAATTTATGTTCCTGAAAAAGATGCTTTGCCACACAGCGCAATCCATTTAGGCAGGTTTGACCATTACTTCCATCAGCATTAAAAATTAAAACTTCTGGAACCCCTTCTTGCGGGCAGCTGGTAATAACAAGCACTCCGTCAGCACCAACACCAAAGTGGCGATCGCATATTTTAAGAACAAACGCTTTCCACTGAGGATCTTTAAGCTGCTCTTGAACAAACGTTGTTGGCTTTTTAAACCAGTCAAAAATGATAAAGTCGTTCCCAAGTGATTGATACTTAACGAACTGCTTAAGAAATTGTCCCTCAACTTTGCCCTGGACAAGCATGATTACTCTGAAATCACATGAGTTGGCACAGGAGCACCTTGGATAGCACTCACTTCAGCCTTCTTGATTTCATAACCAAAAACTTTGCTCAAGTAATTACGTCCAGAGTCAGCAAAAATAACAACAACCACATCTTTTTCTGTAAGATTTTTAGCATATTCAAGGGCAATATGCATAACCGCACCGGTGCTAATGCCATACAAATAACCATACTGTAACGAAAGCTTACGCACCATGTTGAACGCATCTGCATCAGTGATAGGCAAAATTTCATCAACAACTTTTTGATCAAATGTATCGCTAATAACATCAATACCAAGACCCTCAACATTATACGCTTTAGGCTCTTTGCTTGAGTACATCGACGTTGCAGCATCAACACCAATAATTTTTATTGCAGGATTACGCTCTTTTAATGCACGTCCAATACCAGACATTGTGCCACAGCTACCAGCGCCACAAATCACGTGCGTAACAGTTCCTTCAGTTTGCTCCCAAATCTCTGGTCCTGTGGACAAATAATGCGCTTGAGGATTAGCTTTATTAAAGTACTGGTTAGGCATGTAGGCACCAGGAATGGTACGAGCCATATACTCAGCAAAGGTATGATAGTTACGAGGATCATCATGCGTGTCAGTATTTGGGCATACGTGCACTTCTGCGCCGTATGCTTTAAGTACTGCTAACTTTTCTGGCGCTGTACGATCAGGAGCTGTGATAATCACACGGTAGCCCTTAATTTTACCAATCATGGCAAGCGAGATACCCTGATTACCTGATGACGCCTCAACAATCGTACCACCCGGCTTAAGCTTTCCTTCACGCTCTGCCTCTTCAATCATGTACAAAGCACAACGGTCTTTAATACTGCCGCCTGGATTAAGATACTCTAATTTGGCCAACAGCGTTGGTTTGGTACCAAAATCAAGACGCATAAGAGGTGTATTGCCAATCATTTCAAGAACAGTTTTATAAGCCATGGGTCGATCCTCAAATTATTAAAACAGGGAAAACGTCCCCTATTCTAAAGGTTTTTTGACGAAGTGCCAACGATTCTGTATAGTTTGGATCACTATTTAACCTCTTCCAGAGGTCTATTTGAAAAATGTAACACACCAATTTCTGACTAGTCAAAGAACAGGAGAATTTAACCATGAACGTTCGTGTTCGCTTTGCCCCATCTCCAACAGGCTTTATGCACATTGGCAACGTTCGTGTTGCTCTCCTTAACTATCTATATGCACGCCAAAACGGCGGCACCTTTATTTTGCGTATTGAAGACACCGATGCTAATCGTAACTTAGATGTAGCTCGTGATCGCATTATTCAAGATCTTAAACTTCTTAACCTGTCATTTGATGAAGGCCCAGGCATTGGTGGACCATATGCACCTTACTTGCAATCAGAACGTAATGAACTGTATCAAAAGTACCTTGAGCAACTTATTCTTAATTGCAAAGTGTATCGCTGCTTCTGCACCGCTGAAGAACTTGAGCTCAAACGCGAAAAACAACGCGCCATGGGCAAACCTCCGCGCTATGACCGCACCTGCACGCATCTTTCAGATGACAAGATTAAAGCAAAAATTGCAGCCAACATTCCCTTTGTTTGGCGTTTTAGACTCAACTATGATCAATTGATCACCATTAACGATATGGCCAAAGGTCCTATTCACTTTGAGCTTAAAAACTTTAGTGACTTTCCACTTACGCGCCAAAATGGTACAGCAACATTTATGTTTGCAAACTTTGTCGATGACGTTGAGATGAAAATTAGTCACGTTATTCGCGGTGAAGATCATTTAAGCAACACAGCGCTACAAGCTGCATTGTATGACTCTTGCGGCCTCCTTATGCCTCGATTCTGGCATCTCCCTATCATTTGTAACAAAACTGGCGAAAAGCTCTCTAAACGCGATTTTGGCTTTAGTCTTGAAGACCTAGTCAAAGCTGGTTACCTACCAGAAGCAATTGTTAACTACATGGCAACCGTTGGTATGTCATTTCAACAAGAGCTACAAAGCTTGGACGAACTGGTTAAAAGCTATCCATTCGATCACCTTAACTCAGCGGCCGCTATTCGTTACGACGTAGAAAAACTTACCTGGTTTAATCACAAGTGGATTGATCGCTTAGAGTTACCGGCACTCAAAAAACAGATCATGCCCTTCTTTCGTGACCATTTCCCTCAAAGCACGTCTATGCCTAAAACAATCACAGACGCATTAGTTATGGGCATTAAAGCTGACCTCAAGACACTACAAGAAGTAAAAGAAAAGGCAGCATTCTTTTTTAACGCGCCAAAGGTTACACGCAAAGATCTTGAAGCTCATATGACCCTTGAGAAAATCAACACAGCGTGCGCCATCATTAAAACGCACTTAACCTCTATTCATGCCATCGATGCTTTTGTTACAGCACTTAAAAAAGACGGTCAAGAACAGGGATTGGGAATTAAAGATATCTTTGGAGCTACCAGATTCTTTCTGACGGGCAACACCCAAGGAATTGGCATTCACCAACTCATTGAACTTTTGGGTGTTGATGAGGCTAAAAAGCGATTAGAAAAAGCTTAGAGCCTATCAGAATATTATTTGAACCTATCTTTAAGGCGGTCAAGAAAACTTTGATTGCGAATAAAACTCGTGCATTACAGACAAGACAATTCTACGACCAAGGCCTTTTTCTTCTTCTCTATACGCAAAGCTGTCTGAATGACCGTAAGGTGTGACCAGATAAGACTTTGAACAGGTTGCTGAGCAATATACCTCTTGTCTATTACGTTCATTAACAAGATGATCAGCATCTCCCCAAATAAATAATATTGGCACTGTAATATCACGAATGAGCTCAGTCACTGAATATTCCCCAAAAATCAAATAAAGAAACAAGCGAGTCGAACATAAAAACGGTGTTCTTATAACGTCCCAACATTTAGCGGAAACGCTTTCTGCTCCTGTATTAGCAGCTTCTCTGTAAGATGGAAAAACGGCATTTAATATCATTTTTGTGAAAGCAGTGTTATTACTAGCTATCTGAGCCTTCAAACCATTATATGTGCCGTAACAGTCTCCATAAAAAAATCTCTTTTCGTAACTAGATTGTTTGAGATAATCTACCAAGGCCATTAATTCTTCATGATTGTTACTTTTGAGGTACCATGAAAGACACGGTGGAACCTTCTTTCCCCATGTATAACGAAAAGTAGCAACATCATATCCAAGCTTAAGGAATTCGCGAATAAAAGGTTCGTAACAAGCAAAAGGAAGAGGATCGCGATGACAGAAATTTTCACCAAGTGCAATAATGACGACGGATTCGCTTTTTTTATCTGATGCTGCCTGATATAACCGATAGCTAAAAGGTTTTTTAGATTTAGTTAATAATTCACCTTTTTCAGAAGTGGATAATGTTCTATTTTGATTTTCAAGAGGTAATAAAGTATCTGGTAATTTACACTCTTGATTCTCTTTATAAAAACAAAAAGATGGAGTGCTTTTTTTGGGATCTTGCTGCATTCCGCATATGCTTTGAATGAGCAATACAAAAACGGTAAAAAATGATAAATAGCGTTCACTCTTCATAAAACACCCTATTTAGCTAAAATGTTTTCAGTTTGAAAAACAGTGTGCATAATATACATAATAAGCATACAATATCGTTGTATATTATCAAATGGGTCACGATTTAGGCTAAACCCGTAGGCACAAGCACCTGCTGAAGCTGCTCTATAGCACTAGACCATGAAAATTTAGACGCATAAGCACGACACTTTTCTGGCGTTACAACACCAGACTGAAGATCACTCCAAGCCTGTCCAGCGCATGCCTCAAGCTCTGCAATGCTATCAAGACTGTTTGCCAAATAACTTACACCACAACCTTGTGGCACAACATCGCAAAGGCCATAGGTATTAAAACCTACAACAGGCGCTCCACACGACAAAGCCTCAAGCATCACAAGCCCAAAAGTATCGAGCTTACTTGGGAATAAAAATATATCAGCCGCGTGATAATATTTCACAAGATCAGGACCAACTTGCTTACCTGCAAAAACAATATCAGGATACTCTTTTTTTAATCGATTAATGCTAAAACCACGCCCCTCTTTTCCAACAACAACTTTAGTGCCAGCAACTTTTGCCTGTAAAAATGCAGAAAAGTTCTTTTCTTCAGAAACACGTCCAACAAAAAGATAATATGGTCGCGGTTTACCTTCTAGGCCACACGCCTTTACAGCCATAGCCTTTTCTTCTGCTGCTGGCATGGTAAATCTTTCTTGATCAACACCATGCGGCCAGGTGATAGCATTGGCAAACCCTTCTTGAGCTGCATGTGACCGAGCTGAGTCAGTCGGCACCACAATATTTGTAGCTTTACATAAAAATTTATGAATAAAACTACGGCTAAACCACAACGGCATACCCGTTGAAGCCGTAAAAAATTCTGTTCCCAAAATGGAGTAAAATGCAGTAAACGGAATGTCATGCGCTGCACAATAACGAGCAGCCGCATTTGATATCGTCCCAAGGAGCGGGATAAAAATATGGTGAGGGTTGAACTCTTTAATTTTCTTTTTTATAACGCCATCCATAAAAAATGGCCACGCAAAATAGTTTTCATCCATAAATGGAATCTTATACGTTGTGACATCTGCAAATCCCATAAGGCGTACGTCATGCCCTCGCTTACGCAGCCCATCTCGCACCGCGCAAACAACCATTTCCGTTCCTCCCACTGCCATTCTGTGATCTTCCCACATATCGCAAAAAATCAAAATGCGCTTGGGAGCTTCGCATTGCTTTTTCCCACCTGTGTGCGTAGAACCGTACGCACCATAAAAAAAGAGCGTAAAGAATAAATAAAATAACTTAAACGTCTTATCCATAAACCTGATGTCTCGAAATTTAAATCATTATTTTTTATATTTAACAGGAACAAAAACTTGATCAATAAGCTGATCAATAGCCCTGTTCCATGAAAATTTTTCTGCATGAGCTCTGCACATGTTCGATGTTACAACCCCATTTTTCACATCATCCCATGCACGCAATGCGCATGCTTCGAACTCTTTAAGACTATTAAGATCATCTGCCAAGTAGCTTACGCCACACCCATGAGGGACAACGTCCATAGGACCAAAGGTATTAAAACCTACTACAGGCACCCCTGAAGCTAACGCTTCAAGCAATACCAACCCAAAAGAGTCTAGTTTACTTGGAAGACAAAATACATCTGCCGTTTGATAAAACTTTGCAAGCTCAGCCCCTCTTTTTGGCCCAACAAAGATAATTTTTGGATACGCCTTTTTGGCATTTGCAATACTAAAACCATCATGCTCTGGCCCAACAACTATTTTGGTACCAGGTAGTTTTATATCAAAAAAAGCTGGGAGATTTTTTATTGGAGTTACGCGACCTACGTAAAGGTAGAAAGGTCTTTCAAGACCCTCTAAACCACATGCATGCGTAGCCGCAACTTTTTCTTCTGCTGTTGGAACCGTAAACTGATCTAACTCAATACCATGAGGCCATGCAATAACATGCTTGAAGCCCTCTTCTCTGAGCACATCACGCATTGACGCAGTTGGTACAACCACATTTGTTGCTTGTGATAAAAATTTATTAGTAAAATGACGCGTTATCCACATAGGCATACCACTCGCCTTTTTAACCACCTCTGGCGCAAAAGCAGAATAAAAACCTGTAAACGGAATATTATTATCCACACAATAACTCGCAGCGTCAGCAGCTAAAAACCCTTGATACACAATAAAAACATGATCTGGTTTGAAATCATCAACTTTTTGAGCAAATTTTGATTTTGCAAACCATGGATACGCGCAAAAGGCATCTTCCATAAACGGTACCTTGAAATGCGGCACATGGGCAAACCCCATAAAATCAACCGCATAGTTCCTAGTAGGTAAGCGCTTTATCATTTGACGAACAACAGCCTCAGCTCCACCTATTCGATCTTCTTGCATGTCACAAACAATCAAAACTTTCTTTTGAACAGCTTGTTGAACAGCCTTTGGTGCTGCAAAAACAGCTTGGAAAACAAATAAAATAGATGGGAGTAGCAATCTAAACAATTTTTTCATAAGAAACCTTCTTGATATAGCGTGCGCTAACGTTGTTTACTCTAGAGAAAATAGAACCTTACCAAAACGGGTATCACCTGTAAAAAAATAAAGAAAAGAGGGCAAAACCTAATGGTTTTGCCCTCTTTGAAACACTAACATGTATAAAATGCACATTGCAAAGAATTATTTTACATATTCAATAGGAACTAAAACCTCATCAACAAGCTGATTCATTGCCCTATCCCATGAAAATCTCTCGGCATGAGCTCTGCACATACTTGATGTTACTGCTCCATTCTGTACATCATCCCATGCACGTAATGCGCATGATTGAAGCTCTGGAAGGCTATTAAGATCATTTGCCAAATAGCTTACGCCACATCCATGAGGGACAACGTCCATAGGACCAAAGGTATTAAAACCTACTACAGGTATCCCTGATGCCAATGCTTCAAGCAATACCAACCCAAAAGAGTCCAGTTTACTTGGTAGGACAAATACGTCTGCTGCTTGGTAATATTTCGCAAGCTCAGCTCCTTTTTTTGGCCCAACAAAAATGATCCCTGGGTATGCTTTCTTAGCTTTTTCGATACTAAATCCGTCGTTTTCAGGCCCGACAACTATTTTAGTACCAGGCAATGTTATATCAAAAAAAGCTGGTAAATTTTTTATTGGAGTCACACGACCTACGTATAGATAAAAAGGTCGTTTAAGGCCCTCTAAACAACATGCACGTGTGGCAGCAACTTTTTCTTCTGCTGTTGGAACCGTAAACTGGTCCAAATCAATACCATGAGGCCATGCAATAACATGCCTAAATCCATCTTCATTAAGCACATCACGCATTGATGCAGTTGGTACAACAACATTTGTTGCTCGTGATAAAAATGGATCAGAAGAAAAATAACGCGTTAAGCACATAGGTAGACCGCTCGCCTTTTTAACCACCTCAGGTGCAAATGCAGAATAAAACCCTGTAAAAGGAATATTGTTATTTTTACAATACCTAGCGGCATCAGCAGCTAAGAACCCCTGAAAAACAATAAAAATATGATCGGGTTTGAAAACAGTAATTTTTTCAGCAACATATCGTGTTGAAAGGAACGGAACCGCACAATGAGCGTCTTTCATCCACGGCATTGTAAAATACGGAACATCGTCTAAATTCATAAATTCAACAAGACAATTCTTCTTAGGTAATCGTTTGACCATTTGACGAACAACCGTCTCAGCTCCGCCTATCCGATCTTCCACCATGTCGCAGATAATCAAAACCTTCTTTGGAGCGCCAAGCTGAGGAGCCATTGGTGCCACAAAAACAGCTTGGAACATGAATAAAAGTGATGGAAGAAACAATCTGAACAATATTTTCATAATAACCCCTCATTGATTTATACAGACTTAACATAATTTTTGCTTATAAATACTCATACTTAAGAAAAGCATACCAGAAAAATCACCTCATGAAAAAGGAGGCTAAATCAGCTATTTTAGCAGTTTTTAGCCCCATTTTTCATCCTATTCTAAAGCTGATATACTGAAATCAATGTAAAAGTCATAGTTTAAGTTTTATAGAGGTCTATATGAAATTATTAAAATTCAAATATGCATGCCTGAGTCTTGTTGCTTTTTTTGCAGTTGCCAATGCAATGTCAACCGACGTACTATCAACCGATAGTATGTCACCTACTACTACCGGATTTAGTTTTATAGATAGCAGTGGACGAGAAACAGAAATCCCCGAGCCCTTTATCACCTCATGCTCACAGATGACGACTCCTGACACTAACACATCGCCCATAACCGTCACCAAAGAGATCCCTGTGCCGGGCACAGATAGCGTGATACGTCTCACACACACTTGTCGCAATAGCAAAACCGTTATTGTCTTAGGATCGCTGTTCCCAGACAAGCAAGATAGATGGAAAAACAAGGTAAGGCAACTATCCCCCTATGACGTTATCACCTTTGATTATGCCTGGAAATTTGCCTCCATCCACCCTCAACAGAACCTCGTTAGTGATCGCTATAAAGATGTTATCGCTGCTGTAGAATATTTGAGAACGCTAGAACCCGCTTACACCAATATCATTGGACTTGGCGCCTGCTACAGTGCTTTTACTTTTACTGCAGCACAAGCAGACTATCTTTCAAAAAAAAGCCGTCCTTTATTTGATAAACTTATTATAGATAGTATGTTTGATTCTTTACTCACTCTTGCTTTATCAGTAGCAGCAGACCCCTCACTCCAGTGTAATAACGACACCGGATGTCTTCCAGATTGGTTGAAATGGATATTTAGAACGCTTCGACCTGATTGGCTATTAAAACGTATCGTCCCAGAAGTGTCTATGATTCCCCACCTACAAGCAATTTCCGATACTACTCCTATTCTCTTTATTCATGGACAGAAAGATCTTCTAATACCAATTGAGAGGTTTCGCTTTATCTGGAATACTGTACACAAAGACAAATCTGTGGCTTTCGTAACACCCTATTCACATGTACGCAACATGAGATACAATTGGAATGTTTACAAAGCCGTTTGCGACTGTTTTATTAACGCTCCACAAGGAACAGAAAAAATTGCACTCAAGCAATTGCTACAGCTTCAATAACATTTGGCATCAAGAAGCTTTTTAGAAAAACTCGTTTGCTGACTTTAATACATACGCCCTGCTACAATTTAATACATTGGATATTAAATAAAGGCAGGGCGTATGCATATTCAATCATTTCTTAAAACAATCAAACTCACTGTCATCATAAGCACTCTAAGTGTCCCAGTTGCTCCCAAAGAACACAATTGGGATTGGGAAAAAATAGATGCTTACTCTGTAAAAAAACTAGCAAAAAAACTCGCTCCAAGCTTTCCAAAAGAGTTCAACTGGGGAGTAGCACTAGCTGAATACCAGAACTCAGGTGCCAAAAACTGCCCTCACAGTGATTGGAGCCTGTGGGAAAAGGACGGCCATATTCTTAATAAAGAACAATCTGGAGCCTCATGTGACCACTGGAACAAGATCAAACAAGATATCGAACTCATAAAAAACCTTGGCCTTAACGCTTGCAGATTTTCAGTTGAATGGAGCACTATTGAACCCCAAGAAGGCAAATGGGACCTAACTGCTTTACAGCATTACGTCGATGAAGTTAAGGCATTGCGTGCTGCAAACATAAAACCTATGATCACCCTCTTACACTTTAGTAAACCACAATGGTTTGCAGATAAGGGCGGTTTTGAAAAAGAAAAAAACATTAAATACTTTGTACGCTTTTGTAAAAAGGTTTTTAAAGAACTCAACCCCCATGTCTCATTATGGTGTACGATTAATGAACCAACCATTGAAATGTTTAGCGGTTATTGGCGCGAAACCTTTCCTCCAGGAAAGTGCAATTTAACACTGGGTGGAACTGTTCTTAAAAACCTATTAATAGCTCACACGCGTGTTTACACCGCTCTTAAAAAATTACCGGGTGGCAAAAATACACAGATTGGCATTGTCCACCAACACTTAAAATTTAAGCCCCTAGATAAAAATAGTGCTACTGACTCAAAAGCAGCTCAATACCTCACACACGTAAGTACTGAAGCTGCCTATAGTTTTTTTAAAACAGGTCAATATCGTTTTAAAGTTGTACCTAAAGCTGAATCCTTTTTCAAAAAACTATCTAACTTAAGCATACTTCCAGAAATAATTGATTACAGTAAGCCAACGATTACCTACAATGATCCAAGTGCCCCACAAAAAATTGATTTTATTGGCTTAAACTATTACAGCGTTATTTATCTTAATAAAAACAGTATTGCCTATCGCCCAAAAGATATCATCACCGATATGCCCTATGCAATCAATGCTGAAGGCTTATACCAAGCAATTGTCGACATGTCAGACATTGGCAAACATGCAGGTAAAAACATTCCTATCTACATTACCGAAAATGGCATCTCTGACGAGAGAGATGACGGACGCCGTAAGACATGGATCAAACGCCACATGTTTGCACTTTCTCGAGCACTGCTCGACGGATACAACGTTCGTGGCTTTTATTACTGGACACTCATGGACAATTTTGAATGGGATTCAGGCACCACGCAACACTTCGGGCTTTATACAAAGAATCGTGAACTCCGCAAAGGCTCTAAAGCCTATATGGCATTCACTAAACAAAACACTGATTAGGGGATTTTATGCGTTTTAGACGACTCAGAGAATATTTTCATTTTTTAAGAAGCCTTTTTAGAACCAACATTCACCTCATTTGGGGCATGTGGAAACTTACTGCCGTACCACATCCAGCCATCACCATCTTTGGTGGCGCTCGTATTCAACAAGACACAGAAGAAACACGCATAGCCCGCCAGCTTGCAAAAATGCTAGCGTCTGAAGGTTTTTCGATCATTACCGGCGGTGGACCAGGCATTATGGAAGCAGCAAATCATGGCGCAATTGATTTTGTTAAAGAGTGCGATATAAACAATAAGGCGTGTGCTCAAAAAGTAGTTTCAGCCGGCATTGGCGTAATTCAGTTGAATCTGGAAAACATAAACCCCTACACACAAAAATACATCGAGATGCCCTACTTCTTTTCGCGCAAATGGCTTCTGGTGCGCTATGCCGTTGGCTTTGTCATTTTCCCTGGAGGATTTGGCACCATGGATGAGCTTTCTGAAATCATTACCCTAGTGCAAACAAATAAAATGGCCAAAGTACCCATCGTATTGATCGATAAAGGCTTTTGGGCGCCTCTTTTTGAATGGATACAAACACGAGCACTTGCGCGTGGACTCATCGGACATGATGACATACACCTTATAATCTGTGTTGATACTGCAGAAGAGGCTTTTGATATTCTTAAAATGGGCTGTAAAGGACGTGAAGAGTCAATTAGTTACAATGGTCTTGATAAAAAGTAAGAAAAAGTTTGTACAAAATCTAACAATTCTTGCTTTTTTTAATTTCACTTTGATAAATTATTAATGTGTGGAAGGTTAAAAAGTCAAAATCAAAAAATAGGAGTAAAGGATTATGGCACACTGGGGTATCAGAATTATAGCATTAACAATCATTATTGGGATGTATGCACAGATTACATCTGCTGCACGCGGTGGCGGTGGTGGCCATACGAGCGGTGGTGGCCATACGAGCGGTGGCGGTCACACGAGCGGTGGTGGCCATACGAGCGGTGGCGGTCACACGAGCGGTGGCGGTCACACGAGCGGTGGCGGTCACACGAGCGGCGGTGCACACGGTGGCGGTGGTGGCCATACGAGTGGTGGTCACAGCTCTGGAGGACATACCTCCAGTCATGCCTCTACACCATCACATAGCTCTAGCTCACATACAGGACATGCAAGCGGAACTCACGCTGCCTCTCATAGTGGTACACGCAGTCATGCAGCCGGAGCTAAAGCTGGCGCAAAAGGTGGAGCTAAAAGCAAAACTAAAGCTAGCACAAAAGCAAAAACTGGCACAGCAAAAGCCGGTACTAAAGGCAAAGCTAAAGCTGGTACCAAAGCAAAAGCCGGAACTAAGGGCAAAGCTAAAGCTGGCACAAAAGCCGGTACTAAAGCCAAAGCTGGCAAAGCTACAACCAGCAAAGCTACAACCAGCAAAGCAACTGCTAGCAAAACAACTGCCGCAAAAACGAAAGCTGGCAAGACAACAGCTAGCAAAGCTACAACCAGCAAAGCTACAACTGCTGCTGCTGCAAAAGCATCGAAAGCAGCTGCTAGCGCTAAAGCAACCACCGCAACTGCATCTGCTCGAGTAAGCGTAAGCATTGGAGGCGTAAATAGAGGCTTTCTTGGTCGTGGATTCGGTTTTGGATGGGGTGGCATGTGGTATCCATGGTTTGGTTTCGGACTCTGGGGATATCCACTTTGGGGCCCAGGATGGTGGTTCTATCCAACATTTGGCTTCGGATGTTGGTGCATAGGCGGCTTGGGTTGGTACTGGCCAACATATAACGTCACCGTTGTACAAGCTTCTGACGATGCAATCATCGTTGAACGTACTGTCGACGGAGGAACAAAAAAATATGCTAACTTCTTCGCCGTGTACAAATTTAATGATGAAGACAAAACCTGGATCCAAGTTGAGGCAGCACGCGGACTCAAAAAAACTAAATACCTCAAACTTCATCTTAAACATAGAGAGCCAGGCGAAGTTATTATAATGGCATCCAACAGAGGAGAACTACAACCTGTTCTCAATGAAGAGCAAGCAAGACGGTTACTTGTGATCGAACCTAAGATCAACAAGGGTCACAAAGAACCTAAGCGTGCTGAAGAAAACGTTGAAAATGAAGAGGATGCTGTAGGAACAGAACTAAGCGAAAAAGAGCTCGAACATTTAGCAAAAGCTCAAGCGGAACTTGCAAAAAATAAAGGTGAGCTCAGCAACGTAAGTAACAAAATGAAAAAAGAACAAGAAGCAATAGATTTAAATAAGCAACAAGAGAATGCACCTGAGGCTGTAGAAGCCGAATAACTAAAGGGCCCTGTCTACCCACAGTAGATGGGGCCTTTTTCCCAATCAAGTGCAAGTCGCGCATCAATACCCGCCCCGTGCCAACCACTCTTCATAGCATTAACGTACTCAGAGCAGTGAAATAACCACTCCCCGACTATAGGGCTATGCAACGCAGAATGCCCAACTACTGCAAGCTTCTTTTTATCTTTTTCTCGAACGAATAACTCGATATTGGCAATCTTTGCTCTTTGATTAAATTTACGATCAGAAAGCGTTCCATAAGCTAAAATAAATCCAGCTGGCTGAACAGCATCACCTTCAGAATAAATATTAAACAACTGGCCTACAAGCTCAGTTTGAGGATAAAAGTTTTTCTCATTGATCGGTGTTCCAAGAAGATACACTTCATCAACCAAGAATTGACGTTTTTTCGCCTGAAGCGTGAATGTACTATTTTCTTTCCATGCATCAAGCAGTATTCCCGCACGCGCTGTTGGCAGCAAATCAAAACCTGACGGTTGCGGTGCTGGAAGAAGTGACAACGCACTTGTAACCGAATGTTGGCGCTGAACGTTATAAGATGCCAAAACCTGCTCAATACATTTTTCTACGGTAATAGCACTCAGAGCAGGAATTTGTTTCCTAAAAGAGTGATGCAGCTCCTGCAATGCCTTCATAAAAACGTTGCCACCGTGACTATGGGCAACCACAATGACCGGTTCGTTCACAGCATAACTTGCAATGATTCGAGCAAGTATAATGCCACCCTGCTCCATATCTGCAACACGAGGAATGCCAGACCAGGTAAATGGAACAACAACATGCCCACGAACATACGCCTGCTGGCTCAAATTTTCAAAAAACTCTCCCCCTGGCAACCACCACTCAACCTTGCTTTTTACCGCGTGCTTATGCGGCGCAATGGTTCCGTGCACCAAAATAACGACCGGATAAACTGTAGTAAAAACCAGCAAAACAACTGTGCTAATCGCCAGAAAAAAGTTTCTCTTAACCATAACCATCCCTATTGTCCTAAATACCCTACCAAACCTCAGGTGCTTGGCGCCCCTTAACCCACGCATCCAAGTCCATCAAATACGCCACAAGCGACTCTAACTGGCTATGACGCACCATGTTAGGACCATCGCACAAAGCTTTCTCAGGATTTTCGTGCACTTCCATAAAAATTCCAGCAAGCCCCAAACTTGCCGCCGCTGTTGCCAGCGTCGAAACCATAAACCTATCACCGGCAGACGCATGACCTTGCCCGCCAGGACGCTGAACGGCATGAGTAGCATCGAATACTACCGGTTTGCCTAATTGCTTCATAATCGGGAAATTTCGATAATCTACAACCAAGTTCTGGTAACCAAAGGTGTACCCACGCTCACACAGCCAAACATGCTCGTTACCGGTTGACTCAATTTTCTTAATCGCTCCCAGCATGTTTTCGGGTGCAAAAAACTGCCCTTTTTTCACATGCACTGGCTTACCCGTTTTACCAGCCGCTAGCAACAAATCAGTTTGTCTGCAGAGCATTGCCGGTATCTGAATAACATCAGCAACCTCAGCTACAGCAGCAACTTGATCTGATTCATGCACATCGGTTAACACGGGCAGATCAAACTGCTCCTTAACCTTGGCTAGAATTCTAAGTCCTTCATCAAGCCCATGTCCCCTAAAGCTTGAAAGAGAAATCCGATTTGCCTTATCAAAGGCCGCCTTAAAGATTAAGTTAAACTTTAACTTTTCAGAAAGTTTCTTTAAGAACTCAGCTGCTTTGAGCGTGTCAGTTTCAGTTTCAATGGCACAGGGACCCAGGATAAAAAAGAGCGGACCCTGGTTATCTTTAATTTCTTTCAGCCATGCATGTTTTTGATGATTCATACATTATTCCTAAGCAACTGCCGCAATTTTTTGCAAAGTTTTAGCAACCTCATCAAGAATACCGTTAATAAAACGATAAGCATCTTTTTCAGCAAATGACTTTGCGAGCTCAATCGCCTCATTAATCACAATCGACCCGATAGCACCCTCTTGCTTAAGCTCCCAAACTGCTAGTCTTAAAATCAGACGCGTGCAGCACCCCAAACGCTCAAGTGGCCAGTTCTTAAGAAACGGCACAAGATAAGCGTCCAAGTCAGCTCTATGATCGATAGCTCCATGAGCAAGCATTATTGCAAAACAATTCTTTGGAACCTTTGTTTCAAAGCCCTCTTCAAAGCTTTCAATCGCTTCAGAAAGAGTCATTGTATAATCAGATCTATCAAGCGCATACAAAAGATAAAACGCTAAAAAGCGCTCATCACGACGAGAGCCAAGTCTAAAGGCGAATTCAGCTTCTGGCTGAACCTCCTCTAACTTCTTGGCATACTCTTGATCAAGTTCTGCATCGATAGGAATAAAATTAGGTTTTTCTATATTTTTAAAATCTTCTCTCATAGGGATAACACGCAACCTTAATCAGCTTTTTCAATGTACTTATCTTCGCGCGTGTCTACCTTGATCTTGTTGCCCTCGTTGAGGAACAACGGAATTTGGACTACAAGCCCAGTTTCCAAGGTTGCAGCCTTACTACCGCCTTGTGCTGTGTCACCCTTCACACCAGGAACGGTTTCTTTGATCTCTAAAATCATGAATGTTGGCGGCTCGACCATGATAGGTCTGCCTTGAAAGTTAACAATTTTATAAACAATCCCGTCTTTGAGGTAATTTTTAACAGCCTCAATCTGATCAGCATTAAAAGAAAACTGCTCGTAGCTCTCTTGATCCATAAAATGAAAATGTGTGCCGTCAGCGTACAGAAATTGCATTTCTTTGTACTCAAGGTCTGCTTCAGGGAATTTTTCAGCTGATCTGAAGGTTTCTTCAAGAACACGACCAGAGATCATATTTTTCATCTTGGTACGTAGATAGGTACCACCTTTTCCAGGTTTTACAAGCTGATAATCAATCACTAACCAGGGCTCGTTATTCCAGAGGATCTTGGTCGACCCTTTTCTAAAATCAGACGTTGAAATCATAAAAATACCTTACCATCACGGGTTAATAGGGCTTTTTGCGATGGTTAATCTACCATAAATGAAGGGGTTGCGCCACTTGTTTGCATATAACCCTTATTTTCGAAAAATGAGATCAGAAAGAGCTCAAAATATAAGACTTCTCAGCACCTCGACATACCCCTCAAACGCCTTCTTACCCTCTTTGGTGATATGAAAAATAGTCTTTGGCCTGTTATCTATAAACAGCTTTTCTACACGCACATAGCCACTTTCAACAAGTTCGCCCATGTGCGTTGTCATGTGCCCGTCATTCAACTCAAACAACTTCTTTATCGTGCTAAAATCACATGAATCATGAGCAACCAAATACGCCATAATCCTTGTCCTGATAGGCTGATGCAAAACCTTATCAAGCTCTCCTTTTAGAGCATTCATGATTGTTGGTGCCTCAAAACAAGCCCTGTGAGCATCATCATTATTCCTTGGAAAGCAACCAAATACATCCACAGATTGGCTATGCCAAGCGTTGTTAAATAAATGCTA